>OLSL01000965.1_pt1 | contig 29103 bp, 19 predicted proteins | sample 1672511 | NCBI WGS metagenome assembly OLSL01 (sample SAMEA3136694, study PRJEB25190) | human gut metagenome | biome: human gut; feature: human-associated habitat; material: faeces | place: Austria | collected 2013
CCCCGCCGGGTCGCGCTCCACATGAGCGCGTGAGTTGAAATTCACGTGTTCTGCGGACCAGCGACGGAACGCATCGTCGCGCTCCACATGAGCGCGTGAGTTGAAATTCCCTGTAAAGCTGTGCTGGTGCATTTTATGCGCGTCGCGCTCCACATGAGCGCGTGAGTTGAAATACCGCCGCCACGACACGGCGCAAGCGGTCTTTCGGTCGCGCTCCACATGAGCGCGTGAGTTGAAATAGCGTTAGCCTATGATGAGGTCGAACCGCGCAAGTCGCGCTCCACATGAGCGCGTGAGTTGAAATGCCTGCGCTGTCGGTGTAGTTCCCGCCCGAAGAGTCGCGCTCCACGTGAGCGCGTGAGTTGAAATTGAAACCGGTCGCGTGACAGAGGACAAAACAAAGTCGCGCTCCACGTGAGCGCGTGAGTTGAAATGCCTAGACCGCGTTTTAGCATCATTTCGGCGCACGTCGCGCTCCACGTGAGCGCGTGAGTTGAAATCATCACTTTTTCTTTATTCATCTTCATTTACCTCGTCGCGCTCCACGTGAGCGCGTGAGTTGAAATGTTCCATTGTTAAAAACAGGATTTGATGTGACTTAGTCGCGCTCCACGTGAGCGCGTGAGTTGAAATTGTTCCTTATCTTGATACTATAGGCACAGCAAGAGTCGCGCTCCACGTGAGCGCGTGAGTTGAAATAGTTCACAATTTTGAAAAAGGAGAATGAACGCAAGTCGCGCTCCACGTGAGCGCGTGAGTTGAAATTGCAAGTGCGATACATATAAGTACGTTTCTAACGTCGCGCCCCACGTGAGCGCGTGAGTTGAAATGCTGTATATCAGTAAAACCTGTTACAGCTATGCGTCGCGCTCCACGTGAGCGCGTGAGTTGAAATGTAAAGCCTGTCAAACATATCCAGCCCGCGCCGGTCGCGCTCCACGTGAGCGCGTGAGTTTAAATCGTTCCTGGTTTAATTTTTTGTAGCAAAATCATTAGTCGCCCTCCACATCAAAAAACACCGTCAGACGACCTTTTTATGAGGTATCTGACGGTGTTTCTATTTTTTTATCTTTGCTTCAGCGATGAAAAATACTCACACCGCCGTCACTCTCCCCTTATCCGACTTAGCAAGCTTTCCGCTCTCGATGCCCTTTCTTACCGCGTAGCCGATCGTGCTCTCGATCACGCCGCCTGCTCGGGCAAAGCCGAATTTCTTCGCCGTTTCCTTTATCAGGTCGGGCTCGGATAGGCTGATCTGCTCGCTGAGCACCTCGCTCGCGGCGCAGAGTATCTCCTCCGAGGGGATGTTGTCCGCCGTGCGCTTCGCCGATTCGCTGTCAGCGCGATACGCCGAATACTCCTCTGGTCGCTGACCATCGCGCCAAATGAAAACGCGGTCTTCGTCCTGCGTTGCCGTTGCAGAGACGCTGCTCATCACGTCCGTGAAAATACTCTCAACGCGCGCGCCGCCTCGCGTGATCGACCACGCGCTCAGCACCTTTTTCATCAGCAGTTTGCGGCTTATCGGCGATTCCACCGCGATGATCTTCTCCACAATCTCTTTTATCCTGCGCTTGTTCTGCGGCAGATAGTATTCGTCCGATGTGCCGATAACGCCGATCTCCGCCGTTATATAATCTTCGCGCGCCGTGGCCGCGAGCTTCGATATGTCCTCTTTTTCAAACGTTGCAGCCGCAAATACCGTAGGCTTTACACACACTTTTACAGATTTCTCCTGCTTTGGTACATTCTCGATCGCCGCCTTTATGCTGCACAAAACGCGCTGTCTGTCGTCGAACCAGTCGAGCGTCCATATTCTGATGAGGTTCCAGCCGAGGCCTTTCAGCACGCCGGGCTGGAGCACGAATTTGTCCTGAGCGGTGGAGTTTTCCGCACTGCCGTCGAGCAGTATGCCGAGTATGTACTCCTCCTCGTTTTCGGGGTCGATAACGCCGATGTCCACCTTAAATTCCGACGAACCGATTGCGCACTTCACATCGTAGCCCATCTCGGCGATGGCTTTCGCGATGCTCTCAGCCACTGTGCTGTCGGCGGAGGGCGCGGCAGAATCGTGCTGTATCACCGCAAGCCTGCCTTTTTCTGCAAATTCTAAGAAGCCTTTCAGACCCGCAACGCCCTCAGACCGCGTTCTTGAAAGGTCGATCTGCTCGGGACGAAGCACCGAGTAAACGATCATCGCTTTTCTCGCGCGCGAGATGGCGACGTTCAGTCTGCGCCAGCCGCCCTCACGGTTGAGAGGACCGAAATTCATCGAAACGTTTCCGTTTTGATCAGGGCCATAGCCGACCGAGAAAAGTATAACGTCGCGCTCATCGCCCTGCACGTTCTCCAAATTCTTGATGAATATCGGCTCGGTGGATCTCTGGTCAAGTTCCTCCAGTTCGGGGTGCTTCTCCCACTCTTCGCAGAGCATATCGTCGATGAGATTTTGCTGTACCAAGCTGAAAGTCACCACGCCTATGCTCTCGCCGCGCAGTTTTTCATCGCTCAGCCGGCGGATGATCTCGTCCACCACTGCCCGCGCTTCCGCCTTGTTCTGCTTGGTCTTGCCCTTATCGTAAAAGCCCTCGGGGTGCACGATGGAAACTTTTGAGATGAGGTCGTTGTTCGAGGGAAAAGTCAGCAGTTTGTTGTCGTAATACTTCATATTGCTGTACGCGATAAGGCTCTCGTGGCGCGAGCGGTAGTGCCATTTCAGATACTCCTGCGGCATCGAGATCGCCAAACAGTCGTCAAGCAGGCTCTCGAGGTCTTCCTTATCGCTGTTCTCTTCGTCGATCCTGTTTGAGGAGAAGAAATTGGTCGGCGGAAGCTGTTTCGGGTCGCCGACTATCACAACATTCTCGCCGCGCGCGATAGTTCCCGCCGCCTCAGCCGTCGGAAGCTGCGAAGCTTCGTCGAAGATAACGAGGTCGAATTTCGGGAACGAGGGGTCGATGTACTGCGCCACCGAGATCGGGCTCATCAGCATACACGGGCAAAGTCGGCGCAGCAGAGTCGGTATCTTGTCGAAAAGGCTGCGCAGGGATATCATTCTGCCGCCGCTCTTTATCGCGCGTTTGAGTATGCCCATCTCAGAAGCGGCGGAGCAGGCGCTGCCCGCAACGGGTATTTTTGCTGAGAGCCGCGCCGCAAGCTCCTGCACCGTCAGCCGCGAAAAACGCTCCGTTTCCAGTTTGAACTGCACTATCAGATCGTTCAGGCTGTTGCTGCTAAAGCCTTTCAGCCGTTCGTCGGCGTGTATCATCGCGAGCGCGAGCTGGTAATGCAGTGCGCACGAAAACGCCGTTTCAACGTTTTCGCTGCTAACATTTCCCGCGCGGTAGCTCTCGCTTACGCAGGCAAGTCCGCTGTCCGCAAGAGCTTTGTCGGCGGTGTTGAATTCCGCCGCGTACCTCAGTTTGTCGGCATTATCGGCGTAAACGCGCAGCCTGTCCGCCGCCGCGCTCAGCCAATCGCTCTGACCGTCAAGCTCGCTGATATTAACGGCAAATTCTTTTTCAAACGCCGCCAGTTTTTCCAGACAGTCCGCCAGCGCCGCGCCCTCGGCATCGCAGTTCGCCGCCGCAAGCTTTTCAGCGATCTCAGCAGGCAAAACTCCGCCCTTAGCCCTTATCGCAGACATCACAGCGGCGGTCTTTGCGGACGCTTTTTCCAGTGCGTTCCAGTCAGTCTGCTCGTTCATGTACAGCCCCGTCATGGTCGCCGCGACGTCGCTCGGCAGGCTGCGCAGAGTTTCCCGCATCTCGCTCGCCGCGCACAGCTTATCGAGTATGGCGGCGAGGTCGGTCTTTTTCACCGCGGCGGGGTCTTTAGCGTGCAGTTTCAGCGCTTTCACAAGCTTGCTCAGCCCCAGCGCTTTCGGCAAAAACCACGAAGCCTCAGCCTGTTTGCGGCGCTGTCTTGCCTCCGCCGCGGGGTAATCGAACACGCTTTTCTCAAAGCTTGCGCCGATCTCCGCGCAGAGGGCGCTGTACTGTTTGCCGAGCGCGACTGTTTGCGTTATCTTCTCGAAAAGCACATCATAATGCGGCGCGGCGAGCAGCGCGGGCAAAAGTTCGCCCTCCATGTGCGCTGCCGCAAATATCTCCGCGAGCATTTTTAGCGAGGGCTTATCGAGCGCGCCGTGATAGCCGTAAGCTTCGGAGAGGGTGTGCGCATGGCGAGCCGCAGCGTTCGTTTTTTCAGACAATTCATCAGCCAGCGCACGGAATCTGTCGCGCTGATCTATCGAATACGCCGTAACGCCAACGCCGCTCAGCGGGAATTCTGAAAATCTGCCCGTTTCGGCGATCGCGACCGAATATTTGTGCACCAGCGCGGCGTAAAGCGCAAGCTGATCTTTCGTAAGCTCGGCGGGGGCGGCATGAGAAAAGCTTATCTTGCCCTGCTCGTCGGCGGCGCGCTCGTATGCCGAGATCGCGTCAAAAAGGCTCATGCCGCAGGCGCGCTTTTCGTGCAGAGCGTTTATCGTATCGTTCAGTTTACGCTTCTGCCCGCTCAGCTTGTCCGCTTCGGCGGCGTATTCCTCTGGCGACTTTATCCTGCCGACCTCCAGCGCCCTGTTCAGCTCGGCAAGCACGGAGGATTTATTGGTCTTGTTGGAATGAAGCTCCAGACAGAACGGGTCAAGACCCAAGTTTTCAAGGCGCTTCTGTACCACGTTGAGCGCCGCCATTTTCTCGGCGACGAAGAGCACCGTCTTGTCGTTATACAGCGCGTTCGCGATCATGTTCGTGATGGTCTGCGATTTGCCTGTGCCGGGAGGGCCGTGCAGAACGAAGCTCTGCCCCCTGCCCGCAGCGGCGATGGCGGCGAGCTGAGAAGAGTCGGCGCTCATCGGTACAGCCATGTTCGCGAGGTCGGGCGCGGAGTCAATATTTTCGGGCGTGAGGTCGATATCCTCGGGCGAATAGGTCAGCCTGCCCTCGATAAGGCTGGAAACCACCTTGTTTTCTTTCAGCTCATCGGCGCGGTTGCGCAGGTCGTTCCACATAACGAACTGGCTGAACGAAAACAGCCCGATGAACGCGTATTCCTCGATATCCCAGCGCTTTTTGCCCATTATCGCCTGACGAATCGTGTTGAACACCAGCGGCAGATCTATGCCCTGTTCGTCGAGCGGCAAGGGGTCAAGCCCCGTGATCTTGATCCCGTGATCCTGCCGCAGGTACTCAAGCAGGGTGACGTTTATCTGCGTTTCCTCCTGACGGCTCCTTATAACGTAGCCCTTGTTGCGGCTGTTTCGCACGATGTCGATCGGGATAAGCACAAGCGGCGCGTAGCGGGGTCTTTCAGAGATGTCGCTTTCAAACCAGCGCAGCAGACCCAGCGAAAGGAAAAGCGTGTTGCTGCCGTTTTCCTCCATGCTGACTTTCGCCGAGCGGTAGAGGTTTTTCAGCGCCGCGTCAAGGTCTTTTTCGCTGAGAAAAGTGCGTATGCGCTTGCTTTTGAACTCGGCTTCCGCTATGTTCGTGATGAGGTCTTTTTCATTTTCTATCTCAAATATCTTTGCGTCGCGCACCGATACCGTCCACTCAGAGGGTATCTCCATTATGCGTAGATCGCTGCCGCTAGCCAGCTCGTCCTCAAGCTTCGCAAGGTCGGCGGTCATGATCTGCATCGTGCTTTTGGTAACGCGGAAATTCAGCAGCGAGTTGCGCAGGCTGAAATCGAGCAGCTTGCGCTCCCAGATATTTATCTTGGTAACGGGCTTGTCGCTGCCCTCGGCTACCCTGCCGAGCATCGAGCTGCTCAGTTCTGAGGGCGCTCTGACCTCCCGCGGCTTATCGTTCTCCTCCGCAAGCTGTATGCCGGAGCAGGAAAGCTCGGGGCGCAGCGGGATAGGGCGGATACCGCTGCCCCTGCTGCGCTGAATATCCACCACGCAGTTAAAATTTGAAACATCGTTGAGGTGGTCTTTGCCGTGTTTAAGCGCGCGGTCAAAATCGGCTGTTCTGCCGTCAACGAAGTCGGTACACTCGACAAGCAATATCTCTTCAGCGTCCGCCGCGATACGTTTTTCGAGGGCGGAAATATCGTCAACGCAGCAGTCGGCGAAAGTTTCGCTCTCCAGCCAGCAGCCGCAGAAAGCGTGACCTTTGAGGAAAACGAGCAGCGGGTGCAGACCCACCGCCTCCAGGCAGGAAGCGTAAAGCAGCGCGAGGTCAAGGCAAGTGCCCAGCTTCTGCTCAAGCACGCTATGCGGCAGGCGCACGCGCTGACCCGACATTTCGTAGCTCGCGGGCGGGTTGTTATAGATAATTTTCTGCTGCGTAAGCGCCGCGTATATCGCCGCCATTTGCAGCTTTACGTTATTTGGATTTTGGGTCTGGTAGCCTGTAAACGCGGGGTCGTCCTTCCACTTTTTGAGGAATAGCGAAGCGTCGTGCACCACCGCGGAAACAGCGGGGTGGTTAGGCGTAACGAAAGCGGCGATGATCTCAGGCATAACGGCAAGCCCGCTCCACTGATCGTAAGCGAGCAGCTCGATCTGATTTTGATAAGTGAAGATATTTTCATCGCCGCGAAGCACATCGACGGTGATATTGCCGATCATTTTTTCGGTAAGCGAGAAAAGAAAATCGGTATTAGTCGCGATCTTGACGGGCGAGATCTCGACGGAGCCATTTGCCGGAATATTCTCTACATGGTAAGTAAAGGTCTTGGCGAACTCAGGCTCAAAGCTGATCTTTAGGTATATATTTTCAAGGACGGCGTCAGACTCGTTAGCAACTACGAGATCTCTGATAACGGGAACATAATTTTGCTGCATAGCAAAATTTATGGAAGCATTTATATTCCCGCTGACGGAAACGATATTATCCACAATTACCCCTCCGATAAAAAATTTTTTAGTTTTGTCAGCAAGATATGACAGTAATTATATTATAACATATTTTTTGGTGATTGGCAAATGTTTTTTGAACATAGATAAGCTCACAGATCCAGAGCTGATATTTTTCTTTCATGTCGAAAAGTTTTTTATGAATTGGTTATGAAGCCATTGCAATTGTGTTAAAAATATGTTATAATAGAAAAGTCGTAAAAAATAGAACCGTAAAGGAAACACAAAATGACTCAGATAAGTTTAGAAAGCCGCTTGAAAACGCGCACGGTGTATATCTTTCTCGTGCGGACAAATTCCGTATTCTCAAATATCATCTCGCTTTTCACGCGCACCAAGTATACTCACGCCTCCATCGGCTTCGACTCGCAGTGCAGCTGCCTTTACAGCTTCGCACGGATACATACTCTGCTGCCGATACCCGCAGGCTTCGTACGCGAGAGCACTAAAACGGGGCTGCTCAGCCTAAACCCGAACGCGCCATGCGCCGTATACCGCGTAAACGTCACCGAGCAGGCTTACGAAGATCTGTGGGCGCATCTGCAAAAAATGTACCTTAACAAAAAGCGCTACGGCTACCACTATCTCGGCCCCGTATTCTGCTTTTTCGGGCTGCCGATACGCGTGAAAAATAAATACTTCTGCTCGCAGTTCGTGGCTGAGCTGCTCTCGCGCTACCGTATCGCGAAGCTAAAAAAGCCCGCTTCGCTCTATCACCCGCGGGACATAGCCGAGCTTAGCGAGCTTACGCCGATATTCGAGGGTAAGCTCTCGGAACTTTCCGCCGACCCCGAAAAGTGCGCGCCGCAGATATTGCTGGATACACGCAAATATTCTTAAAAAATTGTGAATTGTACAGAACGCCCTTGACAATCGCCGGTGGGTGCTGTATAATGTAATATATAAATTAACATCAAACGATCAAATGCGATGATTAGGAAAAAAAGCATGATGATCCCTTTGCAGAGAGCCGCGCAGGGTGGAAAGCGGCATGGGTCTTATGTGATAGCTCGTCCTTTAGCAGGCTTGGCGAAAGCGCGCGGCGCAAAGTAGCTGAGCACGGAATGCTCCCGTTAAAGAGCGGCGCGTTGATAGACGCGGCTGAGGCATACAGCGTGAGTTGTATGCGAATGAGAGTGGTAACACGGGTTTTTCGCTCGTCTCTTGCGTATAACAAGAGGCGGGCTTTTTTGATTTGGTTGGTTTGAGAGATCTGTAACTAATTGGAGGAAAAAACTATGGCAAACATGAAAAATTCTGAGAAGTACACACGCGGCTACTTTATGCCGCCAGTAAAGTGCATGAAGTGGGCAGAAAAGGAATACATCGATAAGCCGCCCATGTGGTGCTCGGTAGACCTTCGCGACGGCAATCAGGCGCTGATAATACCAATGAGCCTCGAAGAAAAGCTCGAGTTTTTCAAGAAACTGGTGGAGATAGGCTTTAAGGAGATCGAGATAGGCTTCCCTGCGGCGAGCGAAACAGAATACGAGTTCTGCCGCACGCTCATCGAGCAGAACATGATACCCGACGACGTGCGCATACAGGTGCTCACACAGTCGAGAGAACACATAATCAAAAAGACATTTGAAGCTATCGACGGTGCAAAGAACGCGGTAGTGCACCTCTACAACTCCACCTCCGTGGCGCAGAGAGAGCAGGTATTCCGCAAGAGCAAGCAGGAGATAATCGACATAGCCGTTACCGGCGCAAAACTCTGCAACGAGTACAAGAAAAAGGCTAAGGGCAACATAATCTTCGAGTACTCGCCCGAAAGCTTCACCGGCACTGAGCCTGAGTTCGCGCTGGAGATATGCAACGCAGTTATCGACATCTGGCAGCCTACCGCCGAGGACAAGGTGATAATCAACCTGCCAGTTACCGTAGAAATGTCGATGCCGCACGTTTACGCTCAGCAGGTAGAGTATATGTGCGACAATCTGAACTGCCGCGAGAACGTAATAGTTTCGCTGCACCCCCACAACGACCGCGGCTGCGCGGTGGCAGACAGCGAGATGGGTCTGCTGGCGGGCGCTGACAGAATAGAGGGTACCTGCTTCGGCAACGGCGAGAGAACGGGCAACGTTGACATAGTAACGCTGGCTATGAATATGTATTCGCAGGGCGTAGACCCGCAGCTCGACTTCTCAGATATGCCCTCGCTGGTAGAGATCTACGAGCGCGTTACCCGCATGAAAGTTTACGAGAGAACTCCTTACGCGGGCAGCTTGGTATTCGCGGCGTTCTCCGGCTCGCATCAGGACGCTATCGCAAAGGGCATGAAGTGGCGCGAGGAGAAAGACCCAGAGCACTGGAACGTACCTTACCTGCCTATCGACCCAAAGGACGTTGGCAGAGAGTACGACGGCGACGTTATAAGAATAAACTCGCAGTCGGGCAAGGGCGGAATAGGCTTCCTGCTTCAGAAGCAGTACGGCTACAGCCTGCCCAAGAAGATGGCGGAGGATTTCGGCTACGCGGTAAAGAGCGTATCAGACCACAAGCATGCCGAGCTTATGCCGAACGAGATCTACGATATATTCCGCGAGCGCTACATGAACAAGACCGAGCCCTGCGACATCACCGAAACGCACTACGTTCAGAATAAGGACGGAAGCATCACGGCGAAGATCACGGCTATGATGAAGCCGAGCGGCGAGATAAAGATATACGAAGCAAACGGCAACGGCAGACTTGACGCAGTAGCGAACGCCGTAAAGGACGCGCTTGGCATACAGTTCACGCTGGAAACTTACGAAGAGCACGCCCTTGACCGCCACACCACGAGCGAAGCGGTATCTTACGTTTCGATAGTATACGGCGGCAAGACATACTGGGGCGCAGGCAGACACTCGGACATAATAGTTTCGAGCGTAAGGGCGCTGGTTTCTGCTATCAATAATATCGAGAGATAATTCCAGATGGATATATGAAGGCTTTTCCGCTGATGGGAGAAGCCTTCTTTTTTTGCCGCGAAAATAATTGCCGAATATTTGACAAACCGCCGCAAAAGATTTATAATGTAGTTATACGATAAAAAAGATAAAAACTATACATTATATATAGAAATTCAGATCAGAAAGGTGTGGATTCTTACTATGGAAAAACTTAAAGGCAGAGCCGTAATGGGCGGGATAATTTTCGGCAAGCTGGTATTTTATCAGCGCGACGAGCAGGTCGTGAAAAAGCGCAAGGTGGGAAATCCGCAGCTGGAGCTTCAGCGCTACGAATATGCGCGCGACAGAGCTATCAACGAACTTGACGCACTTTATGAGCGCGAGATAAAAAACATCGGCAAAGACCACGCGGATATTTTCATGATACACCGTATGCTGCTGGAGGACGAATCATTTGTCGAGAAGATAGAAAAGTCGATACTGGAGGACGAGTGCTGCGCAGACTACGCCGTGCAGCTGGCGGCTTCGCAGGTGGCGGGCGAGCTGGGCCACGCCGAGGACGAATACATACGCGCGCGCACCGCAGACGTAAAGGACGTTTCGCGCAGGCTGATACGGCACATACAGAACAAATCTGAGCAGGAAATGAACTTCGAGAAAAACTCGATACTCTGCTGCTTCGACATAGAGCCGAGCGAAACGGTAGCGCTTGATAAGCACAAGGTGACGGCTGTATGTACCTGCTACGGCTCGGCAAATTCGCACTCCGCAATACTCGCGCGCACTATGAACATACCTATGATAGTCGCTTTCGGCAAGCAGCTTACAGAAGAATGCAACGGCAAGCGCGCCATAGCGGACTGCTACTCGGGCACGCTTTACATCGAGCCGGACAAGGATACCATTCGCAAAATGCTCGAAAAGCGCGAAGAAGAAGGCAGAAAGCACGAGCTGCTGAAGCGCCTGCGCGGCAGACGAAACATCACCCTAGACGGCACTGAGATACAAGTATACGCGAACATCAGCGGGCTGATGGACGTGAAGTACGTCGAGGAAAACGACGCTGGCGGCATAGGGCTTTTCCGCAGCGAATTTCTGTATCTGCAAAACGACGACTTTCCCGACGAGGAATTGCAGTTTTACACCTACCGCCGCATACTGGAGAAGATGAACGGCAAGAAAGTAATAGTGCGCACGCTGGACATCGGCGCGGACAAAAACCCCGACTACCTGAGCAGCGACGTGGAAGAAAACCCCGCGCTGGGTATGCGCTCGATACGGATATGCTTCGAGAAGCCGGAGATATTTCGCACGCAGCTGCGCGCGCTCTACCGCGCCTCGGTCTACGGCTCGCTGGCGATACTTTTCCCCATGATAATCGACCCTGAAGAGATAATCGCGGTAAAGGCGATAATACAGGACGTAAAGGACGAACTGGACGCCGAGGGCGTGCCCTACTCCGACAAGGTGGAGATAGGCATAATGATAGAAACGCCCGCGGCGGTGATGCTGAGCGACGAGCTGGCGCGCGAGGTAGACTTTTTCAGCGTAGGCACAAACGACTTGGAGCAGTACGCCTTAGCGCTCGACAGGCAGGACAGCCGTTTGGAAAAATACTGCAAGCCGCACCACCTGGCTGTGCTGAGAATGATAAAGATGGCCTGCGACAGCGCGCACCGCTACGGCAAATGGATAGGCATATGCGGCGAGCTGGGCGCAGAGCTTTCGCTGACCGAGCTTTACCTCGCTATGGGCATAGATGAGCTTTCCGTTTCTCCCTCTCAGGTACTGCCCGTGCGCAAAAAGATACGCTCGATAAGCCTTACTGACAGGCTGGGAATACTGCTTCGCTACGGCGTTATACGCCCTGACGAGCTTTACGATTACGATATGTTCCGCTGAACGTTGTGAAAAATGCATAAAATATTGGACAAAAAATTGTGCAGAATCATAAGCATAAAATTCACTTAAAACTATGGAAATTTGTTTTAAAATCTGTTATAATATATATGTGACAGAGCGCCCATCGGCAAATGTAAAAATCTGTTGCATAATGCGGCGCAGGCGGCGGGAAATCCCGCACCACTAAAAGATGTCAAAAATTTTTATTGGAGGTAATTCACCAATGGCAAAGAAGTATTGTTACCTTTTCTCTGAAGGCAACGCTAACATGAGAGAGCTTCTCGGCGGTAAGGGTGCTAACCTGGCAGAAATGACCAACATCGGTCTTCCTGTTCCCCAGGGCTTCACCATCACTACCGAGGCCTGCACTCAGTACTATGAGGACAACCGCGAGATCAACCCTGACATCATGGCTGAGATCAACGAGTACATCGTAAAAATGGAAGAGATCACCGGCAAGAAGTTCGGCGATAAGGAAAACCCCCTGCTCGTTTCCGTACGTTCGGGCGCGAGAGCTTCCATGCCCGGAATGATGGATACCATCCTGAACCTGGGTCTTAACGAAGAAGTTGTAAAAGTAATTGCTGAAAAGTCCGGAAATGCTCGCTGGGCATGGGACTGCTACAGAAGATTCATCCAGATGTATTCCGACGTAGTTATGGAAGTAGGCAAGAAGTATTTTGAAGAGCTTATCGACCAGATGAAGGCTAAGAAGGGCGTAACTCAGGACGTAGAGCTTGACGCTGACGACCTCAAGGAGCTGGCTAACCAGTTCAAGGCTGAGTACAAGGAAAAGATCGGCGCAGACTTCCCGACTGATCCTAAGGAGCAGCTGATGGGCGCTATCAAGGCTGTATTCCGCAGCTGGGACAACCCCAGAGCTAACGTTTACCGCCGCGACAACGATATTCCTTATTCCTGGGGTACTGCTGTAAACGTACAGAGCATGGCTTTCGGTAACATGGGCGACGACTGCGGTACCGGTGTTGCGTTCACCCGCGACCCTGCTACCGGCGCTAAGGGCCTCTTCGGCGAATTCCTTACCAACGCACAGGGCGAGGACGTTGTTGCAGGCGTTCGTACTCCTATGCACATCACAGAGATGGAGAGCAAGTTCCCTGAAGCATTCGCACAGTTTAAGGAAGTTTGCAAGACCCTCGAAAACCATTACAGAGATATGCAGGACATGGAGTTCACCGTAGAGCACGGCAAACTCTTCATGCTTCAGACCAGAAACGGTAAGAGAACCGCTCAGGCTGCTCTGAAGATTGCTTGCGACCTCGTTGACGAAGGCATGAGAACTGAGGAAGAGGCTGTTCTGATGATCGACCCCAGAAACCTCGACACTCTGCTTCACCCCCAGTTCGACACCAAGGCTCTTAAGGCTGCTACTCCTATGGGCAAGGGTCTGGGCGCTTCTCCCGGAGCTGCCTGCGGTAAGATCGTATTCACCGCTGACGACGCTGAGGCTTGGAACGCTAAGGGCGAAAAAGTAGTTCTCGTTCGTCTTGAGACTTCTCCTGAGGACATCACCGGTATGAAGGCTTCGCAGGGTATACTCACCGTTCGCGGCGGTATGACCTCGCACGCTGCCGTAGTTGCCCGCGGAATGGGTACCTGCTGCGTTTCCGGCTGCTCTGAGATCAACATGGACGAAGAAAACAAGAAGTTCACACTTGCAGGCAAGGAGTTCCACGAGGGAGATTACATCTCTATCGACGGTTCTACCGGTAACATCTACGACGGCATCATTCCTACCGTTGACGCTTCCATCGCAGGCGAATTTGGCAGAGTTATGAGCTGGGCTGACAAGTACAGAACTATGAAGGTAAGAACCAACGCTGATACTCCTGCTGACGCTAAGAAGGCTAGAGAGCTCGGCGCTGAGGGTATCGGTCTTTGCCGTACCGAGCACATGTTCTTTGAGCCCAGCAGAATCGCTGCTTTCAGAGAAATGATCTGCGCTGACACCGTTGAAGAGAGAGAAGCTGCACTCGCTAAGATCGAGCCTATGCAGCAGGGCGACTTTGAGGCTCTTTATGAGGCACTTGAAGGCAATCCTGTAACCATCAGATTCCTCGATCCTCCTCTCCACGAGTTCGTACCTACCGAAGAGGACGACATCAAGGCACTGGCTGACGCACAGGGCAAGAGCGTTGAGGACATCAAGGCTATCATCGCTTCCCTCCACGAGTTCAACCCGATGATGGGTCACCGCGGCTGCCGTCTGACCGTTACTTATCCCGAGATCGCTAAGATGCAGACTGCTGCTGTGATCAAGGCTGCTATCAACGTTAAGAAGAATCATCCTGACTGGAACGTTGAGCCCGAGATCATGATCCCGCTGGTCGGCGAAGTTAAGGAGTTCAAGTTCGTTAAGAAGATCGTAGTTGAAACTGCTGACGCTCTCATCGCTGAGGCTGGTTCTGACCTCAAGTACGAAGTTGGTACTATGATCGAGATCCCGAGAGCTGCTCTGACTGCTGACGAGATCGCTGCTGAGGCTGACTTCTTCTGCTTCGGTACTAACGACCTGACCCAGATGACCTTCGGCTTCTCGAGAGATGACGCTGGCAAGTTCCTCGGAGCTTACTACGACGCTAAGATCTACGAGAACGATCCGTTTGCTAAGCTGGACACCACCGGCGTTGGCAAGCTGATGAAGATGGCTCTCGACCTCGGCAAGCCCGTAAACGCTAAGCTGCACTGCGGTATCTGCGGTGAGCACGGCGGAGATCCTTCTTCCGTAGAGTTCTGCAACAAGATCGGTCTTGACTATGTATCTTGCTCGCCTTTCCGCGTGCCGATCGCAAGACTGGCTGCTGCTCAGGCTGCTATCTCCCAGAGATGATCTGATTCAGATAAAACTGAATAAATAAATTTCCCGCTCATGGTTTGCGCCGTGGGCGGGATTTTTTTGTTGACAGACATGAAGAAATGTGAAATAATGTAAAAAAGAACAATCATGAAAGGAACAGACACGATGATGGATTGGAATGGCAATGGCAAAAAAGACTCGGGCGACAAAATAATAGGATACGAGATATACAAAGATATATCAAGATCCAAACATAGCGGCAAGCCAAAGATCAAGGCGGACATCACAAAGCCCGTGAAGCCTTGGAAAGTGCTTATGCAGGTAATATTTCTTTTCGCAGGACTCGCGATGCTCTACCCTATTGTAAAGATCGAGTCAGATGGCGAGCGCATCATACTGATGATAGTGCAAATACTTTTATTTCTAGTAAGCCTAGAGTTTGGAAAAGATAAGGACTAAAAAGACAGCCGACAGCGTTTGCAGCCGACTGCCCTTTTATATGTATGAGGTTTAAGCTTTTTCGAGTTTCCAGCTCTGATTTTCGGTCTGGAGATCGACCATGTGTGCGAAAATTCCGCCCTCAGCAAGCAGCTTTTCGGGACTTCCCTGCTCTGCGACGCTGCCGTCTTTCAAAACAACGATCTTATCCGCGCCCGAAACAGTGCGCATACGGTGGGCGATTATCAGCACGGTCTTGTTCTTGATGAGCCGCGAAAGCGCCGTTTGGATAGCCGTTTCGTTCTCAACGTCAAGGCTGGCGGTCGCTTCGTCAAGCAGGATTATCGGAGCGTCTTTCAAAAATGCGCGTGCGATAGAGATACGCTGGCGCTCGCCGCCCGAAAGCTCGCAGCCATTTTCGCCTATGTTGGTCTGATATTTATCGGGCAGCTTCTCAACGAAGTCCGCAACGTTCGCCATCTTTGCCGCCGCAATGACCTCCTCATCAGCAGCGCCCTTTTTGCCGAGACGGATATTCTCCATGACGGTGTTGTCGAAAAGCGTGACATCCTGGAAAACTATGGAGTAGAGCGACATGAGCGTTTCGGGGTTGGCCTTGGAAATATCCATGCCGCCGACGGTGATCTTGCCCTTGCTGATGTCCCAAAAACGCGCCGCCAGACGAGAAACCGTGGTCTTGCCGCCGCCAGATGGGCCGACAAGCGCGGTGATCTTGCCCTGCTCGGCAGTGAACGAAACGTCATTCAGCACAGTTTCGCCGCCATCATAGGCAAATCCAACGTGGTCGAACTTGATGTCGCAGCCTTTATTTGTAAGCTTATCGCTGCCCGACTGAATTTCGGTGTCCATGATCTCGTTCATGCGCTCGATGTTGGTGCTCGTCGAGATTATCGCCGCGAGATTCTGGAGCGAGCCTTCGAGCGGGTCGTACAGGCGCGAAACTACCATCAAGAACATGAAAAACGTGAGAATGTCGAGCTTGCCGCTTATAAGCTGGTACGAACCAACGAGCGCGGTGGTCGCGATGCCGAGGCGCAGGACGAGATTTGCGGTCATCACGAACGAAGCCGTGCCCAGCTCGGTGATGATAAGGCGGCTCTCGTAACCGCGAATTTTGGCGATCAGCGTATCGAGATAGCGCTTTTCGGCGTTGTTTGAACGCAGGTCGTTCATCGCTTCCATGCACTCCTGAATTCCGTCCTCGCAGGCGATCTTTGCGCCCATCGACTTATTCGCAAGACTTTTCTGCACGCGCGAAGCCATGCCGACGATCAGGAAAGCGACGGGCAGAACCCATATCGCCGCTATCGCCATCTGCCAGTTGAAGAAAAGCAACGAGATTGCGATGATAACTGTCGAGATCATCGCGCCGGCGAGCGGGCAAACGAAGTGTGACTGCGCCGTTTCGAGCATCGCGCAATCGCCCATTATCGACGAGGTGAGGTCGGCGAGATCTTTTTTGCCGAAGAATGAGAGGGGTATCAGGCGAAGTCTTTCCGCCAGCGTGACGCGGCGCACGCCAGTTTCAACGTAGGTCGCGAGGAAGGTGCTGTTGTACTGTAAAATCGTGGCAACGATTATGACCGCCGCGCAGGCAAGGCTGCCGATGACGTAAAATGGTATGCGGGCGGACGTGAGATTGTCGTCAAGCATATCCTTTACTAAATTGTAAAGCATAGCCACGGGCAGCATGAACGAAACGTTCTGGAACGCGCTCAAAAGGCTGCCTTTTATTGTGTCCATCGCGCCTTTTCGCGAAAGCGCAAATCTTCTTTGTAATTTTTCGATCATAACGCTTCAGCCTCCTTTTCAACTTTCCATTCGATCGAGCGCTGGTATTCGTGCCACATATTAGCAAATATGCCGCCGTTCTTTAAAAGTTCGTCAAACGTGCCGTTCTCCGCAAGCTTGCCCTCGCGCAGAACGAAAATGCGGTCGGCGTTGACCACAGTCGAAAGCCTGTGCGCGATCATTATGACCGTCTTGCCGCGCGCCAGTTCATTGAAAGCCGCCTGAACCTTCGCTTCGTTATCTGGGTCGGCAAAAGCGGTAGCTTCGTCGAGAATGATTATCGGCGAGTTTTTGAGCACCGCTCGCGCGATGGCGATACGCTGTACCTCCCCTCCCGAGAGGTAAACGCCCTCGCTGCCGATCATGGTGTTTACGCCATTTGGAAATTTTTCTATTATATCCATGCACTGTGCAGCTTTGAGCGCCTGCATGACCTCAGCTTCGGTGGCGTTCGGCTTACCCAGGCGCACGTTATCGAGGATAGAAGCCTTTATCAGTTTGCTGTTCTGGAATACAAAGGAAACTGTGTTCATAAGTTCCTCTTTGCCGATGTCTTTAACGTCAACTCCGCCGACTAGCACTTTACCCTGCTGAGGGTCGAAAAACCTCGCGACGATGCTCGCAAGGGTAGATTTACCGCCGCCCGATGGGCCGACAAAAGCCGCCGTCTGACCTGTGGAAATTTTGAGCGAAATATCGGAAAGCGCATTTTTCGTGCCATCGTAGCTGAACGTTACGCCGCGCAGCTCAACGGAGTTGTCCGCAGGATGGCTCGGCTTGGCAGGATCAGTCAGCGGCTCCATATTGAGCACGCTGTCGATACGGTCTATAGCGTCCTTTACCATCATTTCATTCTCATTCATGTACATTATTTTGGTAAGTACGACTGTGATTACAGGTGTGATTATGATGTAGAAAAGCATATCGAGGAGGAAATCGCCCGTGATATTGCCGTGCGAGAACCAAAATGCACCAATGATGAGGAACGCGAAAATGCTGTTTATCGCAAGAGTGTAGAGTGTCATCGGGATGCGCATATTGAGCGTGTAGTCAGTCGTCCACTTTTCGTAGTTGTCGATCGTGGCCTTGAATTTTTTGAACGAGAAAACCGACTGGCCGAACGTCTTGACAACGGGGATCCCGCGAACGTACTCGACCGCTTCATTCGACATTTCAGCAAGGGCGTTTTGGTACTCGGTCATGCTTTTTTGCAGGCTGGGGCCGGCCATCGAGCTCATCATGATGATGAAACCGATCAAAACGGGCACAAGACTAAGGAGTCCGAGCCTCCAGTCGAAAATGAAATCCATTGCCAGCAGGCCGATTATGCTCGCGATCGCTTTCGCTTTGTCGGGCAGTTGGTGCGCGAGGTAACCCTCTGCCGCGCCAGAGGTCTCGCTGATAGTGCGGCGCAGTTTACCGCTGCCGAATTCCTCGATCTTGCCGAGCGGCAGCGTGGTGATATGCTTAGTCAGCGCGATTCGGATATTCGTAGCGATGCGAAACGCCGAAAGGTGTGAACACATAAGTCCGCAAATGTACACAAAGATCGTCAGCACCGCGAAAAGCACCGCGAGCCAGCCGTAATGAGTGATGTTTTTTGCCTTATCGAAGTCGGGCGCTACGCTGATAACTTCGTCTAGTATCTTCCATATGTACCAGAAAGGCAGCAACGAAATCAGCGCGCTCGCTGCCGAAAGCACCCACGAAATGTAGGTCAGCGGTTTGCGGTTGCCTGCATAGCTGAGCAGCCTTTGCAGATTTGATCGTTTTTTCAAACAAAAGACCTCCTTTATAATGTTAGCATTGGCTAACCATAGACCAAAATCAAAGGGGCGCTCGCCCCTATTACGTACCCATCAGTTCGCGCCAGCCCGCTGTGTAAAAATTGTGCAGCTCTTTCAGATAGCGCTTCGATTTTTCGAGCGGCATTTCATGGATCGCCATTTCAAAATAAGCGTTCATCATGCCCGTCACCAAAATGTGCTCGAGCGTTGGGTCAACGTCCGGCGCGCTGTAGCCTAGTTTTTGGAGCACAAGGTAATAATCGTGTGTCGCCTGAACCTCCAGCTCGACAAGCTCATCGGTCATCGAAGCGAACCGCGTACCCTCCGAACATTGCAGAAGCAGCAAAAATTCCTCGCGGTGGGTCGCCATATAGTCAAGCACCTGGTCAAGGCACTTCTGCGAGATCGAACCCATCACCTCTGGCTGTTTTTCCATCGGCAGATCGGCAAATTCGCGCAGCGCCGCCTTGTACGAATCTATCACAAAATTGTACGCTTCGCTGGCGAGCGCTTCAAACAGCTCCGCTTTACTGGAATAATATCTATAAAATGCACCCGTGGTAACGCCCGCAGTCTTTACAATATTTCTCAGCGACGCCGACTTGAAGCCTTTGCTGAGAAACTCCGCCTTCGCCGCGCTGTGGATAAGCTCCAGCGTGGTCATTTCGCCATCGTTCATTTCTAACTCCCTTTATAACGCTGTTATATAGCACTTTTATATTATACAATGAAAAAGCTCCCCAGTCAAGGGGAGCAGATGATTTTCATGATTTTGTACAAATTTCGGCGCATTTTTGCAGTAGTTTAGTATGAAACATACCTTTTGAAAAACGCGCACTCGTCGTCGTTGCAGATTTTCGCTTCGTCAAGGCGGCAGTTGACGTGGAAAACGTGACCGATCTCCTGCCGCTCGGGACTGCCGTAGATCTTCATTACGGCAGACACGCCGCGGCTTTTGAGCAGATCATACATCGGCTTGGCGGCCGGCAGCAGGAAATCAGCATAGCTCGACATGACAAAAGATGGCGGGTAGTTCGGCGTGATATGGCTTACCGTATCGACCATTTGCAGCAGCTTTTCAGACGGTTCGCTGTCTATAATGCCCAGATATTCCAAAAAGACTTCATCTTTTCGTTCCAGCGCGAGCTTTTTGCCGTCGTAAGCGCCGCAATTCAGGCCAAGAGCAAGAACATGAACATCGGGAACGTCAAAATCAAAAAGCGCTGCGAAAGTCGGGTCTGTCAGCAGCGCGGCGTAGTGGCTGACAAGCTGCCCGCCCGCCGAGTCGCCGACCATGGCCAGCCTATCCTTGTCGATGAGATATTCCGCGCCGTGGTTCGCGACAAACTGCATGGCGGCGTTTATGTCCTCGACCGCCGCGGGAAAGCGATTTTCGGGCGCAAGGCGGTAGTTGATATTCACAACAGCAAAACCACGCAGCGCGAGCCGCATACAATAATGCTGATAGATCTCCTTATTTCCGTAGACCCAACCGCCGCCGTGAACATTGACGATCGTCGGCTGAAGCCCCTCGGCGTCATTGCGAACGTACACGTCAAGCAAATTAGCTTGACCGTGAGAACCGTAAGAAATATCGTCAAAGCGGCGAATCTCATCGGGCGTTGCAAGCCCCTTATCGCGTTCGCGGTCGCTGATCGCCCAATTCACGCGAATATCTCGAACTGTTTTACTTATCTGCATAGTGCACCTCCAAATCCGAAGCAACGAAGCTGCGGTTAACATTCACATTTTCTAGTTTTTGTTGTATATATCGTCTGTTTTTATCCATTTTTTCTTATTCATGGCTTTGTACAATTACTTACTATACTAAAAAATTCATTCCAACTTTATTTGGCCTATAAAATTTTCTTAAAAAACTATTCTTTAATCAATCTCTTCGACCAGTAACTCGAACCAGAACTTATTCACGTGTTCCGACATAAGCCTTTTCATTTTATCCGTAAATTCGGTATCACCCATTGAAAAATATCTATCTCTCTTATTTTCGCTTACGCAGGTTAAAAGCACATTAAAATCATGATCCTCACCGTCTATGTATTCTTCCATAATATTTTTGCTGTTTGCATCTGTCGTTTTTATCATGAAAGAATAGCCGACCGAAAGCCCGTCATAATAATGTCTTATAACAATTGCGGAAATCGGTTCACTGATCTTATTTATCTCAGCGGTCACCCTAATTGATTCATTCTCGGCAAAATCGCATATTCTTTTCTTTATTTCCGCTTCGGTCTTAAAATTTATGTACATAAGATATTCTTTGCCGCCCTTAGTGACATGAACACTTTTCAAACTGCCAAGCCTATCATAAACAGTCGCCAACGAATCATCATCTTCCCGAGAAATATGAATGCTTGTCTTTGACCCGAATTCGGGAATGTAAAGAAAAATGTACTCGCTGAAAAGGCCTCCGCTTTTGTAAACAAGCCTTATACTATCCGTATTATTATGCCCGTGCTGAGATACAGAATATCTTCCGCATTTGAATTTTTTCGGAATAATAGATTTAGAATTACTATCCCAAATGCCTTTAAGCTCGATTGTATAGAAACGACGCAGGAATACTTGCGTCCTTCAAGGAGTTTCTGTGCATGATAACGGAAAATTGGCAAGTTAGACGTACACAAAGCCGTTAGGCGGTAGTTGTGCGGTGTCGCCCTAAAGATCTGAATTACAAATTGATTACCAAGGTCTTAAACTTTGAATTCGTTTAACAAAAGTTCCGTCGTCAGGTGAAAACACAAATCTGAATCCGTTGAAATCATTTACAATTAATTCACCATCAATATAATTAATCATTACATACGGCGAAATAAACTTATATTCCGGACATACCCTTTCTTTATTCTGAATTCGCCAGATAATATTTCCTTCCATATCAACAGCATATACGTTGTCGATTTCATCAGATTTTGCAGACGCATCCAGTTCATTTAATTGTACAATTATCCTATCATCAAATAAAACAAAAGAATAAATGTTATGTTCAAAATAAACGGCAGAGTTATTAAAATATAGATTATTCTGATTAATTTCTACTATAAAATCTTTATCTAAGTCTGATCTTTGAAAAGGCTTATTATTTTTTTCAATAATGTTACCTGCCATATCAACAGCATATAAATCTCCGATTTCTAGCTGTACAATTATCTTTTGTTTTATAATTATTACAGACTTAACATTATAATCAAAGCAAACATCATAACTATTTATATGAATCCATTTTTCAGATATTATCATTCTTAATACCATACTATATTCCTCATTATGATAACAATCTTTCTTTGAAATAACGCCGATATTCCAGTATGTGATAAAGCAGATAAACAACATACTGATTGCTGATACAACAATCGCTTCAATAACTAGAAACGGGGTCGAATAGGTTGATATGAATCTTGACGTAATTGTCAAAATAATATTTTGACAGAACCTAACAAATATCCCCAATAAGATAATGTCTAATATGAATCTCCATAGAAATGATTTTGTGAATTGGGTCATAATTATCCTCCAAACATTATAAATATTCACTTTGCACTTCAATTTTCGTCGATTTTTTTTATAGAAACAACAATATTGCTATCTGTATAGTATATTATTTCATACTTTGATTTACTATATTTTTCATAACAATCTATTGCATCTTTATATGGAATTAGAAACTTCTTTCTATGATCATCACTTTCAACAGATGTTAAAAGTTGAATTGCAAGACCATTAACTTTTTTTTCGCCTCGCCAATATGTTTCACAATATGGAGCCGACTCAAATAGTTCTATTTCTGTTTCCGATTCTTCGCTAATATTTTTATCTACGCAAACCAACATTTTCATTTGTTCAAATGCACTAAAATGTTTTAAATTAAATTGTTTCGATATATTCATCAAAAATATTATAGGGATCATTAAAATAATAGTAATTACAAATGATTCTATACGATAAAATCTCATTTGATATTTATTATAATACTCTTTATTAATTGACGAATCGGGGTGCCAAATAAAGTGAACAATAGGTGTTAAAATACATGATATAGCAAACGAAACAGCAAAAAAGGAAATCAAATTTGCAATTAAAATTAGTTTAACCTGATGAAGATAATCAGCATCGGATACACTTATATTTTCATAGGATTTAGTAATATACAATGAATAAATGCTGGCGGCTAAAATCGAAAACATAGCGATTGCAAATATGTACCATGATTTATTACGCTTTTTATTGCTTTGTTGCATTTTATTCATTTCTTTCTCCCAAAATATTGTTTTTAATGTACGTAATTACTTTCTCAGAATAAGTTCTTTCAGAATTGAAGCTATCACTAGGAATGATTTTGTGAATTGTGTCATTGTTTTTCCTCCTGTTATCAAATTATAATTTCAATAGCGTTGCTTACTTGTGTATATGAATGTGTGGTAGAATCATAATCAGTACACAATAATACTGTATATACTCCTTCCGGCACATCCTTTCGCAATTTGAATTCGTTTATTTCACTTGCATCGACAATTTTTTGAATTTCACCGTCCTTGACTATAAGCCAACATATATTTTCTAATTCTGAATTATCGCTCTTTGTAACAGTATATAAATCAGAATTTTCTTTCACAGATATATTTTCTGAATATGACGGCGAATTTTTTTTCTCAACCAACTGAATTGATTCTATGTATCCCAAATTCTTTCCATCTTTATCAGTATAAAACTCAATTTGAAACTCATCATTGTTATTAGATGATTTTATCAAGTCATTATAATAGTCAAACTCTGATTTACTAAGACTTAATCTTAGTTGAGTATTTATGCTTTCATTATATACTTTTAATTTGTCTGAATCCGCATAAACTCCATAAAAATTATACAATTGAGTAGCCTGAACACCTTGAAATCGTGATGGATAAGAAGATTTTTTCGATTTTTTTGTATAAACCGAAATATTATCATCTTGCTTGGTTAAATTAATAGTTTTCTTAAAAGCACTTCCGTTGCTTATTTTTTGCACAACAGAAATTTCTTCAATTAGATTTTTTATGCCGTATGTACTATACTGAGACTGAACAGATATAAAATTCATCCACAATATTGAAACAAAACACGAAAATACGACTCCAACAATTTTATGACCTAAACCGTAACCTTTTTCATTAAAGAATGTTACAGCCGATTTTATCATAAACATGATCATAAAAAATGCTAGTACAATTGCTGAGATTGCTTTAATTTTCAAAAATAAACAAACTAAATTTATATTTTCTTGACCAATCAATGAGTTTGGAGCAAAAAAATTCAATAATATATTTCCGAATATCAGCACTAACAAAAACCAACCGCAATTATTATAAATTGTTTTAATAGCTTTCATATTTTTCCCTACAAAATCTCCTCATTAATATGTTTGATATTGTTATATGCGTATTTATCATATACATAATCAACATCATCATAAGTTATAGTTTTTGTCTTACACGCAACTTCGACACTTTTTCGCTTTTGGCTTTTCCTTCATCATCCAGCGTTGCAAGCACAATAGCATAACCAATTTCCTCACTATATTCCTCCAACTTTTCAATGATTCAGATATTATCATTCTTAATACCATACTATATTCCTCATCATGATAGCGATCTTTAATTATAAAATTCCTCTATTCTTATTGGAACTATTACCAATCACGCCCACTTTCATCTCTTCCCACTATATGCCCGTCATTAAGATCAAAAATGTATCTTCCGCCCCACCAATCATTTAACTGAAGCAGATTAGTTTCTTTCCTGACATACATACCAACATATGAGGTTAATTTTTTATTTTCATATTCCCTTGATAAGTATTTTCTGCTTTGAACACGCCAACCTATTGTTCCGTCAAAGTTTACCGAATAGACGTTATCACATTCATTTTTTATGCAACTATCCAGTAAGATCAATATTTGAGATTTTAAAATTAAAACTTGTTCAATTTTGTACGGAAAAGTTACTTTATTAGAATTAATGTAAAGAGTTTTTCCATTCGTTTCAACTATCGGTAACATAAAATCTTCTCCTTTTATAGTGGTCTGAAATTGCCAAATGAATTAAAATATTGACCCATTAAATCAAATTGTAATCCCCCTCCCAAACCCCATTCTGGAACTTCATTTGCTATACCAAAACGTACCTCTGTACCAGCCGGTAGTTTTACATCACAAATATGTGTTGGCTCATATGGTAATGCAAACTTATCTTTAATTTGTTTTGAAAACAATCCTTAAATCTCTTCATAGTTCATTACCCACTGGCCCTTTGCACTTGTTATGTTTTCGGTATACACTCTAACAAACGTGGTATCTTCAGTTAATTCGATAGTTGTTACATTAGTTCCCGGCTTATAAGGGGGATTTGTATATCCATTTTGTTTTAAAATTTCATTTACGTTTTCAGCTGAATTAAAATCAATTACATCAGAGCATGCCCAAGAAGGAATATCATCATATTTTGACATCAAAACAAAAAATTCATCATCCTGTTTAGAAGCAGTTTTTACAAACGATTTCGCTGCGTCATCGTCAAGGTTATTAATTAGCTTGACAAGATTGTCGCCGCCCCTAACAGCAACTTTAACGCCATCATCACCATAGTCTCTTATCAAAGCTGCAACAGCGTCTTTATCCAAAATCTTATTTATCGCAGCAATTGCTACATCATCATACTTAGAAAGAATAGCAACAATATCAGAAGCTTGACCGGATTTGAATATTGAGTCAAGCAACTCAGGAGATATCTTTTTGGAAACCTCATATCCGCATACCTTTGCAACCTCTTCTTTAGCGTATTGCTTTAAGAAATACCTCTGGTATAATTCGCATGAATACGTTAGCTATCGGTTCTAAAAATGCTCCGCCAGCAAGAAAAATTGTATGCGTTATGCAGTCCATTTTAGTTCGTGCAGCAAGTTGTTCTGCCGCAGCAGTGTTGCCGTCCATTGCTAATCTGTACAACTTTAAACTATCCAGCCAAAAATCAACAGCATGATAAATTATCGAAGTTGTGAGAGCAAAAATTTACAGTTTCACTTTAACTCCATAAATTTCATCATCTTCACCGATCAACAGCCAACAAAAATCACAAATGCAATACATATTCAGGCTACAAGGATGTCTATTGTTTAGGTAGAAAATAGAATTATTTTCATAAAAATAAACAAAATTATCCTTTTCATTTTCAATTTTAAAATACCTATGAGTATCATTGCATTCAATCATACTAAATAAGCAGTATTCATTTTTATCAATAAATAATGAATCAAACTGATTACTGTTTATCTTCATTGAATCAGAAACAAAAAATGATATATATTCAATAATATTAGTTTTACTGTTTACTGCTATATCTAATGGTGTATGCTTTCTTTGATGATCATAGTAAAAGGCATGATAAATAATATCACTAGGATCACTTCGACATGTTTTCTGAACTTTATACATTGTGAAATTATCTTTTTTACTTATACAGTCAATAATCAAATCATATTGAAAACTATATCGTTGTTGTATAAGATATAATTCATAATCATCTGAAATATATTTAATTTTCATATGATCACCTATCCTTCATAAAATGCATGGAAAACTACTCCTTCTTTAGTGTCAATTCCGAACACCCAACCGCCAAAGTTAAGATCTTCATATCTGCCTAAAGGTTTGCTTGCAAGTTCTCCCATTGCTTGATTTAAAGCAGATACATAACTTTCTAACATCAATTGACTTCTTAAACCAATTGAAAAACTTGTTTCACCAAATCGACCAACATACTTCCCCATATGTTCCGTAGCATTCGCATTAGTTCACACTACATTTGTTTCGGTATTAGGATTTATATAAAATTCTTTTAAATAATCATCGGGAATACGCAAATCCAGTTCTTTTTTAAGTTCATGAAAATATTTTTTCCATTGAATTGAAATTTTTTCCCACCAACCATCAATTGAGGTTTTAATAAGTATAGCCTCATTATTATCACCCCAATCATAACATATGCAGCATCCGCAAGCACCTTGACCATAATTAAAGCGCATATCAAAATAGTCACAATACTTGAATCCCAGACTAAATTCTTCATGTCCATTGCCGTAAAAAGCGTCTATCAAATTAAAATTCGAAACTAAACTACCAAAATATTTTTTCATTTCAGTTTCCACTATTTTGGCTTTTATTTCTGCTCGATTTTCATTCATTATAAAAACCCCTTTGCTTTTAAAAATTTCTTGGGAATCTGCTTTTTTACATCTGTCATTATACATTTTATCAAACTGTCACAAAGTTTATCAAAGTCGGTATTAAGCGATGACGAAAACATTATTTTCTTTTCACTGCGATTTGTTATGATAAAAAAATATAAGTTGTTATCTCTAATTTCAACCTCAAATGGATAATAATCATAAACGATTGAAGACATTTTATTATTACAAAAAGTAACAGTATCTATTAAATGCTTGTCATAACTACGTATTTTTTGAGTTAATGTTCTAAGTAAATTAAATTTTTCATCTAATTCCATACCAAAAATCTCCTACTGGTAGTAAATCAATATATCCGTATTTATTTTTTTAATACTCCCATTCATTATATAGCGATGTTCCTGTAAAATTTCTTGGATCATGTGAAAAACGAATTGTTTTACCCGCTTGAACCTCCGTATACTCCTCCAGCACCAAGCTTTCAAGATAAGAAGAAACATACCCCGAAGCAAAGCGATAAGTATTTAGGTGTTATCGTCATCCGAATAAGATTTTTCTATTGTATTTAAAAAATATAAAATTTTCCGCCTTTACATTTACAAGCTTGAGGTAAAACTGATTTTATATTTTCTATTCTTTCACTCATATATTTAAGATCTATTCCCGATAAATTCTCAGTAGCCCAAGCCCCTAATGCATTTAATTCTGACATAATAATATTTAAATCGCCCACATCAAAATCGCATCCATCTTTAAACAGTTTAACTTTGGATTCACATATTGCCTTAACCCAATAACGTTGATAGAAAACCTCAGATGATATATTTTCACTGAAAATAAGTTCAGTGTTTTTATCATTAATATCTCCACTATATCGATATAAACCAACAGACACTACTATCAACCTCCATAGACAGCTGAAAAATTATAATCTGGATAAAGAGTTCTAAGTTGTTCCAGACAATCCTCAACGGCTATTCTCAATTCAGGTGTATCTGCATTTATTCTAAATACGTAACTCCTGACATCTTTTAACTCACTAGATAAAAAACTATATTCTTCACCATCAATATAAACGCTAAATTCATTCTGAGAAAGTGCCTTTATTCTATTCTCACCTTTTTTAAGATTTGCTTATTTGCCCATTGAGATTCAGTTTGTGGAACATCTGGATTTTCTATATATAATCCTCTCGCATTTTTATCTTCGTATATCACTTTCGTAGCAAAATCTATCTCATCAATTTCTGTATTAATAATGCCATGAATTTCAACCTCGTTAAAATTTATTCCACCTTTTTTATTGACAAGACTAATCAAATCATCTGTAAATCTATCACAATTTTCAAATAACTTGAAGAACTCTCTGGCTTGCTTAGAAGCAATCTCCATATACCTTTCTAATGCCGCATCATCAAGCTTCGCCAAAGCCCCGACGAGATTATTCCCACCTTTAGCAGCAATTCTAACGCCATCATCACCACAGTCTCTTATCAAAGCTGCAACAGCGTCTTTATCCAAAATCTTATTTATCGCAACAATTTCTTCATAATCATACTTAGAAAGAATAGCAACAATATCAGAAGCTTGACCGGACTTTTTTATTATTCTACAAATAATAAAAAAGTCCGCAAACGAAATGTTTACGGACTAGCGCTCCCCAAGTTGGACTCGAACCAACGACCCTGCGGTTAACAGCCGCATGCTCTACCGACTGAGCTATTGAGGAATATATAATGTATATTAACCAAAATATAAAAGTAATATACATAAAAATATCTTACCTAAACTCATAAAACTTAAATTCTATATATATTTAGGAAGATTTAACCGATTCTTTTGAATCGGTTAAAACATAAGCCGGCATTGAAATAATTTTCCAGGACGCGACCGTCCAAGTATCGTCTACGCGGAAGAGCTTAACTGCTGTGTTCGGAAAGGGAACAGGTGGGACCTCAACGCTATAAACACCGGCAAAAGGTAATTGAAAAGAGAAGTAAAAAGGAGAGAACAAGAACAAAAGGAAAAGCCCTCGACCAATTAGTATCTGCTAGCTAAACATGTCACCATGCTTACACATCAGACCTATCAACCTCATCGTCTTTGAGGGGTCTTACTTACTTACGTAATGGGATATCTTATCTTAAGGCCGGCTTCACGCTTAGATGCCTTCAGCGTTTATCCGTTCCGCACTTAGCTGCCCAGCTGTGCCACTGGCGTGACAACTGGTACACCAGAGGTGCGTCCATCCCGGTCCTCTCGTACTAGGGACAGCTCCTTTCAAATATCCTTCGCCCACGACAGATAGGGACCGAACTGTCTCACGACGTTCTGAACCCAGCTCGCG
>OLSL01000967.1_pt1 | contig 29002 bp, 27 predicted proteins | sample 1672511 | NCBI WGS metagenome assembly OLSL01 (sample SAMEA3136694, study PRJEB25190) | human gut metagenome | biome: human gut; feature: human-associated habitat; material: faeces | place: Austria | collected 2013
TCCCTTAGCAGGGGAGCCCCTTCGGCCTCTTGGGTACTTCCGCATACCAATATGAAGGAGAGGGGAATTGGCGGAGAGAGTGGGATTCGAACCCACGGTCCCATCGCTGGGATCACCGGTTTTCAAGACCGGCTCCTTAAACCGCTCGGACATCTCTCCGAATCGACTGGATTATATTATCAGATATCCGGCGTTTTGTCAAGGGTAAATGCCGGAATGGCTGCAAATTTGTTATTCCTTCGGATGGGCTTTGGGCAGGCTCCAGCGAAAATGAGCGGACAGGCAGCGGATCAGAATCACCAACCCGGCCCCGAGGCTCATAGCCCAGGCGGCGGAACCCTTCCAAAGCAGGGTACACAGCAGCGCACCGGCCAGAGACGCGCAGGCATAGATGTGCTTGACGAACACATAGGGCATATTCCCGGCCATCACGTCCCGGAGCACGCCGCCGCCTACGCCGGTAATCACACCCACAAAGATCAAAAGAAAAATCCCATGGGAGGAGGACTGGGCAAAGGCCGCCTGAACACCGATGACCGTAAATACCCCAAGGCCGATGGAATCCATCAGCAGCATGGTAAGGTCATAGGTGCGCTGATGCCGCTCCAGCAGCCGCTGCACCTGGGGGAGAAACACAATGGCGGCGGTAATCAGCGCGGCTGCGGCATAGATCGGGTCACGAAACGTGGCGGGCGGGGTAATGCCCAGAGTGAGATCCCGAATCACGCCGCCGCCCACTGCGGTGACGAGACCGAGGATCATCACGCCAAAGATGTCCATATGCTTTTTGATGCCCACCATGGCACCGGAGGCGGAGAAGGCCACGGTGCCGATGAGCTCCAGAATGATAATGAAAATGTTCACGCTGGTTCCTCCCGGAAAGATGATGTACAAGCGCTGGGGAAATCAGTTGTCGCCGTGATAACCGGAGGGATCCGGGGCGGAAATATTGTCTTCCCGGTTCAGGCCAATGCTTTTACGGGGGCCGAAGTCCATAGGCGGGAAGTGGGAATCCAAAAAGCTGCTGAGGGTCTTGCCGTACTCCTGAAAAAAGGAAATCGCGTAGTTATACAGGCGCTTGGGCTGCTCCAGCAGGGTGCGGTCCTTCCGGGAGACAATGGTGATAAATCGGACGATTTCGATGTCGGAAAACCGCAGACCCACCACGGAGCCCTCGCCATGCTTCTCGTAGAACACATTGGCGGGCACCATACTGACGCCATTGCCGGATTCCAGCATCTCGTCGATGATCCGGGATTCGTTGCTGCACAGGGCGATATTGGGAGTAAAGCCCAGCACCTTGCAGTTATCGGTGACGGCCCGGCGGTCAAAGCTGGCCTCGTTGACCAGGAATTTCTCGTCCTTCAAATCCCCCAGACGGACAAATTTCTGCTTTGCCAGGGGATGGGTGGGGCCGACTGCCAGGAGAATTTCCTCATCCATGAGCTTGATCTGGGAAATCTCCGGGTTCCGCAGGGGAATGGGGGTCAGGGCAAAGTCAAGCTTGCCGGAGATCAACTGCTCCTGAAGTACCTCGGGACTGTAGAGGAACTGGGAAATTTGCAGGGTGCTGTCCCGATGATCGGCAAGATAGCACATGAGCAGGGTGTTGAGCAGGTCAGCCACCGGACATCCAATGGTGACGGTGGAGCTGGAGGAGGTTTTATAGGCGTCGATGATCCGCTGCCCCTCGTCCAGACAGTCAAAGGCCCGGGCAACCTGACGATAGAACTCCTGACCGATGGGAGAAAGGCTGATGCGCCCCTTTTTTCGCTCAAACAGCGTGACGCCAAGGCTGTTTTCCAGCTTGGAGATGGTCTTTGACAGGGCAGGCTGGGACACATGAAGGGTCTCTGCTGCCCGGGACATATTCTCTTTCTCTGCGATGACCTTAAAATAGTACAGATAGGTTAGCTCCAAGGTCTGCCGCTCCCTTCCGCTGCAACGTGCATTGAATACCATTATTATAACCGAAGAAATAACGAAATGCAATAGATCTATAACCTGGGGTTATAATATATTTTTGCGGGGGCCGCAGCATTTTGAAAAACGGATGGGCAAAGTCAAAATGTGAAAGGTAAAAATACTAAAATCGTGGGAATACTGGTAGAATTTTGAGGAGATGTATGCTACAATGGGAAAGGAATCCGGGAGAATCCCCGGAGCTTACCAAGATGGTTATGGAATTGAGATAGAAAGCGGGCGTTCGATTTTTGGTCGAGCGTCCGCTTTCGGGTTATTCTGCTTCTTCCGGCTGCCAGCCCTTGCAGACATCCACCCATTCCTTGTAGCCGGAATACTGTTCCAGCTCCGGGATGGTCAGCTCAATGGCGCTGTTGGCGCTGCCGCAGGCGGGAAATACGGTGGTGAAGCGCTTGAGCGACTCGTCAAGATAGACCGTTACCCCGTCGTTTACGGAAAAGGGGCAAACGCCGCCCACTGCATGGCCGATGAGCTCCACCGCCTCCTCCGGGGCGAGCATTTTTGCCTTGGCCCCGAAAAAGGCCTTGTACTTGGTGTTGTTTACCCGGGCATCTCCGGCGGCAACGATCAAAATTGGACTGCCATCCACCAGAAACGACAGAGTTTTTGCGATGCGGCAGGGCTCGGTGCCCAGGGCTTCGGCGGCCAATGCCACGGTTGCGCTGGAATGATCCAACTCCTGAATGCGATCCTCTATTCCATAAGAGCGAAAATAGGCTCTTACCCGTTCGATAGACATTGCTAGGAACCTCCTTGTGCTTGCATACGGTCTATCATATCGAAGAAACAGGAAAATAGCAAGAAAAACCTGCTGTACGATGAGTTTCGCACAGCAGGTTTCGATGATCAGGTCAGCACATTGAACAGCATGACCGCAATGCCCAGCACCATCAGAATGATGCCGGTTACTCGATTCAGCGTCTTCGCCGAGGCTTTATTGGCAAAGACTGCGGCGATTCTGGCCCAAATCAGCGTGAAGACCACGCAGAGAACGAATACCAGCGGGTTCGGTACGCCACCAATGGCAAAGTGGGAAACGGCGCCGGTGAGGGCGGTGAATGTCATAATAAACACGCTGGTTCCCACGGCGGTTTTTAGCTCATAGCCCAGCACAGAGGTGAGGATCAGCAGCATCATCATGCCGCCGCCGGCACCCACAAAGCCGCAGATAAAGCCGATCAATACGCCGCAGACAATGGACTGAATGGTGCGCTTTTTCGGGGAAACGCCCTCCATGGCCTCCCGGGTGGTCATCACCGGCTTAACCAGGAACTTCACGCCCAGCAGGAACGTCATAAACACGGAAAATCCGCCCATGGTGGCCGAGGGGAGCAGGCTGGCGATAAAGCTGCCCACCACTGTAAACAGCAGCACCGACAGCATCATAATAATGCCGTTGCGAATGTCGAGATTTTTGTTTTTACCATAGGTATAAGCGGAAACGGCGCTGGCCAGTACATCGGAAGATAGTGCGATGCCCACAGCCATATAGGGGTCCATACCCAGGAATGTGATGAGCATGGGACTGATCACTGCGGCGGCGCTCAAGCCCGCGAATCCGGTGCCCAGTCCTGCGCCCATGCCGGCAAAGAATGTGACGAGAATGGTAATCAGCAGTTCCATTGGTTGGCTCCTTTCAGCGAAGCATCCAAATTCTGCGCCATGGCGTCCAGCACATGGTGAAACGTGGCCTGATCCTCGGGAGATACGCCCTGGAACAGCGCGGCGAAAAACGACTGCTGCAACGCCTGACCCTGGGCCGCCACCGGCATGGCCTGCTCGGTCAGGGAAAGATTCACCTTCCGCCGATCCCCGGGGATGGGGCTGCGGATGAGATAGCCGTCCTCCACCAGCCGGGCGATGTTCACCGACACCAGGTTCGCCTTGAGCTTGCGGACCTCCACAATGTCCCGGGCGGTATGGTATTCCGGATTGTTGGCCAGAAACAGCAGAATATCCAGCGCGGTTTGAGGCAGATGATAGGCCTGACACAGGGGGTGACAGGCCAGCTGATAGGCCTGATAGAGCTTTTGGGAGAACTCCAGGCTGGGAATCATGGAATCGCCGCCTTTCTAAGATTCAGGTGCTTCAAAAATGAATTATTCAAATTTGGACTTATTATAGCACAGTGAAAGAGAATGTCAAGAACATAGAAATGTAAACGTTCCATGAATGATCAGCGGTATACCGGCGCGTTTGAGCTGGAGTAAGCTGATTACAGATGGCATAAAAAGGACGCATGGCAGGAGCTCTGTCATGCGTCCAAATGATATTGTTCAGTCTGCCATAGAACGAAGCAGCTGGATTTCCTCCCGGTAGCCGGGCAGCTCATTGGGCGTTTCCAGTACCTTGGGCAGATCGTGAAGCAGGGGATGGGTCATAATCTGGCGGAAGGTGTCAAGGCCTAAGAATCCCCTGCCCAGCTTTTCGTGGCGATCCTTATGGCTGCCGGGGGGATTCATGCTGTCGTTGAGATGCAGGGCACGAAGCCGGTCAAGTCCGATTACCCGGTCAAATTCCCGGAGCACACCCTCCAAATCCCCGATGATGTCATAACCTGCATCGGAGACGTGGCAGGTGTCCAGGCAAACGCCGATTTTGTCCTTTAGCTCCACCCGGTCGATAATCGCCCGTAGCTCCTCGAAGCTGCGGCCCATTTCCGTCCCTTTGCCTGCCATGGTTTCCAGCAGCACCGTGGACTGCATTTCGGGGTAGAGCACCAGATTCAGGGTTTCAGCAACTTTCTCCACCGCAATTTCTGCACCCTGGCCCACGTGGGAGCCGGGATGGAAGTTATACAGCGTACCCGGTAGCAGATCCAGCCGGTGGAGATCATCCGCCATGGTCATCCGGGCAAATTCCAGCGTCTCCGGCTTTGCGGCGCAGGGATTGATGGTATAGGGCGCGTGGGCAATCAGCGGGCCAAATCCGTGCTCCGCCATCAATTGCCGCAGTCCCTCCACATCGGTGGGATCCAGATCCTTGGCTTTTCCGCCCCGAGGATTCCGGGTGAAGAACTGCGCCGTATTGCCGCCCAATTTCAGGGCTTCCTTTCCCAGGGCGGTAAAGCCCTTGGCGATGGTCAGATGACAGCCGATATACTGCATAGTAACCTCCTGGGTTATGCCCTTGCCTTTTCTGCTTCTTCTTTCTCCAGTACGGTGTAGGCAACCTTGCCCACCAGCGTTTTGGGCAGGGCGTCACGGAATTCGATCTCACGGGGCAGGGCGTACTTGGCGATGCGCTTTTTGCAGTGCCCCAGAATAGATGCCTTGAGCTCCTCAGAGGGAGTGTAGCCGGGCTTCAACACGACAAAAGCCTTGACCCGCTGCATCTTATAGTCGTCCTTCACGCCGATGACGGTGCTCATCAGTACCGCCTCGTGGGCGTCAATGACGTTCTCTATCTGGGAGGGATAGACGTTGTAGCCACTGGTGATAATCATCCGCTTCAGGCGCTGCTTGAAGTAGATGAAGCCGTCCTCATCCATGAGACCCAAGTCACCGGTGTGGAGCCAAACCAGTCCGTCTTCGTGGAGCTGGAGGGTCTGGGCGGTCTCCTTGGGCTTGTCCAGGTAGCCCTGCATGACCGTGGGGCCGGAGATACAAATCTCACCGATGGTGCCATAGGGAACCGCATCATGGGTGGAGGGAATCACGATCTTATAATAGGTATCCGGGAACGGAATACCGATGCTGCCCTCCCGATAGAAGGTCTTGGGGGTCAGGCAGCTGGCGGTGACGCATTCGGTGGTGCCGTAGCCTTCCCGCACCTGCTCCTTGGAGCCGTGGGCTTTCAGGAACGCATCGACCTTGTGCTTGAGTTCGATGGACAAGGAATCGCCGCCGGAGAATACGCCCTCCAGCTGGCTCAGGTCCAGATCCTCTGCCTTTTTCAGCCGCAGCAGGGCCTCGTACAGGGTGGGCACACCGGCGATATAGTTGGGCTTGTGCTTTTTCAGCAGCTGGGCATAGCTCTCCACGGTGAACTGGGGCACCAGAATGCAGGTGGCGCTGTGGATCAATATGGTATGAATGCAGACGCCCAGGCCGAAGCCATGGAAAATGGGCATGATGGACAGCATCTTGTGCCCCTCTACCAGGCAGTTGCCCGCAGCACCGGTCTGGAGACCCAGGGCGTTGAAGTTCAGGTTGCTGAGCAGAATGCCCTTGGTGGTGCCGGTGGTTCCACCGGAATAGAGAATGGCGGCGGTGTCGTTGCCACTGCGAGGATAGCGGGGGTCGGGCGTATTCTTTCCGGCGCGCAGGAAGTCCTTCCAGAAGACCACCAGAGAATCGTCTGCGGGAACTTTGGGGAGATTCCGGCCCTGGGTGGCCATGTAGCCCAGCTTCATGGGGCCGTGGAGCGCGTCTTCAATGCCGGTGATAATCAGCTTGTTGATGGTGAGCTTACTGCGGATGGCCTGGAACTTGGGATAAAACTGCCGCAGTGTCAGCGCCGCCACGGAACCGCTTTCCTTGAGATAGAATGCGATTTCCTCCTGCGCCGACAGGGGATGAACCATGTTGGCAATACCGCCCATATAGTTGATGGCATAGAACATCACAACGGCCTGGGGCGTGTTGGGCATGCAAATGGTCACCTTATCGCCGGGGTGAATGCCCATGGCTACCAGAGCCCTGGCGCAGGCTTGAATCTGCTCCATAAATACCTTGAAGGATACCTTGGTGGAATAGAAGGTATAGGCGCAAAGATCGGGCGTTTTCCGGGCGGACTGCGCCACCATGTCTACCATGGCGCAGTCGGGATAGGTAAGATGCATGGGAACGCCTTCGGAATAGGCCTCCCAGGGGGTACGAACTGCGGTCTCAGCGGTCATATACGATCTCCTCCTTCAGCGGAACATCCAGAAGCTGGGGATGTTGGAGAATGTATTCGACCAGCTTCATGCTCTTTGCAAAGTAAAAGCCATCGGCAATGCGCTCATCAGCGGTAAAGCCCAGGGTGAGAATGTGCCGGGGCTGGGTGGAGCCGTCGGGCATGATCTTGAGGTCCTTTTTCAGCACGCCCACGGTGATGAGAATGCTGTTGGTGCCGTAGTTATTGAGATGATGATAGCAGCAGGGGCACTGGATGCTTCCCAGATTGGAAAGCAGCACTGTGGTATGGTTGGTGTCGCCCTGGGTCAGCACATCGGGAAGATGACCCGAGGCGCTGAGCCGCTGCAAAATGCCGATGAACAGGTGAAGAATGGGATTGGGCAGACTGCCGATGGCGTTGATGACACCGTCGAAGTCGTTGTTGCCGCGGCTTTCCCGCAGTTCCTTGACATCCCCCACGATTTTGCGGGTAACATAGTCCAGGTTCATGTCGTCCTTAGCAATGAGGGTCATGAGGGACTCCTCCGAGTGATCGACAAACCTCCGCTTGGCCACAAAGCTCAGGGAAATCTCGTTCCGCTCATAGAGCTTCCGACCGCAGATAAAGCGATTGAGGTAGGGGCGCATGGTAACCACCCGGGCCACGGCGGTGACCAGGCAGTGGAAAATCGTTGTTTTGTATTCGGGATGAAGGCGGTTCTTTTCCTCGATATAGGGGAGCAAATCCGTCACGTCCATGGGGAACTCCAGATAAACCTCGGATTCGGTGCGCTTGGGCATAATATGCATCATAATGCAGTGCAGCCCGTCGAGATCACGAATCCGGCGTGCGTCTTTCCGATCCCCGAATTTGCGTTTTGACATATTCAGTATCCTCTCTTGTGAAGGGGGAATCCCCTCTAATCATCTTTCCAACTAAAAAGTATATCATAGATTTTGGGAGATCACAAGAAATTTAGAACTTTTTACTTAAAGTTTGCCTGAGAATCAGCGGGAAATAGGATAAAATTACAACTATTTTGTGATATAATAAATAAAACTACATTCAAAAACGGAAAGAAAAAAGTAGAATGCATAAAAAGAATGACACTGGAGCCGAATCATGTTATAATATCACAATAGACTGATTTCGATTGGAGGAACCTCCGTGACCCAGCAAAATGACTTTTCCAAGGGTAATATTCCCCGCACCATCACCCGGCTGGCCATTCCCATGATTCTTGCCATGCTGGTCAATGCGCTTTATTCCGTGGTAGACCGAATTTATATCGGCCATCTTTCCGGCGTGGGCCAGACCGCACTCACCGGCATCGGCCTGTGCTATCCCATTACCATGGCCATTGCAGCCTTTTCCTATTTGGTGGGCAATGGCGGCGGGCCGCTGACCTCGATCCTTCGGGGCGCAAAGGATGACGAAGGGGCAGAGAAGGTGCTGGGCAACAGCATTACCCTTTTGATGCTGTTCGGTATTCTGGTGCCGCTGATCTGCTTCTTCATTCAGAAGCCGGTATTGTATTTGTTCGGTGCCAGCGACGCAACGTATCCCTATGCCCGGGAGTACATCACCATTTATTTGAGCGGCTCGCTGCCGGTAATGCTGACCCTGGGCCTGAATCCGTTTCTCAACGCCCAGGGCTTTACCCGCACGGGCATGATGACGGTGCTGATTGGCGCGGTGTGCAATATTCTGCTGGATCCACTGTTTATCTTTGTATTCGGCATGGGCGTTCGCGGTGCGGCCATTGCAACGGTGATTTCCCAGACCGTCTCTGCCATATGGGTCATTGCATTTCTGCTGGGCAAGAAAAATTTGATCCGGGTACGGAAACAGTTCCTGCGGCTCCAGAGGGATGTGTCCATGCGGATCATGGGCCTGGGCGTTTCCACATTTATTATGAACCTTACCGAAGCGGCGATTTCCGCGGTGTTCAATGCCAGCCTCAGCCGGTTCGGCGGCGATATTTATGTGACGGTGATGACCGTTGCCACCTCCGTAAACCAGCTTGTGTTTATGCCCCTGAGCGGATTTGCCCAGGGGGCCCAGCCGGTGACCGGATATAACTACGGCGCAAGAGAATACACCCGGGTGAAGCAGTGCTTCTGGTTCCTGGTAAAGGCCAGCGTGACCTATGCGGTGCTGGCCTGGCTGGTGCTGATGATCTTCCCCCGGCAGCTCATTGGAATTTTCAACAACGATCCTACACTGATGGAGACGGCGATCCCCATGTTCCGCGTCTTCTTCTGCATGAACTTTATTATGAGCCTTCAGATGTCGGCGCAGAATACCTTTGTGGCCATGGGCGAGGCGAAAAAGGCGACGTTCTTTGCCCTGTACCGGAAGGTCATGCTGCTGATCCCGCTGATTTTGATTCTGCCCCGGATCGGCTTTGGCATCACCGGCGTATTTGCGGCGGAGCCTGTGGCCGATACCATCTCTGCGCTCACCTGCTTTACCACATTCCTGCTGACGGCCTATCGGAAGCTGGGACGGATGGAACAGGTGTAACCAACCATTCACCCGAACATTGGGAGTATACATATGGAAATCTATCTTGCGGTAAACCGCCAGAAGGATCCGGAGCTGAGCTTCACCCGCCGGCTCCAGGATTATATTCGAAAGCAGGGCTGCGGTGTCAGAATTCTCCGGAGCTATCAGGATGCTTATCAAAACTATCACTTCGAAATGCCCCGGGAGCCCGGTGTGATCCTGGCTCTGGGCGGCGACGGAACCTATCTCCAGTGTGTCAATGATTTGAATCTCTTGGGGCTTACCCATCCGGTGCTGGGCGTCAACCTGGGTACCCTGGGCTTCCTTACTCAGGTGGAGCGGGAGGACGTCAAAGCGGCGGTGGATGCGGTGCTGGCGGGGGACTATACCCTCCAGGACTATCCGCTCCTGTCGGCCTCGGTGGAAAACAGCCGGGTCGCCTATTGCGAACAGGCATTTAACGACGTGGTCATTGGCCGTCAGGGCTTTGCCCGAGTGGTGAAGCTGGGGGTATCCATTGACGGCAGCTTTGCCTATGTGACCCGGTGCGACGGCATTCTGGTGTCCACGGCGTTCGGCTCTACGGCCTATAATGTTTCGTTGGGCGGACCGGTGGTGCCGCCCGGGACGCCGGTGTTTGTGGTGACGCCCATTGCGCCCCATCTGCCCGGACTGCGGCCCATTATTGTGCCGGAGACTGCCCGGGTGGACATTGAGGTGCTGGGCAGCAAGCATGATACCGGCAAGGTGGGCCTTTTGACCTGCGACGGCCGGAGCAACGGCATTTGGCTGGAGAAAAACGATGTGGTTACCATCCGGAAGCACACTTCCGGGGGCAAGATCTTACAGCTGGGCCCCTCGAAGCGGGACTTTTATGACGTGTTCCGGGATAAGCTATTAACGGTGAGATAACGTGGTATGGCTGGGCGGCGCAAAGAATCGGCGTCGCCCGCCGTGGCATTTTGGAAAGGATGAAAGAGCATGCTGCTTTCGGCAGAGCGTCTGTCAAAGAATTACGGTATGAAAACGCTGCTGGAGGATGCCGCTATCTATCTGGAGCAGGGGGAGAAAATCGGCGTGATCGGCATCAACGGCACCGGTAAAAGTACGCTCCTGCGGCTGCTGTCCGGCACGGAAGCGCCGGACGAGGGTACCGTGCGCCGGGATCCCAACGTCCAGGTGAGCTATCTGCGGCAGAATCCAGAGATGAATCCCAACGCCAGCATTTTGGAGCAGGTATTTCTGGGCTTTCCGGGGGATTTCCGGGAGCTCAAGGAATTTGAAGCGAAGACCATGCTCACCAAACTGGGCCTCACAGATTACGACCAGAAAATTGGCACCCTGTCCGGCGGTCAGCGGAAGCGTGTGGCATTGTGTACGGCGCTGATCCATCCGGCAGATGTATTGCTGCTGGATGAGCCCACCAACCATCTCGACGCCTATATGGTGGAGTGGCTGGAGCAGTGGCTCAGAACCTTCCGGGGCGGCATCATCATGGTCACCCATGACCGGTACTTTTTGGAGCGAGTCTGCAATCGGATCTGCCAGGTGGAGCGGGGCAAGCTCTATTTCTACGAGGCGAACTATTCAAAATATCTGGAGCTCCGGCAGCAGCGCTATGACTATGCCCAGGCGGCGGAACGGAAGCGCCAGACCCTGCTTCGCCGGGAATATCAGTGGATCATCCGCGGACCACAAGCCCGGGGTACCAAGGCAAAGGATCGCATCCGCCGATATGCCGAGCTCAAGGCCCAGGATACCCCGGAAACCCAGGGCACCGTGCAGACCGCTGCCATGTCCTCCCGACTGGGGAAGAAGACCATTGAGCTGGTGAATGTGGAGAAATCCTATGACGGCCGTGAGATTCTAAAGCCCTTTTCCTATCTCCTAGGCCGAGAGGACCGGATCGGCGTGGTAGGACGCAACGGCGCGGGAAAATCCACCCTGCTGGAGCTGATCGCCGGGAAAATTCAGCCCACCGCCGGGGAAATCACCTGGGGCGAAACCGTAAAGATCGGATATTTTTCCCAGGAGGGGCGGGAACTGAACCTGAGTCAGCGACCCTATGACTATATCCACGAGATTGCCGCCACGGTAAAAACCGCCGAGGGCACCTTCTCCGCCAGTCAGATGCTGGAGCGGTTCCTGTTTGACGGGGATTTGCAGTACAGTACCATCGGTGCACTGTCCGGCGGTGAGCGGCGAAGATTATATCTTCTGGGCGTGCTGATGTCGGCCCCCAATGTGCTGCTGCTGGACGAGCCCACCAACGATTTGGACATTGAAACCCTGACGATTTTGGAGGATTACCTTGCCTCCTTTGACGGCATTGTGATTGCAGTCAGCCATGACCGCTATTTCCTGGACAAAATCGCCACACAGATCTTTGAGGTCAGCGACAGCGGCGAGGTGCTGCGCTATACCGGCGGCTACACGGACTATCTGGGAAAGCGCCGGGAAAGCGCCCCGGAGGTCAAGGAGAAGAAGGAGAAAAAGGAAACGCCCCGGGAGCCAAAGCCCCAAAAGCTCCGCTTTTCCTATAAGGAGCAGCGGGAATATGCGGTGATCGAGGACGAGATCGCCCAGCTGGAGGAGAAAATCGCCCAGAAAGACGCGGACATGGCGGCCAATGCCACCGATTATACGGCGCTCCAGCGGCTGACAGAGGAAAAAGAGCAGCTGGAAACGGCCTTGGAGGAAAAGATGGGCCGCTGGATGCATTTGAGTGAATTGGCGGAAAAAATCGAGGCACAAAAAGAATCCTGAGATTTTGGTAAAAATTATCCCTGTACCCTCTTTACATTCCATATAGAAGTGATTATAATCATGCTGTTTCTATAATCCATCAACGGGAGTGACAAATCGTGACAAAATGGATCGCAAAGATCAACGAAAATGATGAATTATTTGGGGAGGAAATTCTCCTGGGCGTCGAGGGCGGCGAAACCGGTTTTGAGATTGTCCTCAGCAACGGCGATGATTCCGATGTAATGCCCGGAATGTCCGTGGAGGAGGCAAAGGAGAACCTGGAGGACTATTTTAGCTGCTTCGATACCTTCACCTGGCTGGAGGGAGACGAGGGCGAGGAATAAGCCCGGCCCAAATGAAAAATATGGTGTCCCCGCTTCGGAAAATGTTCGGAGCGGGGACACTTTTGCCCATTTAGCGGCGTGCTTCCTGAAATTTTACCAAGATTTCATGCAAGTTTTGCCCTTCCCTGTGCAGAGCTACAAAATTTCTTTTGGTGTGCCGGACAGTCTTGCAAAAAAATCGGGAATACGGTAAAATGGGGCTATCCGATCCAAAATTGTCAAACAAAAAGCGGAGGTGCCGGAAATGTTGCTGTGTTCTTTCTCTTTCCTGCTTGGCGGGATCGGTGTATCCAAACATAATGTCATCTAGCAGACGCAGGGCCCGCTCTTTGCGCCTGCATTTTCATTTTCATAGGAGGTTGTGGAATATGAAAAAAGTTGCCGTTATCATGGGCTCCGACAGTGATTTTCCTGTGGTTCGTGGGGCACTGGTTCAGCTGAAGAAGTTCGGTGTTCCGTTTGAGGCGCGGGTTCTCTCCGCCCATCGCACGCCCGCCGAGGCTGAGGAGTTTGCCAAGCACGCCGAGGAAAACGGCTTTGGCGTGATTATCGCTGCGGCCGGTAAGGCAGCCCATCTGGGCGGTGTTTTGGCGGCCCAGACCATCCTGCCGGTGATCGGCCTGCCCATCAAGTCCTCCTTTATGGATGGGCTGGACAGCCTTTTATCCATCGTCCAGATGCCTGCGGGAATCCCCGTGGCCACCGTTGGCGTTGGCGCAGCGGACAATGCAGGATTGCTTGCAGTGCAAATGCTCGCCCTTAGTGAGCCGGAGCTGGCAGAAAAGCTCAGAGATTATAAGCGTTCCATGGCAGAAGCCGTATTGGTAAAAGATCAAAACTTACAGATGGAGGTAGCAAAACTATGAAAAAGGTAGAGCAGCTTTACGAAGGCAAGGCAAAGAAGGTATTTTCCACCGAAGATCCCAATCTGTGCATCGTTTCCTACAAGGACGACGCTACCGCTTTTAACGGCCAGAAGAAGGGCACCATCCTGGGGAAGGGCGCCATCAACAACCGCCTGACCAACTATTTCATGAAGCTCCTGGAGGAGAAGGGCGTTCCCACGCATTTTGTCGAGGAGCTGTCCGACACCGACGCTGTGGTGAAGAAGGTCAAGATCGTTCCCCTGGAGGTCATCATCCGGAACATCTCTGCCGGCAGCTTTGCAGCCCGCTATGGCGTAGAGGAAGGCATCGTATTTGACGCTCCTACCATCGAGTTCTCCTATAAGTGCGACGAGCTGAACGATCCTCTGATGAACAGCTATCATGCCATTGCGCTGAAGCTGGCTACTCCCGAGGAAATCGAGACCATTAAGACCATGGCCTTCAAGGTCAACGATGTACTGAAGGAGTTCTGGAAGAGCGTTGGCGTAACGCTGGTAGACTTCAAGCTGGAGTTTGGCCGCCTGCCCGACGGAACCATCATCCTGGCCGATGAGATCTCTCCCGATACCGCCCGTCTGTGGGATTCCAAGACCGGCGAAAAGCTGGATAAGGACCGCTTCCGCCGTGACCTGGGCGGCGTAGAGGACGCATATCAGGAGGTCCTGCGCCGGGTCCTGGGCAAGTAAGATGAAGAACTGTCCCCAGGCGAAGGCCTGCTTTTCATCCCGGCAGTACGGCGAGGAGTGCGGCGTATTCGGCATTGCACTGAAGGAGGGCAGCACCCTCTCCGCCGCCCACAGCGTCTATACTGCCCTGTATACCCTTCAGCACCGCGGTCAGCAGACCGCCGGAATTGCTTCGGTGGACAAGGGTGCCTTCCATCTGCATAAGGGCCCGGGCCTTGTGCCGGATGTGTTTGGCGATAAGAATCTCAAGACCCTCACCGGCCCCGCTGCCATTGGTCATGTGCGCTATGCCTCCGGCGGCGATACTGCAACCATCAATGCCCAGCCTTTGGTGGTGACCCATGCCTCCGGCTCCATGGCCGTGTGCTATAACGGACGGCTGGTCAACTCCGACGAGCTCCGCCGGGAAACCGAGAATCGCGGCGGCATTTTCCAGAGCAGCAACTCCGCCGAGGTCATTGCCTATCTTCTGGTTCGGGAGCGGATGCGCGCCGGTACCATTGAGGATGCGGTCATTAACGCCATGCAGTACATGGTGGGCGCATATTCCGTCGTGCTGCTGACCCAGGGCAAGCTGGTTGCCTTCCGGGATCCCAACGGCTTCCGGCCCCTGTGCATCGGCGAGGTGGACGGCTCGATCATGTTCGCTTCCGAGTCCTGCGCGTTCCCGGTATTGGGCGGCCATCTCATCCGCGAGGTGGAACCCGGCGAGGTCGTGGTGGCGGATTTGGGCGCGGGCACCTATCGTTCCGTGCCCAGCGGCATCAAGGCAAGAAGCAGCCTGTGTATGTTTGAATTTATCTATTTCTCCCGGGCGGACAGCGTGATTGACGGCGCCAGCGTGGATTTGGTGCGGCTGGAGGCCGGTCGCTGCCTGGCACGGCGGAATACCGTGGAGGCGGACTGCGTCATCGGCGTACCGGATTCCGGCATCACCCCGGCCATGGGCTTCTCCCGGGAGACCGGACTGCCCCTCCAGACCGGTTTCGTCAAGAATCGCTATATTGCCCGCACGTTCATCGAACCGCGGGAGGAAGAGCGGGAAAAGGCCCTGCGCATTAAGCTCAACGCCCTGGCATCTACGGTTCGCGGCAAGCGCGTGATCGTGGTGGACGATTCCATTGTTCGCGGCAACACCTGCCGCAGAACCGTTCAGCTGATTCGGGAGGCGGGCGCCAAGGAGATTCACTATCGGGTTGCGTCTCCCAGATTTATGTATCCCTGCTTCTTTGGCACGGATATTCCCGACAGCGAGCATCTCATTGCTCATGGCAGAACCAATGAGGAAATCCGTCAGCTCCTTGGGGTGGATACCCTGGACTATCTCACGGTGGAGGAGCTTTCCACCATTACAAAGGACTTAAACCGCGGCGTATGTGACGCCTGCTTTACCGGCAGATACCCTGTACCGGTGCCAATTCAGAATTCAGGAGAGTAAGAATCATGAGTATTAGCAAAAGTGACAGCTACGCCGCCGCCGGTGTAGACGTAACCGCCGGCTACGAGTCGGTCAACCGCATTAAGCCCCTGGTGGAGAGCACCAATATCCCCGGTGTCATCGGCGGCCTGGGCGGCTTCGGCGGCCTGTTTGCACCGGATCTGACCGGCATGAAGGAGCCGGTTATGGTATCCGGCACCGATGGTGTGGGCACCAAGCTGAAAATCGCATTTTTGATGGACAAGCATGACACCGTGGGCATCGACTGTGTTGCCATGTGTGTCAACGATATCGTATGTGCCGGTGCAAGCCCCATGTTCTTCCTGGACTATGTGGCCTGCGGCAAGAACTATCCTGCACGGATCGAGCAGATTGTCTCCGGTATTGCCGAGGGATGTCGGCAGGCAGGCTGTGCGCTGATCGGCGGCGAGACCGCTGAGATGCCCGGCTTCTACCCTGAGGACGAGTATGACCTGGCTGGCTTCTCCGTTGGCGTGGTGGATAAGGAAAAGATTCTGGACGGCAAGGACATTGTGCCCGGCGACGTGCTCATCGGTCTGGCCTCCAATGGCGTACACTCCAACGGCTTCTCCCTGGTGCGGAAGGTGCTGGATGTGGAGCATGCCGACCTGAAGTCCATGGTGCCCGAGCTCCATTGCTCCCTGGGCGAGGAGCTGCTGAAGCCCACCCGGATTTATGTGCGCCCGGTCAAGAACCTGCTGGCTTCCGGCCTGAAGGTCAAGGGCATCAGTCATATCACCGGCGGCGGCCTGTATGAGAACGTGCCCCGTATGCTGCCCGAGGGCGTCTGCGCCCAGATCAGTATGTCCTCCATCCCGGTGCCTCCTATCTTCACCATGATCCAGGAGAAGGGCAACATTCCCGAGCGGGATATGTACAATACCTTCAACATGGGTGTGGGCCTTGTGATGGCGGTGGCCAAGGAGGATGCAGGTGAAGTGATGGAGCTGCTGGTGCGCAGCGGCGAGCGTCCTTATCTCATCGGCAAGTGCGTTGCCGGTGAAAAGGGTGTGGAGCTATGGTAAATATCGCGGTTCTTGTCTCCGGCGGCGGCACCAATTTGCAGGCGCTGATTGATGCACAGCGGCGCGGTGAGATTCCCAACGGAAAGATTACCGCCGTGATTTCCTCCAATCCTGACGCCTATGCCCTGGAGCGTGCCCAGCAGGCGGGGATTACCGGTATCACCATTGCCCGGAAGAACTTCGGTTCCGCACGGGAGATGACGGTGGCGCTGGTGGAAACCCTCAGGGAGCTGGACATCGGTCTTGTGGTCATGGCCGGATTTATGGTCATCATCACAAATGAGCTGGTAGAGGCATATCCCAACGCGATACTCAATATTCATCCCTCGCTGATTCCCTCCTTCTGCGGCAAGGGCTGCTATGGACTCCATGTCCATGAGAAGGCGCTGGAGTACGGTGTAAAGGTCAGCGGCGCAACGGTACACATTGTCTCAGAGGAGTGTGACGCCGGCCCTATCGTCCTCCAGAAGGCGGTAGAGGTTCTGGATGACGATACCCCCGAAACCTTGCAGCGGCGGATTATGGAACAGGCTGAATGGGTGATTCTTCCCCGGGCGGTGCGGCTGTTCTGCGATGGTCGGCTCAAGGTAGAGGGCCGAAAGGTGACCATTCAAAAATAAACAAGTTCGCTCCCTGGTACGGATTATACCAGGGAGCTATTTCTATCTCGTGTGAAAAAAATCTGAAAAAATGTACGGTAGAAGCAAAATCCTGTTGACATGAACCTAAGGTACATTGCTATAATCGTGGTGAAAGCAGGTGATGAGATGAAAATGAAAGAAGTCATGGATCAAACTGGCCTGACCCGCAAGACGGTACTATTCTATGAAGAGCAGGGATTGCTGACACCGCAGAAAACCCGAATGAATGGCCGGGAATATCGGGAATACACCAACGCACATATTGATATCCTGCGCAATATCGCAACCCTCCGAAAATCCGGGTTTTCTATTGATGAGATCCGAAGAATGCAGACATCGGATACCGAGGTTTTGCCGATTTTTATGGAATATCGTCAGCGATTGATGGAACAAAAGAAAGAGCTGGATCAGTTATGTCAGACTGTTACCGCCATTCAACCGAAAGCACTGGACACCATGCAGAGCCTCATTGGGCAGATTGAAGCAGCTTCTGCCCCACTGCCGCTTCCAGCATGTGACTGTACGCCGCATTTTCGCTATTTGGATGAGGAAGAGGCCAAGCTGCAGCCTTCTCCCAAAGAGGATGCACTGCACGCTGATGCACAGCCAATGGAAATTGACCAAGAGCATTTATTCAACACGGGGCAGCTGGGGAAGAAAAAGGCTCTGGATGACCTGAGGGAGGACTTACGGGAAGCACCAAGCCGTGGTGTTCCCAACCAGCCTGCCGGTTCGTGTCTTCTGGATATTGTGGAAGCGGTTATTGTGCTTGCGCTGGTGTTATTTGCGTTTGACGCGATTGCCGCTGCCGGTACCAGTGGGCTTTTATCGAGAGCAGTTTTGCTTGATTTCAGCTTGATTGTCATTCTGGTGCTGCTTCTTGTGGGAGTGTTTTTGATACGGAGGCGGCGTTCCTCCAAATCGAAAAAAACAATTTAAAAAGGCTGCCACGAAATAGATACTTGAGGCAGCCTTTCTTATACAACAATCCCGCCTCCAAAGAAACGGAGACGGGATTGTTCGTTATTCATCCGGATGGGCTTGCTTCCATTCCTGCTCCCGCTGGAGCTGCTTTTGGAGGGCTTTCTGACGCTGCTCCTCCAGCATCATGTCCTTGACCTTCATGAGCCGGGAGGTGCTGGAGCGCTCGTTTTCGTCCAGCTTCATGGAGATATACTTGATGTTGGTCTCCATCTCGGGGATCATGACATATTCCAGGGCATTGACGCGGCGGCGGGTCTTTTCGATCTCCGACGCCAGAAGCTGCATGGTCTTCTCGACCTGGGCCAGCTCCAGCATATCCTGAAATACGCCGGAGAGGGCTTCCAGCGCATCGTCCAGTTCACCGGAGGTCTGGGCAAAGCCGTATGGGAAGATCTCGGAGGGATCGTCATTCTGGGTACGGAATGTGTATTTGGGCACCTCCACGGACATGATGTTCTGAAAGCTCATGTCCAGAGAAACGGCCTGCTTGGGGTAGGACAGGGCCTGCTCCAGCATCTCCTGACTCATCACGGAAGCGGCAACGGTAAAGGCACCGTGGGCCTCCATGAGTCCGGACTCGACCTTGGCCCGCAGCTCTTTGTTCCGATGGACGACCTCCAGGAACTGACGCATCAGCTCATCCCGCTTATCCTTCAGCAGCTTGTGGCCGCGGACGGCGGTGGTACGGCGGCTTTTCAGGCGGGAAAGCTCCATTCGGGTGGGGTTTATGGTTTTGGATGCCATTTATCCCACCTCCTTAGTCTGCTTTTTTCTCGGGATAATACTTCTCGATATACTGGGTGTTGATACGCTTCAGCTCGCTCTTGGGCAGGATGGAAAGGAGATCCCAGCCCAGATCCAGGGTTTCGAAAATGGAACGGTCCGTGTCGTTGCCCTGGGAGACGTAGCGGTTCTCAAACTCCGTTGCAAACTTTGCATAGAGCTTATCGGTGTCGGACAGTGCAGCCTCGCCCAGAATGGTCATAAGCTCAGCGGCTTCCTTACCGGCGGAATAAGCGGCAAACAGCTGGTTCATGGTGCCGGCATGATCCTCGCGGGTCTTGCCCTGACCAATGCCCTTATCCTTCAGACGGGACAGGGAAGGCAGTACGTCGATGGGCGGGTTGATGCCCTTGCGGTACAGGTCGCGGGACAGGATGATCTGACCCTCGGTAATGTAGCCGGTGAGGTCAGGGATGGGATGGGTCTTGTCGTCCTCGGGCATGGTGAGGATGGGGATCATGGTGATGGAGCCATCGCAGCCCACACGACGGCCTGCGCGCTCGTAGATGGTTGCCAGGTTGGTGTAGAGGTAGCCGGGATAGCCGCGGCGGCCGGGAACCTCTTTCTTTGCAGCGGAAACCTCACGCAGAGCCTCGGCGTAGTTGGTGATATCGATCATGATAAACAGCAAGTGCATGACCTTTTCAAAGGCCAGATACTCGGCGGCGGTCAGCGCCATACGAGGGGTCGCGATACGCTCGATGGCGGGGTCATTTGCCAGGTTGGAGAACATGACGGTACGGTCAATGGCACCGGTACGGCGGAATTCCTGAATGAAGTATTCGGATTCCTCGAAGGTGATGCCGATTGCCGCGAAGACAACGGCGAAGTTACCGGCGTCATCACCCAGCACCTTGGCCTGACGGGCGATCTGAGCAGCCAGTGCGGCATGGGGCAGACCGGAGCCGGAGAAGATGGGCAGCTTCTGACCGCGAACCAGAGTGTTCAGTCCGTCAATGGCAGAAACGCCGGTCTGAATGAACTCGGAGGGGTAGTTCCGGGCTGCGGGGTTCATGGGCAGACCGTTGATGTCCATATAGGCGTCGGGGAGAATGTCGGGGCCACCGTCGATGGGATTGCCCATGCCGTCGAATACACGGCCCAGCATATCCTCGGAAACGCCCAACTGCAGGGGATGACCCAGGAAGCGAACCTTGCTCTTGGCCAGGTTGATACCGGCGGAGGAGTCAAACAGCTGAACCAGCGCGTCAGGCCCGTCAATCTCCAGTACCTGGCACAGGCGGCGTTCTCCGCTTGGCAGCTCGATCTCACCCAGCTCGTCATAGGTGACGCCCTCTACATTTTTCACCAGCATCAGAGGTCCGGAAACCTCGGAGATGGTGCGATATTCCTTAATCATAGTCCTGGGCACCTGCCTTTGCGATAATTTTTTCAATCTGCGCAGTCATATCGTCATGAATCTGCTGATAAGCGGCCACATAGTCCTCATCGGGCACGCTCTTTGCACGGCCGATTTTCTCCCGGGCGTCAATGGCGGTGAGCTCCTTGAGGGGAGCACCCTTTGCCACGGCGTCACGGCACAGGCTGTCGTAATCCAGAATCAGCTTCAAAAGACGGAACTGACGGTCAAAGGAGGAGTACCAGTCGATCTCGTTGAAGGAGTTCTGCTGGAGGAAGTCCTCACGAATCATCTTTGCGATTTCCAGGGTCAGCTGGTCGTCAACGCCCAGGGAATCCTTACCGACCATCTTGACGATCTCGTCCAGCTCGGCCTCCTCCTGAAGGGTTGCCATGGCGCGATAACGGTTCTTGGTCCAGTCCTTGTTGACGTTCTCATCCAGCCAGGGCTGCAGAGTGTCCATATACAGGGAGTAGGAGTTCAGCCAGTTGATGGCGGGGAAGTGACGGGCGTAGGCCAGGGAGGAATCCAGACCCCAGAATACCTTTACAATCCGCATGGTTGCCTGAGAGACAGGCTCGGAGGTATCGCCGCCGGGAGGGGAAACTGCACCGATGGCGGTCAGGCTGCCCTGACGATCGCCGCTGCCGATGCACTTGACCACACCGGCGCGCTCGTAGAACTGAGCCAGACGGGAAGCCAGGTAAGCAGGATAGCCTTCCTCACCGGGCATCTCCTCCAGACGACCGGACATCTCACGGAGAGCCTCGGCCCAACGGGAGGTGGAGTCTGCGATAACGGCAACGTCATAGCCCATATCACGGAAATACTCCGCAATGGTGATGCCGGTGTAGATGGAGGCCTCACGGGCTGCCACGGGCATATCGGAGGTGTTTGCAATCAGCACGGTGCGCTTCATGATGGAGTCGCCGGTGCGGGGATCCACCAGTTCGGGGAATTCCCGCAGTACGTCGGTCATCTCGTTGCCGCGCTCGCCGCAGCCAATATAAACCACCAGGTCTACGTCAGACCACTTTGCCAGCTGATGCTGAATGACGGTCTTGCCGGAGCCAAAGGGGCCGGGGACGCAGGCGGTGCCGCCCTTTGCCACGGGGAACATGGTATCAATGACACGCTGGCCGGAGCACAGGGGCTGGTTGGGGGAGAGCTTATTCTTATAGGGACGGCCATTACGGACTGCCCAGCGCTGCATCATGGGAAGCTCAACGGTTTTGCCGTCGCAGTCCAGAACACAGATGGTCTCCAGCACATTGAATGCGCCGGTTCTGATCTCTTTGATGGTGCCTTCGGTGCCATAGGGAACCATGATCCGGTGCTCCATCACGGAGGTTTCCTGGACGGTGCCCAGAATGTCGCCGCCCTGCACATGGTCGCCTACCTTTGCGGTTGCAACGAAGTCCCACTTCTTCTCGTGGTCAATGGGGGAGACCTCAATGCCGCGGGAGATGGTGTTGCCGCAGCGCTCCATGATTTTTTCCAGGGGGCGCTGAATGCCGTCATAAATATTTTCAATCATGCCGGGTCCCAGCTCGACGCTCAGGGGGAAGCCGGTGGTTTCCACCGCAACGCCGGGGCCAAGGCCGGAGGTTTCCTCGTAGACCTGGATGGAGGCTGCATCGCCGCGCATCTCGATGATCTCACCGATCAGACGCTGAGGACCTACGCGGACTACGTCATACATATTGGCGTCCGCCAGACCCTCGGCAACCACCAGAGGACCGGAAACCTTGACAACAGTACCGGTTGCCATTCGCTATCATTCCTTTACGCTAAATTTCGATTCAATTCGCCGATTAAAGTATATCTGCGCCTACTGCTCGCTCCACAGAGCTTTGCAGTGCGTCGGTGCCAAGACCAAGAGAGCCGGATTTGCCGGGAATCATGATGATGGCAGGGGTAACGCTGTCCTGATACCGGGCAATGTCGCTGGGGATCTGAGATGCCAGCTGCTCGGTCATATAGATAATGGCATATTCCTCCCGGGCAAGCTTATGAAGGGTGTGACGCGCTTCGGTAGGATCTTCGGTGGGGAATACGGAAAGTCCCAGCGCGCCGAAGCCCAGAATGCTGTCCCGGTCACCCATGACTGCAATTTTATACATAAGGATCACGCAGCCTTTCCCGGATGGAATCCGTGGAGACACCGCCCAGTCTGCCGGACATAATAATCCGGGCGGCAGTGATCTCATTTTCCTTTGCGGCGGCATAGGCCACCAGTACGCTGTCGCCGAAGGAGACCATACGGCTCTTCTGGAGATATGCGCACAGGGCGTTGTCCACTGCTTTTTCAAACTCCGTCTGCCGTCCGCCCTTCTTTACGGTATCGCCCAGTGCGGCGGCATCGGACAGTGCGCCGGTAAATACGCCCGCCAGACTTCCGCCCGCCATGGTGCAGGAGAGGATGGACTCCGGTGAGACATTGCCGCCGGACAGCAGCGCGCCCTTCAAAAAGTCGTTGTCCTTCTTCATGCGCAGCGCGCGAACCGCAGACTTGAGGTTGGCGGCGTCAATCTGAAGCTGTACATAGCCCAGAAGGAAGTCGCTGCCGGAATTCTTTGCGGTGTCCAGCATCTCGGTGTAGCAGGCGCGATCCAGATAAAAATCGCTTTTCTGGGGATCGCCGGTGGCAGCCAGAATTTCTTCTGCGGCAGAGAGTGCACGGCGGCAGGCATCGGACAGAGGGGACGTTTCCCCATGCTCCACCGCACGCTTTACGGTGTCCAGGGAATAGCGCCCGGCGTCGATGAGCATATTGCCTGCGTCCTTGCCGGAGTGGGCGCATTTCATCAGCGCCTTGAGGTTGTGGTAATCATATTTCATCCTGAATACATCTACAATGTCAGAATCGGGTGACATGGAGGCAAGCTCGGAAAAGGTTTCCGCTCTTGCGGCGCTGAGAGACTGGGAGAGGGAATCTAGATCGGCCTTCTCCAGCCCGGTGTAGCCGCACTCGGAGAGCACCTTGGCGGCGTCCTCGTCGGTGCGGGCTTCCAGCATCCGCTCCATGCGTTCCCGGCTGAGCATCCGGTTTTCCATGCTCCGGAGCCGGGTAGAGATATACAGGAAATCGGTATCCTTGAGCTTAGACAAGCTCCTTCCTCCTTCCTATGGTGGCCTTAGTCAAAGAGAATGCCGGCAACGTCTTTTGCAGTCTGCTCTTTCTCAAGACGAATCAGCGCTGCAAAGGTGCAGTTCACTTCCACGTTGCCGTTCTGAACGTAAAGGCCGCCCTGGAAGGGACGGGACTCCTCGGACAGGGTCAGCTTGCCGGCTTTGCCCTGCTGCTCCAGCAGTTCGTTGGCGGCAATGACCACGCGCTTGCCGTAGCGGCTGCGGTCTGTCTCGGAGAATACCAGCGCCTCGGTGCCGGTCTGGCTGGCGTTTACGGCAAGCCGGGTGAGAAGCTGGGCATACTGATCTTCCGGCAGCTCCAGAAGCTTTTTGTAGGCCAGATCATAGGCCTCGGCCAGCATTTCCTGCTTGGTTTTCAGCTGGAGCTTTCTTGCCTCCAGCTGTGCCACGCTGCCCAGACGCTCCACCCGCTGTGCGGCATCGGATTCGCCTTTTTTCAGCGTGTCGGCATAGTCCTGATCGGCGGCAGCCTGATAGCCGTCGTAGATCGCCTTTGCCTGGGCATTGGCCCGATCCATCAGCGCCTTGACATCGGCGTCGGACTGAGCGGCAATGCGTTCGGTGATCTTTTCAATACCATTCATGCTCAAAACCTTCCTTTATCGGGTTCGGATCAGAGCCAGATCAGCATCAGCATGGAAGCCAGCAGGGACAGAATGGCGTAGAACTCAACGATACCGCAGAGGATCAGGCCCTTGGACCAATCGTTGGGCTTCTTTGCCAGAATGTTAATGGAGCCGGCAGCAACACGGCCCTGTGCGATTGCGGAGAGCAGGCCGCCCAGTGCCATGGGCATACAAGCGACGAAATACTGCATACCCTGGGTAACGGTGAGGTCAGCAGCGGTGCCATTGAGCATGCCGATCTGGATCAGCGCGAAGAACCAGACAACCAGACCATACAGGCCCTGGGTACCGGGCAGCAGCTGAAGCACCATGACCTTACCGGATTTGGAGGGATCCTCACTCAGAAGACCGGTACCGGCTTCACCGGCAATACCGGTGCCCTTAGCGGAGCCAACACAGGAAAGACCAACTGCAAGACCGGCGCCCAGAAGAGCAAGTGCCAATCCGCCAAAACTATCCAAGAAATTCATAACAAAATCCTCCTTATGAAATTACATCAACATATTCGGTGTCAATTTTAACAGGTTCAAAGGGTTTGCCGCCGTCCTCGTAGAATCTCCCAAAGAATTCGAGACACTGCAGGCGCATGTCATGGACATAGCAGCCCAGCAGGTTCAGCGCCATGTTCAGGGCGTTGCCGATCATGGAGATCAGGAAGAACAGAACGACATTGCCGGTGATGGAGCCGAGGGTGTTGAACACCTGGGCAATGACTGCACCGGCCAGCATCAGTGCCATCAGACGGGAATAGGACAGAATATCGGAAAAATATCCGGTAATGTTATTGTACAGGGAACCGCCGATGCCCATGAGCTTTCCGCCGATACCCTTCTTGCCATAGCCCTGGGTGAGTACCAGAAGGACGATGATGGCGATCACAAAGGGTTTAACCTTGCCGGTGAGCGCTGCACAGCCACCCAGAATAAACACCAGGTACCATGCGCCTTCATTGCAAAGGGCGTCCATCACCTGACCGCGGCGCACCTTGTTGTAAATGTTCACGGCCATACCGGTGAAGATCTGAACGAGGCCCAGCACCAGAGAGCCCAGCAGCACGGCCAGCGCATCGTCCAGAGGGGAGAACAGGCTGGGCAGATTCACTGCGGTGCCAGTGAGCATTTCGGTGAGCTGAGGAATCAGGTTGCCGAAAAAGCTGCCGGTAATCAGGCCAAAGGCGAACGTTGCAAAGCCGCAGTATTTAAACAGGTTAAAGAACTGGGCCTTTTCACCCCGCAGATTCTTCTTCTTAATGATAAAGGCACAACCAAGGATCATCAGAAGACCATAGCCCATGTCCGCCATCATCATGCCATAGAAGAAGATGAAGAACGGGGCCATCAGGGGGTTGGGGTCTACACTGCCATAGGCGGGCAGGGCGTACATGTTGGTAACGGTGTTAAGAGAGCTGACCAGCTTGCCGCTTTTCAGCTTCACCGGTACCTGGGGGTATTCCTCCAGATCCGGCTCGGTGAGCTCATAGGCGCAGCCAAAGCTGTCGGCCAATTTAATGAGTTCCGCCTCCTGCTGCGCGGGAACCCAGCCCTCCAAATAGAAGGTCTGATCGGTGTCCAGAAGGCGCTCTTTGTTCTGCTCCTTCTGAATCTCCTGGAGCATCCGGTCGTGGCAGATTTGCAGTGCCAGCCGGCTTTCGCCCATGCTGGAAATGGATTCCTTCAGGCTCTCCACCTTCTGCTCCAGTCCGGTTTTCTGGGCGGCGAGATAGGATAGCGTCTCGATTGCGGTGCCGACGATGCCCTTGAAGGAGGTGTTGGAGAAGCCATATGGCTTCAGTGCATCCAGCGCCGCCTCAGCCTGGGGACGGTAGCACATCAGAAGCAGATAATGTACCTCGGCGTCGGTGGAGGCTTCGGTCAGCTCTGAGGCGTCTGCGGCCAGGGCAAGATCCTTCCGGACGTGCTCCAGATCCACCGTGGCTGGCATCATGCCAAACTGAATATATACCGACGGGGTGGACTGGGTATTCAGAGGAATATCGAGTCCGACCCAGGGCATCACAGTGGCTGCCGTGGTGGCGATTTTCTGGAGACCGGCTGTGGCTTCCTGAAGATCCGCGGCGTATCCGTTGATCCGGCGAACCTTTTCCACGGCATCTGCAATGGCCTGGGGATCGAACAGCTCAGACTCCAAAACCTGGGGCTTGGGGGCCAGGAGCTTGGACTTCGCCGGGGCGTAGGTATCCAGGGTGGCAAGGGCGGCGTCGGTATCCTCCAGCAGCCGTTCTTTTTCGGAACGGGTGCTTTCGTTTGGACGCAGCACATGAGACCACCGTTCATCCTTCGACGGGTCGATCTGCGAGACCTCTACACAGCCAAGCTCTTGGAGCTTCTGAAACAGCGGGTCACGATCCTCCAGAAGACCGATGAGACGTAGTCGTTTCATACTGACGATTGCCATATCAGTCTATCACGATCCTTTCTACAATGCTGTCTGCCGCAGCATCCAGCCGGGTTTCGGCGCGGGCACGGAGTACAGCACATTGATTTTCTGCGTGATGCATGATTTCTTCCGCATTTACTGCGGCCTTTGCTTCTGCGTTACGCATCATTTCTTTCACCGCAGCCGCAGCCTGAGCTTCTTTGTCGGCCTGATAGGCCTTGCCCTTGGCGTCGGCGTCGGCGATGATCTGCTTGGAAGCGGCGGAGGCGTCCTGCATGGAGGACTTTGCCTGGGCTTCCGCTTGGGTTACCTGGGTCATTGCATCCAGAGTCATGGTTTCACCGCCTTTCCATTGGTTTCGGTGGGCGCACGGTGCGCCATCATCCTAATGCCGGGAATTGGGTATTTCTCGACATGGTGAGGATGTGCCGTTCTATCTATGATTATACCGGGAATCGTGAAAATATGGTATCGCATTTTCTACACAAAAATGACCAAAATTTTGGGGGATGTACAAAGCATCTTCACGAATTTGGCGGAAATTCGAGGGGGAAAATGTGACAAAACGGCAAAGTTGTCCGAACAATACGAATGAGGTAAATTTTATTCAACTTTGAATTTACCTAACAGAAAAATGACTAGAAGTCATTTCTTGACCAGTATAGCAAAGATATTTGCAAAATGCAAGGGATTTGAAGAAAAAGATTCACAATGTCTACAAAAAAACCGACCGGTGTTTTAGCATTTTGTTGGAAGCCATGACGGTTTTTACCCACAGGGCTGTTCTGGGTAAAGAAGTCCCCCGGGACCAAATTTGATCTCGGGGGAAGATGGGTTACTTGTCTGCCTTGCCGTCTTTTGCGATAATGGCGCGGTTGATGGCACAGAGAATGGCGCGGATGGAAGCGCGGTTGATGTTATGGCTCTTGCCCACACCAAACACGTCCTTCCCATCGGGGGTCTTCAAATGGATGTAGCAGACGGCCTGAGAATCGGAGCCGGAGGTGATGGCGTGCTCGGAATAGTCCACAAAGTGGAACTTGCCGATTTCCAACTCGGAGATGGAATTGAAGAAGGCGTCGATGGGGCCGTTGCCTTCGCCGGAGATTTCAATTTCGCCGCCCTTGTAGCTGAGGACGCCGGAGAAGCCAACCTGAGAGGTTTCACCGTGGGTGCCGGATTCGGTAAAGGTATGGCGGAGCAGACCATAGGTCTTATCCACCTCCAGATAGTTCTTGTCGAACAGCTCGAAAATCTGGCTGGGCAGCAGCTCGGTTCCCAGACGATCGGTTTCCTCCTGAACGATGGCGCCGAACTCGGGATGCATGGCCTTGGGCAGGGAATAGCCAAAGTTGTTCTCCATGACGAAGGCAGCACCGCCCTTACCGGACTGGGAGTTGATGCGGATGATGGGCTCATACTGCCGCCCCACATCCGCCGGGTCGATGGGCAGGTAGGGGACCTCCCACATGTCGGTGCCGGATTCCTTCATGTACTGAACGCCCTTGTTGATGGCGTCCTGGTGGCTGCCGGAGAAGGCGGTGAACACCAGCTGGCCCACATAGGGCTGACGGGAATCCACCTTCATATGGGTGCAGCGCTCGTAGACGCTCTTGATCTTGTTGATGTCGGAGAAGTCCAGCTTGGGGTCAACGCCCTGGGTGTACATGTTCATGGCCAGCGTGACCATATCCACGTTGCCGGTGCGTTCGCCGTTGCCGAACAGGGTGGCCTCCATACGGTCTGCACCGGCCAGCAGACCCAGCTCTGCGGTGGCAACACCTTCGCCGCGGTCATTGTGAGGATGCAGGGAGATGACGGCGCTGTCGCGGGAGGGGAGATTACGGATGAAATACTCAATGCAGTCGGCAAAATAGTTGGGCATCATGTTTTCCACGGTGGAGGGGAGGTTCAGGATGACCTTATTCTCCGGGGTGGCGTGGAGATGCTCCAGAACGGCCTGGCAGATTTCCACGGCGTAGTCCATCTCGGTGCCCATGAAGGACTCGGGGGAATACTCATAGCGGAGATTCATGCCGGAGGCAATGACGGGCTGAGACAGCTCATAGATCAAATCGGCGGCATCGGTGGCAATCTTGGTGATACCGGCCTGATCCATCTTGAAGACCACCTTCCGCTGAAGGGTGGAGGTGGAGTTATAGAAGTGGAGAATGACGTTTTTTGCGCCCTGAATGGCCTCGAAGGTCTTCTGAATCAGATGGGGACGGGCCTGCACCAGCACCTGAATGGTCACATGGTTCTCGCTCTCGGTCTCGCCGTTGGCCTTTGCCAGCTGCTGGGCCGGGAAGAAATAGCCGCTTTGCAGGCTATACAGCATCGGGGCCTCCTCCGTCAAGCGCCGGGCCGCCAGCTGCTGCCAGCCGGTGCCGGTGTACTCCCCCGCCACATAGCCCCGCAGATACAGGGGCGTCCAGTGATCCATGGTCAGCCGCAGCGCCGGCTCCTGTCCGGGGGAAAAGGCTCCGGAGCCGGAGATGTCTCCCTCCGGCAGGGGATCGGCGGCATCCTCATAGCGCCAGCGGTGCAGGGCCTTGCCCAGCCGCCGCCCCAGCGCCGTGGGGGATGCGCCGCCGGAG
>OLSL01000968.1_pt1 | contig 29001 bp, 15 predicted proteins | sample 1672511 | NCBI WGS metagenome assembly OLSL01 (sample SAMEA3136694, study PRJEB25190) | human gut metagenome | biome: human gut; feature: human-associated habitat; material: faeces | place: Austria | collected 2013
AAATGGTTAATTGTACATTAAAGATGTTGTTATGAAACGATTGATTATAAAGTTTTTCTTTAGTTTGTGTCTGTGGGTGGTGTTACCGGTCTATGCGCAGGATACTGTCCATTACTATTTCAGAACGATGGATATCCGGAACGGTCTTTCGCAGAACACCGTGTATCAGATTTTGCAGGATAGGAAAGGCTTTATGTGGTTCGGAACCAAGGACGGTCTGAATCGTTATGACGGATTGTCTTTCCGTGTCTACAAGAAGGAGAATTCCAGTTTAGGCAAGAATTTCATAACCGCGCTCTATGAAGACCGCCGGGGCAATATCTGGATTGGAACCGATGGAGGAGTCTTTATTTACGATCCCGTACTGGATTCCTTTACCGCTTTCGATGAGGCCAGTGATAATGGCAGTGTTATCAGAGATTTTGTCACCATGATTGGCAGTGACGGGGACGACAATATCTGGATATCGGTAGAAAACCAGGGGTTGTTCTGCTATAAACCGGATGAAGGGAGGCTGCTGAACCATCTGCACGATTCGGGACTGCCCAATGTAACCCGCTTTTGGCTGAATGGGAATACGTGTTGGCTGGCCTTGTATGCGGATAATCTTTACTATACGAAAGCAGATTTTGAAACTCCTCTGCGGCCTTTCAAGGATGCGGAAGGAAATGAAATTTTCAAAAATGATATTATTAACTGGCAGGTCAGCGGACCCCATAATTGCGTATATATCGCTTCGCAAAACGGGTTGACAGAGATAAACCAGACTACAGGCAAGACGCGGAAGCTGCTGGACACCTATGTGAGAGCTTTGCAGTTCAAATCTGACGACGAGCTGTGGGTGGGTGCAGAGTCCGGTTTGTATATTTACAATCTGACGAATGACAAGATTACCCATTTGACCGTTCCCGACCAGGATGATTCGTATGCATTGTCGGACAAAGCCATTTATTCGCTCTGCTGTGACAAGGAGAACGGCATGTGGATAGGGTCTTATTTCGGTGGAGTGAACTATTGCCCTTATCAATGGACTTATTTCGAGAAGTTCTATCCAAGAGATAATTTCAGGCATTTTGGCCGTCGTGTACGGGAAATCTGTGAAAGTAATGACGGCACTTTGTGGATAGGTACCGAAGACAAAGGCTTGTTCAATTACAATCCGGAAAACGGAAAGATAGTGCCCTTTGAGCATCCGGCCATTTATCAGAATGTTCATGGCCTTTGTCTGGATGGGGATGATTTGTGGGTAGGTACGTTTTCCGGTGGTCTGAACCGGGTAAATCTTCGGACTAGGCAGGTGAAACATTATGCCAAGGGTGAGAGTGAGAATTCCATGGTTGCCAATGACGCCTTTACCATTTGCAGAACCACTACGGGAGACGTTTGGATAGGCACCACGTCCGGTCTGTTGAAGTACAATCGTCCCACGGATGACTTTACTCGGATTCCTCAGCTGAAGAATATGTTTACTTATAACATTTTGGAGGACTTCAACGGGAATCTGTGGTTTGCCACTTTCTCCAATGGAGTGTTCTGCTACAATGTAAGAAGCCAACAGTGGAGGAATTATCTGTCTAATGAGAACGATTCGACCTCTCTTCCCTACAATAAGGTAATCAGTATTTACGAGGACAGCAAGAAGCGTCTGTGGTTCATGACGCTGGGTGAGGGCTTCTGCCGCTACAATTTGGAAACGGACAATTTTACCCGTTATGACATGTCGAAAGGATTTCCGAGCAATACCATTTACAAGATGGTCGAGGATAAGCGGGGAAACTTATGGATTACTTCTAATTATGGTCTGGTCTGCTTCAATCCCGATACGGAGAGCAAGCATGTCTATACCACGGCAAATGGGCTGCTGAGTAACCAGTTTAATTTTCAGTCCGGTTACATTGACAAGAAAGGACGCATCTATTTAGGAAGTATTAACGGATTCATTGTCTTTGATCCGGAAACTTTTGTGGAGAACACTTTCCTCCCTCCCGTGGTGATTACAGACTTCTTTCTGTTTAATAAACGGCTTTCGGTGGACAGTCCGGATTCTCCTTTGGAGAAGAGCATTACCTATGCGAATGAAATAGAACTGGATGCCGACCAAAACTCTTTCTCCTTCCAGGTTGCGGCTTTAAGTTATCAAGCACCCGAAATGAATGGACTTGAATATAAGTTGGAAGGTTTTGATCGCGACTGGTATACGGTAGGGCGGAATTCCATCATCAACTATTCAAACCTTCCTTATGGAAGCTATACATTGCGTATAAAAGGTTCCAATAGCGATGGCAAGTGGAACGCGATGGAACGTGTGCTCGACATTCATATTCATCCTCCTTTCTATCTCTCTATCTGGGCGTATGCTGTTTATACGATATTGGCGTTATGCTCACTGGCTACTGTAATCATCTATTTTAGAAAACGGACTCGGCAGAAGCATCAGCAGGCTATGGACAAGTTTGAGCGGGAAAAGGAACGGGAGTTGTATACTGCGAAGATAGACTTCTTCACGAATGTGGCGCATGAGATACGTACACCGCTTACACTGATAAAGAGTCCGCTCGAGAATGTATTGGCTTCCCGTTCTGTTTCGGATGACATCAGGGATGATTTGGAGACTATGGAGTTAAACACCAACCGACTGCTCGATTTGGTAAACCAGTTGCTGGACTTCCGGAAGACAGAGAAACAAGGCTTCCAATTGAATTTTGTGAAATGTGACGTGTCTGAGCTCTTACAGAAGACGTATAAGCGTTTCAAGCCTTTGGCACGTGAAAGGGGGCTGGCATTGAGTATAGAGGCTTCCGAAAGCTTGTATGCTTCGGTTGATAGGGAAGGGCTTACCAAGATTATCAGTAATCTGCTGACCAATGCGATAAAATATTCGGAGACCTATATACACATCAAGTTATATTCGGAAGGTGACAAACTGTTGCTTTCTGTATGCAATGATGGTCTTGTCATTCCGGCAGAGATACGCGAGGAGATTTTCAAGCCGTTCATTCAGTATAAAACTGGTACGTTACATTCTGTGCCCGGCACAGGTATCGGGCTTGCGCTTGCCCGTTCATTGGCTGAGTTCCATGAGGGTACGTTGTGCATGGAAGACTCGATGGAGGACAACTGTTTCCTGCTGTCACTTCCACTAAGGCACGAGCAGACGGTGGTCGTGGAGCATAAAGAGCCATTAACGGTCGGAGAATCCTCCGAGGAAAGTGGCGCAGGTACTGCCTTGGAGCAGCATCGGTATACCCTTTTGGTGGTGGAAGACAGTGCGGAAATGCAGGCATTTATTGTGAAACAGCTTTCTTCGGAATATCGTGTGCTGACTGCCATGAATGGGATGGAAGCTTTGAAAGTGTTGAAAGAACATACCGTAAATCTTGTCATTTCAGACATAATGATGCCCGAGATGGATGGATTGGAACTGTGCGAACACCTGAAGTCTAAGCTTGACTATAGCCATATACCGATTATTTTGCTTACGGCGAAGACGACCCTTCAAGCTAAGATAGAGGGAATGAAATTGGGGGCTGACGTATATATAGAAAAGCCTTTCTCTGTGGAATATCTGAAAGTGTGTGTAGCCAATCTGCTGAACAATCGTGAGAAGCTACGGGCTTCTTTTGTCAATTCTCCTTTTGTGCAGACGGGTAGTATGGCAATGACAAAGGCAGATGAATCTTTCCTTAAATCATTGAAGGAAGTGGTGGTTGCCAATATGCAGAATCCGGATTTCTGCTTGGATGGTATGGCAAGTCTGTTGAATATGAGCCGTTCGAGCCTGAATCGGAAGATAAAGGGCATATTGGATATGACTCCCAATGACTACATCCGCTTAGAACGACTGAAGAAAGCGGCGCAGCTTTTGAAGGAAGGGGAGTGTAAAATCAATGAGGTTTGCTACATGACCGGCTTCAATACTCCTTCCTATTTTACCAAGTGCTTTCAGAAGCAATTCGGTATTCTGCCCAAAGATTTTGTGAAATGATAGCATGGAATGCTTGTTAAATATAACAATCCAATCAAATACCCCTGAGAGACATCTCAGGGGTATTTGATTGGATTTATAATTGCATAGATTGAAGCAATATTTGCATTAATTTTAGCTTTATGCGGATATATTTGCATCCAGAAGCCAATAAATTATAATACTATGGTTCTTATGCCTATGACGTAACAAATCCTAATCAATGTTCTATGATTGGCAGAAGTGACTAATCACTTTCTGCGGTGTATTTAAAAAGCGGACGTTAATTTCCGCATAGTTTTAAAATCTAATTCTATAAAAAATGATCAAGAAAATTTTATTCTTATTCTTTGTTGTGTTTGCAGCTACCGCTTATTCACAAGATGGGACTATAGCGGGGACAGTGATGGATGCAAATAGTGAGCCTTTGGTGGGCGTGAATGTATTGGTGAAGGGTACTACTACGGGTGCCATTACCGATATTGACGGTAATTTCTCAGTGAGTGGAAAAAAAGGAAGTACACTCGTTTTCTCTTATATCGGTATGCTTACGCAGGAAGTTGTCTATAAGGGAACTGCCTTGCGCGTGGTGATGAAAGATGATTCGAAAGCACTGGAAGAAGTGGTTGTCATCGGTTATCAGACCGTGAAGAAGTCCGACTTGACCGGAGCAGTTGCCGTTGTTGATACCAAGGAAATGAAGAAAAGCGCTGCAGGAACACTGGTCAGCCAGATGCAGGGTTTGGCAACCGGTATTAACGTACGCAGTAGCGGTAGGGCGGGCGAAGATGCCTCTATTGAAATTCGCGGTGTCGGTTCTTTGAGTAATAACTCTCCGTTGTGGGTAATTGATGGTATGATTACAGACCCGGGTGTTGATTTTAATCCTGCGGATGCAGAGTCCATTCAGATCCTGAAAGACGCTTCTGCTGCTGCCATCTACGGTTCGCGTGCTGCTAACGGTGTGATTATCGTTACCACTAAGAAAGGAACGAAGGGTCCCATGAAAGTGAATGTAAGCGTAAAGGAAACATTGGAATGGAGTCCGAAATTTGATTTGATGAATGCGGCAGAATATATCAAGTATAATGATATTGCCTATAATGAAGCTATCAAAGATGGCATTGCTACTGTAAACAGCACTCAGAAACACTCACAGTATGATACTAACTGGCAGGATGAGGTCTTGAAGACTGCATTGGTGCAGGACTACAACGTATCGCTTTCTGGTGGTGGCGATTCTGGTAGTTATTTTGTATCAGCCGGTTACTATAACAATGATGGCGTTTCTTATGGAAATACTTTCGACCGTTATAGCTTTCGTGTCAATACACAAGGTAAAAAGGGCTGGTTCTCTTTTGGTGAAAACTTGGCTTATTCACTCACAAACACAGACCCGAACCAGACCAATACTTATAATGATTTTTTGCGTATGATGCCTACCATTCCTATCTATGATGAGAATAATCCGGGTGGATATGGCTATGGTGATGCAGCCAAGTACAATACGTTCGGTGTAAACCCTATTGCTCGTGAAGATTTGGAATACCGTCATTTCCGCCAGAATCGTTTGAATGGTTCGTTGTGGCTGGAATTCAAGCCTTTCGAATTCCTTTCCTATAAATTCAACGGTGGTATTGACCTTTACTTTTATGAAAATTCCTGGTTTCGTGGGGAAGGTAACTGGACTCAGAACCAGGAACACCGTGATCCGGAAAGCCAAAAGGCACGTGATAATACTTACAATATGCTGGTTGAACATACTTTGAACTTCAATAAGGATTTTGGTAAGCATCATGTGGATGCTGTAGTCGGTACTACTTACCAACATCATGAATGGGAAGGTTTGTGGGGGGCTCGTCTGAACTTCCCGATGTTGGGTAACGGTGATTACCTGACTGTATTGAATGCCGGACAGAGCAACCAGCAGAATACAAACAGCATCAGTGAAAATGCGATGATTTCTTATTTGGGACGTGCAAACTACATTTATGATGATAAATACTATCTGACTGCCACTTTCCGTCGTGACGGTACTTCTCGCTTGGCTAAGGAAAACCGCTGGGGCAATTTCCCCTCATTCTCCGGTGCCTGGAGAATTTCAAAGGAGGAATTCTTTGATGTGCCTTGGATTAATGACTTGAAAATTAGAGGTAACTGGGGTCGTCTTGGTAACTCTTCCATTGGAGATTGGGATTATATTGGAACTATTAACCAGAGTATTGTAACTGTATTCGGCGGTGCTATTGTTCCGGGGGCCACTCAGGTGAAATTGGTGAATGCAGGTCTTGTTTGGGAAACGAAAGAAACGGTGAATGTAGGCTTTGATGCCAGCTTCCTTAACCAGCGCTTAACTGTTAGCGCAGAGTATTACAACTCAAAGACCAGTGATGTGTTAGCAGAGACTCCGATCGCCATTTCTACCGGTAACCAAGGAGGTTCTCCATGGAAAAATGCTGCTAGCTTGCGCAATAAGGGCTTCGAGTTTACACTTGGTTGGAAAGATCAGATTTCGGACTTTAAGTATAGCGCTTTGCTGAATGTGACTACTATGGATAACGAAGTATTGAGCTTGGGCCGTGATGGTACTAATAGAGATTATATTGATTCTGGCCAAGCGAGAACTCAACCGGGTAGATCTTTGGCAGAATTTTATTTGAGAAAGACAGACGGTATCTTCAAGACACAAGAACAGATTGATAATTATGTGACATCTACGGGTACTCCTATTATGATTGAGGGAAAACGTCCTCAATTGGGAGATGTTAAGTATCTCGATTTGAATGATGATGGAGAAATTACTGATGCTGACCGTGATTATTGTGGTAGTCCTTGGGCTAAGATGCAAATGTCATTGGTATTTAATGCAGAATGGAAGGATTTCGATTTCAGTATGATGTGGAACGGTCAGTTCGGTAATAAGATATATAACGTATCTCGCTGGCAAGGACGTCTGTTTGCAGACAACTCTAACTATATTCGCTTTAAACAGGGTGAAGAACCTTACCAGATAAATCATAACTCTAATACCCCGCGTATCATTTACGGTGATTTCCGCAACTCCCGTGATGCCGACCGTTTCTTGGAAAATGGTTCTTACTTCCGTATGAAGAACATCTCCATTGGATATAACTTCAGACAAGATTGGTTGAAGAATTTGGGAGTTGAAAAACTCCGTCTGTTTGCTACCGGTAGCAATTTAATTACTATCACTGGATATTCTGGCTTAGATCCTGACTTCAAGGGTGCGAATTCCGTTTGGAACAGTGGTACGGACAACTTTGCATATCCTAATACCCGTTCGGTAATGTTTGGATTGGATTTGACCTTTTAACTTATAAATCAGCTTATAAATTATGAAAAAGATATATTATGGATTAATGCTTGCAGGTGCCTTGACGTTGTGCACAGGATGCAGTTCGAGTTTATTGGATATTGATAATCCCAATGAAGTAACCAATGATACTTATTGGAATAAGCCGGAAGATGCGACAGCCGGTGTTAATGCCTGCTACAGTTTTCTCTATAAGGAAGGCACTTGGATGCGTTGGCTCTCTTTCCGCTATGATTTAACTTCGGACGAAGGATGGAGTTCTTCTCCTTGGATTGAATTGGGCGACTGGACTCGTTTCCTCTACAACAACTATAATTTTTATGAAGGCAACAACATACATTGGGAACATTTTTATGTAGGTATTTTCCGTTGTAATCAGGTGTTGGCTCATGTTCCTTCTATTGAAATGGATGAGACTACGAAAAACCAGGTATTGGCACAAGCTTCTTTCTTGCGTGCATTATGGTATTTTCAGGTAAATCTATTGTGGGATAAAGGAACTATGCCCTTGGAACCTAAAGATGCTTCCTATATACCAGAAGATGCTTCTGAGCAGGAAATATGGGACCAAATAGAGAAAGATTTGACTTTTGCTATGCAGTATTTACCGGAATCTTGGGATGCTGCCAATCTTGGACGTGCTACTAAAGGTGCGGCTAAGGCGTTGCTGGGTAAGGCTTATATGCAACAACATAAGTATGATAAGGCAAAGGAACAATTGCAATGGTTGATTGATAAAGAGGGTTCTTTGTACGGTCTTATTGCAAATCGCGAAGATAACTTCACAGACTTGGATGAGAATAACAAGGAAGGTATCTTTGAAATTCAGTTCGATGACCAAAACAAGGGTGGTACGGGTAATGATGCCAGTATGGCATTCGGTTTCCAGCGTACTCAGTTCTATGCTCCGAGTGGTATAGGTTGGGGAGATGGCAAGGCACGCCGTTGGTTGGTAGACGAGTTCTTGAAAGAGAAACGTGTGGATGGAAAGAATGACTTGCGCTTGTACAGTAGTATTCTTTATCGTGGATTCTCGCAGGACTTCCCAGACCAACCGAAAAAATATTATGATGTTGAGAATGCAGATTGGAATGATAATTGGGGAACTGATCCGGAAGACTGTTATATCCGTAAATACAATACTTCGTACTATCGTACTGCAGAAGATTATTTTGCCCGTAATAATTATCGTATTATGCGTTATGCAGATATCCTGATGAACTATGCAGAGTGTCTTGTTGAAACGGGTACTAATCCTGCCGATGCTGCTGTTTATGTAGACAAGGTAAGAGAACGTGCTGGTTTGGCCAAATTAAAAGACAGTCAGTGGAAAGACTGTTTGAGCTCTAAAGATGCCTTTATCAAGCGTCTGCAGATGGAACGTACTTTGGAACTCTGTTTCGAAGGTTGGCGTTGGGCTGACTTGAAGCGTTGGGGATTACTTGATTCCCAGGCTGGAATTGATGAACTGAAAGCTCGTGACAAGGACTTTGACAACTTTATTGTCGGCAAGCACAGACGTCTGCCTATTCCAAGGGATGAGGTGGAAAACAGCATAGTAGGTGGTGTTGTGCATCTTACTCAGAATCCTAACTATTAATTTCCAAAGAAGGCTATGTCCGGAAGCCTGTTCTCATTCAAGATGCTTCTGGCATAGCCTTTTCTTTCTTAAATCTTATACCATATGCTTGTCTGTAAAAAACTACTATTACCATTCGCTTTTGCTTGCTGCGGCAGCTTGTTTGCGCAGAACATCCAGAATCCAGTACTTCCGGGAGTGGCGGATGCCGGCGTAATGAAATATAATGGCAAATATTATATTGGCGGGGTCCGTACAAACGGGGATTTCTATGTATCCGATGACCTGGTTCATTGGGGGAAACCTATCCATGTCGTGACGATGGATAATGACTGGACAAAGGGTACCGGAGCCGGAGACAACCAGATTCATGCCAATGACATGATTTATCTGAACGGTGATTTCCATTTGTATTGGTCGGTCAATTATTGGGGAAAGGACAAGCATGCGGTTCATATTGTACATGCGCAGAGCAAAGATGCTCTGGGCGCCTACACAGAGCCGAACAAAAAGACATGGATGGATAACCGTATCGATCCCAAAGTTTTCAGAGATGATGACGGGCAACTATACATGTATATGGTACGTTTTACTGATGGAAATACCATCTGGGGACGCAAAATGAAGAATCCGGCAGAGTTTGCTGGCGAACCGGTGTGCCAGTTCGCCTCATTGCCGGACACGTGGGAAACGATGGATAACAGAGTGGCGGAGGGTCCGTGGGTCATGAAGTATAGAGACCGCTACTATATGATGTACAATGCCAACCATACCTCTACGGAGTGGGGCAATTATCAGTTGGGAGTTGCCGAGGCAGACTCTCCTTTAGGTTTTCAAAATGGTAATAAATATAGCTATCCAGTTGTAGGCTGCAATCAGAGGCAACTGGAGGAAAAGCATGTGGATTTATTGCGGTATGGCCGTACATATGAGCCGCTGTTTGCTTATACGGAGAGCAAGCCGGGAAGTGATTGGACAAAAGCGACCTACGATGACTCTGGCTGGGCGAAGGGGGAGACCGGCTTTTCGTCCCGTGAAGTGAAAGGTTCCACCATCCGGCATCTGGGCACCTTGTGGAATACGCCCTCCTTATGGTTGCGAAAGACTTTTTTTGCCGGTAGCGAAACCGGTAATCTGGCGTTGCGTGTCGCTCACGACGGAGATACCAGGATTTATCTGAACGGAACACTTGTCTACGAGAAGCAGGGGCGTGATTATTGCATCGTAAATTTGGATAAGGAGCTGCGTGCTGCTTTGACGGAGGGTACGAATCTGCTTGCCGTAGAAACAAACAAAGGACATACGCAATTCTTCGACGTTTCTCTGTTCGATATGAAAGAGGGTATTGCCGATGATATTCTGATGACTCCCGGTCAGCCCAATATTTTGAGAGGCCCCAATGGATTTGAATGGTGGCTGATTTATATGGCAAACAAGAACGATGAGCATCGGGGACAATTTATTAACCGTGTCCAGTTCTTCGATAAAACTTTGTTTGTGGACGGTATCACTGGTCCACGTACGGCGGGTTATCATCCCGAACCTTCGATGCCCACATTTGCAGGCAAAGGCGAGACTGTTTCGTTCGGTGTGTTGCAACAAGTACAGCCGTCTGTGGCTTACTTGTTCGAGACGGGAGTCAAGACCAAGGGCGAAGCCGGTGTCGTTGCCTGGTGGAAGGATGCAGATAACTGTGCCTATGTAGGCTTGGATGCCGAGAACCAGAGTTGGTACCTGTGTACACTTGTCGGCGGTAAAGAAAGCAAGGAATCTTATGCCCTGCCGGAAGATTTCCGTTGGGGTGTGTACCATCATCTGCGCATTGAGCGTAATGGTGGCTGTCTGAAGATTTGGCTGGATGAGATTCCCGCACCGGGAAAACATATTTTTGCAGAGGTTGTTCCGGCAGAAGAAGCGGGTGTTCCCGGTGTATTTGATGAGACAAAGACTGCCTTGTTCGAAGGGGCTACCTATACTATCGGTTTTGATGATGTGAATTTTCAGCTTTCGGGGAATGAGGAGTTGTTGAAAGGCGATTTCCTGAATGATTATGAATTCAGCTTCCAGTTATCCGGTTTGTCTGGACAAGACAAGGCTGGCAGTTATCCGGTATATGTAGACAAAGATAACTATGTGAAGGCTCAGTTTAATGGTACTACCCGTATGCTTGAGGTGACAGCTGTAAAGAAAGGGAAAAACGCTTGGAAAAAGGAGTTTTCACTGGGATGCCTGCAAACATTCTATCCGGATGTGAAGTATACCGACTTCATTGAGAAAGGTTATCGTTTTGCCGCGCCTACGTGGCTGGATACCCTTTATTTGAATCGTCATGAAGCAGGCAACAAGTCTGAATTTGTAGATGACATGTTCGGTAAATTCGATATAGAGTACCTGAATGGCAGCGAATGGTATCCTATAGAGAGCAAAGGTGGGGGAGTAGCAGAACATCCTGCATATAATTATTGTACCTTTACTCCGGTGAAGGCAGAAGGCATCCGGTTCATCAACAAGGAGACGGAAGATTTGGAACGTCATATCTATAAGATAGGCGTACATGAATTGTGGAAAGACTCCTATAATTTTCGTGCAGTACGCCGGGCAGATAAATTGTATGTGTTTGTAGACGGCAGGGAATTGGGCACGTTAGACATCCGCTACCCTGCGTCCCGCATCGGATTCTGTTCGGAGGGCGAATCTCCTACCTATAAGGGAGTGCTGTATTATCACATAGGGCAGGTTTCCAATCAGATGAAGCCTTGATTGGATGTTGGAATCGCATTTTTGTCTTGAAATTTATACATCGAATAATGAAACTGTAATAGATTGCTAATCATCATATTTAAATTACCCTTATTTAAGTATACGACTGAGTTTCCCCCTCACTATACGAGGGAGATGACGAAATGAGTTTAATGTAAATATTTATTTTGAAATAGAAGCCATGAGAATCATGAAAAAGAATTTTATATGTATGTATTTGTTTTTGTCAGTTATGCTGGCTTCCTGTCAGTCCTGCTCTTCAGACTATAAGGATGTGGACGATATTGTTGTCGAAGGAGTTGAAATACCGGTACCTTTTGGCGACCCATTCATCATGTTGCACGAGAGTACTTACTATGCATACGGCACCCATGCGGATGACGGTATTGAAGTCTATACCTCCGATGATTTGCAGACTTGGAAGTATAAGGGCATGGCGCTCCAAAAGAAGGATGTCTGGGCCGACCGTTGGTTCTGGGCACCAGAGGTCTACGAAGTGAACGGGAAGTTCTATATGTATTATTCGGCAGACGAGCATATTTGTGTGGCAATAGCCGATTCGCCCGCAGGTCCGTTCATCCAAAGCAAGAAGGAACCCCAAATTGCCGATGAGAAGTGCATTGATAACTCTCTGTTCATTGATGACGACGGCACACCTTATCTCTTCTTCGACCGTTTCAACGACGGACTCAACATTTGGGTGGTCGAATTGGAGAAAGACCTCATGAGTATCAAGAAGGAGACCATGCATCCTTGCATCCACGTCTCTCAGGCTTGGGAGGAAGTGTGGCCTCGTGTGAATGAAGGTCCGTTTGTCATCAAGCATAACGGACTCTATTACATGACCTATTCCGCCAACAGTTATGAAAGTCCCTTCTACGGCATAGGTTGCGCCACGGCTACCGATTTGATGGGTACTTGGACCAAATACGAGGAAAATCCCTTGTTACAGAAACCCGGAGGACTGGTCGGGGTGGGACACAGTGCCACTTTCACAGACAAGGCTGGCAAGCTTCGTCTTGTTTTCCATGCTCATAAGGACAAGAACAATATCCATCCGCGCGCCATGTATATCACTGACGTTTCTTTCGAGAAAGTGGACGGTGTGGACCGTATGAGAATCAGCAAGGACTATATGACCCCCAAAATAGTGAAATAAAAGATGGATATGAAGAAAAATTGTATATGGTTGCTGTTGTTTTGTCTTTGTTTTGCCGGATGCAAGGAGAAGACGGTTGTAGAATCAGACTATCTGCCGATTGCCGATCCTTACGTGATGCTTTACGAAGGCAAGTACTATGCTTACGGCACCGGAGGCACAGTAGAAGGGGAGGGCTTTGCCTGCTTCTCTTCCGATGACCTGGAGAACTGGACGCGTGAAGGCCAGGCGTTGTCGGCCGCCGACTCCTACGGCACGTGGGGATTCTGGGCACCGGAAGTCTACTACATCGAGTCGAAGAAAAAGTTTTATTTATTCTACTCCACCGAAGAGCATATTTGCGTGGCAACAGCAGATGCTCCCCAAGGCCCGTTCCATCAGGAGGTAAAGCAGCCTATATGGGATGAGAAGAGTATCGATACCTCTCTATTCATTGATGATGACGGTATGCCTTACCTTTATTTCGTGCGTTTTACAGATGGCAACGTCATTTGGGTGGCAGAAATGAACGATGATTTGACTGGTATCAAGCAGGAGACATTGACGGAGTGCATTAAAGTGGGAGAGCCTTGGGAGCTTTCGCAGGACAAGCCTGCCAAGGTGGCCGAAGGTCCTTCCGTCTTGAAGAAAGAGGGTATTTATTACCTGATTTATTCAGCCAATCATTTTGAAAGCAAAAATTACGGAGTAGGCTACGCAACTTCGGACAGTCCGATGGGACCGTGGAAGAAATATGAGGGAAACCCGATTCTGCAACGTGCCGACGGTTTGATGGGTACTGGACACGGAGCGCCCTTCCGTTGCAAAGATGGCGGTTGGAAATATATTTTCCATGCACATTGGGATTCTACGGAGGTACAGCCGCGTACTTCGTACATCAAGGATTTTGCCATTTCCGACCAAAGAACGGTTTCTATCGGTGGCCCTCTTATCCGTCCGCAGGTATTAACTGATAATCTGACATCAAAATGAAAAAAGGACTGTTTTATTATATGCTGATAGTATGCCTTTGTGCTTGCCAAAAGAAGACAGAAACAATCACTACCGTTTCTTTATTGAAAGAAATGGTGGATTGTGAAGTATTGGCAAAGTATCCTGAACCTTATTATGAAACTAGGCAGCTCAGTAGTTACGACCGGGCGTCTGTCAAAAAAGACAGTGTCTCTTGGTATGCCAATTGTGATCGGAGCCAGTTTCTGCGCGTTGATTCCATTGACGGACGGAGAGAGTTTGTTCTGGTTGATACGGACGGCCCGGGAGCTATCACTCGCTTTTGGGTGACTGTAGCCGCATATTCGGATAAAGGAATCCTGCGTTTTTATCTTGATAATCAGGAAGTCCCCGAAATAGAAGGGGAGGTTCTGGGCATATTGAGCGGACATGCTCTGGTAGATGCGCCTCTTTCGGCTTCTGTATCGGAACTGACGGACTATAAGCAGAGGGGACATAATCTGTATCTGCCCATACCTTATGCCAAGCATTGCAAGATTACCTATGAAAGTCCTTCCATCAAGGAACCCGGTGAGTTTTCCGAAGAATGCTTCTATTACAACATTAATTACCGTACTTATGCAGAAGGAACGTCTGTAGCCACTTTCTCGAAGGAGGACATCAAGCAGAATGCGAAATTACTGGCAGACGTACAACGAAAACTGATTGTATCCCGGAGGGAAATAGGAGGATTGCAGAAAGAACCGATGCTTCGGAGTGTGCTGGCTGCCGGTGAAGAGCAGGATATGACCCTTTCCGGTCCGGGTGCTGTTCGTCGTTTGGACGTAAAGCTGCATGCCGGAGACTTTGACCAGGCATTGCGTTCTACGGTTCTGCGTATTTCTTTTGATGGAAACGAAACTGTATGGGTACCGGTAGGAGACTTTTTCGGAAGCGGGAACCGTCTTTCTCCGTTTCAGACTTTTTATACCGAAGTAACATCCGATTCACTGTTTTCTTGCTTTTGGGTAATGCCCTATCAGAAAGATTGCAGGATTGCATTGCAGAATGTGGGAACGGACGAGGTTGAGGCTTCTCTGACTGCATACACCTCGGCTTGGAAATGGGATGAAAGAAGTATGTACTTCGGTGCTGGGTGGACGGAGTTCTTTCATCTGCATACCCGTACAAATCCGGATAAGCCTACGACAGACGACCACTTTGAAGTAAATTTCGTGAAACTGACCGGCAAAGGAGTATATGTGGGCGATGGGGTAACCTTGTTCAACTCCTTGGCCGACTGGTGGGGCGAAGGTGATGAAAAAGTGTATGTGGACGGTGAGGAATTTCCTTCGCACTTCGGCACTGGTACGGAAGACTATTACGGTTATGCCTGGTGCATGCACAATGCTTTCAGCCATCCGTTTATTGCCGAGCCGGACGGAACAGGCTCCACTCAGTGCGGGCACGTCTCCAATGTGCGCTATCGTGGTTTGGATGCCATTCCTTTCAGCAAATCATTGACGTTTGACATGGAGATATGGCATTGGGGCAGTACGGTCATCAACTATGCTCCTACTACTTTTTGGTATATGCTGTTCGGTGGAGAATCCAACCGCAAGGCGGAAGCAGCTAAAGCATCTGCGGATATTGCAAAGCATAAGAATGATCTGGTGAGCAATGTAGCCGTTGCCGGAAAGAAGGTGGAAGGCGAATATTTGGATATTCGGCTGACCGGAGGAATTGAAAGGTCGCAAAGTATACCTGCCATGAACTGGAGTAACGGTGCCCAGTTCTTTTGGGCTGAAGCAAAGGAAGGCGATAAAGCTTCCTTAGGCTTTAGAGTCAACAAGGGAGGTAATTATCGGTTGAAAATAGCTTTTACGGTAGCACCGGATTATGGTTGTATAGATTTGTACCTGAACAACCATAAACTGAAAGAAAACCTGAATCTGTATAGTACCGGGCTGGCAACGAATGTATTGGATTTGGGGACAGTTGCTTTGCAAGACGGCTCTAATGAACTGCTGATTATACAGAAAAAGGCTGATAGCCGTTCTGCGAATTCATTGTTGGGCATGGATTATTTAATAATACAATAATTAAGGATAATATGAAGAAACAAATTCTGATGTTTGCATTATGTTGCCTGACGGCATGCTCTTCGTCATCGGCGACAAAAGAAAACGAGCCGGAAGAACAGCCGAAGAATGTTTATCGCAATCCGGTGATAAACTACAGTTTGCCAGACCCTTCTGTGATAAAGGGCGGTGACGGCTACTACTATCTGTATGCCACCGAGGACATACGCAATCTGCCGATTCACCGTTCCAGGAATCTGGTGGATTGGGAATATGTAGGTACCGCCTTTACCGACCGTACCCGACCTGATTTTGAGCCGAACGGCGGTTTGTGGGCACCGGATATCAACAAGATAGGTGATAAATACGTGCTCTACTATTCCATGTCCGTTTGGGGAGGCGAGTGGAGTTGCGGCATCGGTTGTGCCACTGCCGATAAACCGGAGGGACCTTTCAAGGACCACGGGAAGATGTTCCGCAGCGATGAAATCAATGTGCAGAATTCCATTGACCCTTTCTACATAGAGGAGGGAGGAAAGAAATATCTTTTCTGGGGCAGCTTCCGTGGAATCTATGCGATTGAACTGTCTGATGACGGACTCTCTCTGAAGGACGGCGCCACACCGCAGCAAGTGGCGGGAACCGCTTACGAGGGTACTTATATCCATAAGAAAGACGGACATTACTATTTTTTTGCTTCCATAGGAAGTTGCTGTGAGGGATTGAACAGTACCTACACTACCGTTGTAGGGCGTTCGGACAATCTTTTCGGCCCCTACGTCAACAAGAAAGGCGGTAGCATGATGGACAATAAGCACGAAGTGCTGATTCAGAAAAGTAATACCTTTGTGGGCACCGGCCATAACTCCGAGATTGTGACGGACAATGCCGGTAATGACTGGTTCTTCTATCATGCGGTGAGCACGAAGAATCCTGAAGGCCGCGTATTGATGCTGGATAAGATTAGCTGGGAAGATGGATGGCCTACGGTAGAAGGCTCCGTTGCATCTACGGAATCGGAGAAACCTGAATTCTGACGAGTATGAAGAATTTTATTTTAATATCCTTGTTGGCCTTGCTTATGATGGACTGTAAAACATCGGATGGAGGTGCCTTGGAAATAGTGGAACCTACCGTTGAAATGCGGGATAATCCCGAAGGAATAGCTTTGCTTGCTCCCCGTTTCTCATGGCAGTTGGCAACCGACAAGCAGGATGTGATGCAGACAGCTTATCAGATTGAAGTGGCGGACTCGGACAAGGGCTTGCAGACCGGCTTCGGGCTGGTATGGAACAGCGGTCGTGTGGAGTCCGATCAATCGGTGCTAGTGAAGTACGCAGGGGCGCCTTTGGAGTCGGGACAGAAATATTATTGGCGTGTCACGGTATGGACAAATACCGGTGACAAGGCGCAAAGTAGTATCCAATATTGGTCAATGGCTTTGCTGGACAGTTCGGACTGGAAAGCTGGCTGGATTGGACTGAACGACAGTACAAACTTGAAATTGGACGGTGAACGGACCATCCTTCCGGCACGTTATCTGCGGAAGGAGTTTGATTTGCCGTCACAGCCGAAGCGTGCAGTCCTTTATGTTTCGGGAGTAGGCTCTTCCGTATGCTATATGAATGGCGAGAGGATTGGAAACGATGTATTCGGTCCTTTGCCTACCTGGTACGATGCTTCTGTATCTTATCTGACCTATGATGTCACCCCCTTGTTGAAGTCCGGTACCAATACGATAGGCATGGCTCTGGGCAATGGTCGGTATCTTTCCATGCGTGCCAATGGGATGGTAGGTTTTGGTTTACCCCGTCTCATGGCGCAGTTGAATATAGAGTACGACAATGGTGAGACGGTGTCGGTAGCCAGCGATGACTCCTGGAAAGTGACGAACTGCGGTCCTATAACCGCAAACAACGAGTTTGACGGTGAGTGGTATGATGCCCGCTTGGAATTGGGCAAATGGGCGGAAAGCGGCTATGATGATTCCGGATGGAAACCGGCCGAACGGATGGAGGCTCCCAAAGGAAAACTTGTGGCACAGCTCTCTCCGAGTCTGAAGGTGATGGAGGAGATAAAGCCAATATTCGTTAAATCGGTAGGTGATGGAAGATATATCGTGGATATGGGGCAGAATATGGTAGGAATACAGCAGGTGAAACTGCACGGCAAGAAGGACAAGCCCATTACCATGCGTTTTGCCGAAGTGCTGAAGGACAATGGTACGGAACTGTATCTTGACAACCTGCGCAGTGCCCTTGTCACGGATATTTATACTCCTGCCGCTGACGGTGAGTTTGTTTGGGAACCGTTGTTTGTTTACCATGGTTTCCGTTTTATGGAAATATCCGGTTTGGACTATGAACCGGCAGCGGATGATTTCACCGGTAAGGTGGTGTATGATGAAATGGCAATGAACGGTACGTTCGAGACTTCCGAGGAGTTGATTAACAGACTTCACAAGAATGCCTATTGGGGAATCCGTGGAAACTATCGCGGTATGCCTACCGACTGTCCCCAGCGTGATGAACGTCTTGGATGGCTGGGCGACCGCACTACCGGTGCCTATGGTGAAAGTTTCATTTTCGGCAATGCCTTGATGTATAAGAAGTGGCTGGTGGATATAGAAGAGTCCATGAATGAAAATGGAAGTATCTCTGTGGTATCTCCCCGTTACTGGACTATCTTCCATGATGACGTGACTTGGCCGGCTGCCTATTTTTACGTAGCCGACATGCTTTACCGCCAGTTTGGCGATGATAGCTCCATCAAAGAGCGCTATCCGTCCATGAAGCGCTGGGTAAACCACATGACGGAGACCAAAATGAAGGACTATATTTTGGTGAAGGATGAATACGGGGATTGGTGCATGCCTCCCGAGTCTCCGGAGCTGATTCATTCGGAGGACCCTGCCCGTAAGACGAACGGCGAAGTGTTGAGTACAACGGTGTTTTACAGTATTCTGCAACTGATGGAGAAGTTCGCGCAAATGAACGGACTTCCGGCAGATGCTGAAGAGTATGCAGCACTTGCCCTTAAAATCAAAGACGCTTATAACAAGAAATTCTTCAATCCTGAGACTGCACAGTATGATAACAATACGGTGACGGCGAACCTGCTTTCTCTCAGACTGGGCCTGGTTCCCAACGGATATGAAGATAAAGTATTTGCCAATGTCGTGGAGAAGACGGAAAAAGACTGTAAGGGACATGTCAGTGCCGGTGTGCTTGGCATCCAGCATCTGATGCGCGGACTTACCGAGTACGGCGGGCTGGAACTTGCTTATAAGATAGTGACCAATGACACTTATCCCTCATGGGGCTACATGATTAAGAAGGGTGCAACCACCATTTGGGAATTATGGAATGGTGACACGGCAAATCCGGCGATGAATTCAAGAAACCATGTGATGCTTTTGGGAGACCTGCTGATATGGTTCTATGAGAATCTTGCCGGTATAAAGAATGCTCCCGCTTCCGTCGGGTTCAAGCAGATTCTGATGGAGCCGGTATTCCCTGAGAAACTGAATTACGTGAATGCTTCGCATGTATCGCCTTATGGCAGGATAGGGAGTTTTTGGAAACGTGACGGCAATAAGCTGGAGTGGAATGTTGAGATTCCTGCCAATACAACCGTTACGGTCAAGCTGCCGCTTGACTTCCATGTACAGGTAGATGCTGGTCAGGAGGGGATTCATTCCGTGGAGGAGGCTGACGGTAAGCTAGTAGTCGAATTGGGCTCCGGCAAGTATGTATTCATGTCTGAATGATATTTTTCTAACAACAATAAAACAGATGTAACTATGAGACTAAAAAGATTGTTTTTGGGGATAATGCTCTTTACGGGCATTACGGGTGCCGGAGCGACAAATGCTGCTCCGGAAGACATCTCTGCTTCTATTTCCTTAAAAGTACCAGGGAATGATGCCAAGCGATATCCACTTGCCTTGCAGAAGATGCAGAATGGTGTGTACAGCTGCCGGGCTTCGGAAAAGTTGCCGTTGAACATTATCCGCCAGGTGGTGGGCAAGGATGGCAAACAGCGCATTACCGTCACACTCAAGGCGCTGGAAAATGTGTATTTCAACTACGGGGAACAGATAAAGACCGGTTACAAGCATTCAGACTGCCAGTTCTACATGCCGGGCTTCTGGTATCGCCGCAACCTGCGTTCGCCGAAGGAAGCTCCTTCTTTCCACACATCGGACAGTTGGCTGGTACGTGAGGATCGTTTGAGCACTCCGCTGACGGCGGCTTTCAATCCTGCAAGTGGTACGTCCATGTCGGTTATCCGTATTGACAAGTTCGACAAGGAAGCTTTGACCACCCATAAGGAAGGAGAGGTAATCTTGTCCGGCGAGACTTCCATCGGATATACCGGTTTCTGCAATGTGGATGGTATGACTGTCTTGGCATACGGTTTCCCCTATAAGGAAGCACCGAAGACATATATCCGCAAATTGACGCTGGCTCCTGCCGTTGAGGCTTTCCAGTTGCTTCACAAGGGCGACAGCATCTCCATGACTTGGGAGGTGTCCGAAAGGAATGCTGCCGATTTCTCGGAATGCGTACAGCGCACCTGGGAGTATTGTTATGACACTAACCGTCCGAAACCGGTTGACACATCTTATACGGTGGACCGCATGAAGGAGGTGATGAGCAATTTCTTTGTGGAAAGCTATGTCAGCAATACCCCCACTCATTATTACTCCGGTGTAGAGTTGGAGACTGCTACTTGTGCCAATACCGATGTTGCCGAAGTGGGCTTTGTGGGACGTACGTTGCTGAACGCTTTCAATGCTTTGGAGTATGGCAAACAGCAGAATCGCCAAGACTTGGTGGACAATGCCAATCATATCTTTGACACTTATCTCCAGAATGGTTTTTCGCCTGCCGGTTTCTTCAACGAAGTGGTACACTACAACCGCGGCTTCAAGGAAACCAGACATAGCATCCGCCGTCAGTCCGAGGGAGTGTATGCCATCTTGAACTATTTGAACTACGAGAAACAGCAGAAGCGTAAACACCCCGAATGGGAGAAACGCATCAAGGGCATGCTGGACAGCTTCCTCAAGTTGCAGAACGAGGACGGCAGTTTCCCGCGTAAGTTCAAGGATGATTTCTCTATTGTGGATGCCAGCGGTGGTAGCACGCCTTCGGCAACATTGCCTTTGGTGATGGCATCCAAGTATTTCAAGGACAAGCGTTATTTGGCAAGCGCCAAGCGTACGGTGGACTATTTGGAGAAGGAACTGATATCTAAAGCCGATTATTTCTCTTCTACGCTGGATGCCAATTGCGAGGACAAGGAAGCCTCCTTGTATGCTGCTACGGCTGCTTATTACCTGGCTTTGGTTACCAAAGGAGAAGAGCGTGCGCACTATGCCGGTCTGGCGAAGAAAGCCGCTTATTTTGCTTTGTCGTGGTATTATACTTGGGATGTTCCTTTTGCCGAAGGTCAGATGCTGGGAGATATCGGCTTGAAAACCCGTGGTTGGGGAAATGTGTCGGTAGAGAATAACCATATTGATGTATTTATCTTCGAATTTGCCGATGTGCTGCATTGGCTCTCAAAGGAGTACAACGAGCCGCGCTTCTCTGACTTTGCTGAGGTGATTTCTACTTCCATGCGTCAGTTACTGCCGTATGAAGGACACATGTGCGGCATTGCCAAAGTTGGCTATTACCCGGAAGTGGTGCAGCATACCAACTGGGATTACGGACGCAACGGAAAGGGATATTACAACAATATCTTCGCTCCGGGCTGGACGGTTGCTTCTTTGTGGGAGTTGTTCACTCCGGGACGTGCGGAGCAGTTCTTATTGAAAAAATGATAGTCTAAACAGTAACCAATATTGTATTTATGAATAAGATGATGACTTTGTTGGCAAGCGTGATGCTATTGGCATCGGCTTGCACGGGCAAACAGGCGAGTGAAAAGACTGCTTCTGGACTGGAACCTGCGAACTTCCGTACGGAAGTGGATGGTAAGCAGACAGACTTGTTTGTTTTGAAGAATAAGAATGGTATGGAAGTTTGTATTACGAATTTCGGCGGACGTATTGTATCGGTGATGGTGCCGGACAAGGATGGCGTTATGCGTGATGTGGTGCTGGGCTTCGATTCCATTCAGGACTACATCAAATTTCCTTCGGATTTCGGTGCTACCATCGGTCGTTATGCCAACCGAATTAATCAGGGTAAGATTACGGTGGATGGGGTAGAGTATCGGTTGCCGCGCAACAATTATGGTCACTGCCTGCATGGTGGTCCCAAGGGATACCAATATCAAGTGTTCGATGCTCGCCAATTAAGCAATCAGGTTCTGGAACTAGCTTATCTTTCGAAAGATGGAGAGGAGGGATTCCCAGGTAATCTGACCTGTAAGGTTGTTTTCTCACTGACAGATGATGATGCTATCGACATTCGTTATAGTGCTGAAACGGACCGTACCACTGTTGTTAATATGACGAACCATTCTTATTTTAATCTGGACGGTGACCCTTCCAAGTCTAATTCGGATTATCTGCTCACTATTGATGCAGATGCCTATACTCCTGTAGATAGTACTTTTATGACGAACGGTGAGATTGCTTCTGTAGAAGGTACGGATATGGATTTTCGTACTCCTACAGCCATTGGTGCTCGTATTGACAATGAATTTGAACAATTGAAGAACGGTAAAGGATATGACCACAATTGGGTACTTAATACGAAAGGTGATATTACTCGTCCGTGCGCAACTCTTGAGTCTCCCGTGACGGGTATTGTTCTTGATGTTTATACCAATGAACCTGGTATTCAGATTTATACTGGTAATTTTCTTGATGGTACATTAACTGGGAAGAAAGGCTTTGTATATGACCATCGTGCTTCCGTCTGTTTGGAAACGCAAAAATATCCAGATACTCCCAATAAACCGGAATGGCCTTCGGCATTGTTAAAGCCCGGGGAGAAGTATGACAGTCATTGTATCTATCGTTTTTCGGTGAAGAAATGAAGATATAACATATAAACCTCCGAAATTACTGATGAAAAGCTATTGTATATCTGATTATCAGTAATTTCGGAAAGGTCGATTTTATCGCATGGCGAGTGCCTTGTTTTCGGCGGCTTCCATGATTTCCCGTTCTCCCGGTCCTTTGTCGTTAATGCCGCAAAGGTGCAGGATGCCGTGGATGATGACGCGGTACAGCTCCCGTTCGTAGTCATTGCCGGCAAACAGTTCGGCGTTGGTGCGTACCGTATCCAGGCTGATGAAGAGGTCGCCGCTCAGGCGGTTGCCTTCGCAGTAGTCGAAAGTGATGATGTCCGTGTAGTAATCGTGCTGAAGGTACTGGCGGTTCACTTCGAGGATTTTCTCGTCTGAACAGAAGATGTAGGCTATTTCGCCGATTCTCTTGTTGTAGGTGGCGGCAACGGCTTTGATCCATTCCGTTGTTTCGCGCTTCTTGATTGCGGGCATTTCAATGCCGTCTGTCTGATAACTTATCATACTATTTCCAGTTTTTTTTTTAAAAGATGAATATATAGCTGATGATGATAGCGGCGATGATACCGGAAAAGTCGGCTATCAGGCCGCAGGTGACGGCGTTGCGGGTTTTCGTGATGCCTACGCTGCCGAAGTAGACGGCAAGGATGTAGAACGTGGTATCCGAGGCGCCGCGTGCCACGCAGCTCATGCGGCCGACAAAAGAGTCGGCGCCGTATTGCTTCATTGTATCAATCATCAGTCCGTTGGCCCCGCTGCCGCTTAACGATTTCATTAATGCAGTGGGCAGCGCACCTACAAATTCGGTGTCCGCTCCGGATAGTCCGACGATGTAACCGATGCCGTTTACGATGATATCCATCGCTCCCGAAGTGCGGAAAACGGCGATTCCAACGAGGAATGCCACCAGATAGGGAACGATGCGTATGGCGGTTGTAAATCCTTCCTTGGCGCCTTCGATGAAAGCATCGTACACATTAATCTTTTTCCATAATCCCCACAGGATGAAAAGCAGGATGATGGTAAAGAGAATGATGTTGGCAACCAGCGTGGAGTAAACGCCCATTTCTTCGCGGCTTACTTGGGTGAACAGGTAAATAAGCCCGGAGAAGAACAGGCTGATGCAACCGATCAGAATAAGAATGGGTTTGTTCAGCAGGTTTATCCGTTGCGCAATGCTGACGGCGGTGACACCGACAATGGTAGAGATGGCGGTAGTAATCAGCGTAGGGATGAAAATGTCCGTAGGCTGCGCAGCGCCCATTTGCGAGCGGTACATCATGATGCTGACGGGTATCAGTATCAACCCGGATGTGTTCATTACCAGAAACATAATCATCGGGTTGGTAGCGGTATCTTTTTTCGGATTCAGCTCCTGAAGCTCTTTCATGGCTTTCAGTCCCATCGGGGTGGCGGCATTGTCCAGCCCCAGCATGTTGGCGGAAAGGTTCATGAAGATGGAACCCATGGCGGGGTGTCCTTGGGGAATTTCCGGAAAGAGGCGGCAGAACACGGGACTCAGCCAGCGCGAAAGCGCGTTTATCATACCGCTGTTTTCGCCGATTTTCATGATGCCCAGCCATAAGGACAGAATGCCGGTGAGCCCCAGTGATATTTCGAATGCGGTCTTGGATGAGTCGAATGTGGAGTTGACAAGTTCCGTAAATATCTCCGTATCTCCCATAAACAGGAGTTTGCAGAGTGCTACAATGAAGGCGATTACGAAAAATGCTACCCAGATGTAATTTAAAACCATGTGTCCTTACTCTTCTTCTTAAATATTAATAGTTGCTTTCGTTGGCAAGATTCCATACGTTGAGGAAGGATGCCTTGGTTATCTCCACGACTTTTTCCCAGTTCAGTAATGCGGCGTGGTCTGACGGCTGGTGATAGTCGGGATGGCCGTCGGTGTGATACCAGATGACGGGGATGCCGGAACGGGCGAACGAGGCATTGTCGCTTCCGCCCACGGGGTTGTCCCAGGGACGGTAGTCGGGTTGCAGTTGCAGTCCGTAGCGGGTGATGTCCCGTTTCAGCCATTCGCCGAAGGCAGGATGGGCGGCTGTGTAAAAGTAGACTACGTGCTGCGGTTGTTCGGGCTTGTTGTTACGCCCTATCATGTCGAAGTTGAGATAACCCTTTATCTGTTTGAGAAACGGGCAGTGCTGTACGAAATGTTTTGAACCGAGCAATCCTTTTTCCTCGCCGTCCCAAAAGGCGAAGATGACATTTCTCAGCGGCTTTTCTCCGCTGAGGGCAAATGCACGTGCTATCTGCAATACGGCGGAGACGCCGGATGCGTTATCGTCCGCACCGTTGTATATCTTATCGTCCGCCAGCGTTTCGTCTACGCCCAGGTGGTCGAAGTGAGCGCCTACAATGACATATTCATCGCTGCGCTTGCCGGGAATGTATGCCAGCACATTATCCATTTTCAGGGAACGGTGCGTGCCTTGTTTCAGTACGGCAACGGAGTCGGGGTGTACCTGCCAGCGTCCGCGTTGCTGCCTTTCCTTGGCGTATGCCTCGAAAGGCTGGTAATAGCCGTTCTTGTCCAAAGGGCGGATACCGGCTTCTTTCAGGCAGGATACGATGTAGCGGGCTGCTACCCGCGAACCATGCATGCCTGCTTCGCGTCCTTGCAGTTCGTCATCGGCCAGAAACTCCACAATGGCTTCTGCGGAAGTACGGTTGATGCTTTGCAATCCTTTTTCAAGCGGGGACTGTGCATGTAGCGACAGGGCGGAAAACAGGAAACAGGCGGTTCCTAAAAATACTTTATGCATGGTGTTCCGTTTTTAGTGACTAAAGTGTGTATCTGTTGCAAAATTAAAGATAACTTTTCATAGTTTCTATAGATTTGTCGTATTTTTGTCTGCTGGCAAGATAATTCAAGTACATGTAAATCAAACGGTGAGTGATGAGAAAAAGGAAAATCCCGTTGGCAGGCACGCTGCAGAATAATCCGATTTCAACGGAAGAAATAGCGGATATTGCCGCAGATATCCAAAGGGAATTGGAGACGTATGCCGATCCGGTAAAAAGGGAATATCTTCCCCGTTTCTTCAAGACGGGAAAGGGAGAATACGGCGAGGGCGATAAATTTCTGGGTGTAGTGGTTCCGAATACCCGCACGGTGGCGAAGCAACACAAGGATGCTCCGTTTGCTGTAATGGCGGAACTGCTGCAAAGCCAGTGGCACGAGTGCCGGCTTTGCGCTTTGCTGATGCTGGTGGAGCGTTTTAAGAAAAGCGGTGAAAAGGAAAGGAAGCTTATTTATGACTTCTACCTTTCGCAGACGGCACGTATCAACAACTGGGATTTGGTAGACTTGTCCGCTCCGGGTATCGTGGGAGAATATCTGAAAGACAAATCCCGCGACGACCTTTATCGTCTGGCAGACGGTGAGCTGCTCTGGGAGCAACGCATTGCGGTGGTTTCTACTTATACGCTTATCAAAAACGGTGATTTCACCGATATTCTGGCGCTTTCGGAACGGTTGCTGCACCATCCGCACGATTTGATGCGGAAAGCGGTGGGCTGGATGCTGCGTGAGATGGGAAAGAGGGATAAGGATTTGCTGGTGCAGTTTCTTGAGAAACACAGCAAGGTGATGCCGCGGACAATGCTGCGCTATGCCATAGAGAAATTCCCGGAAGAAGAAAGGAAGGAGTTTATGAAACGTTGAAAGATTTCTTTATCTTTGTCCGGAAGCGGAGATAAGCGGCATTTCGATATAAAAAAGAATGGATTCATTTTATTCTGCTCTCGGTTTGCACTATCTTTGTCGTTGTATAGATTGAATTTTAATGGAACAAGAAGATTTTAACATACGCGAGCATCAGCTCACCAGCAAGGAGCGTGACTTCGAGAACGCTCTCCGCCCTTTGAACTTCGAGGATTTCAGCGGACAGGATAAGGTGGTTGATAATTTGCGCATTTTCGTGAAGGCTGCCCGTCTCAGGGGCGAGGCCCTGGATCATGTGTTGCTTCACGGTCCTCCCGGATTGGGAAAGACCACACTTTCCAACATTATAGCCAATGAATTGGGAGTAGGTTTCAAGATTACTTCCGGTCCGGTGCTCGACAAGCCGGGCGACCTGGCAGGCGTACTCACCAGCCTGGAGCCGAACGATGTGCTTTTCATCGACGAGATACATCGGCTGAGTCCCGTAGTGGAAGAGTATCTGTATTCGGCAATGGAAGACTACCGCATCGACATCATGATAGACAAAGGCCCGTCGGCGCGAAGCATACAGATTGATTTGAATCCGTTTACGCTGGTGGGGGCCACCACCCGCAGCGGTTTGCTGACGGCTCCGCTACGTGCCCGTTTCGGCATCAATCTCCATCTGGAGTATTATGACGATGATGTGCTGAGCGGTATTATCCGCCGTTCGGCAAGCATACTGGACGTACCCTGCTCCAAAAGAGCCGCTTCGGAAATCGCAAGCCGCAGCCGCGGTACGCCGCGTATCGCCAATGCCTTGTTGCGTCGCGTGAGGGACTTTGCACAGGTGAAAGGTTCGGGCAGCATCGATACGGAAATCGCCAATTTCGCACTCGAGGCGCTTAACATTGACAAGTACGGACTGGATGAGATAGACAATAAGATACTTTGTACGATTATCGATAAGTTCAAGGGCGGTCCGGTGGGACTTACAACCATCGCTACGGCCTTGGGAGAAGATGCGGGAACCATCGAAGAAGTTTATGAACCGTTCCTGATAAAGGAAGGCTTCCTGAAACGCACTCCCCGCGGTCGTGAAGTAACGGAACTGGCCTATAAACATTTGGGGCGGAGCCTCTACAATAGCCAGAAGACGTTATTTAATGATTGACGCTTATTGATAAGCAATCGGTTAGAGAGTATAATAAAACACTGAATAACGTGGCTGGATTAAAATCATTGGCAAAAGAAACTGCCATTTACGGGTTGAGCAGTATTGTGGGGCGTTTCCTCAACTATCTGTTAGTGCCCGTATACACCATGGCCTTGTCTGCACAGTCGGGGGGCTATGGCGTTGTGACTAATATCTATGCGTGGGTAGCACTGTTGCTGGTGCTGCTGACGTGCGGCATGGAAACGGGCTTTTTCCGCTTTGCCAATAAAGGAGAGGACGACCCGATGCGGGTGTATTCCACAACATTGCTCAGCGTAGGCATCGGTGCGCTGACATTCCTTGCGCTGGGACTGCTGTTTCTTCAACCGGTTGCCGACTGGCTGGAATACGGAGAGCATCCCTGGTACGTGGGAATGATGATGATTGTAGTGGCGATGGATGCCATTCAAAGCATTCCTTTCGCTTATTTGCGCTATAAGAAACGGCCCGTCAAGTTTGCAGCGCTCAAACTGCTGTTCATCTTCCTGAACATAGCCTTGAACCTGATTTATTATGTCTGGATGAAGGGCGATGATGTGGCGTATGCCTTCCTCTTCAATCTTGTGTGCACTTCTACCATCATGCTGTGCATGATACCCGAATTGCGCGGTTTCGCTTATGTGCTGGACAGGAAACTGCTGAAGCGGATGCTTGCTTATAGCCTGCCGTTGCTGGTGTTGGGCATTGCGGGCATCCTGAATCAGGTGGCGGACAAGATTATCTTTCCCTTTGTCTATCCCGACCAGGCGGGAGCCACCGTACAACTCGGCATCTATGGAGCTGCCAGCAAGATTGCCATGGTGATGGCGATGCTGACACAGGCTTTCCGCTACGCCTACGAACCTTTTGTATTCGGCAAGAGCCGCGATAAGGACAACAAGCAGGTGTATGCGCAGGCCATGAAGTTCTTTATCATCTTTACACTGGTGGCTTTTCTGGCAGTGATGTTCTATCTGGATATTCTCCGCTACATCATCGGCCGCGACTATTGGCCGGGGTTGCGTGTTGTGCCCATTGTAATGGCTGCGGAAATCTTCATGGGAATTTATTTCAATCTCTCTTTCTGGTACAAGCTGATTGACGAAACGCGTTGGGGAGCTTATTTCTCACTGATAGGCTGCACGATTCTGGTGGTGATGAATATCTTTTTAATTCCGAAATTCGGGTATATGGCTTGCGCATGGGCCGGATTTACGGGTTACGGCGTTGCGATGCTGCTCTCTTATTTTGTCGGTCAGAAGAAATACCCGATTCAGTACGATTTAAAGTCGATAGGGTGCTATGTGCTGTTGGCTGCGGTGCTTTATGTGGCTGCGGAATG
>OLSL01000994.1_pt1 | contig 28443 bp, 24 predicted proteins | sample 1672511 | NCBI WGS metagenome assembly OLSL01 (sample SAMEA3136694, study PRJEB25190) | human gut metagenome | biome: human gut; feature: human-associated habitat; material: faeces | place: Austria | collected 2013
TCCTCAGGACGGCACTGTTGCTTCTGTTAATGTTTCTAAGGGTGACAGCGTTGAAAAAGTTACCGGACTTTACTTTTCGTTGGGTACGAGGCCCGCGCATCGCCCGACTGCACCGCGCCCGCTCACCCGGCCGCGCCGCCGCTCGCTTGCACATTCACCGCCATCGTGGTATACTATAGTTGCGTAGTGTTGCTGATATGGGGGCGAACCTGGTTTCGACGGGGATCGTGGAAGCCGGATAAGCGAGCCGAAGCCCCGTGCTTCGTTAAAAACGGGACAGTTAAACAATAACTGGCAACCGCAATACGCAACTCGCAGCCGCGTAACCCGCAGCTGCCGTCCGCCCGCGAATTCCTGCCGTCGCGGTAACGGGCGTCATTTAGAGCAGGGAACGAACCCGCCTAAGCTTTGCGGCGGGCCGGATTGATGAAGCTACCGGAACGCGGACCCTGCCGTTCGGGGGCCGCGGGATGGGAATTTTAAAACAACGGCTACGCTCGTAGAAAGTCCTGCGGACAGGTTTTCGGACGGGAGTTCGACTCTCCCCGCCTCCACCAAATGGACATTGGACGAACATCTATTTTTTCAAAGGCGGTTTCGCCGTAGAGGTTCGTTTCTGATGTCAAAACAGAAAATGAGGGTCAAGGTTGTAAAAACCTTGGCCCTCATTTTTTTGTCTTAGGCGTCTTCGGTGTCTTTGCGCTGCTTCAGTCACTCTTCGAATGCCGCCTGGCCTTCCTCACTGTCGTAGTAGGCTCGGATTTCCGAAACCAAATGTCTTGCAAAGGAATCGATGATCGACTGCGGCAGCTCAATGTCAAACTTATTCTGTTTGGACATCGGGCCCCTCCTTCGAAATTTGGTTTGCCGAGGGTGTCCGGCGTGAGTTAAGAAACCTTCGCCACCGATTTGGTAACTACGATCTCTTAGGCACTTTTATTATATGGGATATGTCAAGTCTTTTCAAGAGCTGCCCCGCTACACTGCATTTTAGGAGGAAATGATCATGGAAAAACTCATCAGCTGCGCGTTCAATATGGATACCGCCTGTGTGGAACTTCGCTTCTCAGATGGGAGTATTTGCTCCATTGATACCACCGCTGTGGAGAATGAAATCACCCGTAATATGTATGAGCGGTCGGAACTGGATTATCTAATTTACAATGACCCACTGGCCTATGCAGACTTGATCCTCAACGGCGATCCGGAAGTGTATCTGAAAACCGTGACGGAGTATAAGCCTTTAGACTGATATAAACGAAAACGCCGCCAATGGAGAGCATAAGCTCGCTGTTGGCGGCGTTGATTATTTGATTTCCTGCTCCAGACCACGGAACAGCGCGGAGTTGAAGAACTCCTCAATGGTAATGCCCAATCCGTCGCAAAGCTTTTTGATAGTAGAAACCGTTGCGCTGTTATTACGGCCACTGACGATGTTATTGACCGTAGATTGGGTGACACCACTCATGCTGCTCAACTTATTGACGGAGATATCGTGCTCGCGGCACAGTTCCAAAATCCGTTCCTTGACGGCTTCTCCGATGTTCATGGGTATCACCTCTCTTTAGGTAAATGATATCCACTACTGCTTGAAAAGATTAACCCTTTTGAGTTAAAATAACTCAAAAGGGTTGGTGATGTAGTATGAATGGGAAAAGCAGTTTCTTTATTGGCCATCGGGACACCCCAGATAGTGTGCTGCCAATATTACAAGGGGCAGTTAACAAGCATATCGAGGATTGTGGTGTGACAGAGTTCATTGTTGGGCATTACGGAAACTTTGACTATCTGGCAGCAAAGGCTGTTATCGCAGCAAAGCAATTGCATCCGGAGATTACTCTGTCTCTGCTCATACCTTACCATCCCGCCGAAAGGCCAATAAAAAAGCCAAAGGGCTTCGACAACACTTATTATCCGCCCGGAGTGGAGGGTGTACCTCGTAAGCTTGCCATTGTCCGAGCAAATCGGTATATGGTCGATCATGTGGACTTCCTGATCGCTTTCGCTTGGCATCCCGCAAGCAACGCACGAGAGTTGGTGGAGTACGCAGAAAAGAAGATGGAAAAGGGAGTCATCCAAGTTACGAATCTCGCACCGCTGCATCGAAATACGTTGTAAGCACTTATGCAGGTCGCGCTTTTTTGTGTTGGATAGAAAATTACTGTATTTGGATATCGAAACTTCACCAATGCCAAGATATTGTCTTGTGTTTCGAGTGAAGCGGATGTATTATATAAAATAGATTCATTGTAAATTTGTGTATTAGAGCATAACGCCTTATTTTAGTTAGGAGGAATGTACATGTCCATCAGTTACAAAAAGCTATGGAAACTTCTCATTGATCATAACATGAATAAAATTGACTTGGCGAAGGCTACTAAAATGAGTCCGAACACAATCGCAAAGCTTGGAAAAAATGAATCGGTTTCCTTAGAGATACTTGTGAGAATATGTCAAGTCCTCAACTGCGATATAGGCGATATTGTCGAAATAGTGAAGCGTGATGTGCCTGCTGTCGAAAAATAATGCGGGGCTAAGGTGATATAAATGAATGAAGCGATTTTAGATAGAAAAATTAAAACATGGGAAGATCAGTTGCTCGATCTGGGTAAACGCAATAAAATGATTTCTTTCCGGGAAAGTAAACGAGCGACTCTGAAAATCCTCAAGCCCGGTTTTGATGAACTGTACCAACAGATTGTTGTTGACGAAAAAGAATTGACTTTCCAGAAGGCGATTGACAGAGACTCTGATGTACGCGTTTATTCTATTCTGTCTCTCCTGGATAAATTGTCTTGCCCTATGGAAGTCAACATCGGTGATATTCGGGCAGAAGGTACTCTTCCTGAAATCAAAAAGACTTTGAAGCATCTTCGTTCTAAGGCTCGATTGTCTTTGGATGAACAGGGTACCAATATTCTCTATTTGGTCTTTGGCTTCATTGAGTGGCGTGAAAAAGGCAGTCGGTCTGCTGATAGTTGGGTAAAATCTCCTTTGATATTGGTACCTGTAACTCTTACATTGCCTTCACTGAACGCACAATACTCTCTGCAAAAACACGAGGATGAAGTTGTTGTCAATCCAACTTTGGCATATCTGTTTGAGCGCGATTACGGCATCTCTCTGCCTGAGTTTGATTCTGACAAGGACACTCTCGAAAGCTTTATGCAGAAAATGGAAGCCCTTGTAGACGAACGAGGTTGGCGAATTGTAAGAGAGTGCAGCATGGGTTTGGTATCGTTCCTCAAGATCAGTATGTATAATGACTTGATTCGTAACGAAGCCCAACTGAAGACCAATCCTATTATTCGTGCATTCGCTGGTGAGCGAAATGAGGTCAATACTGTTGACGGTGATACTTATGAGTTCGATCATGATGCTTGCCGAGCTGTTGATTCGTTCCAAGTGCTTGATGCAGACTCCAGCCAGCAGGATGCTATTGCCCTTTCGCAAAAAGGTGTAAGCTTTGTCATGCAGGGACCTCCTGGTACCGGTAAGAGTCAGACCATTACAAATATCATTGCCCAAGCATTGGCCGACGGAAAAAAGGTCTTGTTTGTTTCCGAAAAAATGGCAGCATTGGATGTTGTTTATCGTCGTTTAACTGATGTCCATCTCGCAGATTTTTGTCTCTCTCTTCATAGCCACAAGGCCAATAAAAAGGAGATTCTTGACCAGTTGGGTGCTAATCTTAGCCTGCAGCGAATAAAAGTCAAGGATGAAGAAATCGCAAAACTCACGCGCCTGGATATGATTCGCGAGCAACTAAAAGCCTATGTGCATGATATACACCAGACGATCATGCCTTTGGAAATGAGCCTTTATGAGGTCTACGGTGCGATTTTGGAGCTGGGTTCTTTGCCGGATATCGAGATCCATCTGGCTGGTGTTGACCAATTGACAAAAGATGATGTGAACAGGCTTGCTCTCTTGGTTATGAATCTGGATAGGGCGCAGGGCGTGTTAGGTCCGCAATGGTACAAAAATCCGTGGCAGGGTATTCTGGGCTCTTACTTGGAAGTTAGCCAGAAAAGAGATCTACAGAATAAGCTTCAAGATGCCATTAGAATTCTTTCTGCAATCGAAGAATGTAAATTGATTGATAAGAGCCTCGCTGATATTCTCTCTGTAGATACGCTGGATGCCTTTTGGGAACTTTATGAGCATGCTTGTCACTGTAGCGCAATTCCGAATGGATGGTTCCATAGACCTACTGAACAGGAAGAACGCTTAGTTCACGTACTCCGTGAGAGAAAGTGTACCATCGACAGCTTGACTCGGGAACTGAATGATAAATACGGACATGAATTTTTTGAAATGTCCGGACGGTCTGTGGCAACAAAACTAATTTCTTCGATGAGCAAGTATCTTGATGTCCTCCGAAACAAAGAGGATGCAGATACTGCATTTGGATTCATGGAAGATGACCTGCAACAAGTGTTGCTATTGGACGAATACTGTCACTTGCTGATCGATGCACTCAATGTACTTTCCGCTGAGTATCGGTTTGTGATGCAATGTGACTTTGAATCTGTAGATGCGGTCTTGACAATTTGTGAAATGCTTCTTGAGAAGCGGAAATTGACTGACTGGTATTTTAGCGAACCCAAAACAGAACAACTTTTACAGTATGTCACAGAGCTGAAAAACAAACTTCATAACTTCGTTGAGCAGAAGAAGAGACTCTGCGAGCGTTACGCCGAGGACATCCTTGAGAACAGGGATATTAAGCAGGTTTTGGCTCAGTTTACTTCAGCTGAGGGCGAACTTCGTTCTCTGCTTTCTGTTGACGGAATGAAATATTCTGCACTATGTGATATTGCCGCCTTTGATCAGACTCACCTCCAAGATATCGAGGCCGCGCTAAGCCATTACACATTTGCGAAAATGTTCAGTAGCTACGGCTTGCCTCATCCCTCCACTATTGCAGAAACAAAAAACCATATCGCTGCAATAGAAAGAGTACAGCGCAGCAATGTTGTTCCGTGTTGGCATTCTGCTGCGGCAAGAAAAAAGGCAAAGACACTGCTTCAGGATGTAATTAGCAAAACTGGAAAACTCACTGAGGAAAAGAAGAAACTGAAAGAGTTTTTCCTGCAGTTTGGCATTGTGATCGATATCGACACGATGTCGGAAGCTGATGTTGCAAAGCTGCAACAGGCTGACGAAATCATTGCTGAAGCTACCGCAATTGTTCCTTGCTGTAACAATGATTCTGCTTACAGTCTGTTAGACACTATCGAACAGAATGCCGAGAAGTTCTCTGGTATTGCAGAAACAATAAGAGCCATTCGCGCTGAATACAGAATTATTGATTCTTTTGATAATTTTGAACTGCTCGCTGCGCTGCGAACTTATCGTGACGCGGTTGTATTAAGTGCGCCCTGCTCTTCCTGGGCAACCTCCAAAGCGGAAGCGTTTGCAATATTGGAACAGGCTATGACGCTTGCAAACAAACTAAAATCTCAGCGGAATCAGCTTTTGGAGACATGTGAAGAAACCGTATTTGCGTTGGATTATGCCGGTATATTGAACCGGTTCAAAGCTGAATACACGAATTTCTTTAAGATTTTCAAATCGTCCTATAAAGAAGACACAAAGCAAATCCGACTTGTCTTTAAGGAAGTTCGCAAAAAAATACCTGACGATGAAATCATTGCACTTCTGCATGCTTTGCGGCAATACAATGAGGACTTGAGAGAGTACCAGATGCTTTCTTCGCAGATTGCCAAATTGCTCGATATCCAGGAATACGATATTGGATTCGATTGGGAATCTGTCAAGAAGAGACTGGATGCTTTTGATGCTGTTGGCCATCTCTTCCAGGATGACTCTGCTACATATCGGTTCATTGTTGAGAATCGCTGGACCAGCATTTACGATGTCCTTGCCAGCTATGATGAGCTTAACGCATGGTTTGCTGATAACGAAGAGGCCAAAAAGTATTACACCGGTCTGTATTTGGGTCTGGAAACAGATACTACTAAAATACGCAACGTCCTTAGTCATGCGCGCAATATAAGCACTATCTTTGTTTCTGCTGATCGATACATAGAATATATGCTTTCTGGTGTTGCGCCTCAGAATGTACAGGACGCAAAGAAATATGCAACAGACATTGTTGCTGCACGAGCATGGTTTGCATCTCAAGCCCACGATATTAAAGAATACACCGGTATTACATACGTCGAGGGCTATGGTGAATGGGAAGAAATCCTTTCTCAGCTTAAAATTTTCAACGGTATTGTATCGGACATTGGCGAAGATGTTGGATATGCTATGGCGTCAAAATACTGTAAAGATAGAACTCTCATCGATGATCATCTGGCGGTATTGCAGCGAATCACCCAGATTTCTGAATATGCGCAGTCTGTCTATCATATTGCTGCCGATAGCCCTGACATCAATACAAAGGGCATCAAGGAATTAATAGGTGATATTCGTGCAATTATTACCAATGCAACCCTGTTGAAGTCGGTTTATGAAACCCTCTCCGCCTATTGTCCTGAGGGATACTCTGCGCTGAGTGCTGATGATATCAAAAACGATTTGAGCGCAATTCTTCTGTATCAGCATACCCGTGACAATCTTTCCAGCATTGAAGATGAAGCTCGCGAAAAACTCGGCGAGGAATATTGTGGATTGTCTACCGATTGGGATTCTATCATCGCAAATATTGCTTTCTGTGGCAAAGTGATTCAGCTTTTGTCTGGCAATATTTCTGCAGAAATGAAAGCAGCATTTGTGTCCCGTGCGTCCTTGTATTCGGATGCACAAGTGGTCGAACTGCGTAATTACTTAGATACCGCCAGAAAGATTGAAGCAGCTTTCCCAACCCTTGGTTCTGAACGAGAGTTGAATGACAAAATCAAAGTTCTTGCAGATTTGTGCGAAACACTTAAAAGTACAATTAAGACTAAAGCTGCAATTGCTTCGGCGGCCTACTCTGAGTGTAGCTATTCTGGCATTGTTGCTGATTTGGAAAAGTTGGCTCGTATTCAGGAAAGCCAAGCTGCATTTGATAGTGATCTTACGAAAGTGAAGAAGATCTTGCCTAAGTTCACATTTAACAGCAATACAGATTGGGACTATATGGCAGAGATTTTTAACCATCTGCGACAGGTCAAACGAGCAATTAGTACAGGTAGTATTGATGCTGAAATCATGCAATTTGTGACTAACGGCATTCCCGGCATTTCCGTTACAGCTTACAAAGAGCAAATTGAGAAGCTTGTGCGTAATAAACAACTTATTACCGGTCTTACAGGATTATTTGCTAATAAAACAATTCTCGAAACTTATAACCTGTCAAAGCTCACTCGACGGATTAAAAACTGCAATGAACAATTCTCTACTATGGACGCTTGGATCGATCTGCGTGATTGCAAGAAAGCCTGTGTAGAAAACGGTTTGGAAGCATTTATTGTTACTGCAGAAGATACTTATTACCCCGCAGGAACGCTCAAAGATGTTTTCATGAAGAGCTTCTACTATGAATGGTTCGAGAAGGTTTGCGCTGGAATTGAATCGGTTTCCACTTTTAGAGTTCGCACACAGGAAAGCCGTGTAGAAACCTTCCGCGAGTTGGATGCTCATCAGCTGCCTGTTGATCAGATGCGAATTAGAGAAAAGCTTATTCGCGAAATGCCAAGCAGACACAATTTCGGTAGAGCGACTGACGAAATGTCCATTTTGCTTCACGAGTTGGGCAAGAAGCGTAAGATCATGCCTTTGAGAAAGCTGTTTAGGACAATACCTAATCTTTTGCTTAAACTGAAACCTTGTCTAATGATGTCTCCTCTTTCAGTCTCTTACTTCCTTGAGGCGGAAACATACAGATTCGACATGGTAATTTTCGATGAGGCTTCTCAGATTTTCCCGCAGGATGCCATTGGTGCTATCTTCCGTGCTAAGCAAGTTATCATTGCCGGTGACAGCAAGCAACTGCCTCCTACCAACTTCTTCTCTGCCAGCACGAGCAATGATGCAGACTTTGACTACGAGGACGACGAAGAGGAAGAAGTCAACTTCGATTCCATTTTGGAAGAGGCATCGAATAGTCTGCCTAATCGTTCTCTGCTGTGGCACTATCGCAGTCGTTTTGAAGAGTTGATTTCGTTCTCTAACCAGCAGATATACCAGAACAATCTTATTACATTCCCCAGTAGCACTATTCACGCTAAAGATACTGGTGTTGAGTATGTTTATGTTCAGAATGGTGTGTACGAGAACCGCTGCAACCGGGCAGAAGCCCAAGAGATTGTCCGTATGGTTGCTGAGCATATTCGAATGCATCCTGATCGTTCTTTAGGTATCATTGCTTTCAGTGAAAGTCAGCAATCTGTTATTGAAGAAGAAATCAATAAATTTAGAACGCGGAATCCGTTCAATGAGCGTTTCTTTGATGAAGATAAGGACGAACCCTTCTTCGTTAAGAACCTCGAAAACGTTCAGGGTGATGAGCGCGATACGATTATCTTCTCTATTTGCTATGCTAGGAATGCTCAGGGAAGAATGTACATGAGATTTGGTCCTCTGGGGCATCAGGGTGGCGAACGAAGACTGAATGTTGCAATCACCAGAGCGAAGCACAATGTTAAACTTGTCGGCTCCATTCTTCCGGAAGATATCGATTTGTCCAAGACTCATTCTGAAGGTGTCCGTATGCTTCGCACCTACATTTCTTTTGCAATGAACGGAAGCACGGCATTGCCGAAGATAGAAAAAAAGAATAGCTTGTACGATGTCGATACATTTAGCGAACAAGTGGGTAAGTTCCTCACTTCTCGTGGCTGCTCTGTCCAAATGAATGTTGGTAGCTCTGATTACACTATTGACATTGCAGTTGAACACCCCAAAAAGCCCGGTCAGTACATTGCTGGTATTGAGTGCGATGGTAGTTCGTACTATATGGCCAGAACAGTTCGCGACAGAGAACATCTTCGTACTGCAGTTTTGGAGCAGATGGGTTGGAAAATGTACCGCGTATGGTCTACTGAATGGATTCGTAATCCGGAGGCCGAAAAAGAGCGCCTTATGAGATTTATCCAAAATGCATTGATCCATCACGGTGAAATTGTTTCGGATACTCAGACAGGTAGCGCAACCGAGGAGATTGTAGGAACTGAGGTAGTAAAACCTGATAGGACCGTCAAATCGCAAAGTTCCACCAACCCGTATAATTTGCCATTGTATGAAGAAGGTAAATGGTGGGATAGACCAACCCGACGGGGAAATGACAATCTTTCCAACATTGCTGACATGGTTTTAGCAGTTGTCAAGGTTGAGCAACCTATTCATATAGAACTGATGTATAAGCGTGTTGGTCAAGGATTTACGACCGGCAAGGCAACGCAGGGAGTGCGTGACACGATTGATTTAGCAATCAGAGATCGTATGAAGGGTGAGGTTGTGATTGAAGATCAGTTTATCCGCCTTGCGAGTTTGACGACTGTTCAAGCAAGAAGGTCCAGACTTGGCGATCCAGACAGAACTATTGAGTACATTTCCATTCCCGAAATTGCAGCAGCAATGGAAAAAATTCTGGTTGGTGCATATGGAATGGATCGCAGTGTTCTGTGTTCCGAGGCAGCAAAGGTCTTTGGCTTTGAGCGTACCGGAGCAAAAATTAAACAACGTACGAATGATGCTGTAGATTATCTGGTTCGTACCGGTAAAGTGTCCGACTACGATGATAAGATCCAGCTCCTGGAGGGTTAATTATGGCAGACAAAACACAACTTAACAAAGCTCTGAATAATGGCAATGCCACTGTTCTCAACAGGGGCATTGCTCCCAACCAGGGTCGTTCCAGCGGAAATGCAACTGTGCTGAATCCTCATGTAGGCTCAAACGATTCTATCGTTGAAGGAACACTGCTGTGTAATAAATACCGGGTCGTGGAGAAAATGCCTGTAGTTACCGGTGAGGCCGACTTATATGTGTGTGCCTTTGCCAATAAAAAGTATGTAGCTAAGGTATATCGCCGTACTGCATCTATCAAGGCAGAAGTTACTCAGCAACTCAAAAAACTAAAATCGCCTTATGTTGCAACCGTATATGAGATTGGCGAGCATCGAGGTTCAACAATCGAAATCTTGCCTTATTACAGCAGAGGCAGCTTAAGTGGGAAAACATTCAGTTATGAGCAACTGCGAAGCAGTATCATTCCCTGTCTAAATGAAGGTTTGAAGGCACTACATGATGCGAAAATCATTCATAAGGATCTGAAGCCGTCTAACATTATGGTAACAGATGACCAACAATCTGTAGCTATCATTGACTTTGGCATTAGCTCTGTAACCGACGCCGGTAGCACTGTTATTGTTACTCAGACCGGAATGACCCCGGAGTATTCCGCACCGGAAACTTTCAAAGGTTTGTACTCCACTCATGCGGATTACTATTCGTTGGGCATAACTGTGTATGAACTTTTCTGCGGAAAGACCCCGTATGGCAATATGCCTGCAGAAGACATTGAAAAGTATATTGCCATTCAACGCATTCCGTTCCCCAAAACGATGCCAACCGAGCTGCAGGAACTCATCAAAGCACTTACATACTATGACATTTCTAATAGACGGGATAAGAACAATCCGAATCGTCGTTGGGGATATGATGAGGTCAAGAAGTGGCTTGCGGGTGTGAAGCAAACCATCCCCGGCGAGGGTGTTGATAGAAGAAGCACCAGACCGTATTTCTTTGCCGGAAAAAACTACACCTCTCGAACAGACTTGGTCCGTGCGCTCGTTGAAAGTTGGGATGAAGGAAAGAAAGAACTTTTCCGCGGCAAGTTGTCTGACTATTATAAAATCTACGACTCTGAGGCATTTCAGATTTGCCAGACCGCTGAGCGCGAAGCAACGCGTTCCAGCGGCAAGGATGATTTTATTTTCTGGAAAACGATGTACGCTTTGCAGCCCAAAACCAAGGACTTTTTCTGGAAAGGTCGTGTATATATCGGTCTGCCTGCACTCGGAAGAGATTTACTTGAGCAGCTTCGGAAAAGCAGTCCGTCATTGAACGAGTATATCGATGGTGTCTTGAGGGAAGAGCTTCTGTCCAAATACATCACGATGAAAGATTCTGATAACGAAAAAATGTTGGCTGCAGTAAAAGGCTTGGAATCTTCCTATAGGGCATACATTAACAATCCCAGAGAGAAGCGAATAACGCTCTATTTGGTAGCGTATATGCTGTCCAACCAAAAAATCTTGTATGTCGCGGGGCAAGAATTTCATACATTAAGTGAATTGACATCTTATATGAAGCGCCTTCTCGGAGACAACAATGAGAATCTGGATCAATTCAAGGAGTTTTGCCATAGGCTGATGGATCAGTACGATAATTTGATTCCTGCTTTTGAGAGCTGGCTTATCGCCATGGGTAAACGCGAAGCATTAGATAGTTGGAAAGAAATGATGAGATCCTAACTGGCTATTCTGTAGATAATGGAGGTATTTGCTTATGAGCGGTCCAAAAACATCAGCTTATTCGCTGACCGCAGAACAACGACGCATTCTGGCAGAACAGCGTAGAATAAGAATTGAGCGCGAAATGCTCACAAAACAGCTTGGCGATATCCGAAGTGTTATTGCAGAGGTGGAGCGTATTATCAAGCAGATGGAACCACTCTACACAGAAATCGGGGCTGATACTACTACGCTTTCCCAGGCTAATGCTTTGCGAAAGGAAGCCGTAGAAGCAGTATCTCAAGCTGTGTCAGTAAGTGATGCAGATGGATCGGCAAAGCTGCGTGAAGTAAATGAAAGCTTGCGCGCAACCGCTCGCAAGTTGACAATTGTAGCAAGTGCAGTAAAAACCGATTATTCTTCTGCAGAAAAAGCATTTCGATCTGCAGTGGAGGATAGCATTGATGGCGGTTTTGATTTCTCGTTTGATATGGTTGGGGATACTTCTGACATTAGCAGAGATCCTTATGCCCAAATGATTCAAACAGAATTGGAAAGCCTGTCCGAACTTTTCTTATCGGCTGAACTCAGTGAAAAGGAAGCAGCAATTAAAGCGAAGCTGTTAGAAATTAACGACCCGGATTTCTTGAAAAATTACTATGCAATGACGGTTATTCCGTTTGCGAAGGAGTGCCGCGCGTATAGTGCTGCTTATGCCTCTTATGGAGAGGAATATGAGCGGAAAAGCTACATTTACGAAGCTAATGCGAAAGCAATCGGTATTGTTGCAGAAGCAATTCCTTTCTCTGCTGATGCTGTGACTATTCTTGACACCAAAATCAGAGAAACCGATGAGATCATCCGGCATCGAGATGAACAGGCATATATCAGCCAATGTGTTGATGAAGCCATGCAGGAAATGGGTTACACTGTCGCAGGCAATCGAGAAGTTGTTCGTCGTAATGGAAAACGCTTCAGAAATGAGTTGTACCTGTTTGATGAAGGAACTGCTGTTAATGTTACATATTCCAGTGATGGTCAAATTACCATGGAGTTAGGCGGTATCAGTACCGATGATCGACTTCCGACAGAAGCAGAAAGTGCAAGCTTGGCTGCTGATATGCGCACCTTCTGCGACGATTACTACGAAATTGAGCGTCGCCTACGCAAGAAGGGAATTGTAACCAAACGGATTTCAATTTTCCCGCCAGAAGAGCAGTATGCCCAGATTATCAATGTTTCCGATTACAGTCTAAGCGCAGATGTTTCTGAGTATGAAGCCAAGGGCGCAAAGAAACATACAGCGAAATCCAAAACACAGAGGATCGGTAAGTAACTATGGAAAAATATAAAGTATGTCCTGTCTGTGGAACACACAACAATCCTCTTTTTCTGGAGTGCTCTGATTGTGAAACCGATTTACAAAATGTTCCTGTCGTTGATGAAGAGATGGAGCGTGTTGCAGAACAACAGAATAGCGAAGGAGCCGCTGAGCCGTCTCCTACTGCTCTCATGGTGAGAGTTTGCGATTGCGGAGCAAAAAATCCTGTGCAAGCCCGCCGTTGTTCTGCTTGTGGCGAGGATATTTCGATGATCGTTCCCACTCCGGACTGTGCCCCCGATGTTCAACGATATATATTTTCTTCGCTGGACGGAGATTTTGCTTACGAAATTAAAGAAGGGGTCACCGTTATTGGCAGAGAAAACGAAATGCGTGAGTACCTTTCATCCAAGCCGTATGTCAGCAGAAAACATGCCGAGCTGAATTTGGATATTGCTGCAGGTGTTTTCTCGATCAAAAACTGTAACACCACAAATTATACCTTCGTAAACAATACGATGATTTCTGGAGATGCTTCGGTAGAGCTGAAAGATGGCGATGAGGTTGGCTTGGGAGGCAACGAACAGAATGGCTCTCGTCAGCCCGAAGCCGCATATTTCCAGGTGAGGATTGGATCATGTATGTAGCAAGGATTCTCTATCCCGTTAATGTGTTAGGCCCAGGCAAGCGAATCGGTATTTGGTTCAATGGGTGCAACCACCATTGCCCTGGCTGTAGCAATCCAGAATTGTGGGAACCTCAAGAACGCTATAAAACCACATTACAAACGCTAATGAGGTTGGTTGAACACATATGCGACAATCAATCGGTTGATGGGTTCACACTTACCGGTGGAGATCCTTTCGCGCAGGCAGATGCTTTGCGGCAGTTGCTCCCCGAAATATCAAAATTCTCTAATGACATTTTAGTTTACACTGGTTTTGATTACGAAGAAATCCTTCTAAAGTATCCAGAGCTTGTGTCCCAGATTGGCGTATTGATTGATGGCAAGTATATACAGGAACGCAATAATGGCGTGGTTCTTCGCGGGTCTGATAATCAACGAATTATTATCTTGAATGATCAGCTTGCCGACAAATATAGTTGCTATCTTTCAACCGCGCGAAATGAAATTCAGAATTTCACCGCACTTGACGGTGTTATATCCGTGGGCATTCACCGGCCAGGATATGAAGATCAAGTAGATACTCTACTCAGAGGGAAAGGATTGGAAAATATATGAGCGATTATTTGCCGAAATGGCATCGTGAGCTTGATATTTTCAATAAAATCAAGCCCATAATTATTCTGGAAGGTAACGTCCTTGACAGCTACCAATATCCTCTTGACGGAAGTGTGCCCAAAGGAAGTGTATTGAGACTTGAACAATATCTCCATTACTACTTCAAAGATGCCGGCTATCAAGACATTGTGTTCTTTGACGGAATTCGTGGCTTTTATAATACTTGCGAAGATGGATATTTGCAGTCATTCGCCAGCTTAGTGAGTGCAACTGTATCCGATCAGCATATCCATGCTGATTTCAAAGGTCGTAATGGTACAGCTGCGTCCATTGTTCGGTCTGCAATCACACAGAACACAAGGGCAACAGTTGTTGTTATGAATTTTGCTTCAAGATATATCACATCTCCTACCAATATGGAGCAATCTGAAATTGACAGCTATACTGTACTGCTTCAGGCTTCTATGGATGCAAAAGATGTACGGACTCCGAATGGAATCCTCAAGAATCTTGTAGTCATCATCGCCAATAAGGTCAATGATATTCCGGCATGGTTCTACCTCGACAACCCTAATGTCAAAAACATTATGTTGCGCACTCCTTCTAAGGAAGAACGCGAACAACTTGTGAAGAGTGTCCGTTTCCCCAGTTTCTTTGCGAATGACATTTATGTGGAAGAATCTCCCTATTATCAAGAGCATCCGGAGGAACTGGAGAAAATCCAGGACAAGTTTGTGGGTATGACGGAGGGATTTAGTTTCACTGAGTTAAACGGCCTGCGTCGCCTTGCTAAGAACCAGAGAATTCATATTCGAAATTTGTGCGATGTGGTCGATCTTTATAAGTTTGGGATTAAGGAAAATCCCTGGAACAGTATCGACCGAGAGGAAATCAAAAATGCTCATTCGACCTTTACTAACAGAGTAAAGGGCCAAGAGCCTGCCATAACCAAAACATTGGACGTTATAAAGCGTGCGATGACCGGTATGTCTGGTTTGCAGTCCTCCTCTACCTCTCGCCCCAAGGGTGTTCTGTTCTTCGCTGGCCCGACTGGTACTGGTAAAACTGAGACAGCTAAAACACTGGCAGAACTGCTATTCGGTGATGAACGAAGCTGCATCCGTTTTGACATGAGTGAATACGGACAGTCTCACAGCGATCAGAAGCTGTTGGGTGCGCCTCCTGGATATGTTGGTTATGAAGCAGGCGGCCAGCTTACCAATGCTGTTAAGAACAATCCTTTCTCCATTTTACTTTTCGATGAGATCGAGAAAGCACACCCGTCCATTCTGGATAAGTTCCTGCAGATCCTTGAAGATGGACGAATGACGGATGGACAGGGTAATACCGTTTACTTTTCTGAAACCATCATTATTTTCACCAGCAACCTGGGTATCTACGGAGTTGATAACACCGGAGAACGCACTTTGCGCGTTACACCCCAGATGCCCTATGAAGAAGTTCAAAAGAGCGTTAGAAAAGGTATTGAAGAATACTTTAAGCTGCAGCTTGGCAGACCTGAGATTTTGAACCGTATTGGTGAGAATATCGTTGTTTTCGACTTCATCCGCGAGGATGTAGCCAATGATATTTTGAAAGCTCAGGTGAATAAGATTATCCGCAATCTTCAGTCCCAGAAGAAGATTACCTTGTCTCTGTATGATGCGGCAATGGAAGTTCTTCGAGTAAAAGCTGTTGGAAACCTTGATAATGGTGGTCGTGGTATCGGCAATATTGTTGAGAGCCTATTGATCAATCCTTTGTCAAGATACTTGTTTGATAACGAAATCTTTGAGGACAAAACCGTAGTGATTGAAGACATAAACGCTGATACTCAGCCCTATTCTTTGGTTTGCACGGTTTCTTAAGCAAGAGGTAATACCATGAAAATATGCTTGAATGTTGGGAGCGGCTACGGAAAAGCCGAGTGTGAAGATACAGCTGTATTTAACAATACATTGGTCAATGATAAGACCATATTGCTTGACTCCGATATGTTTCAGTGTGTCGGAGTAGCTGATGGTGTTGGAGGAAATGCTGGCGGACGAATTGCAAGTCGATATATTGCAGACCAAATATGTCAAGCAGATTTTCTTTCTATGACACAGCAAGATATACATACCTTTGTAACTGACATCAATACGGATTTGATTGCCCATGCTGCATCAATACCTGATAAGTCAAAAATGGCAACCACACTTACCTGTGTGGTTGCCGCAAAGGATGGATATTTTTTAATTCATGCTGGCAACACAAGATTGTATGTTATGCAGGGGTCGTACTTGAAGCAGTTGACCGTAGACCATACAACATACAATTGGCTTATTGAATGTGGCCAGTACGAAGCCGCGGAGACCTGCAAAAAAAGTGAAATTAACTGCTGTTTTGGAGGCGGGAGCCAGCGTTATGCTAACCGTCTCGTTATTGAGAAAGTATTTGATGACTACTTTCCCGACACACTAATACTTACAACTGATGGCATTCACGACTTTGTAGATATCGATTTTATGGAGAACGCACTATCATCCAATGATTCCGATTCTGATGCTGCCCAGATAATAGTTGAGGAAGCGCATAAGAATGGATCAACCGATGATACAACCATCATTGTTTTAAGAAGGTAACTGCTATGGGACTTAGATTTAGAAGAAGCATTAAAATATGTGATGGACTCAAACTCAACTTTGGTAAGACAGGAATGAGCATGACTGTAGGTAGTGGCCCATTAAAGAAAACATTCAACACAAATGGTAATGTGACCACAACGGTTGGCCTTCCTGGTACGGGTATCTATTGGACGGAAACAGAGCGACGTGGAGCAAAAAACAACAGAACTTCCGCCGCAAGACAGGATCGGGAACGCATCCAAGCGCCCCAGAGTAGTTATCAAGCGCCCGACGCCGTGAATGACTATTTTAGCCAACCAAGTATGTTTGAAGATGACGATTCTGCTCTTCTGACAGAATCCTATATTCCTGCGCCGGTGGCGGCTCCCAGCTGTTCCGATAGCTCTCCGGTTTCAAATACCGATCAAGTTCTGCCACGCGGCACATCTTCCATAGAAAGAAACTGCCTATCAGCAGATGATATAAAGCGACTGTACATGTATTCCGACGCCCCGGTTGATTGGACCGAACTGATTTCGGGAGCGTCTGCAGATGAGTTGCTAATGGACCTTGATACTCACCGTTACTGTATGCAGATGGCCTCCCGTATCCTCTCCGGAGATGTGGATGCCTACCTTGAAGTCATTGAACAGATGCGCCCCGTAGATGATCTTGCGTTGTATAGTGGTGATTTTGAGTTTGGAACAGACTCTCCTACCTATATCGAGGTTGAATTTTGCGCATATCCGGAAAGAGTTTTACAAAACGGCTCTTCGGATATGTTGCTTGAAGAATTTATCTCTGCAGTTGCCGTCCGCGTCGCGCGGGATCTCATGGCATTGCTCCCTGTGTCTAAGGTGCTAACCCATATTGAGATTGATGGCAATACTGTATTGTCTGTTAACTTTGCACGAGGTGAATTGTGTTCGAGGAATTTCAGGAACAATTTTGCTGCTGATATTGTGCAGACATTTCCCCACTTAGTTGTTAGAGATTTTAATAATCTGGTCGATGTGGGCAGGGTCTCTGTTTAATGCACACAACCCTCGCGTTCTCATTAGCACTGTAGGCGTGTAGCCAATTTCTTTGAAATTGTTAAAGGGTCTGGGATGTTTCCCAGCAAGATTTTGTGAGATGACGACGAAGCCGGAATTTCACAAAATGCACGAGTGGGTACCGTCGTGCACTGCTTGCTAACTCCAACTATGAGTTAGCAAGCAGCACGCGGATTTCGCAATTTTGCCTATAAACATGATGCAGTCATTTTAGGCAAAAATCGAAATGGCTAATCTGCTTTACGACAAGCATGATAAGATAGATAAAGGCTGTGAAATCTACCGCAACTACACTTACTTCTGCGAACTTATTAAAGAGCAGCAAAGTATTGGCATAAGCACAAGCGACATCTACCGCGGCATCGGCTTGTTGACCGTTGCCGTCATTCAGTTGGATGGAAGTGACAAGGCGCAGGAGATATTTGAGCGGATCAATTCTACCGGTATTCCTTTGAGCCTTGCGGATAAAATCCGCAATCACGTTCTGATGACCGATATTGATCAGGATCGTTTGTATGAGGACTACTGGCTCAAAATCGAAAAACTATTGCCCAAAGATCAGCTTTCGGTCTTTTTCCTGGACTACTTAAACACCAAAATCGACGGCTTCGCTAAAGAGGGTGATGCCTATGACGTGTTTAAGGAAGTTTACAAGAATGGCGGGTATACCAACGAAAGCATGTTGGCAGAAATCCTGCATTACGCAGAATTCTATAATGCATTCCTTTTCGGCAATGATAGTAAATACAGCAAGGAAGTAAATACTCTTCTTCGAAATCTTCAGAAACTGAAACAGACAACCGTATTCCTGTTCCCTGTGTTTGATGATTTCTCAAACAAAGTCATTGACGAAAAGGAACTGAAGCGTGTACTTCGGTTCTTGTTGAATTACAGTATTCGTCGTCTGGTTTGTGAGGTCGGCTCCAACTCTCTGCGTGGCCTGTACAAGACCCTCTATGCCAGAGTGTTTGCTCGTCCTGAAAACAAGTTGCATTATTATGATGCTATCGTTTCCTTCTTCCGACAGCTGACATCCAAAGACGCACTGCCCGATGATAATACATTCATCTTGGCATTGAAGCAGAACAACCTGTATCGGAAGAATGCACTTTGCAAATTCCTTTTGACTGCCATTGAAAATCAAGGCAAGGAGCAATTGATCACAGACAACCTGACCATTGAACATATCATGCCGCAGAATAAAAATTTATCTACCGCGTGGCAGAAGATGCTGGGTGAGGACATTTGGCAGAACGTTCAGGAAAAGTATTTACACACTCTTGGCAACTTGACTTTGACGGCATACAACAGCGAACTTGGCGATAAACCTTTCGATGTGAAACAGCAGGAGTTGGACGATGTAAAGACAAAAGTTGTTGTGCTATATTCCGATGTCAAAGGGCGTACCATTTGGGATGCCGATGCAATTGAGCATCGAGCTGACCGTCTTGCTGATACCATCGTCAAGCTATATCCGATTGAACTACCTGAGCAGGCTATCTCTTTTGCCGATCCCCGTTATCAGGAATACACTTGTGAAGATCCCGATAACGCGACCTACAAAGCGCCAAACTATTATGTCCTTCAAGGCGAGCGCGTTAATACTTCCAACTTTGCCGAAATGCTCCGCTCTGTAGTAAGCAGATTGTATGAGCAAGACAGCAGCATTATCGAGGATATGGCCCGTAATAATGAGAAGCTCCTTTCTTGGTCTCAAAATGTGATGTTCTCCTATGATGTCAATGAAGTTTATGGTGACAGCAAAATTACCGGTACAGATATTTATCAGAGCGTTGGCTTTTCTGCGGCTCACATTATGTACATCATCCGAGCATTGCTCGACAAATACGATATAGACAGAAGCGATTTTGTCTATAGTGCCCGTTCCACAAAAGCAGTTTCCTCCGAAGCGGAATAATTCAGAAGCCAGAGAGAACTATTGTTGTTTTCTCTGGCCTATTTTTAGGGTTATGTCAAATAAGCATTGAAAATATCCTTGTTATGCAATATAATAATGTTGATGGGAGGTGTTGCCATGAATGTCTACGGAGAGCGAATTCGTGCTCTGCGTGAAAGCATGAATTACTCGCAAATGAAATTTGCTCAGATATTCAATCTGGGGCAGTCCAGCGTTGTCCGCTACGAAAAGGGAGAGGCATCGCCGCCGCTCGAATTGCTTGTTCGGATTGCTGACTACTTTGATGTTTCCCTCGATTACATCTTTGGCCGCACCGACAATCCGCAAGGTAAGCTGTACGAGTACAAGCCGAAGAACGGCTATCCTGCAGACATGGCTAACTTCGTGGAAATGTGCTTCGATCCCAAGTCTCCCATGAACGCCAAACTGAAACAAACCCTTGTGCAGATGTTGAGGGAGGTGGATGGAGAATGAACGCAGTCATCTACGCCCGTTTTTCAAGCCACAGCCAGCGTGAGCAGTCTATCGAAGGTCAGCTTAAGACCTGCTACAAGTTCGCCGCAGACAACGGCTACACCGTCATAGGTGAGTACATCGACCGAGCGCAGAGCGGTACCAACGACAACCGCGCTGAGTTCCAGCGGATGATCGCAGACAGCGACAAGCACACTTTCAATGCCGTCATTGTCTATCAGCTTGACCGATTTGCCCGCAACCGCTATGACAGCGCAATCAACAAGGCCAAGCTCAAGAAGAACGGTGTCCGCGTTGTCTCTGCAAGAGAGAACATCACCGATGATGCCTCCGGTATTCTTGTGGAAGGCATTCTGGAGAGTATGGCGGAATACTACTCTGCCGATCTGTCGCAGAAAATCCACCGTGGTATGTCGCTCAATGCACAGAAGTGTCTGTCCAACGGCAGCAATCCTGGTCTTGGCTTCAAGGTTGCTCCGGATCACACCTTCTATATCGACGAAGATGAAGCTGTTATTGTCCGTGAAATCTTTGAACGGTATAGCAAGGGAGAAACAGTCACGGACATCATCAAAGACCTGAATGCCAGACAGATCAAAACCTCCCTCGGACGTGACTTCAACAAGAACAGTCTACATCGGCTTCTGCGGAACAAGCGATACATTGGTACTTACCTCTACAAGGGAGAAGAAACACCGGGTGGTATGCCCCGTATTGTCAGCGACGAAGTCTTTGAGCGAGTGCAGACCATTCTGGACAAAAACAAGGCTGCCCCGGTCAGAAGCCGAGGCAAGGAAGAATATCTGCTGACCACCAAGCTGTTCTGCGGTTACTGCCACGAGATGATGACCGGCTATGGCGGCACCGGTAAGTCCGGTAAGGCGAACCACTACTACGCCTGCAAGAATGCCAAGAAGCACCTGTGCCAGAAGAAGGTCGTTGATAAGAAGCGAATCGAAGACATGGTCGTTGCCGCCTGTCGGCAGATGCTGACGGACAGCAATATCCAGCGAATCGCTGAAGCTATCGAAGCGGTATTCAAGAGTGAGTTTGACAGCTCTGCCGTCAAGCGCATCAAGAGCGCTATCCAAGAAGCGGACGCCGCCATTGAAAACCTCTGGCAGGCACTTGAGAAGGGACAGAGCGTTGATACCATCATGGAGCGTATCAGCAAGCGGCAGGAAGAAAAAGCAGAACTGGAAGCGCAGCTGGCCATCGAAGCCAAGAAAGAGCGTGTCATTTCGGCACAGGAGGTCACACACTTCCTGTCAGTGCTCCAGAAGAGCAACTTCGATGATTCTCTGAACCGCCGTGCCGTCATCAATATCTTCCTGAACAAGATTTACCTCTATGATGACAAGTTCAGGCTGGTGCTCAACGGCAGCGGACAACCTGTAGAAATCGACAACATCATGCTCGATGAGATCGATGACTACTTTGACTCTCAAATTTCTGATTCGGCGGAGTGTTCGTCTATGGTTGCGGACGCTCCACCAAATAAGAACCGCAATTTTGATACAATGGGTATCAAGTTGTGGTTCTTTCTTTTTGCCTGAAAGCCCTGCCTCAAGGGATTTTTGGCTTTTGAGGTATCTGCTACTACCCAGCAGAACGATAGCCCATCGCCGATCCAGTCCTCGAAGGTACTGGGTAGCCGTGGGCTATCGTTTGTTTTTAGGGCTACCGTTTAATTTGTGGGTTATCGTTTAAGAGTAATTTTTCTTGGAAATGCACTATATTTCGGGTCTCACTGATATTGTCTAAATTTTTATAAAAGAGCTTCGTTCAGGTACTTACGCACTCTCTCATCTAATTCCTCTGCCGAATATGTGTACAGGGCTGCAATTTTGCTGCCCAAGCCCTACCAGGATGGAGACAGCCCCACATGGGCATCTTACCTTTATGTCGGCCACTTCCTGGATCATGGTTTCCAAAACCGTCAAGAACAACATTCCAAACCGGTTTAAAGCGTTCTATCATCAATGATTCTGTGAGCGGTATCCATATATCATCAACTGACAAGAAGCGACAATAGAAATCCTGTATGTTTAAGTTTGTGGCAGCGGCCACAGATTTTGCGTGATCATTTAACCTTTTATACAGTGCAGTACCAGGATCGACATCATCTCCTTGTCCGCCTTTTCGTGCTCCATCTGGGACAGCTTTCCCAACATAGATTGGGCAAGCAAACTGACCATTGCGGTTAACATTCGCCAGTATCTCATATGCTGGAAAATCTCCAAATTAACAGTTATATTTTTTTTGATTTGTTTAACAAAATATAAATTCCAATCAATACCAAAATAGTGATACCAAGTATCATATACATCGTTCCAATATTTACTTGACTTCCGAAAAAATAAAGATTGCAATCAAGGGAATCTTTTAGTTTTTCAATAACCTCTGTTGGAATACCTTGATTTTGCATTTCGACAAGCGCCCCTTGCATTGTATGATTTCGGATAAGTGATGTACCATAAGTGCCTGGCAAAAATGAGATTATTTTTTGCAGCCCTTCTCCAAATGAAGAAATAGGCATATATGCACCACAAATGAAACCATATCCCGCACTGATGATTGTGCCTACCGCTGAAATTTGTCCTTGTGTTGATAAGAAAAAATTAATAATCGAAGATAATGCTGTTCCAAACAAAACAAGAAGTAAAATATCAAGAAACAAAAAGAATATATCTGCGAGTGACATATACCAACCGACAATAGCCACATAAGTAAGACAGATACCCGTTGCAGCAAAGCAAATAATAAGTGTTGAAAGCAAGGTTGCAACATAATAACTCAGCGAAAGTGTAGCTGACTTCACAGGAGATATTCTTAAATCTCTTATCGTACCATTTGCTTTATCTTGCACCATTAAAAAATTAGAACAAAAAGCAACCGTTACACACGAAACAGCAAGAATAGAGGAGATAAGTTGACCGCCTACCAGTCCCTCTATTATACTTTCTGATAGTTTTAATGAACTAGGTAAATTAGATGTAAAACTATCCCGATACACATTCCCAAGAAAAGTTACATAGAGTACAAGCAATATAGCAGGCGTTATCAAAGAGGTAAAGAACATTCCCTTATCTTTGAAAAACAATTTGATATTCCTTTTGATAAGAATGAAAGCCATACTCATTTTTCAGCACCTCCCACTAATGTTTTTCCTGTAACAGCAAGAAAAACATCGTCCATTTTTCCTTTTGTTATTTCGTAATCATTAAACAACTGTGGATTACGAATAATCAATTCAGTTGCAGCCTTTGTATTCGGTACAGAAAGGCGATAACCGTTTCGGATTTGCTCATATTCCACATCAAGTGCTTTAATATCCTTTTCATCTACATCATAAATTGTGATGTAATCCACAGTATAAATATTTTTTAATTCAAGCGGAGTACCCTCTGCGGATATTTTTCCATCATCAATGATTACAACATAATCAGCTTCCGCAGCTTCTTCCATATAGTGCGTAGTTAAAAATACAGTCATATTTTCATCTTTGCGAAAACTTGATATAACATTCCAAATAAGTCGGCGTGTCTGCGGATCAAGCCCTGTTGTCGGCTCATCAAGAATAAGAATTTTAGGCTTATGAAACAAAGCCCTTGCAATATCAATTCTTCGGCGTTGTCCTCCTGATAATTTACCAACGGTGCGTTTCAATAAATTTTCAAAATCTAATATTTTCGCCAGTTCCTCAAGTCGTTTCTTAAACTCCATTCCAGTAATGCCATATAAAGCGGCACGACTTTCCAAATTATCATAAACAGAAAGGGCAGAATCCAAGACAGATGATTGAAAAACTACGCCCAGTTCACGCTTAATATAGTCCATATCCTTATCTAAATCGTGTTTATCAATAAAAACGCTTCCACTGTCTTTCGACAGTTGTCCACACATAATATTGATTGTAGTTGATTTTCCTGCCCCATTGATACCAAGAAAGGCAAACAACTCTCCTTTTTTCACACGAAAACTCAAATTCTGAACAGCGTTTACACTTCCAAAACTTTTATTAAGATTATTGATTTGAATAATATTGCTCATTCAATTTCCTCCTGTATAATCGGTTTTAATCTCGCATAGAGAGTAATCAATATAATCTTTTCCTGAATGATTTGCGAAGCAAACCCTTCACATTCTCAAATATAAAAGCTTGAGGCTGTGTTTCTCGTACTGCGCGTACAGCCTCCGGGAACATATCACGCTTGTCATTATAAGCTTGGTGTTTTCCTCCAAGCGAAAATGGTTGACACGGTGGGCCTCCAGCCACAAGCTGGATTTTTCCAGTATAGCCGTCATAGTTTACTGTACGAACATCTGCTTGGTATACGTTCCAATCCTTTACACCGGGATATCCCTTTGCTATGTTATATCTGAGATTGGCACAGGAGTCTGCGTCCCACTCGAAGAGTGCCTCATGGTTGAATCCAGCCTCCTGCAACCCAAGTGCCAGACCTCCGGTTCCGCTAAAAAGCTCTATTGATTTCATTCTGACACCTCTACACAGTGGAGACCATCGGGCACCAGTTCCATGATATCCCCAAAATCGACATTGAGCACCGTGCAAACACGGATCAGCACGTCAAGACTCACATTTTCATTTTTCGCCAGCTTTGCAATTGTATTCGCTGATAAATTAGCCATTGTTGCCAAATCGCTTTTTTTCATATCTCGGTCGATAAGCAACTTGAATAATTTCTTAAAACTGACTTTCACATCCACACCTCGTTTCTTATCCTTTCGGCTATAAGTATAGCAAAAAAACTTGGTGTTCGCAGCATTTTATTTGCTATACGAGTGTAAACTCTCCGCAACTAAAGAATCAAGCATTTATGAAAACTGTCGGGATTGTCTGCTTTCTCGCATAGTCTATGGTGTTCTTTGTCCCACTGGGCTGGCCGTTCCACACGGCAATCACCCTGGCGGCGTGATCCACCATCCACTCATTCCTCCGCTGGAAGCAACTGCGGGTGTACCCTGGGCAGATGAACCGCACGAGGTCAGCGGCAGACAGGATTGCCTGGTAGCGTTCCTGCCAGCTCTGCTTCCGCCCTCGCTCGAAGCCCTGGTACGGGCAAGCGCAGATCAGCCGGACAGCTTCGCCGGCGTCCCGGAGCCGGAGCACGACCTCCGCAGCCCAGATGTCCACGCCACGAGCCATACCGGAAATAAAGACATTGAATCCGTCAGCAATAGCCTGGCGGATTTCTTTTTCCAGAGAAGCTGTCACCACGCCCTCCGGTTCCTGTAGTTTTTCCGGCCTATGCCCGGTGAAACAGCACCGATGTATCCTCTTCTCTGCTTCTGTCGCCATGACCGCACCTCCACCACCTGAATACCTGGCCTCTTTACAGTTTAACATAACGGTAGTTTCAATACAAATTAGCTGCATCGGAGCCACCGAGTTGAACGGTAAAATAGTTACAGGAAGGTGGTGGCACAATGGACACAAACCAGAGGCTCCGGCGGTTACTGGATGAACGGGGCTGGACGGAATATAAGCTGTCTAAGGTCTGCGGCCTGTCGCAGTCAACCTTGGCAAATATTTTTAAGCGGAACACCGTGCCTTCCATCACCACGTTAGAGGTCATCTGCAAAGGCTTCGGGATCACCCTCTCACAGTTTTTCGCAGATGGGGAAATGGTAGAGATGACCCCGGAACTCAAAGAGGTGTTTGAGAGCTGGATGGTTCTCACCCCCTCCCAGAAATCCGCCGCCTTACAGATGCTCAAAGCCATGAGCCAGAACGAATAAATAGGAAGCCTTCGGGCTTCTTATTTTTTTGCCCGAATACCGTTAATATGAGCGTCTGTTATCGTTTAGTTTAACACCAATCCGAGGTTTCCAGGTATAATAGATGGTGCGCCGGCTCCAAGCTGCTGTGGTTGGTGGAAACCCTGCTGCCACAATCATGCAGCGGGAGGGGGTGAACGACCATAAAAGTAATAAAGAAAACACCACTTCGCCCCCGTGGACGCAGCGATGAAAACCGGCAGGCTCAGAAGGACGCTATCCGCACCGCATACACCAATGGCCCCCAGAAGGAGGTTCAGATCATTCCCGCCAAGCGGGATCTGGTGACCGAGGAAACCAAGAAGAAGCTCCGCGTCTGTGCCTACTGCCGTGTCAGCACCGATGAGGACACCCAGGCAACCAGCTATGAGCTGCAGGTGCAGAACTACACAAAAATGATCCATGAAAACCCGGAATGGGAGTTCGCAGGTATTTTTGCGGATGAAGGCATCTCTGGCACCTCGGTTCTCCACCGTGAGCACTTTTTGGAGATGATTGAGAAGTGCAAAGCGGGAGAAATCGACCTGATCATCACCAAGCAGGTCAGCCGATTTGCCCGGAATGTGCTGGACAGTCTGAACTACATCTATATGCTCCGCAGGCTGGACCCACCCGTGGGCGTCTATTTCGAAGCGGAAAAGCTCAACACCCTGGACAAGAGCAGCGATATGATCATCACTGTTCTGAGCCTGGTCGCCCAGAGCGAGTCCGAGCAGAAGTCCAACAGCCTCAAATGGTCTTTTAAGAGACGCAGGGCGCAGGGCTTGGGCGTCTATCCCAACTGGGCGCTCCTCGGCTATAAGGGGCGTGCCTGGGAGATCGATGAGGACGAAGCAGATGTGGTGCGAACCATATACAGTCTTTATCTGGAGGGTTACTCGTCCCCCCAGATCGCAGATTTCCTTACAAAGAGCGGCATACCCACCGTCAAGGGTCTATCGTCTTGGAGTTCCGGCAGCGTCCTTGGCATCCTCCGCAACGAAAAATACTGTGGAGACGCCTTGTGTCAAAAAACAGTGACGATAAGGTACAATAAGTTTCGCAAATTAAGAAGCGCAGAAAAAGGGGACATGGCTTGCAACCCTCTGGTAGAATGAAGTCGAAACACCACCATTCTGAAAGGAGAAAGCAAACCATGTCCGAGAAGATTGTACAGCTAAAACAAGAAAATTCTGGAAGAGAAACTGCGTGAACCCACAATGTTTGTGGAAGGTACCGAGGAATTAAGCGCTTACCGGGAGTGAGAGAAATGATTGTGAGGCGACAAAATGGGACTGTTGGAATGCGCCAGCGGACTATCTGCCTGGCGCGGCTACGAGTGTTTTAAAGAAAAGAAAGTACAGAGCATCAAACAGGTGGACAAAAGCGTTTTCATAGCGACCGTTCAGGGAAGCGCATCGACGCCTTATTCTGTTGAGCTTCACATTGATCATCCGCGAAAGTCAACGTGCAATTGTCCCCATGCCAATGGCAGGAGAATCATCTGCAAGCATATTGTGGCCGTATACTTTACAGTCCTGCCCGATGAGGCGGAAAAGTTTTACAAAGAGGCACTTGTTAATGATGAGGTAGAAGAAAAGCGGCAGGATGCGCTTGCCAAAAGAGTGATTCGCTGCGTTCACAAGATGGGAAAGAACGAGCTGCAGCAGGCGCTGCTGGAAGTATTGTTTGACGGGCCCGAATGGCAATATGAGCGCTTTATCAGAGAAAATGGTTTGGAGGAAAAATGGGAATAGGGACGGACATCAAATGAGCGCAGTGAACCATGCCCGCCATTCCGTTTCCTCCTGAGCGCAAAGCTGTTTTGCGGCAAGTGTGCGCGCATGATGGTTGGCGAAAGCGGCAAGAGCCACACCGGAACGATGCCCTACTATTACAAGCGCGGCAATGCAAAACGCAAAGACGGCTGTGACGAAGGGCAGTTAGAAAGGATTGGAACGAACGCGCCATGGTCCGGCTAACGATGGTACGGGTGCTGAATAATGGGCATCAGGATTGCGGCGCTTGTTTTTTGGCCGGATACCCTGATTTACTGGGGTACTGGCCGCAGTCTCGCGCAAAAGCGCGCTGTCTTGCCTGCCGGAGCGGATCATGCCGCAGCGGCAAATCGCTGTTGCCAGGCGGCGGCGATTCGGGTATGATGGAACATATCAGCGGCATCTGCGGCGCGCGGCCGCGTCCGAGACGGCGGTTCTGGCGGCGGGATGCGATTGTCAGGAGGGATACGGATGTTATCGGGAACAGTCGGTACGGAGCGCGGTTATGATCTGTCGGAGCCCAAATTCCAGGAGGCGTTTGCATTTTTGCATCGCGGCGATTTGGGCGGCCTGCCGGAGGGCTGGATCTCGCTGGAGCACGGCGTGCGCGCCAGCGTGCAGCTCTACACGACCATGCCGGAGGATGCGCTCGATTTTGAAACGCACGAGCGGTATTACGACATCCAGTACCTGGTGGAGGGGGAGGAATACATCGGCGTGATCCGGCGCGAGGGCCTGGCGGTGAAGAAGCCCTATGCCGCGCAGGACGACGTCACGTTTTATGAGACGCCGGAGCGCGCGGGGCGCGTGCTGCTGCGCGCGGGCGATTACGTCGTGCTGGCGCCGGAGGATGCGC
>OLSL01001009.1_pt1 | contig 28109 bp, 20 predicted proteins | sample 1672511 | NCBI WGS metagenome assembly OLSL01 (sample SAMEA3136694, study PRJEB25190) | human gut metagenome | biome: human gut; feature: human-associated habitat; material: faeces | place: Austria | collected 2013
GGGCGCCCGCTTCGGCCGCGGCGATGGCGGAGGCCGCTCCTGCGGCACCGAAGCCTACCACCACGACGTCGAAGCAGCCGTCCCAGGCGATGTCTTGGGCCGACGACGGTTGCGTCGAGCCGGCGGTTTTCGGGGCGCAGCCTGCAAGCGCGGTCGCGCCGAGCGCGCCGATGCCTGCAAGCGCTCCTGCCTTGATGAAGGTGCGGCGAGATGTCGAATGCATAGTATTCCTCCTCGTGACGTCGGGGCCGTTTCCCCTGCGGCCCGATGCCGTCATGGTGGACCCTCAAGCGGCTTGAGGGTCAAGGGGAATTTTCGATTCGTTGGGTTTACGGACGATGAAGTCGATTTCCTTCCGATATTTCCAGCAGGAGATCGCGGTGTATCGCAGCCGAGGCGGTTTTCATGTCGCGTCGATGGGTGCTTTCTCGTTTCTAATGAAAGAAGGGGACGGAACCCTTGCGGCAGGTTCTGTCCCCTTCGGTTTTGTCGGTTTGTTTGCGTGTCCGATTCACCTCGTGCCCTACCAGGCGCTACGCCCACTTCAGAAACGCGCGGTAGGCCTTGAGCGTCTCATAGAGGTCGGCCTTGTCGACGACCTCCCACGGCGCGTGCATGTTGAGCACGGCCACGCCGCAGTCAATCACGTTCATGCCGTATTTGGCCAGAATGTAGGCGATGGTGCCGCCGCCTCCAACATCGACTTTGCCCAGTTCAGCAGTCTGGAACGCAGCATCGCCCTTTTCCATGATGGCACGGATGCGCGCCATGTATTCGGCGTTGGCGTCGTTGGACCCGCTTTTGCCGCGGCTGCCGGTGAACTTGTTGAACACCACGCCGCGACCGAGATACGCCGCGTTCTTCGTCTCGAACGCGCTTGCGTAGGACGGATCGAGGCCTGCAGAAACGTCGCTGGAAAGCATGCTTGAGTTTGCCAGGCAGCGGCGCAGCGGCAAATCGCCCGCCTGTCCCGCAAGATCCATGATTTCGGCGATGGTGTTCTCGAAGAACATGGAGGTCATGCCCGTGGCACCGACGCTGCCGATCTCCTCTTTGTCCACAAGAATGCACACGCCCGTTTTCTCCAGGTCGCTTGCTTCGAGCTGGGCGATCAGGCTGGGGTAGGCGCATACGCGGTCGTCGTGGCCGTAGCCGATCACCATGGATTTGTCGAAGCCGCAGTCGCGGGCGGCGCCTGCAGGAACCACCTCGAGCTCGCTCGAGAGGAAGTCAGCCTCCGTCATATCGTATTTTTCAGCAAGGATGGACAGCAGCAGTGCCTTGACGGGTTCCTTTTCCGCCAGTTTATCCAGCTCGTTGGCTTGGGCACCGGCTGCCTTTTGATGCGCATCGGCGGCTTTTGCGGGGCGGCTTCCGACGAGGATGTCGAGATTTTCGCCTTCAACCACTTCGGACGCCTTTTTTTGAAGCTGGTCTTGTGCCAGGTGCACCAGCAGGTCGGTGACGCAGAACACGGGGTCACCTTCGTCTTCGCCCATGTTCACCTCGACGACGCTGCCGTCTTTCTTGGCGATTACGCCATGGATGGCCAAGGGCAGCGTGACCCATTGGTATTTCTTGATGCCGCCGTAATAATGCGTGTCAAGCAGCGCGAATCCGCCTGCTTCATACAGCGGGTTCTGCTTGATGTCCAGGCGGGGGCTGTCAATGTGAGCGCCAAGGATGTTCAGGCCCTCTTCCATGGGGCGGCGGCCGATCTGCGCCAGGATGACCGACTTGCCGAAGCATTCGGCGTACACTTTATCGCCCGCTTTGAGCACGGCGCCCGCTGCCCGCGCTTCGTCAATGGAGATATAGCCTGCCGCGCGGGCCATGGACACGGCCGTGGCTGCGCATTCGCGCTCGGTCTTGTTCTCGGTGATGAACGTCTTGTAATCGGCGGCGAAGGCCTCGACTTTCGCGAGGTCGGCTTCGTCGTAAGAAAGCCACGCGTTTCTATGTTCCATGATGCTTCTTTCTCTCGGCTTAATCCGGGTGCGTGTCCTTGCGGCGTGCGGTCGCGCTCGGACATGGTTGCTGATGCGGGCATGGTACCACGCGGGGGTGGAGGCATTGTGCAAGGTGCTTTTGGTGCAATTTTCGTGAAGCAAGGCAACTGCTTGACGCTATTTTTGCCAAGGGGTCGTTTCAAATACGCTTCTGAAGCATATAATGTTCCGTTATAACGTTTCAGCCTCGAAGATGAAGGAGAAGCCATATGGCGTTCTATTATGAGGAGCCCTCGCGCACCTTTAACGAGTACCTGCTGGTTCCCGGTCACACGCCCGCCAGCTGCATTCCGACGAAGGTCAGCCTGAAAACGCCGTTGGTTCGTTACCGCAAAGGCGAGGAGGAATGCCCCCTTTCGCTGAACATCCCCATGGTTTCCGCCATCATGGCCGCCGTCTCCGACGATCGCATGGCCGTGGCACTTGCAACCGAGGGCGGTCTGTCCTTCATCTACGGCAACCAGACCATCGAAGACCAGGCTGCCATGGTCTCTCGCGTAAAGCAGCACAAGGCGGGATTCGTCGTAAGCGATGCAACCCTTTCTCCGGATATGACGCTCGATCAGGTGCTCGAGCTTAAGGAGGCAACGGGCCACTCCACCATGCCCGTTACCGACGACGGCGAGCCCCACGGTAAGCTGCTCGGCGTGGTGACTGAGCGCGACTACCGTCTGTCCCGCATGTCTTTGGATGCCAAGGTCATCGATTTCATGACCCCGCGCGAAAAGCTCATCGTTGCTCCCGCGGAGACCTCCCTCAAGGAAGCAAACGACATCATCTGGGAGCACAAGCTCAACAGCCTTCCCCTTGTTGATGCCGAAGACCGTCTTGTCTATATGACCTTCCGCAAAGACTACGATTCCCACAAAGATAATCCGCTCGAGATGCTCGATGCCGAAAAGCGCTACATCGTGGGCGCCGGCATCAACTCCCGTGACTACGCCGAGCGCGTTCCCGCCCTGGTCGAAGCCGGTGCAGATGTGCTGTGCATCGACTCCTCCGAAGGCTTCTCCGACTGGCAGAAGATGACCATCGAATGGGTGCGCGAGCACTACGGCAACGATGTGAAAATCGGCGCAGGTAACGTGGTGGACCGCGAGGGCTTCCGCTTCCTGGCAGAGGCCGGCGCAGACTTCGTCAAGGTGGGCATCGGCGGCGGTTCCATCTGCATTACGCGTGAGACCAAAGGCATCGGTCGCGGCCAGGCAACCGCTACCATCGAAGTTGCCAAGGCGCGCGACGAGTACTTCGAGGAGACCGGCATCTACGTGCCCATTTGCTCTGACGGAGGCATCGTCTACGACCATCACATCTCTTTGGCGTTGGCCATGGGCTCCGACTTTGTCATGCTGGGCCGCTACTTCGCTCGCTTCGACGAAAGCCCCTCGAACAAGGTCGTCGTCAACGGCACCTATATGAAGGAGTATTGGGGCGAGGGTTCTGCTCGTGCTCGCAACTGGGGCCGTTACGACCTGGGTGGCAAGAAGTCCCTTTCTTTCGAGGAAGGCGTCGACTCTTACGTTCCCTATGCAGGCAGCCTGAAGGATAATATTGCCGTTACGCTGCTTAAGATTCGCTCTACCATGTGCAATTGCGGTGCTCTTACCATTCCCGAGTTCCGCGATAAGGCGAAGCTTACGGTTGTTTCTTCGACGTCCATCGTCGAAGGCGGTGCTCACGACGTCCTTCTGAAGGATAAGACTCCTTACGTGAGCAAGGTGCGCTAAGCGCCAACTCTGTCCACCGAGGAAAGTAGTTCTCATCAGGTACGTAAAGAACATATCCGCGTTGCTGCTGGCTGGCGTGTTGGCAGCAATGCCTTTCATACCCATGACCCCTTCCGAGGCGTGGGCGGATGATGTTTCCGATGCTCAGGCTACGCTTGAGCAGGCGGAAGAGCGTCTGACCCAGATTAGCCAAGAGCATACGAAGCTGCAAGAGGAGGCCGAAGGCCTGCAGACTCAGATTGATGCTGCTATCGAAGGGGTTATGGACGCTCAGTCTGAGGTTCAAGAGGGCCGAGAGCATCTCGGCGAAATGCTCTCTTGCGAGTACAAGACGGGCGGCATCGGTTTGCTTACGGTCTTGTTCGAATCCGAGAACCTTAACGAGCTCGTCAACAATCTCCATTATCTCGATGCCGTCCAGCAGGCGCAGGCAGACGAAATCGAGCTGCAGCGCCAGCGCCAGGAAGCGTTCAATACCGCCCTTGACGATTTGAACACCAAGAAAGACGAGCAGATGAAGAAAATCTCCGAGGCGGAGCAAAAAACCGCCGAGGCTGCTCAGGTTGTGTCCAACGCCGAAACGAAGCTTGCCGATGCGAAAGACGCCGCTGCTGAAGCCGAGCGTCTTGCCGAGCTCAAGGCGCAAGCTGAAGCTTTGGCGAAGGAGCAGGAGGAAAAGCAAGCTGCTGTCGAAACGCCCGTCGACCCTGAGCCCGAGACGTCCACTCAATCTGAAAGTGCCGATAATAGCAGCGCAGGATCGAACTCCGACAATGCCGGTTCGAATACGGGCAATTCGGGAGGGTCTTCTTCGGGCGGAAGCACTGGCGGATCTTCCGACTCTCAGGCCGGCTGGAAGACGGGCTCTGCTTCGGCGTACGGCTCGGAAAGCGATGGCACGCTTGGTGCTGCGACGGCTACGGGCGCCATTGTGACCGAAAGCTCGATGGGCGTTGCCGTTCCTCTTTCGTGGCCGAATGCCCGTTCGTATTTGGGCAGACAGGTCGAAATCAGCTATGGCGGCATGACCGTGATCGCTACGGTCAATGACCTTGGAGGTATGGGCGGCGGATCGCGCTCTCTCGATTTGCAACCGGGTGTATGGCGTGCGTTTGGTGCAAGCTCATGCTTCGATTGGGGTGTGCGCACAGTGAGCTATCGCTTCCTGTAAGGCTGTTTCCTGCGGGGCCGTTTTCTATAGAGGGATCGCCTTTGAAGAATCGCTTCCTGCCGAGGCATTTCTTACGGATTGCATCGCTTTCTGCAGGATCGCTCTCGCGGACGACGACGCTTTCTATGGAACCGTTTCTGATGGATGCATCGCTTTCCGCAGAGCCGCCGTATAAACATTGAGTTCGAAAGCGCTCGGGGTTTCCCGAGCGCTTTTGCTTGCTTGCTGCAGCTCGGCGCGTGCGTAGCTGCACCGAGAAAGCCGTCTGTTTTGCGGGTTGAGCCGATTGCCCTGCGATTTGTGGTCAAAAAGCCCTACTTGGGGGACTGTTTTGCGTTGATGCCTTCGTCGATGGTCAATTTGTGCGACTTAGGGGAAGTGGGGCACTTGGGATGCGTGGGCTGCCTATAAAGCCGGTCATTTGACCTGGGGTTTTGCTAGGAAGAAAAAACGTGGTTTTACGCGGGAGGGAATCGAATCAATTTCCAGCAGCGCGCGGTATGTAATAGCCGACGAGCGGCACTCTTCGTTCCCCTAACTCACTATTTTTGACCACGAACCGCAGCCGGTACCTCCGCCTTCCCCAATGTGCCCTCTTTGACCACCCGAAGAGCTAGCGATTTGCCGGGAAGCCGCTCCAATCGCGGAAGCTCGGATTCTAAGCCGCGGGCAACGGCCGCTTCTCGAAAGGGCTTGCTGCGGGGAGGGGGGGCTGAAGGGCCGCGACGAGAGTCGGGGATTTTTTCTTATGATTCCCTCATTCTTGCATGCCGCCGTATAATAGGACGAATTCGTGTTTCAAAGGCCGCGAGGCCGTACACTGAGCGATCATCAGGAGCTGCAGATGAAAGAATACAACCCTCATGAAATAGAGCCGCGATGGCAGGCGGTATGGGAGGAGAGCGGCCAGAACGTCATGGCCGAGGATTCTTCCAAGCCTAAGAAATATGTGCTCGAAATGTTCCCGTATCCTTCGGGCGATCCTCATATGGGCCATGCGCGCAACTATTCCATTGGTGACGTTATCGCCCGCTATTCCAAGATGCGCGGTTATGACGTGCTTCATCCTATGGGTTGGGACGCTTTCGGTCTTCCTGCGGAAAACGCGGCAATCAAGCATAATGGTCATCCCGCCACGTGGACGTACGGCAACATCGAAACCCAGCGCAACGTGTTCAAGCGTATGGGCTTCTCCTACGACTGGGACCGTACGGTGCGTACCTGCGACAAGGAATACTATCGTTGGGGTCAGTGGATTTTCCTCAAGATGTGGGAAAAGGGCCTGGTCGAGCGTCGTAGCAATCCGGTGAACTGGTGCGAATCCTGCCATACCGTACTTGCGAACGAGCAGGTTACCGACGGCGTATGCTGGCGCTGCGGCAACGCCGTTGAACGCCGCGAGCTGGAGCAGTGGTATTTCAAGATTACCGACTACGCCCAGGAGCTGCTCGACGATCTTGACAAGCTTGATGGCTGGCCCGAGCGCGTCAAGCAGATGCAGGCAAACTGGATTGGCCGCTCTGAAGGCGCCGAGGTCGATTTTGCTCTGTGCGATGCCGACGGCAACCCCATGGAGGGTCACGATATCACCGTTTTCACCACGCGCCCCGATACGTTGTTCGGCTGCTCCTTCTTCCTGCTTGCTCCTGAGTATGACGGCCTGATTGAACTGGTCGAAGGCACCGAATACGAAGCCTCCGTACGCGAGGTCATGGAAGGAGCCGAGAAGGTGACCGCGGTCGAGCGCGCCCAGGGCGAGCTCGAGAAACACGGCGCGTTCACGGGCCGCTATGTGGTCAACCCCATTAATGGCAAGAAGGTTCCCGTCTGGGTTGCCGACTATATCGTGGCCGATTACGGCACCGGCGCAGTCATGGCTGTTCCGTGCGGCGATCAGCGCGACTTCGAATTCGCTCGCAAGTACGGCCTCCCTGTTCCTCCCATCATTCTTCCGAAAGAGGACGAGCTGTACGAGCAGCTCAAAGACCAGCAGGATATGGTGGTCGAAAACGTCGATTGGGAGCAGTCCTTCGAAGCTACGGGCTATCTGGTACAGTCTGGCAAATACACCGGCATGGAGGGCGGTAAGCATTCTCCTGCCGTGGATGCGATCATTGCCGACCTTGAGGCGCAGGGCAAGGGTAAGCTTTCCGTGCAGTTCCGTCTGCGTGACTGGCTGATCAGCCGTCAGCGTTATTGGGGCAATCCCATTCCCGCGATCTATTGTGACGAGTGCGGCATTGTGCCTGTTCCTGAAGAGGATCTGCCGGTCGAGCTACCGCTGGACCTCGACATCACCAAAGGCGAGCAGCTGGCCGATCATGCTGAATTCGTCGAATGCACGTGCCCGAAGTGCGGTCGTCCTGCTCGTCGCGAGACTGACACCATGGATACGTTCACCTGCTCGAGCTGGTACTATCTGCGCTATTGCGATCCTCATAACGAAGATCTGCCGTTCGCTCCCGAAAAAGCGAATCGCTACATGCCGGTCGATCAGTACATCGGCGGTATCGAGCACGCTATCCTGCACCTGCTGTACTCGCGCTTCTTCACCAAGGTCCTGCGCGATGCCGGCATGGTCGATTTCGACGAGCCGTTCACCAACCTGCTGTGCCAGGGCATGGTGAAAGACGAGCACGGCGAAACCATGTCCAAGTCGAAGGGCAACGTTGTTTCCCCGGTGGATATGATGGACGAATACGGTGCGGACGCCGTGCGCACCTACATCTTGTTCATGGCTCCTCCCGACAAGGACCTCGATTGGAACGAGGCGGGTCTTGGCGGCATCTATCGATTCCTGAATCGCGTGTGGCGTATTGCGTACGACCTGATGGGCGAAGCGGGGGACGAGACGTATTACCAGGAAGGCGCTGCGACCCCGGAGCAGGCTGCAGAGGCCGCGAAGGTCTTGCTACGCGAGCGTCATCGTGTTGTGGGCAAGGTGACCGACGACTTCGATCGCAACAACTTCAACACCGCTATCGCTGCCATCATGGAGCTGGTCAATGCTGCAGGTGATTACCTGCGCAAAGCCGCCCCCGATCAGCGCGATGCCGCGCTCGGCCGCGATGTGGCCGAGACCATCGTTAAGCTGCTTGCTCCGATGTCTGCGCATCTTTCCGAAGAGCTGTGGCATACGCTTCTCGGTCACGAGACCAGCGTCCATAGCGAGGCGTGGCCGACGTTCGATCCTGAGATGGCGAAGGCCGACGAAGTGGAGCTTGCTGTTCAGGTCAATGGCAAGGTGAAGTCCCGCATCACGGTTGCCGCCGATGCGGATGAGGCTGCAATCCTCGAGGTTGCTCTGAGCGCCGTTTCCAACGCGCTCGAAGGCAAGAACGTGGTAAAGAAGATCGTCATTCCCGGTCGCTTGGTAAACATCGTCGCCAAATAGGACCTCTTGAAAGACCCTCCGATGCATCGGAGGGTCTTTTTTGGCGATAGGCGTCGTTTGCGGGTGTGCTTTTGTGTTGCATTCTTGCAGGTCGCTTTCTTTTCCCGTGAATGTTTTCCGCGATGCGAAAAGGGTGCTACCGATGGAGTAGGATTCTGCCTGCAACGCAAAAATCGAGGAACGCCGAACGGGTGTCATTCGCGATTCTTGCCTCGATGCCGAAGATGCAATCTGCCAAACCAGACAAGTGGGATTCTGTCCGACGTTTGGGGCGTTCGTGCTGAAGACGGCGTGGTTGCAACGTGGCGGTTTATGGGAAGGGGCATCTTGATCCGCGGATTTCTCAAAGGCATAGGAGCCTGCGTGCTTGCGTGCGTGCTTGTTGTCGCAGGCGTGAACGCTTGGGTTATTCTGTCTTCCAAAGGAAGCATGGAATCGCTCGACGAAGCCGTATACACCTCGAGTGATCCGTGCGACTGCATCATCGTGTTAGGGGCAAGCGTTTATGCGGACGGAACGCTTTCTCCCATTCTTCAAAGCCGGGTTGATGCCGCTATCCAGCTTTACAAGCGCGGCGTCGCTCCCGTCATCGTGATGTCGGGAGACGGTCGCGAGGCGAACTACAACGAACCTTCCGCCATGAAGGAATACGCGGTCTCTTGCGGCGTTTCTGCGGATGATGTTTTTTGCGATCCCGGTGGATACAACACCTACGACACCATGTGGCGCGTATCGAGGGTGTTTGGGGCGGAAAGCTGCCTCGTGGTCACCCAGGAGTATCATCTCTATCGCGCGGTTTTCGATGCCCAGGGCGTCGGAATGGACGCTCGCGGTATCGTGAGCGACGAAGGAACGTATAACGATCAGCTTTGGTACGATATCCGCGAGATTGCAGGGCGGACGCACGATTTCTGGAATATCGCCATTGGCGCCGTCCCGGACAATCCAGGCGCGGCTATCAGCTTGTAATGTGCGGATTGCCGTGGGGTAATCAGCTTCAGGCGGACGCATCGTTCGTCTTCGTCTTCGCGAACGCTATACTGATCGATGTTCGCGTCGATAAGGAGAGTTCATGGGCATTGCCGACGAAGCGGCGCTGTATGCGCTGGGATATTGGATGCACGAAAACCATCCTTCCCGTATTTCGGGGTTGTGCCTCAATGACATCCAACGAAAAACTCCTTGCGATGAATGCAGCGCGGTCTGTCCCGCTGGTCTTTCGATTCACGAGAAGAATCCCAATTGGAAAGGTTGCACGGATTGCGGCCTGTGCGTGACGGCGTGTCCCACGCAGGCCATCAACGCGTCGGGCGCATCGTGCAAGCAGGTTGATTCCGCGGTCGACGCCGCGCAAGGGTGCGTGGTCTTGGCGTGTCGGCGCTACGAAGGGGCGGCGGACGCGGTCCTTGCCTGCCTTGCGTCGCTTTCTTGGGATGAAATTGCCGCGATAGCGCTGCGCATTCCCGTTGTTCTCAAGACCGGTCCCTGTAAAACCTGCCCCGATGCCCGAGCGGTGTCGTGCTTGAAGGAAACAATTCGTCGCGTCAAAGACTTCTACGAATCGGAAGAGTTTTCTCGCCGCGTGTTTCCCCGCATTCCGGCTGCGCTTGCGCAAGAGCACGCCGAAGGCCGTGCGTCGGGAGCGCAGCGACGCCGCATGTTTTCCACCTTTGCCGACAGTGTCAAGGAGGGCACGGCTCGCTTGTCGGGAAACGAAGAGCCGCCTTCTGTCTCCCGTTCGCGGGCGATGCTTCTTGATGCGTTGGTATCGCTTCCTCTCGAAGAGCGTCCGGCTGTCCGCTGGCTCACCCTTTCGGAAGATGGGGCGTGTCGCGGTTGCGGCATATGCGTCAAGATGTGCCCGCACGGCGCTTTGTCTTTTGCAGCGGATATCGAAGGAACGCATTGCTCGGATGATTCCGTTCCCCGGTTTTTGGCTCATGACGCAAGCCGCTGCACGCAATGCGGGCTGTGCTATCTAAGCTGCCCGGAGGATAATCTGGGAGGATGGGTCGAATTGCGCACGTCGGAGGTTCCGGCGTTGGCGTGCAACCCCATCCATGTGGCTCGATGCGAAAAATGCGACCGTTTCTTCAAGGAAGAAAAGGGGAGAACAATTTGTCCCGCATGCTCGCGCTTCCGTTTTCGTCCCTAGTCGTATGCCTCTACAGCTCCGTATTCGATACGAGGTCGCTCAACTCTTGGCGCGAATGGATGTCGAGCTTTCCGTAGATATGCTTGCAGTGCGTGCGAACCGTGTTCTCCGATATGAAGAGGTCCTCGGCAATGGCAACCATGGAGCGGCCGCGCGCGATAAGCTCCATGACCTCGGTTTCACGCGAAGAAAGGCCGTACTGCACTTTCACGACCAGGCACTGCTTCGAAAGACGGTCGGTGATGACGTGTCCGTCGCTTGCGATGGCTTTCTTCTGCTTCCTTGTTTTTCCAGCGTTTTTCTCTGGGGCCGTCGAGGCTTTCTCCTTGCTGCGTGCATTGGTGGCGGTGAATTCGATCTGGCTTGTCGATTCGGGTGTAGCTTGTCCGGCGAAAGAGCCCGTGGATGCAAGAAGCGCCATGCCAAGCACGTAAGCGGCTATGAGCGAGAGCAGCGTTACCTGCTCGACGCCGAAGATCGCCACGTCGTTTGCGAACCACCCCAGGAGAAAACCAGCGCTCTGCATGACATATGTGACGCTTCCGAAAAAGCCGTATGCGAACACGGGGTTTGTGCCGCGGTCTCGGGATGTTTGGGCGCACTGCATCATCATAATCAGCAGGATGAGGGAAAACGTCATGTACGTCAGACCTGCGAACAGGCTCAAGCCCGCATGATGCATGAAGGGAAAAAGCAGCAGTCCGGTAATGATGACGGGATAGACCGTTCGAAAGATGGTGCGAAGACCGAAGCGAACCGATGAAGTCAGCCACAGCGCCAGCAGAATCAGGCCGGCTATCAAAGACCCCGTCATGGAGGCGGAGTTCACCACGTCCGATACGGCGGGATTGATGATTGCCACGCCGCGCGCCAGTCCGCTTGAAAACGCAATGGCCCCGACGCAGAGAGCATCCGCCCGGGAGTCCTTGAGGAGTTGGAGGTAGACCTGTGGATGCTCTCGGGGGATATCCTCGAACATCGGCTGGTCGAAAGTCATTTCGCGCACAGCAAGCGAAAGGCACAGCGCGCAGATAGGCAAAAAGACAAGGGGAACCAGAAACGCCGTAAGCGCGGTGGGTACGACGTACAGGGCGAAATAGCACACGCTCGCGAAGACCGTGCCGAGCGCAAGGCGATAATTGCACGCCTCGCTGGGAATGGAGGAGAAATAGCGCTGCCAAAGCATGAACAGCCCTGCGGTTCCCACGCCGAGGAACACGCCGCCCGCAAGAATGAAAAGAAGCGTGTACACGGGCAAGTACATGGCGGCGATGATGCATGACGATCCGGAGAAGACCATGGCGGTGCTGAGGGTGACAAGCATGCGGCGCGCCTGTTTGGGAAAGTAGTAGGAACCGAGCGTGCTCGCGATGAAGGCGGCGCAGAAAGAAAGTGTCTGGGAGAGGTAGAACGTCAGCGTTACTTCATCGGTCTGGAAATCTTTCGGCAAAAACGGAAAGATGCCGCCCCATATCTGGGCGGCGTTGATGACGAGGAAGATGGCGTAGCCGATGCTCGATACGTGCGGTTTGAGAAGTGTACGGTTCAAAAGGGCGTCCTTTCGCTCATGCCGTAAGTTTGGCAATGCTCGGGAAGATATGCAAGCGCATCAGGGACGTAGGGGATGAAATCACATGTGAGGTGTGATGCTTTCATCAGGCATTTTAGGTATCTTCCTTTTCATAGGGACCAGATGATGGTCCAAACACGAGAGGGGGAATGTATGACTACTGAGAACAAGAAGCATGCAGTTTCGCGACGCAATTTCGTGAAGGGCACCTTCGCGGGCGCCGTTGCTGGTGCTGGCTTGCTCGGCGGCGCTTCCATGTACGGCTGTGCTCCGAAAGGCGAAGAGGGAAGCACCGGCGCAGCTGCCGAAGAAACCATCGCATGGAGCCAGTGCAACGTGAACTGCGGCGGCAACTGCGTATTCCAGTGGCACTCCAAAGACGGCAAAGTCGTCTACATGGAGTCTGACAACACCGGAGATATCAATCTTCAGGCACGCGCTTGCCTGCGCGGCCGCTCCATGCGTCGCTGGCTGAATAGCCCCGATCGCTTGCTCTATCCCATGAAGCGCGTCGGCAAGCGTGGCGAAGGCAAGTTTGAGCAAATCAGCTGGGATGAGGCAATTTCGACCATTGCCGATAAGCTGAAGTACACCATTGAGACCTATGGCAATGAAGCCATCTATGTAAACTATGCAACGGGCATGCATTCCGCGACGGGCAATCCGGGCAAGCGTCTGTTGGGCCTTTTGGGCGGATATGTAAATCAAGGTTACGACTACTCTGCGAATATGATCTTGGCTGTTATGCCGTATATGTACGGCAGCTCCGCGAATCTTGATAAAGACGGCAACCATGTTACGCTCGGAAAGCCGGCGACGGCGTTCAACCCCTATGATGCGGTAAATGCGAGTTCGTTTAGCGAGGCCGAAGCGAATTCCGACCTTGTGGTGATGTTCGGCAACAGCCCCGCGGAAACACGCATGGGCGGAGCCAACGCCGTATGGGATTTCGCGCGTGTTCGCGAGGCCGTAACTGGACGCGGTGGCAAGATCGTCAATATCGACTATCGCATGAATGAAACCGTGTCGGGCCATCCCGATGAATGGCTGCCTATTCGCCCCGGAACCGATGCCGCGCTTGTTGCGGGCATCGCGCACGAGTGGATTGTCAATGGCCAGGTGAATAAAGAGTTCCTGGACAAATATGCCGTCGGTTACGATGACGATACTATGCCCGAAAGCGCAAAGGGCCAGAACAAGTCGTACAAAGATTACGTTATGGGCACTGGCTACGATATGCTCGAAAAGACTCCCGAATGGGCTGCGGCCATTACGCAAATCCCCGCCGATACCATTCGCCAATTGGCGGCCGACTTGGCTGCCGCAAAAGCTCCGTTTGTGTGCCAGGGCTGGGGTCCTCAGCGCCATACTAACGGCGAAGACACCACGCGCGCTATTTGCATGCTTCCTATTTTGTTAGGTCAAATTGGCCTGCCTGGCACCAATACCGGTCAGCGCGAAGCCGAACCGCCCGTAAGCCTGGTTGGCAGCATTCCGTCGAAGAATCCGGTGAAAACCACCATCCCTGTATATCAGTGGGTTAACGCTGTCGACCACGGTCATGAAATGACCGCAACCAATGCCGGCATCATGGGCGCTGAAAAGCTTCAGAGCGATTTCAAATTTATCTGGAATTATGCGGGCAACTGTTTGACCAATCAGCATAACGATATCAACCATACGCACGACATTCTTGTCGATGAATCCAAATGCGAGTTCATTTTGGTATGGGATACCGTTATGACCGATTCTGCGAAATACGCCGACATCCTCCTTCCCGATGCCATGCGTTCCGAGCAGCTCAATATGTATAATCAGGGTTACTCCGAATGGTATACGGGCGTTACGGTCGGCGGTCCCGCCCAGGAAGCTCCAGGCGAATGCCGTAGCAGCTACGATGTGTGCGCCGACATCGCCGACAAATTTGGTAAGAAAGATGAGTTTACCGAAGGCCGTACGCATGACGACTGGGTTAAGTATCTCTATGAGCAGGGCCGCGAGGCTCATCCCGAAATGCCGACATGGGACGAAATTCGTGAACAAGGTGTTTACAAGGTGAAGCTCGATCCCGTCATCGGACTGAAAGATTTCCGCGACGATCCCGAAGGCCACCCGTTGGCCACGCCGTCGGGCAAGATTGAGATTTACTCCGAGGCACTTGCCAGCCTGAATGATACGTTGGAGCTCGCCGAAGACGAGCATATCAATCCCATCCCTGTGTTCACTCCGGGCTTCCAGGGTTATGGCTCCACGACCGATGAGTATCCGCTGTATTGCACTGGCTTCCATCACAAGAGCCGCGTGCACAGCTCCTACGGATTCATTCCTGAGCTTGAGCAAGTTGCGCGCCAGCAACTGTGGATCAATCCTGCCGACGCCGCGCCTCGCGGTATCGCTAACGGCGACATGCTCGCTGTTAAGAGCCCTGCGGGCGAGATTCGTATCGAAGCCAAAGTCACGCCGCGTATTATCCCTGGTACGGTCGGCATTCCGCAGGGCGCATGGCACAAGGCTGACATGTCGGGCGATAGGATCGACGAGGGCGGTTGCGTGAACACGCTGACAACCTACAAGCCCACGCCGCTGGCCAAGGGCAACGGCACGGCGCATTCGATGATCGTCCAGGTTGCCAAGGCGTAAAGCGCGAGTAAGAAAGAGGGGGAATTGAAAAATGGCTTACGGATTTTATTTCGATAGCACGCGCTGCACGGGCTGCCGTACCTGCGAAATGGCGTGCAAAGACTATAAAGACCTTCCTGCCGAAATTGCCTTCCGCAGGGTGTTCGACTACGAGGGCGGTTCGTGCGCTCTCGGCGCCGACGGAACCGTCGCCAGCGACGTGTTCATGTACCACGTCTCCGATGCGTGCAACCACTGCGAAAACCCGAAGTGCTTCGCAGCATGTCCGACGGGCGCTATCGAGAAAGACGATGACGGTATCGTCTTCATCAACCAGGAAACCTGCACGGGCAATGGCGCCTGCGTGGATGCGTGTCCGTACGGCGTGCCTATCCTGGTGAAGGAAGAGGGCAAGGCGAAGAAGTGCGACATGTGCCGCGACCGCGTTGCCGAGGGCAAGCAGCCCATCTGCGTCGAAGCATGCCCGCTGCGCGCGCTTGAATGGGGAGACCTTGACGAGCTCAAGGCGGCTCACCCCGATGCGGTTGCCGGCATTGCTCCTCTGGCCGATCCTTCCGAAACGGTGCCGAGCCTGCTGATCAACGCCTGCCCGGCCGCGAAAGAGCCAGGCGACACCACCGGTTTTGTCGCCAATGAGAAAGAGGTTACGGGCGTCGCTGCGTTCGAATAATCTCTATCGGCCGTGATAAGCGCCCTGTGCCTGCAGGCACGGGGCGCTTTTGGGTGTTCGGACGTGTTGTTGCGTTTCGCGTTCGCCTTGGCGTATTTCACGCATACAATGGCACGATGGCATAGAAAGGGGAGGCTTTGGCTCGCGGATTTTATTTCGACAATACGCGCTGTACGGGTTGCCGCACCTGCGTGATGGCGTGCGCCGACTATCGAGACCTTCCTTTGGGGCGAGCGTACCGGCGTGTGATCGATTACGAGGGCGGATCGTGCAAGGCCGATTCACGCGGACTCGTCCATGCAGATGTGTACGCGTACCACGTCTCCCTGTCGTGCAATCATTGCGAGCGGCCCGAATGCGTTCATGTGTGTCCGACGGGGGCCATGCATAAAAACGAGCTCGACCTCGTTTGCGTCGATGCGAAGAAATGCATCGGCTGCGGCTACTGCACCATGGCGTGTCCTTACCACGCGCCTTCGATCGATCCGTTTTCGAGACAGAGTTCGAAATGCGATGGGTGTTCTGACCGCGTATCTGAAGGCAAGCTGCCTATATGCGTCGAGGCCTGTCCGCTTCGCGCTCTTGCATTCGGGCGGCCGGATGAGCTGAGGGGGCTGTCCGAGGATGTTTCGTCCGATATCATGCCCCTGCCCGATTCGTCATACACGAGCCCCAATTTCTTCGTGCGTCTTTCTCCGGCTGCGCGCGAAGCCCTCGAGGCGAAAGGGTTTATAGCCAATCCGGCGGAGATTGAGAATAACCGCGAGGTGTAGCGGAAGCGACGGGGCGAAGGCTCGGAAACGAGCTTCGCGTAGGGGCCGGCAGTCATTCGTGAAAGGAATTCGATGAACGAACAGCCGTATTTCGTCGAAGACGAAGCTCAGTCTTCGGCCATGCTTCAAAACGACGAATTCATCGAGGCGTTTGCGGCATGCGCCGATATCTTGGGGTCATGCTTTCTTTTCCACCCCGTGAAAGAGCAGGCCGCGCAGGTTTTTTCTGTTCTTGCCGGCATGGACATCGCGCTTGACTGGCCGTTTGGCGAAGAACGCGACCGACGCGAGGCAGCGCTTCTTATGCGTGAGGGTCAAGACGAATTTCCCGAGAAAGTCTCCGAAGAGTTTACGCGGCTGCTTCGCGGTCCGGGAATAAAGCCGGCGCCTGCGTGGGGATCTGTGTATATGGATCGCGACAAGGTGATGTACGGCCGCACGTGGCATATGCTGCGCGATTGGATGCGCGAGCACGGGGTGACAAGCCTGTATGAGGCGAATGACCCCGAAGACCAGTTCGGTCGCCTTTTGATGCTGTGCGCGCAGGTTGCGCGCCGCCGCCCCGATCTGCTGTGCGAGCTGTTGGGCGATCATGTTCTGTGTTGGTCCGAGCGCTTCTTGGCTCAGTTCCACGAAGCGTGCGAAACGAAGACGTATCGCGGGCTTGCCCTGTTGTGCCGCACGACGTTGCGCGATGTCCAAGGCCTGCTTGCTGTGGAACCTGCGGTGCGCAGGATGTATCGATAGGGGCATGATGGCAGGAGGATTCAGCGAGGTTTCGCTCGCCATGTTCACGGCGCTCTCTCCGGCGGGTGCGCTGACTTTCGCATTGATGGCTGCATATCTTCTGGCGCACGCAAAGCGCATGGACCAAGCATCGTGGGATCGCGTGAGCCATGCGTTTCTGGTTCCGCTTGGGGTGGTCTGGATGGGCTTCATGGCATCCGCCACGCATTTGGGCACGCCCGCAAATGCATTGCATGCTTTTGCGGGCATCGGGAGGTCTCCGCTTTCAAACGAAGTGCTCTGTACGGTCGTATTTCTTTTCGTCGGCGGCATGTACTGGCTCTATACGTACAAAATCAGCTACTTAAAATCACTCGCCCAAGCGCTGCTTGTCTGCTCGATCGTCGCATCGGCCCTCATGATGTGGTTCACCGCGTTCGCATACTCGGTTCCCACCGTGCCTTCGTGGGACACATGGCATACCCCCTTGAATCTCTGGGGCCTTTCCTTTGCGGCAGGAACGGCGCTTGCGTCCTGCGTACTGGGGGTTCTGTTTGGTTGCGACGATCGCTGGCCTCGCGTTTTGCGGCGTATTTCGTATGCATGCGTGGCCGGCGTTGTTCTTTTGCTGGGAATGCATGCGCGGTTCCTTGCGGGGGTCGAGAACAATGTTGCCGGCGCTTATCAGGCCGTGCCGTGGTATGGCGTCGTCATCGTTTCGTATGCGGCAATAAGCCTGGCGGGTCTTTATGTGCTGGGGAAAGCGGCACGTTGCGAAGGCTGGCGAGGGGCCGTCATGGGCAGTCTCGGCTGCGTCCTTGTTTTCATCGCCACGTTTCTGGCTCGTTTGCCGTTTTACTTCTCGTATCTTTCTGCGGGGTTCTGATTGCGGCTCGTTTCTTAAGTCCTCCCTGGCTACGTTTACGGCGTGCGCCTGTGGGGCGAAACAGCCCGTTTGCCGTTCTCTCTTTGCCGTATTCGCTTCATCACGCTGCTGTGGTATACTATGTGCCACGCACTTTAGCATGGTAAAGTGCAGGAGGAAATTAAGAGGAAAACGTTTCAGAAAGCAAGGGTGACGAAATGAAGAAGAAACTTTCTTTGATTTTCGCCTTCATGGCGGCAATGGCTCTGTCTGCGGCAGTGCTTGCGGGATGCTCTTCCAGCTCCAGCGAAGGTTCCGACGCTGCTTCGGGCGATGCTGCGGCTTCCAACGAGCTTATCGTCGGCTTCGACCAGTCCTATCCGCCGTACGGCTTCGTGGGCGATGACGGCAACTTCACTGGATTCGACCTCGACCTTGCTGCCGAAGTGGCAGAGCGCAACGGCTGGACTGTCAAGTACGAGCCCATCGACTGGGATGCAAAGGACACGCTGCTCAATAGCGGCGCCATTACCTGCATCTGGAACGGCTTCACCATGGAAGGCCGAGAGGACGACTATACCTTCTCCGATCCTTACATGCTTAACGGCCAGGTTATTGTCGTGAAGGCAGACAAGGGTATTGCAAGCCTTGCCGATCTTGCCGGCAAAAACGTCATCACCCAGACCGACTCTGCCGCTCTTGACGTTCTCGAAGGCGATCGCGCCGATCTGGCCGCCACCTTCGCCAACCTTGAGACCATTGCTGAGTACAATACGGCGTTCATGCAGCTTGAGTCCGGCGCCGTTGATGCGGTTGCCTGCGACCTCTCCATCGCTCAATATCAGATGAGCGCGAAGCCCGATGCATATGTCATGCTTGACGAGACGCTTTCCTCCGAACATTATGCAGTCGGCTTCAAGAAGGGTGATACGGAGACCGCCGAGAAGGTCAGCCAAACCTTGAAGGAAATGTACGAGGACGGTACTGTCGAGGAGCTGTGCAACAAATACTCCGAGTACGGTCTCTCTTTCGAAAACTGGCTCATTAAGTAAGGCGGTTTTCAGGTAGACTGCTGAAAGGGTTTTGAGACCTTGCATCGCGGACGGGCGTCATGCTCGTCCGCGATTTGCGCTGTAACCTCATGCGCCGTACGAAATGGTTTTGGCGAGCTTGGTTGGGCGCGGGTTTTCGATTCGGGTTTTGTGCGCATATACGGCCTGATTGGCGGCGCTATATGCGCACAGATGCTGAATCACATTTTTCGTATGCAATAATCGCGTGCATATACAAGGAAAGGGGACTTTCGTGGATATTGGCACTATGCTCGGAATGCTGGGGACAGGTTTTGTGGTCACCCTGCAGATTTTCTTTCTGACCCTTGTCGGGTCTCTGCCCTTGGGCGTGGTCGTTGCCCTTGGGCGTATGAGCAAGTTCAAGCCGCTTGCGTGGCTTATGCGCTTCTACATTTCCATCATGCGCGGCACGCCGCTCATGCTGCAGATGTTCTTCATCTACTTTGCGCCGTATTACATCTTCGGTGTGGAGCTCTCCACCGATTCGAAATTCAACGCGACCATCATTGCGTTCATCATCAACTATGCGGCATATTTCGCCGAAATCTACCGCAGCGGTATCCAGTCCATTCCCAAAGGTCAGCTCGAAGCGGCCAGCGTGCTGGGTTATTCGCGCGGCCAGACGTTCATGAAGATCGTTCTTCCTCAGGTAATCAAGCGTATTCTTCCTGCTATGGGCAACGAAATCATTACGCTTGTCAAAGACACTTCGCTTGCGTTCGCCATCGGCGTCGCCGAGATGTTCAGTACGGCAAAGGCATTGGTTGCTTCTCAGGTCAGCATGCTGCCGTTCGTGTTCGCTGCCGCATTTTACTGGGTCTTCAATTTCGTGGTCGAAATTGTGCTCAACCGTGTCGAAAAGAAGCTCAATTACTATCACGACTAACGTTTTCGCAATAAGGACTTACTCATGGATACTCAAAACCCTGTAGTGCGCCTGTCGCACATCAAGAAGAGCTTCGGAAAGAACGAAGTGCTCAAGGACATTTCGCTCGACGTCATGCCGGGCGAGGTCGTTGCGGTGATTGGTCCGTCGGGCGGCGGCAAATCCACGCTGCTGCGCTGCGCTACGCTGCTCGAAACGTTTGATTCGGGCGATCTGCTCTACGACGATATGACGGTGGCTCGTACGGGGAGTAATGGGAAGGCGGAATACGCCAAGTCCGACGTCTTGCGTCGCGCGAAGATGAAATTCGGCTTGGTGTTTCAGAACTACAACCTGTTTCCCCATTACACCGTGCTCAAAAACATCATGGATGCGCCCATCTGCGTGCAGAAGCGCAACAAGGAGGAAGTGGAGCGTCAGGCGCGCGAACTGATCGCCAAAATGGGCCTCGAGGGCAACGAGGACAAGGTTCCCTGCCAGCTTTCCGGCGGCCAGCAGCAGCGCGTCAGCATTGCGCGTGCTTTGTGCATGAATCCTGAGGTCGTGTTCTTCGACGAGCCTACGAGTGCGCTTGATCCCGAGCTTACGGCCGAAGTGCTCAAGGTCATCAAGAAGCTCGCGGCAGAGCACATGACCATGGTTATCGTTACGCACGAGATGCAGTTTGCGCGCGACGTGGCCGACCGTATCATTTTCATGGATGGCGGCGTGATTGTCGAAGAGGGTCCGGCGGAGCAGGTGGTGAACAACCCGCAGCATCAGCGCACCAAGGAGTTCTTGGCTCGCTACTAGGATTTGTTTCCCCGGCGGGTTTGCTTTACGGGTCTTTCACGCCCAGTTTGCCGATCGCGAAGGCGCCGGCTGTTGCGCGTTTTGCTTGCTGGTAAACGAGCTTTTCAACAAATAAATATTCACGGTTGCGGCGGCATCCTGTCTATCGGTGGGGAGCCGCCGTTGTTGGTTTTGGAGAATGATTTTCGCCTCAAACCGCAAGGAGGCCTTCTAGGTTCTTTTGTCTTGAGGAATACGCAGAATCGTTTCAGTTGTTCGGATGCGGTTTGGTCGATGTTCTTCTTGCTACAGGGGGCTTGAATGTCGCGCTTGCATGCGCGTCCGTTTTTCGCACGCGCAAAAACTTTTCGGTGTGGTTGGTATGCATAATCTTTCAGGGTTGCTATGCATAAAAACACACAGATGATGATTATCGTACATTTATGCATAATGAATCGATGCTTCATGCATTCTTGCCGAGCGCCGCACTGTGGCTGCCGCTCGCTGTTTTTCATGTTTCGCAACGGTTAATAACCATGGTTAACTTTTCCCGCAAACGATAGCATGCGATGCACTCGACATGGTCGAGGCTCGCGTGACACTTGCTTGAAGTGCGCCGTTACGGCGTGTTGTAAACAGTTGTCAGGAGCATTGTTCCTCCAATAGTCAGGAGAGTCTATGGCTACGTTTCTCATTGGCTTAGCCGTCCTGCTTGTGGGTGGCTATGTGTACGGCAAATTCGTCGAGCGCATCTTCGGTCCGGATGTGCGAACGACGCCCGCGTATGCGCAGGGTGATGGTGTGAACTACGTCCCCATGAAGAAGTGGAAGAATGCGCTTATTCAGTTGCTCAACATTGCCGGCACCGGTCCGGTGCTCGGTCCTATCCAGGGTATTTTGTTCGGTCCCGTTGCGTTCATCCTCATTCCTATAGGCTGCGTGCTCGGCGGCGCCGTGCATGACTACTTCAGCGGCATGATGAGCCTGCGTCACAACGGCGATCAGATGCCGGGTCTTATGAGGCGTTTCATGGGTAAAGGCGTCTATCAGATCTACAGCATCTTCGTATGCCTGCTCATGTTCTTGGTGGGCGTTGTGTTCATCTACACGCCCGGAGACATGTTGGCCGGTTCTATTCTGGGTCTTTCCACTTCGTTTACCGATGCGGACGGCGCAATGCTCGGTATTGGCGCGCTTGCTCCCATTCTTGCGATTTATGGAATCATCCTTGTCTACTATCTGGTTGCCACGGTCTTCCCGATCGACAAGATCATCGGCCGCATCTATCCGGTTTTCGGCGCGATTCTGCTGCTTTCCGCAGTGGGAATTTTCTTCGGTCTGTTTTTCACGGGCGGCGTTTTCCAGCTTAACGAATTGTGGGGCGCATGGCCTGCATGGGTGAGTCTGGGCAATCTTGTGCCGCTGTTCTTCATTACGGTGGCCTGCGGTATTGTGTCTGGCTTCCACAGCACCCAGGCGTGCATCATCGCGCGTTCCGTCAACAGCGAATTCGAGGGTCGCAACACGTTCTACACCATGATGATTCTCGAAGGCTTCATTGCCATGATTTGGGCTGCAGCCGCTATGGTCGTTTACAACAACGGCGTTGCCGAGGCGGGCGTGACGGGCGCCGTGGCCGTGGTGGGTCTTATCTCCAAGAGCTTCTTGGGGGAGATAGGCGGCATCATTGCCATCTTGGGCGTGGTGGTTCTGGCCATCACTTCGGGCGACACCGCATTGCGCTCGCTTCGCCTGATGATTGCCGACTGCTTCCACATTGACCAGGTGAGCAAGACGAAGCGCATCCTGCTGGCGCTGGCGATCTTTGTGCCGGTCGCTGTCATCTTGGTGTACTCCAAGCTTGACCCCAACGGTTTCAACATCTTGTGGCGCTACTTCAGTTTCGCTAACGAAGCTTGTGCCGTGTTTGCCTTTGCCCTGATCAGCGTGTATCTGTTCGGGCTTCGCAAGCCAGGCATCATGACCCTTATCCCGGGATCTTTCTACATGTTCGTGTGCTCGAGCTATCTGCTCAATGCGAAGATCGGCTTCGGGCTGGAATGGGGTGTTGCCTACGCGGTTGCGGGAGTTTTGACCGTTGTCTATGCCGGGTTGGTGGTCCGCGCGGGACTGGTGCGTCGCAAGCGTCTTGAAAACGGCGGCATGGCGGAGGCGAAGGCCATGGAAACGCCCGACGATTCTGCCGACAAAGCAATTGAGCAGTCCGTCGCGTAAGGGCGGCTGCGCATTGGAGCAAAGTATCCAGGGGACGCCAGGCAGCACGCTTGGCGCCCCTTTGTATTTGACCGCGTTTCGCCTTGCTCCGTCCTGCGCGATGCCTTCCAGTTATTCGGAATTGCTTGCAAGAATCTGGATGAGCTCTTCTTTTGATTGAATGCCCACCTTGCGATAGATGTTTCGCGCATGGGTATACACGGTGCTTTCGGATATCACCAGCATTTTCGCAATGTATGTACACGTATGCCCTCGTCCCAGATACGTGCTGATTTCCTGTTCGCGGGGCGAAAGAGAGAAGTCGTCCGCCAGTTTTTTGCAGCGATGGGCGTAATCGTGTTCTTCGTTAGCATGCGCGGAACTACTGCTGTGACCGGCTTCGTTTTTCCAAAATGAACCGACCGACTGGACAATAAGATAGGCGCAATACAGCGCGGTAATGGTTTGAGGTATAAGAGGCTGCTTGTCCGATAGGAGGGCGCCCAGGGAAATTCCCGAAATGCTGAATATGGTAAAGAGGAGCGTGAAACCGGACCAGATCATGCGTGCTGAAAATTCTTGCGCATGGGTTCCCGCTATGCCAAGCGCAAGAGAGATCTGGGCGATCATGCAGAAGAAGGTGTATATGCCTGTTGAGGTGAAGTTTTCCAGCACTTCGAAGTCGCTGGCTATGGCCATGTACGAAAGCAGCATGGCTGCAGCAACGGGGGCGACCCCTGAGAAAAGGAGCACCGATACAGGCTTGCGGCTTTTGACGAAACAAAGAGGAGCAAGGATGAGGGCGGCAAAAAGATTGCCCAGAATTTCGGTACTCACGGAGTCAAGTACCGACTCTCTGCTCACTCCCATATGAAACGCGAAAACCGACAGGCCTATGAGCGCAGGACCCAAAACCGACATAAAGCGCGGAAGAAGGAGGGGGTCGGTCTTCTTTTCGTTTCTGTTTGGCAAAACACTTTCTTTTCCGGCACTTTGCAAGCAATTGTCAGAGCTAGACGCAGGGCTCGTTTTTGCGGTTTTTCTGCCTGGGTCTTTTACGTGTTCGACTCTGTTCAAGGCAGAGGGGAAGAAAGACCCCAAAGCAACAAGGGCGATGGAAAGCACCGCCAGCGGCGTGGCGGCAAGGATGCTGAAAACCCAGTTGATAATCGCAGTGCTTGCGCAGACCACGCAGACAAGAAGGAGCGCCTGCTGCAGGCGAAGAGGCTCGAGACGCTTTCCCCACCAGATTGCCACGTACGGAAGGCAAAGTCCGCATGCAATGCCGCAAAGCGTTACTGCTGTCGAGTGCGCGGGGATAACCCTGACCGAGGTGAGGATGAAATACGTCATGCATGCAACGTAGACAAAAGGGGAGACCTTCGAATACAGCAAGAAGGCTCTTTTAAAACCGGTTGCGCTTGTGGCCGCATGGGTGAACAATATGGCGGATGCGCCTGCCACAGAAACAAGCAGCGGCGTTACGAAATGCCCCATGATCTCGTTGTCCTGTAGGCATTCCTGCAAAGGAACGACATTGGGCGAGTAAATGGGCATGGTTGCAAAAAACGCAATGAGCGCGAACGCCTCTAACGGCATGAGCTTTCTATTCATGTTCCCTCCCAGGAAAACTATAGGTTTTATGCCTTAGAACGGGCAATACCTAATTTCCTTGATGCGGTTCCTTAATTGCCACGATGGTGGATGAAGGCCTGTTTTCGTAAGGTTTCTGACGAAAAGCGTCGGCGATGCGGCGAAAAGCGGATTTCTTGTTCGCCGTCTTGCTTGGCGCGGCTAGCACATAAAAGCGGAAGGGAAGGGGAAACGCAGCCATGGAAAAGGAGCTGAGTCGTCGTAATTTCTTGAAAGGGTTGGGGGTCGTTGGCGCCACAACGGCGGCAGCCACCGCGCTGAGCGCATGCTCTCCCTCAACGAGCAAACCCGAAGAAGGTTCAACTGATGAAGTATCTCAGGGTTCAAACTGGAAGAATCCTCCTGCCGAGGTGACGGATTTCGCTCAGGAAATAGACTGTGACGTTGTGGTGTGCGGGCATGGTTTTGCGGGTTTGACCGCATGTCGCGAGCTTGCCGAAGAGGGCAAGTCCGTCTACCTCGTGGAAAAACAGCCCGAAGACACCTTTGCGCCCGTCGGGAACGAATTCGCCGCATTGAATGCATCCATTCTGAAAGAGCGCGGCGTGCCCGAGATCGACCCCGTCGAGTTCTTCCAGAACTGGATGCTCATCACGGGAAATTACCCCAATCAGGAATTGGTCATGAAATTCGCCCAGAACTCTGCGGCGAATACCGATTGGTACCTGTCTGACTTGAGCGAGGAAGACTTCGCCACCATGACCACGGCGTTCTTTCCCAAGACCGAGCATCAGCTTGACGAATTGAGCGGCGTGAAATTCTGGCCTTCGGTCTGCAGCTTCTACGGCGATTGCAATCAGAAGAAGATCCACGAATACAATCGCGCTGCCGCCAAGGCAAACGGTGCGACGTTCATGTTCGGGACCGAGGCCCAGTACGTCATCATGAACGACGGGGCGGTTGCGGGTCTGGTTGCCTCCGACGCCAACGGCAATATCAAGTTCAACTGCAAAGCGGTTGTTATTGCATGCGGCGGTTTCGGTGGAAACCCCGAGATGATGACCGATTTGATGCCCGATATGGCTGGCGCTTTGGTTGGTGAAGAGGCGTTGAGCTCCATGTCTGCAAATGATGGCCGCGGCGTGCAGATGGCTTACTGGGCCGGCGCCCATCTTGAGACGTGTCCCATTCCCGGCATGAACATGAAGGGCCTTTCCCTCCCTGGCAAGATGAACTGCTTGCCGCAGGCGGTATGGATCGACGAAAACGGCAAGCGCTTCTGTAACGAATACTACCCCACTTCTGAGCAGCGCGGTCTTGCTACGGTGTATCGCAGCCGTAAGACGAAATTCGCAGTCCTCGATTCGAATTTCCCCGAATATCGCCAATATACTATTCCTCAGCATGCGGGCTTTACGGCGAACGAGGAAAACATTGCATCCCTTCAGGAATCCCTCGACACGGCATATGCGAAATTCCAGGGAACCTACGTCGAGCCCGAAGAAAAAGAAGGCGAGCAGAGCCAAGGACCTGTCACTCAGGTGGAATATATTGCCGATGACACGCTTGAAGGCCTTGCTGCCCAGCTCGGCCTCGAGGGCGAAGCGGCAACGAATTTCGTCGAGACCATCAACAATTACAACGCGTATTGCGAAGCGGGCGCCGATATGGAATTCGGGCGCGACGCAAAGGTTTTGTTCCCGGTCAAAGAGCCTCCGTTCTATGCGTGCACGTTCGACCCCGTGCTCGGCGAGACCATGGTAACGTGCGGCGGCATTATCACCGACGGCGAGCAGAACGCTCTTGATGAAAACTTCGAACCTATCGCCGGCCTTTATGTCTCCGGCAACGACTGCGGTCGTCGCTTCGGCTACGAATACATCACTCCTATTCCTGGATGCAGCCTCGGCATGGCCATCACCCTTGGTCGCGAATGCGGAAAATCCGTCGGCAAATTCCTTGAGACCGCGTAGCGTGTCGAAGCCTGGATTCAATCCCTCCCCTTAAATTCGCTAGTCCAGGCGTTGACTGCTCGTAGGTCAGAGGCGCCAAGCCATGCGCTTGGCGCCTTTTGTATGTGCGGATGAGCGGTGGACTTCGGCAAACGCAAACAGCGGCGAAAGCCCCATCTGGGACTTTCGCTTTGAAACGGCGCAGTAAAAAGAAGGAGGGGCTGCGCTATAGGCTGGTTAGTACAAGGTTAGGCGTTTTCGGCGATATGCTCGGCAGCCATCTTTCCGGTGAAGACGGCGAATCCTTGGCATGACCCTTCGCAGATGCTGACATCGTAGGCATCTCCGTAGATGCCGCCCGCATCGCACCCGACCGCATAGAGGTGAGGGATAGGCTGGGCTCCGGAATCGAGAACTTCGGCATCGTGGCTGATTTTCATGCCTCCAACGGTGGTAAAGATGCCCACATTGAGCTCGAAGGCGTAATAAGGTCCGTCATCGATAGCGAAAAGATACTCGCTTGCTTTCGAGAATTCTTCATCGATGCCGCTTTCGCAATAACCGTTGTATTTCTCGACGGATGCCTTCAGCTTGTCGGCGTTAAGTTGAAGCTCCGAGGCGAGCTCGTCGAGCGTTGAAATCGGCCCATGCACAGCGGCGTTTCCTGCGTCTTTTTGCGCATTGAACTCATCCCATAAGTCGGTCAACGGTTCGCCTGCGTGAATGTATTCGCCGCACCCGAACGTACCTCCGTTTGCCGCCATGTTGTCCATCTGCGATTGGGTGACGATGGAGATGACGCGTTCTTGCATGCTTTGCGCGTCGCCAGAGAAGCTGAAGTTGCGTTCGGCGTAATGGGGGTGAAGGGCAAACAAGAGCTTCTCGACGTGATAGAAAAAGAGATTTTCTGACGCTCCTTCGAATGCCGATGCGTTTTCGGGATAGGTTTGAAGTTCAATCGCAGAGTAAAGGAGGGAGCCTTTTTGGGCTCCCTCCTCATGTGTTGAGGTTGTACGTTGTACGCTCGGGCTTATTCGGCCTTCGGCTTCAGCAGGCCGTAGCCGCCGCCGGTGCGGCGATACATGACGTTGACTTCGTTGGTGTCGCGGTCGGTGTAGACGAAGAAGTCATGGCCCAAAAGGTCGATCTGAATGAGCGCCTCTTCTTCGGTCATGGGCTCGAAGTCCATTTCTTTGACGCGGACGACTTCGTCATCGGCGGAAAGCTCGGCCATCAGTTCATCGAAGTTTGCACCGGTTGCTTCGATGGGAGCGGTTTCTTTCAGGGTTTCGCGCATGCGGTGATCGATAACGCGGGTCTTGTACTTGCGCAGCTGACGAAGAACCTTGGCGGATGCGACGTCGATTGCGGCGTACATGTCTTCTTCGTGCTCTTCCACATGGATGGTGTGGCCCTTGAGGCGAATGGTGACTTCGCAGATGCAAGGGATGGCGCGAGTCTTTTCGACGCGCAGCACGACTTCGGTATCAGCAACATCGAGGCTCATGACCTTCATTGCGTTGCCAATCTTTTCGATTGCGTAGTCGTTGAGGGCGTCGGTAACCGTGACCTTGCGACCGATAACCTTGATATCCATACTTTCCATCCTTTCGCTCGTGGATGCGGTGTCACTCGGAAGAACGAATACGAACGTCCGAGTTGTTGTTCGGATGAGCTAGTTATTTTTTAACTTCCCCTAGTTCCTCTCAGCCCTATGGTAGCGCACTTCTTGGCCGGCGCAGCACGTGTGTTGCCATCTTGTCGAAGTGCCTTGCACCACGTATCGGGGCGTGGCTACGGGGCCTTAAGTCACGTATCGGGGCGTGTCGCATTACTTGGCGCGGTAGACTTCCCGTCCGGCAACGTAGGTGGCAAGCGTTTCCGTTTCGAGGATGAGTTCCGGTTTGTCGGCTAGTTCCT
>OLSL01001015.1_pt1 | contig 27980 bp, 23 predicted proteins | sample 1672511 | NCBI WGS metagenome assembly OLSL01 (sample SAMEA3136694, study PRJEB25190) | human gut metagenome | biome: human gut; feature: human-associated habitat; material: faeces | place: Austria | collected 2013
ATTTTTCTGTCTTTTCTCTGATTAATTCATCTGCGAATGAGGTGCTTTCATGTTTTTATGGGATGAACTCCGAGGCTTCCCCCGTCCGATTCTGATTTACGGCATGGGCAACGGGGCCGACAAAATTCTTGCCCTGTGCCGGGAGTATGGCATCTCCATCACCGGTATTTTCTCCAGCGATACCCATGCCCGCGAGGGAATGTTTCAGGGCTGCCCGGTACTGTCCCGGACAAAAGCGCTGGAGCAGTACCCGGACGCAATGATCCTCCTGGGCTTCGGCACGGAGCGGCCCGATGAAGTGGCAGATTTGCTGGAACTGGCGGAGCAGCACCCCATGCGCATTCCCGATACGCCGCTGCTGGGCGGAACGATTTTGACACTCGACGAGCTTTCGGCCAGACAGGCGGAAATTCAGCGGGTTTCGGATTTATGGGCGGATGAACAGTCCCGACAGCTGTTCCGTTCGCTGCTGGAAGCTAAGCTGTCCGGCGATCCCAAGACACTGATGGCAAACACTTCACCCCGTTCGGAGCTGCTGGAGTTGCTTCATCTCGGCCCGGAGGAATCCTATCTCGATTTGGGCGCCTATCGCGGAGATACCATCGAGGAATTCCTAGCGCTCACCCAGGGCAGTTATCGGCAAATCACCGCACTGGAGCCGGATGCCCATAACTATAAGAAGCTTCAGGAAGCTTGGGGCAACTCTGACCGTGTCACCCTTCTGCCCTATGCCAGCTGGAATGCCCAAACCACCTTAGAGTTCACCGGAAAAGGAGGCCGAAACTGCTCGAAAAAGCCGGATTTGCCGGGGAAATACACCCATCTCCACCCGGTTCATGCCATTTCCGTGGATGAGCTTGGCCTGGACGTGAGCTACGTAAAAATGGACGTGGAGGGCTCCGAAGCGGAAACCCTCCAGGGTATGACCGAAACCATCCGCCGCTGCAAGCCGAAAATGCTGGTGTCCGCCTATCACAAGCCCGACGATTTTATCACACTGCCCCGGCTGATTCAAACAATTTGCCCGGATTACCGGCTCTACCTCCGTCGAAGCCATTGCATTCCCGCCTGGGAGATTCAAATTTGCGCGATTCCGGATTTCGACTGATATTCCGTTCTGGAATGAATTTCTCACTAATATGAATTGAAAATGTTTCGGGCTCTCGATATAATGGTGGTAACTACAAGAAAGATGGTGAATTTCTCATGAATGATCTCCGTTTCCCGGCAGACACCTTTACCATGGATCATCAGACCGTGAAAACCAGATCCGGCGAGGTTGAGGTTACGTACCGGAAGTATGAGCACCTTCCCTATGTCGCAAATCCCGTGGACGTAGAATATCAGTCCCTGGACATCTGGGCTCCCGTGAGACTGAACGGCAAGGATTATGATCCCACCAACGCCCCGATTTTCTTTGCCATTGATGTGGGCGGCTATATGTCCTCCTCCAATCTCAGAGGCTTTGGCCCTCCCCCTCCCGGCGGTCCCGGAGGCCCTGGCGGACCGGGTGGTTCTGACGGTGGCCCCGGCGGTCCTCCTCCCGCAGCGGCTCCCAACGGCGGCTATCTGGGCCTTGGCGGCGAAGAAGGCTCCGGCAACACCAAGGCGCTGGCACTGGCCTATGGCTTTGTGGTGGTTTGTCCCGGATGCCGCGGCAGAGATAACCAGCTCCCTGACGGCACCTATTACGGCAAGGCCCCTGCTCCCATCGTGGATTTGAAGGCCGCGGTCCGCTATCTTCGCCACAATAAGGACAGCATTCCCGGTGATCCCGAGAAGATCTTCTCCTCCGGCGGAAGCGCAGGCGGCGCACTGTCCTGCCTGCTGGCCGCATCCGGCAACAGCCCCCTGTATGATCCCTATTTGAAAGAGATCGGGGCGGCAGACGAAGGAGACAACATTCTTGGCTCCGCCTCCTACAGCCCCATCACCAATCTGGAGCACGCCGACAGCGCCTATGAATGGGAGTACGGCAGCATTCCCTGCGTCGGCAGTCAGGGCGGCCCCATGGGATTTATCCCCGCTGGCATGGTGGATCAGGAGCTTTCCAAGGCTCTGGCCGCGGAGTTCCCGCCCTATCAGGACAGCCTGAAGCTCACCGGTATGAACGATTACGGCCCGGTTACAGCCGATAATCTCAAGGATTACATTCTGAAGGTCTTCCTGGTGCCCGCTGCCAACAAGGCATGGAGCGAATCGACCCCGGAGCAGCAGACGCAGTATTTGAAGGAGAACCCCTGGTTCACCTTTGACGGCGAGAATGCCGTCTTCACCTTCGAGAACTATCTCACCCACTGCGGCCGCATGAAGGGCCTGCCCGCCTTCGACGATTTCCATAAGGCCATGGCAGAGCCGATCCTGTTCGGCACGGCCACTCAGAATTCCCGGCATTTTACTACATTCAGCCTGAAACACGATCCCGATGAAACCGAGACCGAGCTTTCTGAGGATTTGAAGAATGTCATTAACCTGATGAACCCCATGTATTTCATCGCCGAGAACAACCCCGGCTGCGCTCCCAACTGGTGGATCCGCCACGGTGCCTGCGACAAGGACACTTCCCTGCCCATTGTCACCAACCTGGCCACCGCCGTTTATGACATCGGCAAGAATGTCAGCGCCCGTCTCATCTGGGACGGCGGACACTGCGCCGATGATGATACGGAGGGCTTCATGATCTGGATGCAGGAGCTCTGCAATTAAATATGGATTTCAAAAGGGACTGTCACCACGGTGGCGGTCCCTTTTCTGTGGTTCCGGGCGAAAGCCCCGTGGTTTCCGGGTGTTTTTTTGTGAAAATCAGCCATTTATATTTCCGGTGCAATTTGGTATACTAAACAAAGAAAAATGTTTGACTATAAAAAGAAGGTGTTGTTATGGATCAATGGCATTACGCCCTGGACTATCAGGTTTCCTCCACGGACACGGACGCAGCATATGAATATCGTCCTTCTGCATTATTCGTTTTACTGCAAAAGGCCATCACGACCCATGCAAAGAATCTTGGGGTGGATCGGGATGATGTGCTCTCCAAATACAACTGCTTTTGGATGGTGCTGAGGATTTTTGTACATCTGAATCGCCCAATCATCTGGGGTGAGAATGTCCGCTGTGTGGCCATCTCCCGCCGTCCGGTGGGAAGCCGGATTTATTGGGACTGCAACCTCTATATCGGCGAGGAGTGCGTGGGTGAGGCCGCTACCATCTGGGTTTTGGCCAACCGAAAGACCAAGCGCCCCATTTTGCTGGAAAGTCTGCCGGAGCTGCCTACGGAAAACCCCGAGGGTGCAAAGGATATCACCGTTTCCCGCATTGAATTTCCTGCAAAAATGGAGATTCAGGATCAGCGGAAGCTCTATTATTCCGACACCGATATCAACGGCCATGTCAGTAACATCCGCTATGTAGACCTGGCCTGCGATGCTGCCGAGCTGAACCTTCGGCCCTACGGCGTGTTTCTCCAGGAGATCACCATGTCCTATGTGGGCGAATGCTTCGCCGGGGAGCAGCTGACCATTTGTCGCGGCAAGGAAAACGGTGCAATTTTCATCCACGGCTCCGGCCCCGATCAGTCCGATCGCTTCGACTGCAAGATCGTTATGAGCTCCACCCAGGGCCTTTGATTTCTCTAATTTCGTCCATGACAGAATTTCTGTCATGGACGTTTTTGCATAATTGGGCAAAGAATGATGCAAATTTTCTGTGAACGGGCTTGGAACTTCTTCCGATTTATGTTATGATATTATGTGTACGAACCATTGACACAATTCGAAAGGAGTATTCTTTGCGACACAACGAACTGCTGATGGAGAAAATCCGGGAATCCCTGCGGGCAACGCTCCCCATCACAGCCATTGTATTGGTGCTGGCCGTAACCATTGCGCCGCTGACACCGGGAACACTGGTGCTGTTCCTGTTCGGAGCACTGCTTCTGGTGGTGGGCATGGGCCTGTTTACCCTGGGCGTGGATATGTCCATGATCCCTATGGGTGACGGCATTGGCGTTGCCATCAGCCGAGCAAAAAGAATCGCCCCTCCTCTGCTTGTGTGCCTGATTCTCGGCATTGTGGTCACGGTGGCCGAGCCGGATTTGCAGGTATTGGCTGGGCAGCTGCCCACGGTGCCGAATTTGACGCTGATTTTGGCGGTGGCATTGGGGGTTGGAGTATTTCTGGTGCTCAGTCAGGTGCGAATGCTGCTGCACATTCCCCTGTCCCATACCCTGGTGTTTTTCTACGTGATTGTCTTTATTCTCGCTTATTTCGCGCCCAATGACTTTATTCCTGCAGCATTTGACTCCGGCGGCGTGACCACCGGGCCCATTACCGTGCCCTTTATTATGGCCCTGGGTATCGGTATGGCTGCCATTCGAAGCGATAAGGATTCCGGCAGCGATTCTTTTGGCCTGGTTGCCATGTGCTCTATTGGGCCGGTGCTTTCGGTGCTGCTGCTGGGCATTTTTATGCCGGATATGGACGCAGCCTATACGCCGGTGTCCATTCCGGTGCTGGATACTACCCGGGATGCTGCGCTGGTATTTGCCAAAGAGCTGCCTGACTATATCGGGGAAGTGGCTTTGGCGCTGCTTCCGGTCGTGGCGATTTTCGGGCTGTTTCAGCTGCTGTTCCGGCGATTTCACCGGCGGCAGCTGGGCAAGATTCTGGTGGGACTGCTCTATACCTATGCGGGACTGGTGCTGTTTCTGGTGGGGGTCAACGTTGGCTTTATGCCCGCCGGTGCCACCATCGGCGCTTCCATTGCATCCAGCCGGCTAAAATGGCTACTGGTGCCCATTGGAGCACTGGTTGGCTACTTCATCGTTCGGGCGGAACCGGCGGTGCAGGTATTGGCCCGCCAGGTGGAGGAGATCTCCGGCGGTTCCATTACCCAGCGCTCGATTCATTACGCGCTGTCCATCGGCATCGCTCTGTCTGTGGGGCTGGCAATGGTACGGATTTTAATGGGCATCAGCCTCATGTGGTTCCTGATTCCGGGCTATGCCATCTCCCTGAGCATGACGTTTTTCGTGCCCCAGATTTTCACCGGCGTAGCCTTCGACTCCGGCGGCGTGGCATCCGGCCCCATGACCACCACGTTTCTCCTCCCCTTTGCCATGGGGGCCTGTGAGGCACTGGGCGGCAATGTCCTCACCGATGCCTTCGGAATTGTGGCACTGGTGGCAATGACGCCCTTGTGTACCATTCAGCTTCTGGGCCTTGCAGACCGAATCCGGGAGAAAATTGCAGAATCCGCACTGGAACACGCCTTGCGCGAGGAACTGGAGACATTGGAAGACGGCATGATTTATTGGGAGGTGGACTGATATGAAACAGAATATCGCCCCCATGCAGCTGCTCCTGTCCATTGTGGAGCGTGGATCGGCGGCAAAGCTCATGCGGCAATATGAAGCCTTCAAAATCACCCAGCATTTTCAGGCGTTTGGTCACGGTACCGCTGCCTCTCACCTGCTGGACACCCTGGGCTTTGGCACCAGCGAGCGGGATATCCTGCTGTCCATTGCGCCGAAAAACACCATGCGTCAGCTAATGCACTTCCTAAAAGATGAGGAGCGCTCGGCTATTGGTGCAAAGGGCATTGCGTGTAGCCTGAATCTAACCGCCCTCAGTGCCATTTATGCCCTGGGCATCAGTCGATTGGAAGAAATGAATCCGGATAAGGGGGAACAGCTCATGGAGCAGGGAAACCAGCATACCTTAATTCTCGTTGCCGTAAACTACGGCTATACCGATGCGGTGATGGACACGGCCCGGTCCTGCGGTGCCAAGGGCGGAACAATTGTTCGCGCCCGCTGGGCAGGCAGTCAGACCGTGGAGAAATTCGCCGGAATTACCTTGCAGGATGAAAAAGAAATCCTGGCAATCGTGGCTTCCCGGAAGGAACAGGCCCATATCATGGAGGAAATCAACCGGCTCCACGGTCTTCGTTCCTCCCCCCAGGCGGTGGTGATCGGCCTGCCCATTGACCATATGGCAAAACTGGATTAATCCATCCAAGCAAAACGTCCTCGGATTTTCGGAATCGCTTCCGCCGGTCCGGGGACGTTGTTTTCTCCTTGACAAAGGTATATAGTTGTACTATCATCCTATTAGTTGATTGTACATCTAATTGAAGAAGGAGGAGAAATCCGTGAAGCACGATACCCCGCAGCCGGATCGGGTTGCCTGGTACTTCAAGGCCGAGTGGTGGTCCCTGCTGCTGGTTACCATATCCGGTCTGATTTACAACCTGGGCCTTTTGGCGGGTCCCTGGTTTGAAGGTCAGATGACCGGCTGTCTCATTCGCATTCTGCAAGGAAACGGAACGTTTTCCGATATGCTGCGGCTGATCCTCTGGTATGTGGTCGTGATTGCCATCGTCCAGGGGGCTAGGTACATCAAGCGGTTTTACGTCCGGCGCTTTGCCAATAACGTCAGCCGCAAAATGAAGGGCATCCTCTATAGCAACCTCGTGCAGAAAAGCCGCACGGAGCTGGAGGAGGAAGGCGCAGGCAATCTGATGACCAAGGCGATCCTCGATGTAGATGACTGTGCCGAGGGCATGAGAAAGTTCACCACTGAGATTTTCGACACCGGCGTTGCCCTACTGGCCTATGCCTGTATGCTACTGTATTACGACTGGCGGCTGGGGCTACTGTGCATGCTGTTTCCGCCCATTTCCTATGTGGTGGCGGAGAAGATGAAGGTGCTGATTCAGCGCACCGGCGCAGCCTTTAAGGCCCAGTCCGGCATACTCAGCGCCGCCACGCTGGATCGGGGCACCAACGCCATTACTTACCGCGTCTTCGGCTGTGAAAAGCAGCGTCAGGAAGCCTACGAGCAGAACCTCACCGACTATGAAAAGTCTGCTATCCGGACCAACATCTGGAGCACCATGCTGCCGCCGGTATATAAGGTCATTTCCATGGCGGACGTACTGTTTATTTTGTTCTATGGCAGCAAAAATGTGCTGGGCAGCGGCTGGAACCCCTGGGATGTGGCCGCATTTACCACGTTTCTCTCCTGCTTTGCCAAGCTGTCCACCAAATCCTCCAGCGCGGCCAAACTGTTCAATGCCGTCCATAAGGCCCAGGTGTCCTGGAAGCGAATCAAGCCTCTGATGCACGCCCCCGAGGAATTACCGGAAGCCAAGTCCACAAAGCCTGATACGCTGGAGGTTCGTCATCTGAGCTTTGCCTATGCAGGCGGCAAGGATATTATCCACAATCTGAGCTTTGACGCAAAGCCCGGTCAGATCATTGGCATCACCGGCCCCGTTGCCTGCGGGAAATCCACCCTGGGCAAGCTATTTCTATGTGAATTCCCCTATTCCGGCGATATTCGCTACGGCGGCAAGGAGTTAAGCCGCATGGATCGAGTGAAGCGCACCGGGATTGTGGGCTATCTGGGCCACGATCCTGAACTGTTTAACGACACGGTTCGCAACAACATCCTCATGGGCAACGAGCAGCTGGATCCCTGGGAATCTCTCCGCTACGTCTGCCTGGACGGCGAGGTCAAGGCCATGGAAGACGGGATTGAGACCTTAGTTGGCAGCGGCGGCGTTCGTCTCTCCGGCGGTCAGGGCCAGCGCCTGAGTTTGGCCCGTACCCTCAGCCATAAGCGCCCGATCTTGGTACTGGACGATCCCTTCTCCGCATTGGATCGCAACACCGAGGCGCAGATTTTCGAGAATCTCAAAAAATTGGCATCCGACAGCATTGTGCTTTTGATTTCCCATCGGCTCTACCTGTTCCCGGAGCTGGATCAGGTGATCTGGATGGACGGCGGCAACCAAACCGTCGGAACCCATCAGGAGCTCATGGAATCCGTGCCGGACTATGCCGCACTGTTCCATGCCCAGGAAGGAGGAAAGCAGTATGCAGAAGTCTGAACACGTCAGCGCCATCATTCTTGAGACGGTAAAAAGCAAGCTGCTATTGTCTCTGGGCATTCTGGTGGCCGTTGCGGGCGCCATTGCCACCTCTCTGTTCCCACCGCTGATTCTGGGAAAAATCATTGATACCATAACCGCAGGCCAGGCCGTAACCATCGCCATGGTGGTGCTCTATTTTCTGCTCATTGCTCTCACCGGCTTCACCGAAGCCGCACGTGAGGGGCTGCTCACCATATTCGGCCAGAAAATCACCCACACCCTCCGCAGCCGTCTGATGGCAAAGCAGATTCGCCTGACCGCCGATGCACTGAATCATCAGGAGCCAGGCGCGCTGGTTTCCCGATTTGTGGGCGATGTAGACGCCGTGGAGAGCCTGTTCACCTCCGGCATTGTCAGTATGTTCGCCGATGCCTGCCGAATCATCAGCATTCTGGCGGTGATTTGGTTTCGAAATCGCGGATTAGCCCTTGTGCTTCTGGTGTTGCTGCCCTTCCTGTTCTGGTTTACCCGCCATGTGCAGAAGAATATGCTGGCCGCCCAGCTGGATAACCGCAAGGCCGTAAGCCGAGCTTCCGGCTTCGTTCCCGAAACCCTCCATAACATCCGCACCATCCATACCCTCGGTAAGGAGAAATATGCAGAGCAGCGGTACGACACCTACATCGGCGACAGCTACCGTGCCATGGAGAAGACGAACTTCTATGATGCGGTCTACTCCCCCATCATTCTGGTGCTCAATGCAATCGTGGTGGCCGTGGTCATGCTGCTGTCGGCTTCCGGCAACCAGCAGGTTCTGACGCTCTTCGGTATGTCCGCCGGTACGGCTGTGGCGGTCATGAACTACATCTCCCAGGTTTTCACCCCTGTAGAGAGCCTGGGCATGGAGATTCAGACCATTCAGTCCGCCATTGCAGGCGTGCGCCGCATCAATGAATTCCTGGGTCAGCCGGAGCTGGAAGAAAAGCATACCTCCCATGCCCTCGCACAGAAGGCCGCAAATCCCTTTGTGGAACTCAAAGACGTGACCTTCGGCTATGACGATCATACCGTACTCTGCCATCTGAATCTACAGGTGCAGCCCGGCGAACAGGTCACCCTGTCCGGACGCACCGGCGCAGGCAAGAGCACCATTTTCAAGCTGCTAATGGGGCTTTATTCCCCTGATTCCGGCAGCGTGACCATTGGCGGTATTCCCGCAGATCAGATTCCCGAGGTCGAAAAGCGGAAGCTTTTTGGCTATGTGGAGCAGTCCTTCCATATGGTTCCCGGCACCGTCAAGGATCAAATCACCCTGTTTGATGATCGAATCACCATGGCGCAGGTTCGCAGCGCCGCCCAGCTCACCGGATTAGAGGAAACGATTCTCTCCCTGCCTCTGGGCTATGATACCCCCTGCACCCAGGAGATTTTCTCTCAGGGGCAGTGGCAGCTTTTATCCATCGCCCGCGCCGCCGCCGCACAGCCGGAGCTTCTGCTGCTGGACGAGATCACCGCAAATCTGGATGCAGAGACGGAACAGGCCGTGCTTCGTGCCCTGAAACGGGTCTCCGAGCATCGCACGGTGGTCTCCATCTCCCATCGTGTGACCGCCGAAACCGGCAGAATCATCCCCATCGGTTCTGCCAGCCCATAGCGAAAAAAACACCACGCTGTATCCAGTCGATGCAGCGTGATGTTTTTCGTATCATTTAGTCCATCGCGGTCAAAATTCGATCATTATCCAGGTTTTTACCGGCGCTGACGGAGAACTTCTCCAGCAGATCCTCCACGGTCATGTGGGCGCGCTCCTCGCCGGATACATCCAGAACAACGTGACCGGAATCCATCATCAGCGTGCGATTGCCGAGGCTCAAGGCCTGGGACATATTATGCGTGACCATCAGGCAGGTGATTTTCCGCTCGGAGACCACATTTTTCGTGATTTCCAGCACCTTTTCTGCGGTACCAGGGTCCAGTGCTGCGGTATGCTCGTCCAACAGCAGCAGCTTTGGGGTCACCATGGTCGCCATCAACAGCGTCAGCGCCTGACGCTGACCGCCGGAAAGCAGGCCTACGGGGTTTTTCATCCGGTCCTCAAGGCCCATGCCCAAAAGGGACAGCTGCTCCCGGAACATCTCCCGTTCCTTCTTGGATACGCGGCTGAAAAATGCGAGCCGGTGCCTGGACTGCCGGAGGTAGGCAATGGCCAAATTTTCTTCGATGGTCATATGGGGCGCGGTGCCCTTCAGGGGATCCTGGAACAGATGGCCAATCATCTCGCTGCGGCGATATTCCCGCAAAAACGTGATGTCCTCCCCGTCCAGCTCAATGGTGCCCTGATCCACGTAGAAATTACCGGCAATCGCGCCAAACATGGTGGATTTGCCTGCGCCGTTGGAACCAACGATGGTGGCAAATTCGCCTGCGTCCAGATGAAGGCTCAGATTGTCCAGCGCCGTCTTCTCATTGACGGTACCGGCGTTAAAGGTCTTGGTAATATTGGTGAGTGTCAGCATTTTGCACCTCCACGGCGAGCGGCCTTCTGCTTCTGAAATGCGGCGTAACGCTTCAGTGCAGGAGACGCAATGGCAACCGCAACGATCAGCGCAGAGACCAGCTTCATGCATTCAGCGGGCACGTTCAGCCGCAGTGCCACAGCCACAAACAGCCGATACAGGCAGGAGCCAATGACAGCACCCAGCGCCCGACGGAACATACCGCCCTTCCCTACCAGAGTTTCACCGATAATCAGGGAAGCCAGGGCGATGGTCACCATGCCGGTGCCCAGGTTGATGTCACAACTCTTCTGATACTGGGCCAGCACCGCGCCGGACAAAGCCGTCAAGCTGCCGGAAATACAGAGACCCACGGTAATAGTAAATGCAGGATTCACGGAGGAAGCCTTAATCATGTCGGGGCTGTCACCGGTGGCCCGAATGGAAAGACCCAGTCGGGTTTTCAGAAACAGTGCCAGCAGCGCCGCCACCGCCAGAACGATCACCAGGGCCACAACGAGCTTATACCAGCTGCCCAGTACACCGCCCAGAGCGCTTTTTGCCATGGAGAAGATGTTGTCGCACCTAAAAATGCTCAGAGTGGACGAGAAGCCCATCACTGCCAGGTTCACGGTGTACAGGCCCGTATTGACGATGATACCGGCCAGAATGCTCTCCACGCCCAGCCGGGTCTGGAGGAAGGCGGTAATATAGCCGGACAAAACGCCCGCCAGCATGGCCGCAAACAGTGCCAGAATGGGATGACCCAGCAGCGTGACCTGACAGCACACCGCACAGCCCAGGGTAAAGCAGCTGTCGGTGCTCAAATCGGCAATGTTCAGGATCGAATAGCTGAGGAACAGTGCCAGAGCCACCAGCGCATAAATACATCCCAGCTCCATGGCCGTCTGCGCCGTGCTCAGGGTAAAAATCGAAGCAATAGACATGAATGGTATCTTCCTCTCAAAAGAGGGCGGGTTTTGGCACCCGCCCTGCTTGATTTACGTTTGCAATGATTTGAAATTAAGATTAGTCGAAGCTCTCCTGGGTAACGGTCTCTTTCACTTCCTCGCAGAGGTCATTGAAGGCGGAGTAGTCAAGACCAATGGCTTCCGCAGTCTCTGTGTTGACCATTGCAATGCCGCTGGACATAATCTGTACAGGAGTGGCAGCGGGATCGGCACCGTTCACCAGGATGTCAACCACCATGTCGGCAGTAGCGGTGCCCAGGGTGACATAGTTGACGCCGTAGCCGCAGAACGCACCGTTCAGAGCGAAGGAGTCAGCGCCTGCATAGTGGGGAATCTTTGCGTCCACAAACTTCTCATAGATGGCCAGCTCAGTGGTCATAACGGTGTTGTCGGTGGGAGTGAACACGGCATCTACACCGGCGGCAATCAGTGCATCGGCTGCCAGAGCGATTTCATCATTGGTGGTGCCGGTCTTCTCTACCACCTCGATGCCCTTCTCCTGGCAGTAGGCCTCGGCGGAAGCAATGGCGCTCTTGGAGGAATCCTGGCCCTGGTCATACAGCAGGCCCAGCTTCTTGAGGTTGGGGTTGGCAGCCAGCATCAGGTCAATGATTGCTTCTACGTTCAGGGCATCGGAAGTGCCGGTCACATTGGAGCCGGGAGCATCCATGCTCTCCACCAGACCAGCGCTGACGGGATCGGATACAGCGGAGAATACAACGGGGATCTGATTTTCCTCGGTGGCGGTCTGCATAATCAGAGCTGCGGGGGTTGCAATGGGAATGATGACATCGACGTTATCAGCGACCAGGTCGGAAGCGATCTGGTTCAGGGTGGTGGAATCGGCCTGGCCGTTCTTGGTGTAGTCGGCATAATCAAAGGTCACGCCCAACTCCTGGCCCTTTGCGTCCAGCTCGGCCTGAATGGCGGATTCGATCTGATCCAGGGAAGCATCGTCAACATACTTGACAATACCAACCTTATAAACGGCGCCTTCGTTGGCTGTGGTTTCGCCAGCGGTGGAAGCCTGAGTTTCCTCTGCGGCAGGAGCAGAATCGGCGGCAGATGCAGCAGAAGCACTGGAAGCAGCGCCGGAACCGCAGGCGGCAAGGCTGAGGCTCATGGCAGCAGCCAGAACCATGGCAAGTGCCTTCTTCACAAATTTCACGTTTTTCATTGGGGTAGTCCTCCTAAAAATATAGATTCGACTGAAAACGCGGATTTTGATGCCGAGGAAGGTATAAAAAAACGCCCTTATCCCCACATAAGGGACAAGAGCTAGCTCCTGCGGTACCACCCTAATTGATGCAATGCATCCGCTCTGCGCACAGTCATGCGCTCCGCTGCTGTAACGGGTCGGAACCCCCGTTGCCATCTACTAGGATTTCTGTCCGTTCAAGGCACCCTCACAGGTCCATTCACCTTCGGCTCCCCTGCTGTGATTGCACCACCCACAGCTCTCTTTGAGGTTCTGCCTGAGCTACTCTTCCTGCTCATCAGTTTTGATATGCTCCGATTATACTCCCGGGAATTCATTTTGTCAACAGGTTTTTTGAAAAAACTTTGATTCAGTAAATTGCTACAGTTTTTTGCCGCAGAGTTTCCCTGTTTTCTGTTCAAAATGTATCTTCCCAGGCACATAAACACAACATCTTAACCGGTTGCACACAATTTCTTCATATGTTATACTATGGTTACGTAGAAATACGATGAAAAGAGGAAGCATTATGAATCAGGAAGTGTCAAGCCTTGTACCAACCTGGTGTAAGGCAGTGATCGTCGTACTGCTGGCCCTGTGCATTGTGCTGATTTGTCAGGCTTACCGTGCCACCGCTACAGCAAATGATCTGGAGAACTCCGTAACGGACATCTGCGCCGGTTCCATGCAGGATATTGAATTGGAGCTTCGCAGCAATAACCCCAACCTGGGCAAGAATCTCTATCAGTTCTATACCATCACCCGGGTCTACCCCACCACCTCCTATGCCGCCCTGGCAGAGCATTTGATGGTGCTAGAGGATCCCGACAAGCTCTCGGCCCTGACCCCCGATGAGCGAACCTACATTGCAGACGGAATCCGCGCCTTTATGCGGGACGATCAGATTTCCCGGCGCAGCGAATATCTAAGTGGCATCGGCAATATGGCTCTGGAGCTTCAGCATCTCTCCTAAGGCAATACCGCGCACAGAAAACCGGACACAAGGATTGTTCCCTGTGCCCGGTTCTTTTTATGCCTTGTCCATGGGAATGTCGCCCAGGTTCACGTCCTTTTCGGTAGAAAGTCCGTTCAAATGCAGAGTCTGAAATCTCGGCGCGGCGATGGTAAGATCATAAGTGCCCACCTTGAGGTTCTTAAACCAGAAGTCGCCGTAGCTGTCGGTCTCCTGGGTCCAGGTGTTTACGCCGTCGGTCAGCGTACAGGTGCCGCCGATGATGACCTCCTTCTCGATGGGGTCATAAACGGTGGCCGCAATGAACTTTCCGGGGATGTTTTTATAATATACCTTCGCGCCAACGCCTTCGATCAGGGGCTTTGCATCCTCCACCTCCGATTCGTCCACCCACTGCATGGCGTCGGTGGGACAGGCATCTACGCACCGGGGCACTTTATCCCCGTGATCCAGCAGATGGGCGCAACCGGTGCATTTTTGGGCAATGCCGGACTGCTGATTAAAATAGATCACGTCATCGTAATAGCAGGCTTCCTTGCACTTCCCGCAGCCGGTGCATTTGTCGGGATCAATGAGCACCAGACCGTCCGGCCGGCGATAAATGGCATTCTCGGGACATACGTCCATGCAGGGTGCCTTCTCGCAGTGGTTGCACATCCCGGCAATGTAGTGAATCTTCACCTTGGGGATGGTGCCGCACACATGCTCATGCACCTTGCACCAGAACTGTCCGGTCATGTCCTGGGGGGCTGCATAGGGCCGCCAGTCGTTGCCGCAGTTCTCGTCCTTACAGGCCAGCTGGCAGTTAAAGCAGCCGGAGCACCGGGCCACGTCGATTAAAAATACCTTTCCCATCACTCTGCCTCCTTTTCATCCACCAGCCAACCGGCCAGGCATACGCCCGCATCCGGGTCGATTTTCCGGGCAAAGGCCTCGGGATAATCCCGCTTCCACTGCTCCATTTCCTCATCCGTCACCTTCTCCACCTGGGCCAGGAAGCCGGAGACGGCCATACCCGTGGCGTTTTTCGAGGTGGTGGAGGTGGGGGTGATGGTGTTGATCGCGCCGCCGCGATCCAGATAGCCCGGGATAATGGGATCCAGGCGGGAGCCATGATCCACATAGCAGACGCTGGGCATCACGCGCTCGGTGACATATGCGCCGCAGAGCACCACGCCACGCTCATTATAGACCTTGACAATATCGCCGTGCTTGATCCCGCGCTTTTCCGCTTCGCTGGTATGGATCCAGCAGGGCTCATACTGATAGCCATCCTTGCCCCGAATCTTCATGGTCTCCACTTCCCGGTTCCAGATGATGTCGTCACACTGGGCATGCATCCGCCAGCGGCCGTGGTTGGACATACACAGCAGCGGATATTTCTCCGCCCGGGTGCTGGACAGCCGCTCGTCGTGGCATTCGCTCTTTTCCACCCAATGGGGCACGGGCATCCGCTCGGGGTCATCGGGGGTGTGCTTGGCAATTTCCGTCGAATAGTATTCCAGCTTGCCTGTGGGGGTGGACAAGGGGTTATTCTCCGGATCCTTATAGAAATTGTAGAGGCCCGCGGGGATCTGATCCAGCTCCTCCTGCTCCTTACAGGGCACCACAAAGATCTTGCGCTTCTGGAATTCCTCCCAGGTCATATAATCCTCGCAGCCGGTGGCCTTGTAGAAGAAGCGAACCCGTTCTTCCTCGCTCATGTGGTCGGTGTAGGCATCGTAATACTCCGGGCCCAGCTTTTCTGCCACCTTTGCGCACACATCAAAGTCGGAAAGGCTCTCCCCCACCGGCGGGCAGCAGGGATGCTCCAGATAGATGGAGGTAAACGCGCCGGAGGACATATCGTTGCCCAAATCGTTCATCTCATGCTTCGTGACCACCGGGAAGATGATATCCGCGAAGTAGCAGTCGTTTTCCAACCAGGGATGCTGCGCCACGATGCACTCAATGGAGGGATCCTGATAGGCCCGCATGGTGAGGTTGCCGTCGTTCCAGCAAGTCACCTGGCATGGTGCGTCCGTCCAGATCATGTGAACCCGGCTCATGCCGTCCCGGGGATATTTCATCTCCTCGAACTGGTACTGCTGGGTGGGCTTTCGATAGTTATTGGCGTCGGGCTGCTGGGAGGACGAGAAGCACTGGAGGCCCCGCCATTCTGCATGGCCCTCGATAATCGCCTTGTGAATGCAGCACCGGGGAATGAACTGCTTGGGTGCCGGCAGTTGGGTAAAGAGCTTAATGAGTTCCGGGGCCCGCTGCTTCTGGGCGTCGGTGAGCACATAGCGGCCCATGTTGATGGTGGGGTCTACGTCGCCGTCAACCGGGCGCAGCGGGTCGCCGATGACCGTGATCTTCGGCACGAATTTACCCTGGAAGGGAACGGGATAATCCCGGTTCCAAAGGCTCCATTCAATCATTTTCGCCTGATGCACGCCGGGCTTTCCAACCCCGCGCATTCCCAGCAGCATGACCTCCAGACGGGCAGGCTCCGAGGAATAGGGCCCGCGGATATAGCAGCCGCCGTTGCCGTGGATGATGGAGGCGGTCTTCTTGGCCCAATCCCGAGCCAGTGCTTTAATCGTCCATTCCTTCACGCCGCACTTTTCACTAGCCCAGGCGGGTGTTTTGGGCACGCCGTCCTCCTTGCCCAGCACATAATCCTCGAATTTATCGAAGCCATAGGCGTGCTTGGCGATATACTCCTTGTCATATGTCCCTTCGGTGATCCAGATATAGGCGATTGCCAGCTGCAAGGCTGCGTCAGTATTGGGCAGAATGGGAATCCACTTATCCGCATGAACCGCCGCACCATAGTTGAGGTCAGGACAGACATAGACGCTTTTCAGGCCGATCTCCGACAGCCAGTAGCACAGCCGGGAGGGCATATGGCTGACCACGCCCAGGGGCGTTGTTTCGGGGTCGCAGCCCCAGAACAGCAGCAGATCGGCGTGCTTGGCAATGTCGGGATAGAGGTTGGACTGCGGTGCCATTTCGCCCACCGGCTCACAGCCCCAGACGTATTTCGCGCCCCAGAACCAGCCCTCCCAGGAGTCCATATTCCGCATCTGGAGGGTGTAGCCGCCCATCAGGCTGAGAAGCCGGTTGGGACAGCCGTGGCTGGGAGCGACATTCTTGCCCTCGCCGTGCATATCCGCCTGACACAGCACTGCCTCGGGGCCGTATTTTTCCTTCTGGCGCTTCAGCTCCTTGGCAACGATCTCCGCCGCCTCGTCCCAGGAAATGCGGACGTATTTGCTCTTGCCGCGGGTTTCGGGGTGACGGTCGCCGTCCGGATCCCAGTCCACCCGCTTCAGGGGATATTTCACCCGGTTTGGAGAATACACCCGGGCCTTATAGCCCAAACCGAATGGCGTAATGGTCACCCGATCCGGCGCAGAAAACGTGCTGCCCCGGGCTTCAATTTTCCATGGGTTGCAGTATTTGTCCGTATACTCCTTATCGTAGTGATAAGGACGAATCCGCGTGATCTTGCCATCATTGGAGTCCACCAGACAGGGGCCGCCGCTTTCCGGGCCCATAAGGCTGAAGCTGATGATGTTCTGATCCTCTGGAATGAATTTATTTTTCATCGTCAGGAATTGCTCCTTCCCTGTTATTCGTTCAGATTGTCTAAATTGCTACTCTTTTACGAGTCCATTATATACAATCTGCGACATAATATCAAACACAGAAAAAGAGAAACGGTTACAACTTATTCGCGTAACCGTTTCTCTCAATACAACAATTTGATATATTCCGTCAGCCGGAGATATTGACACGCACCACGCACTCAAAGTCGTCGCCGCCAACGGAGGTGGTGATCTTGCAGGTGCCGTTGGCCACTGCGGTGACCACGCCCTTGGAATCAACGGTGGCAACCTTGGTGTCGCTGGACTTCCAGGTGAAGGCCGGAACCTCGTTGCCCACCACGGATTTCAGGGTCAGCTGGAAATATTCGCCCTTCCGGGTCAGGGTTACGTCCTCGTAGTTGATGACATACTCGGACTCGCTGCTGTTAACGCCCTTATTGCCCGTGACATTGACGCAGCGGACAATGCAGGAGGCGGTATACTCGGCAATGGATGCGGTAATGACTGCGGTGCCGTCTGCCACTGCGGTAACCACGCCCTTATCGCTAACCGTTGCAACGGACTCGTCGGAGCTCTCCCAAACGGTATTCTTAATCTGATCTGCCGTCAGGTCATAGTCGATGGCCAGCTCCAGGGTCTGCCCCTCGTGGTTCATGGTGACGTCCTCATAGTTCATATCGAGGACGGTGCTGGGCACGGTAAAGTCGCAGGTGACGTATACGGTGATAGAAGCATCGCCGCAGGTGCCGGTTACGGTACAGGTACCGCCGCGACGGGCTGTAATTACGCCGTAGCTGCTAACCGTTGCAATGGTCTCGTCAGAGCTCTCCCACTCAATGCTGTTCTTGGCATCGGAGGGATCAATAACATAAACAACCTCCGTGGTTTCGCCGCGGGAATAGAGGGTAATATACTCTGCGCCGGTGACCTTGAATTTGGAAACCTCAATATTGCTGGAGACATCTACCGGGGTATTCTCATCCACAGCAGAACCGCCGGGGAATACAGTGCTTTCTTCTGTGGTGCTGTCAACGGCAGGCACTTCAGGCGTAGGCTCGGGGGTTGCAGAGGGCACTTCCGATACCGCCTGAGGTGTGGTCGTGCCCAGCAACTCGTCATCGCTCATGGTCTCAAAGAAGCCAAGCTTATAGAGCATACCAAATGCCGCACCGACAATCACCAGCAGCACCACAATCAGACCGATCACGATGCCCAAAAGGGTCTTGCTGTTGTCCTTTTTCTTCTTCTTCTTCTTTTTCTTCGCGTTCGTGGGATGGCCGGAGGCGGTTTTCGGTCTCTGGGGCTCCTGAGGACGCTTTTTCTTAGGCGGGGAATTCTTACTGCCGTTTGTCGGACGCTTTGCAGGCTGGCCCTGAGGCTTTTTGCCGCTGCCGGAGCCGGTTTTTCTGGGCTTGGGGGCATCGGTATGCTTCGGAGCCTCTGTTACGGGCGGGATAATCGGCGGAATGATCGGGTCATCTACAGGTTCCTCGGGGACTTCCTCAGGCTCCTTGATTTCCTCTGCAACCTCATCCACCGGGGGCTCCACACTCAGAGTTGCCGGTGCAGATTCGTTCAGCTGCTTCATCGCAGCTTCAATGGCGGCATTCAGGTTCTGACTGTCGGTATCCTCCGCCATTTTTTCGGCCTTTTTCTCGGCCTCTTTTACCTCATCCAGATGAAACAGGATGGTTTCATCATCGGTTACCGGTGTTGCCGGCGTTAACGGCTTTTCTGCGGGCTTTTCAGGCTCCGATACGCCCAGATCTGCAAAGGCCTTGCTGAGATCATTCATCACAGCGGCAATGGCAGAGTCGTCTTCTCTGCCACAGTTGGGACAAACGTCTACCCCATCTGGGATCATGTTCCCGCACTTTTCGCATATCTTACTCATAGTGGGTCCTCCAACTTCATACGTTCAAAATTCTATGTACAAGCCGGCAAACGTCGATTTTTGCCGCCGACATGGATGTACTGCTTAACATGATACCACAGATTTCTCAAAATTCCAACAGTTTATGTGCCCGGGCTGTTGCTTTTTTCTCCGAAATAACGTAAAATAAAACGGAGTGTATGCAGTCATACGGACTCTGCACCCATTCGAAGAAATCAATTTCCCCTATGGGAGGTATTACATTGATCGATCCAAGAAAAATTACGCCGCTTCTCAGTAATATGACGGTGGACAGCAAGCTCGCCAAGGGGCCATCCGGCGATGTCTATGTGGTTTCCCGGCGCATTGATGGGAAAAAGCTGGCGCTGAAGCACATCTCCATTCCCACCAGCGATGCCGAGACCAAGGCACTGATCTACGCCGGTGCAGTGAAGAACGAGACTGCGGCTCAGCGGTACTATACTGGCCAGGTCAAGGATCTCAAGAATGAGCTTTTGCTGCTCAACGGAGTTAAAAATGCCGCAAATCTGCTGAAATTCCGGGGCTATCAGGTGGATCAGAAGTATACTGGTGTTGGCTATGACGTCTATCTGCTGTCCGACTTTTACCCCAGCCTTCCGGAGCACAAAAAATCTGCACCCCTGACCAAGCTTCAGGCCGTGAATCTGGCCATTGACCTGTGTTCTGCGCTGGAGCAGCTCAGAAGCGGCGGTCTCATCCATAAGGATGCGCAGCCCAACAACGTATTTTACGGCAGCGGCGGCCACTTTATGCTGGGTGACCTGGGGCTTGTCCAGATTGCGGATCTGCCCTACAGTTCCATGCCCGATGCAATGATTACGCCCTATACCGCCCCCGAGGTTCGCTCCGGAGATGCGTTGCTGTCAGAGACCATGGACATTTACAGCGTTGGTGTGATCCTCTACGAAGTCTATAACGGCGGCGTGCTGCCCCTGGATGACAAGAATCAGCTGATTCAGAGTAAGAAGGCGCCTCTCGCTCCCCCTCAGTATGCGGATGTGGCCATGTCTGAGATCATTCTCAAGGCCTGTGCCCGCCGTCCGGAGGATCGCTATGCGTCTCCTTCCGATATGAAGCAGGCACTGGTGCTGTATATGCAGCGGAGCAATGTTTCAAATGAACTGCTGGTGCCCCCTCCGGTGGAGGAAAAGCCCGAACAGTCTCCCGACGACGCTTCTGTGGATGTGGCCGAAATTGCTGCTACCATCGAAGCCGGACAGGCTGCCGAGCATCCCGCGCCGGAAGGTCAGGAATCCGAGAAAACCGTGGATTCCGCCGAGAACGCCCCCGAGGTCACAGAGGTTCCCGCCGAGGAGCCTCCGAAGCCCAAGGCGCCCAAGCGCGTAATTGGCGACGACGATCTGCTGATTCCCGACTGTGAGGACATGAGCGTTGAGACCTTTATGGCCTCTCTCCGTTCCGGCAGCGGCCTTGAGGTGTTCAGCCTGGACGACCAGGGCAATATGTCCACGGTTCCCGGCTACGAGACCGAAGAAACCCTGCCGGATGATACCCAGTTTGTTGATTCCGCAGATAATCATTTCGCCGTGCTCCGGAAGCTGGGCGAAATTGACGGCGAAGATACCGAACCCAAGCCAGAGGCAGAAGAAGCCGCTCCCGCAGATACTGTGCTGGAGGATGACATCGACCCGGGTGACGGCCCGCTGCTCCAGGATCCCAAGGAGAATGCTCCCGAGCTGGAATTCCAGCCCGAGGGCGTAGATGAGCCTGAGGAAGAACCGGAGGAGCCCCGTCCTGCTCCCCGCCGCAAACATCATCGCCGCAACGACGACATCAACACCTACGAAGGCGGCACCGAGGAAACCGATGTGGACGAGGAAGATGAATCCGCCGGTATGGCAACCTGGAAAAAGGTACTCATTACCGTCATTGTTCTGGCCGTTCTGGCCGGTGGCGGATTTGCAGCCTATATTCTGAAAACCGATACCGTCAGCAACATGAAGTCTCAGGTGCTGTCCTCCACTTCCGTCTCCATTACCGCAGACCGCAAGAACGACACCGCTATGGATGTAGTTGCTACCAATACCAGCGGCGAAGTGGTCACCCGAGTGCCCTTTGACGAGGCCGGTACCACAGTTACCGGTCTGAGTCCCAACACTACCTATTCCTTCACCATGTCCTCCACCGACGGCAAGCTGCTGCTGGGCAACAAGAAGGTCTCCGCAAAGACTCAGGAGATGACGAACATTACCGCCTTCTCCCCCACCGCGCTGGGCGCAGTCTCTGCGACTGTAGCTTTGGGCGGCACCGGAACGCAGCCGAACGCCTGGATCATTACCCTGACCTCCGATTCCGGCGAGAACCTCACCTTTACCGAGGATTCCATCCCCGAGGGCGGCATTGTGCTGGATGGTCTGACTCCTAACACCCACTATACCGCCACTGTCTCCACAGACACCGGCGATACCCTGGGCGGCATTACCACCTGCGAGTTCACCACCATGGATTACACGGTGCTGAGCAGCTTTGAGCAGTCCAGCATCACCACCGACAGCGTATCCCTGAAGTGGGACTTCTCCGGCACCGTTCCGGATAAATGGACCGTTACCTGCGAGGGCACCGATGGCAGCTCCACTTCTCAGGATGTTACCGGCACCGACTGCACCATTAGCGGCCTGACCTCCGGCGTCACCTATACCTTTACCCTGTCTACCCCGTCGCTGAAGGCCACCGATGCCGCAACTCTTTCCATCGGCATTCCTTCCGTTACGGTTTCCGGCGTTACCAGCAGTCTGGATGATGACGGGAACGTAGTGGTCAGCTGGGATTACACCGGCGACACCGATCCCAAGGAATGGCGCATCTCTTACGCCTATAACACCACCGACGGCACCGAGGTTACGCCGACTACCGTCACCTCCGATACCACCACAGCAACGCTCACTGGTCTGATCCCCGATACGGCTTATACCATTACCGTTGTGGGCGCAGACGATCTGAGCGTAGGCGGCGATGCATCCACCACCTGCCAGACCGGCGATGCAGCCCAGTTCGACAAATACGGCTGCACGGATGTATCCATGGAGCTGTTCGTGAAGGAGGACAACCCGGATAAGCTGACCACGCCCTCCACCACCTTCACCACCTCCCAGCATATCTCCTTCATGGTCTATGCAAGCTATGACGCTTCCGAGGAGGACAAGACCGTGGCGACCACGTATGTGGTGCGAGATTCCAGCGGCAATCCGTTCCTGGTCTACACCAGCAGCCGGACCTGGACCGGCTCTTGGACTAGAGCCCAGCATACCGGCGATATGCCCAACCCCATCACCACCCCCGGTTCCTATACCCTGGAGGTTTACTTCGATGGTGCATTCATGGCCTCCGCCGATTTCACCGTCACCGAGTAATCATAATCGCAAAAATCCCTGCCGCATGTTCAGCCTGCGGCAGGGATTTCTTTGTTTACTTCTTCTCGAAGCTCATGCAGTCGGTGCACTGATCCATGGTGGGGTTGGCCTCATGGGTGCCGACGTGGATCTGGCTGAGAGAACAGTAGTTCTCGGTGTCGCAGTGATGGGCACACTGGTTGACCGTACATGCGATTGCCTTGTTGGCATTGCAGCTACAGCTCATTTGAAAACTCCTCCTTCTTCGGTTGTAGGAGTAGTATGAGCAGGATGATGAAAAGTATGCAAAAAGCCGCCGGAACAGATTGCTCCGGCGGCTTGATTTTATGCTTCTTGCCAGTTATGGTACACGTTCTGAATATCGTCGTCGTCTTCCATCGCATCCAGCATTTTCTGCATATTCTTGATGTCATCTTCCTTCTCCAGGGTCTGATAGTTCTGAGGAACCATCTCGATCTGTGCGGAGGCAAAGGTATACTTGTCCTGAAGTGCGGAAGAAACAGCGTTGAAATCATCGGGATCGGTGTAGATCACGTATACATCGTCGTCCTTCTGGAAATCGGAAGCACCGGCGTCCAGAGCGTCCATCATGACCTCGTCCTCGTCCAGCTCCTCGTCCTCATCCTCAATGACAATGACGCCCTTCTGATCAAAGCTCCAGCTGACGCAGCCGGAAGCGCCCAGGTTGCCGCCGAACTTATCAAAATAGTGGCGGACGTTGGAAGCGGTACGGTTGCGGCTGTCGGTCATGGTATCCACGATCACGGCAACGCCGCTGGGGCCGTAGCCCTCATAGGTGATGGACTCGTAGTTATCGGCATTGCCGGAGCCAACTGCCTTTTCAATGGTACGCTTGATGTTGTCGTTGGGCATATTGGCCGCTCTTGCCTTGACAATAACGGCTGCCAGACGGGAGTTGTTGGCAGGATCGCCGCTGCCTCCCTCTTTGACCGCTACAATCATTTCACGGGCAATCTTGGTGAACGCCGCAGACCGCTTTGCATCAGCCGCACCCTTGGTTTTCTGAATGTTATGCCACTTGGAATGTCCTGACATATGTTTCAATCCCTTCGAGAATAATTGATATATAGAACCTTTTTATTTTATCACAATTTCCTTGCTATCACAAGGTTTTTTCGAAAAATCAGGCGATTCAGATAAAAAACTGATCCGGCTGCGCGATGTTCTCAGCAATCTCCACGTGAATCTCCGGAAACTGCGCCTGGAGCTTCCGCTGGAGCTTTGCCACAATGGGATTTTCCGTGGGATAGTGGCCCGCGTCGATCAGGTTAATCCCCTGCCCCAGCGCGTCGATCATCACGCTGTATTTCACGTCACCGGTGATAAAGGTATCGCAGCCAGCCTTCACCGCATCCGCAAGATACTCCCCGCAGGAGCCGCAGCCCATGGCGATGCGATGCACCGAACGGCCGCCGTCACAGTAGCGAAGGCCGTTTGCGTGGAGCTTCTCCTTGACCACGCAGAGAAAATCCTGTAATGCCATGGGTTCCGGCAGCGTGCTCACATGGCCGATGGTTCCCTCAGCCAAATGGCATTCGGGCGTCAGTCCCAGCGTCTCCACCAGTGTATCGTCCACTCCGTCCTCCGCCTCATCCAGATTGGTATGCATACAAATCGCGGCGATTTTATGTTCTGCCAGCGTCAAAACTTTATCCTGCTGGAATACGGAATCCGTCACGTGCTTGTAGGTATCCCAAATTAGCGGATGGTGGGACACGATCAGCTGTGCGCCCTTCTCAGCAGCCTCTTGAATCACCGGCATGGTAATGTCCAGGCTTACGAGAATATGATCAACCTCCGCATTCCGGCGGCCCACCAGATGCCCCACGTTGTCCCAGGGTTCCTTGCCCTCCTCCGGGGCAACCGTCCAGAGGTAGTTCAAAATTTCATGTACGGTCTTCATTTGCATCCTCCTCTTTTACGGCATTCAGCGCGGCAGAGTAATAGGTAAGCCGCTTAGGGTCTGTCTGCGCCGCGCACCGAAGTCCGTTAACGGTTTTCTCCAGTCCGCTGCAAATCCGGGCCATATAAGCCAGGTACAGCGGGTCAGAACGATCCTTCACCCCCTGTGGAATATACCGCCGCTCCGGCGGAATGGGTGTGCCATCGCCGTAATAGACCTCCATCACGTTGTAGACGAACTTTCCGTCCTGGGCAAAGACCTCCTGAGCAATTTGGAACCCATGCTCCGACAGGAATCCCCGAAGCTCCGGTACCGCAGCCTGGGGCTGCAAAATGAACTGCACCCCCGGGCGCCAGATGTCCGGCGTGCCCTGCAAAATACTCTGGATGGTATCTCCGCCCATACCGGCGCAAATCACCGTGTCAATGCCCTCCAATGGGACACTGCGCAGTCCGTCGGACAGGAAAAATGTGATTCGGTCCGATAATCCGGCCTGCTGTGCATTGTTCTTCGCCGCCTGCAAGGGCATGGGCCGCAAATCCGCCGCAACCACACTTTCGCAGATGCCGTTGGAAATCAGATAAATGGGCAAATAGCCGTGATCCGTGCCGATATCCGCCGCATGGCTTCCGGGACGCACCAAACCGGCGCAGGCATAAAGTCGATTGGATAGCTTCATGTTTCCTCCAAAGAAAACGCCCGGCAGAAGCAATCCGCCGGGCATCCGAACTTATTCCGCAGGCTCGCCCAGAAATGCGTTGAGCGCATCCAGGAACTCGTCAGCGTCTACGCCGTGAACCATGCAGGCCTCCTCTACGGTCTCGCCGCGGGAAGAAGGGCAGCCCAGGCAGTGCATACCGATGGACAGGAACATGGGAGCCGCCTCGGGAGCGATATCCAGAACATTGCCGATGATGGTATCTTTGGTGATCTTAGCCATGATAAACCTCCAGAATTTTTGTTGATGATCGGATTTATTATATCCCATTCTTCCCTGTTTTGCAACAGGAAATACACAGAGAAAAAGGAACCGTCAGTTTTGCCTGACGGTTCCCAATATTCTAAGAATTAGCCCTTCAGAGCAGCTGCAACCTCAGCAGCCAGGTTGGACTCTTCCTTCTCAATGCCCTCGCCTCTTACGAAGTGAACAGCGTCCACAAACTTGATGGAGCCGCCCAGCTTCTTTGCAGCGTCAGCAATGTAGCCGGCAACGTCGCCCTTGTAGAGGTCGGAGCGTACAAACTCCTGCTGCATCAGGCAGTTATCCTTGTAGAACGCATTGATCTTACCAGCGGCGATCTTCTCCTTGACCTGAGCAGGCTTGCTTGCGGTCTTGGGATCGTTGTTCATCAGCTCGATCTGAACGGTCAGCTCATGGTCGATGACACTCTGGGGAACCAAAGCCTTGTCCCAATAGCTGGGGTTCATAGCAGCGATCTGCATGCAGATGTTCTTGCCGACCTCGGTCACGTCGATGTCGCCCTCGACAGCCAGGTTCACCAGAACGCCATGGGAGCCGCCTGCGTGAACATAGCAAACGCTGGTGTTCTCAGGGAAGCGGGCAAAACGGCGGATCTGCAGGTTCTCGCCGATGGACATCACGCGATCCTGCATGACCTCGGTAACGGTCAGGTCAGTGCCGGGATACTTGCAAGCCTTCAGTGCGTCTACGTCAGCGGGATCGTTGACGGCAACGGCCTCAGCCAGAGCCTTTACAGTGTTCTTAAATACATCGGTGCCTGCTGCGAAGTCAGTCTCGCAGTTGACCTCGATGACAACGCCCACACCGTTAAAGACATCGGCGTAAGCCATGCCCTCAGCGGCAACGCGGTCAGCCTTCTTAGCGGCCTTTGCCAGGCCCTTCTCACGAAGGTAATCAATTGCTGCATCCATATCGCCATCGCAAGCCATCAGGGCCTTTTTGCAGTCCATCATGCCAACGTTGGTCATCTCACGGAGCTTTTTAACATCACTTGCGGAAATAGCCATGATTGTAACCTCCTATATCTTAATACGTGATAAAATTATTCAGCGGCGGGAGCCTCGGTGGTCTCCTCAGCGGGAGCAGCCTCAGCGGTGTCCTCACCCTGCTTGCCCTCCTGCACGGCGTTTGCCATGGTAGCGGAGATCAGCTTGATGGCGCGGATAGCGTCGTCGTTGCCGGGGATGGGGTAGTCGATCTCATCGGGATCGCAGTTTGTATCTACAATAGCGACAATCGGAATACCCAGAGCATGAGCCTCCTGAACGGCTATGCGCTCTTTGCGGGGATCTACGATGAAGATCGCGCCGGGCATGCGGGGCATATCACGGATTCCGCCCAGGTTTTTCTCAAGCTTTTCCTTCTCGTGCATGAGCTTGATAACTTCCTTTTTGGGCAGCAGGTTGATCTCACCTGTTTCTTCCATGCGCTCGATGTCGCGCAGAGCGTTTATTCTGGACTTGATCGTCTTGAAGTTAGTGAGCATACCGCCGAGCCATCTGTTGGATACGTAATACTGACCGCAGCGCTTAGCCTCTGTCTCGATGGACTCCTGCGCCTGCTTTTTCGTACCTACAAAAAGAATCGGCTTGCCTTCCATTGCTACATCACGAACAAAGAAATAAGCCTCTTCAATCTTCTTCACTGTCTTCTGCAGGTCGATGATGTAGATGCCGTTGCGCTCTGTGAAGATGAACTTCTTCATCTTAGGGTTCCATCTGCGCGTCTGATGACCAAAGTGTACGCCAGCTTCGAGAAGCTGCTTCATAGAAATTACTGACATTTCGTCCTCCTAAATAATTTGTTTTACCTCCCTCTGCGTCGCTGCGCTCGGCACCCAATCTATAAAAAGGCACACGCCAAGCATCCGCGCAAAGGTGCGTCATTCTTGCAAATTATATCATACCATTACTGTGATTTGCAATGCTTATGTGAAATTTTTTTGAAAAAAGCTAAAAGCGCGAAGCTTTTTCCGCTTCACGCTTTGTTCCTTGATTAATGCTCGTGATGGTCGTGACCACAACCGCAGCCGCAGCCATGTTCACCGCAATCATCTTCGCAATCTCCATAGTATTCTTCAATGAAAGCATTCCAAGCGCCTTCCAGCTCTTCCTCTGTCTCTACGGGCATGAACGTATCTTCTTCCTCGCCCTCGACCACTCGCATGAGGAGAACCTCGCCGTCCTCCATGTCTTCCAGCGGCTCGACAGGGAGCAGAGCAATGTAGAAGTTCTCAGCATATTCAAAAACCAGAAGATTCTCAAATTGAGCTACGTTGCCTTCTTCATCTGTCAGCTCCAGGATGTTTTCGTTCATCTGCTCGTTAATCTCTGTCATTAAAAAATTACCTCATCTCTTTTTAAGTTAGCGTTATTTTGCACGTCCCAAACAGACTTCAGCCTGGGTGGGAATCCAGATAGCTTTGCAATATAGTAACCGCCGCCAGCTTGTCTATGACCTTCCGGCGTTTTTTGCGGCTCATGTCAGCATCTATCAGCACTCTCTCCGCCATCACCGTGGTAAGCCGTTCGTCCTGATATACAATCTTCGCTCCGGAAGCCTCAGCCACCTTCTGCGCAAAGGCCATTACCTTCTCAGCCTGAGGGCCGATTGTGCCGTTCATATTTTTAGGCAGACCGCAAACTATGCACTCTGCATCCATATCACGATACATATCTGCAAA
>OLSL01001018.1_pt1 | contig 27926 bp, 19 predicted proteins | sample 1672511 | NCBI WGS metagenome assembly OLSL01 (sample SAMEA3136694, study PRJEB25190) | human gut metagenome | biome: human gut; feature: human-associated habitat; material: faeces | place: Austria | collected 2013
ACGGACATTATTCCACAAATATTCACTTCTCAAAATATTTGCAAGTACCAGAAAACTTCCATCAAACGACTGTTTTTCTTCAGACCTGTTGTAGCTTCCAACTCTTGCCACATACTGAACCTGTCCGGAGGTCTTAAAGCCCTCGTTCTTTTTCCTGCAGGTAATGGCAGTTTCCGGAACCTCACAGGTACTCTCCGGCAGACTCTTCTTCAGGGCACCGCTTAAGGTCTTCACCTGTTCCACAGACTCTCTTTCTCCGGTATAGCTTACCATGAAGGAATCCTTTCGGATGATCTCTGCCATGGCGTTCTGAAGTCCGGCTACGATCTCGTCCTTTTTCTCCTGGAAATTCTTCTCAAGGTCTTCGATAAATTTGTAATAGCCCACACCTGCCATCTCATCCTGATATTCTGCCATTGGAGAACCGTAGGCAGCGCTGCGGAGTACTGCTGTCTGATGACCTGCGCCAATCAGGGAAGCCTGTCCTCTGGACCTGATTTCCCCGATAATCTCACCAAGACGTCTGGTATCTGAAAGCTTAGAAGTATTCAGGATTTCTTCCATCATCTGGAACAGGAAATCCATCTGGGAATACAGTGCTTTGCCCCGGATGGTAAACATGGTACGGAATGCTTCCGGGTCGTTCGCCTTGTCAAAAACATCTACGCCGCACTGGATACCGCCGGTTCTGGCATTGGTCTCATTAAACAGCTGACCATAAGTGTAATTCTTTGTATCCACATATCCGAGAACAGACTTCAAAAGTCCAAGATAATGGACCTTCTCAACAGCCATATCCTTAATCTCGAACATAATATTTACATAACCGATTCCATTGGTGCACACATCCTGATACAGGAACAGACTGTTCTCCACCTGAAGCTCTTCGTTGGAAAAACCATTCACTTCTTTGCGGATATCGGAACGCTTCAGCATAGGAATGCATTTCAGGTCCTCCGGTCTCTCCTCAGACTCCTGGTAAGCCTCAAGGGCTTTTGTCTTTCTTACCATTTCTTCCAGCTGTTCATCGGAAAGGCTGCTTCTGTATGCTTCCAGCCTGTCTGCCAGCTCTTTCTCACGCTGGGCTGCAAGACCGCGCTTCGGCACAAGAGTCAGGATCGCACCATGGGTGTTGTCCAGAAGCCATTTCTGGATCAGATTTTCGAAATAGCCTTCATTTACTGCAATTTTCAGCTTATCATAAATCTCCAGAAGTTTTACCTGAGAAAAAGCATTCTCATCATCATAAAGCCAGCTTCCCATAATATCCAGTCCATACATCAGACCTTTGGGGAACTGTCCAAAATCTGCCTCGCGGTAGCGGAACTCCATGTAATTGATTCCGGAAAGGACCGCCTTCTTATCAATTCCATTTTTCACAATGTCCTGAAGACAATTTCGGATAATGGAAACAAACTCCTCTTTCCGGGCAGTTCTGGCACCCTTTGCGATCACGGAGAAATAAGGCTGCAGAACGCCATCGCTGTAATCGCCATAAATATCTTTACCGATTCCGGCGTCCAGAAGAGCCTGCTTCAGCGGTGCTCCCGGCGCACTTAAAAGTGCATAATCCAGCACATCAAACGCCACACCCAGGGTGCTGTCCATGGCATTTCCCACAACCATGTTGTAGGAGAGGTAGGTGTTATCCTCTTCTTCCTCATTCTCCGCAATGGGATACTCGATCTGCAGGTCCTTCACCTGGGAAAAAGCAGCCTGCTCCTTAATGCTGGAATCTACGTCCAGAGCCTCAAATGCAGACAGATATTTCTCATCAATAAATCGCAGCTTCTCTTCCATATCCATATTTCCGTAAAGGTAAATATAGCTGTTGGACGGATGATAGTAGGTACGGTGGAAATTCAGAAACTCTTCATAGGAAAGCTCCGGAATATTCTCCGGGTTGCCGCCGGATTCCACGCCATAGGTATTGTCCGGGAAAAGATGGTTCATAATTTCTCTTTCCAGCACCTCGTCCGGGGAAGAAAATGCACCCTTCATCTCATTGTATACAACTCCATTGTATGTGAGCGGGCCTTCCTTCTGCTCCAGATGGTAATTCCATCCTTCCTGGCGGAAAATCTCCTCTTTCTTATAAATATTCGGGTAAAAAACAGCGTCCAGATACACATGCATCAGGTTCTGGAAATCCTGGTCATTGCAGCTTGCTACCGGATAGCAGGTCTTGTCCGGATAGGTCATGGCATTTAAAAAGGTGTTCAAAGAACCCTTTACCAGCTCTACAAATGGATCCTTCAGCGGAAACTCACGGGAACCGCAGAGTACGCTGTGCTCCAGAATATGGGGAACTCCTGTGCTGTTGGCAGGAGGGGTGCGAAACGCAATGGAAAATACCTTGTTCTCATCATCGTTCTCGATCAGGATCAGTCTTGCTCCGGTTTTCTTGTGGCGGAGCATATATCCTGTGGAATGGATGTCTGTAAGATTTTCTTGTGTTACAATTTCGTATGCAGGAATGTTCTCTATTTTCATTTTTTCCTCCAAAAGTCCAGTCTGGAGACAATGCCGCCAGATCGGTTTTATTTTCTATCATATCTTATCCAGGCCTGCAAAAACTATGCCCGGACTTTATTCATAAGGTATATTATACCATCTTCGCGCTGATAAGCGCAATATAAATAATTCAGGGGAGCCATGATCAGCTTTTCCCTCAATATAAATATGGCAGGCCGCACGATGGGATCGGACAGCCCGCCAAATGGTTGGTTCTATTTCTTTACTGCTTTTTTTCGACAGAGATTGTTTCTGACTCAGCTGTTTCTTCTGCAGCTGTTGTCTGAACTTCTGCATCTGCCTCTGCAGCCTTTGTTTCAGGCTCTGCTTTTGCTTCTGCAGCTGTTTCCTCTGATTTCGCCTCTGCAGCCTTTGTCTCAGGTTCTGCAGTCAGCTCGGTATCCTTTGTCTCTGGCTCTGCATCTGCCTCTGGAGCCCTTGTCTCTGGCTCTTCGTTTGCTTCTGCATCGTTTGCTTCTGACTCGTCTTTTGCCTCTGTGTCAGCCTCTTCTCTGTCCGGTTCTGTTTCCGGCTCAGCAGTTTCTTCTGTCACTTCTTCTGTGGCTTCTTCTGTTTCCACTTTTGCTGTCTCTTCTGGTGCAGCGTCTATCTGTACAGATGGGGTAAGACCATAGGTTAAGGACAGGTCTACATTGGACATTGCCATTCCGCACACTCTGCGTGTTACGGATACCGCCTGAACACCTGTGATCTTTCCTTCCATAGTCTGGCCGCTTCCACCGGACATTACAGCCTCGCCACTTGGATCTGTGACTGCATATCCATTGCTGGTCAGGGTGAAGGTTCCCTCGTCGGTTGTATAAGTACCGGTTTCGGTGTGCGTATACACATTTCCTCTCATTGCGAATCCTGCTACATACTTGTAAGTGTTGTCCCCATGAAAGGTTAGAGTATATGCATAATTTGTAGTACCCATTGCGCTATTGCTTGTGTAAGTTCCGCCGTAGGTACCGGTCTGGAATTTCGGAGCTGGAGTTTCATCCTCTGACGGTACTTCCGGATCCTGATCGGAATCATTTCCGGTCTGTCCATAGGTTAAGGACAGTTCTACATTGGACATTGCCATTCCGCACACCTTACGTGTTACAGATACCGCCTGAACGCCTGTGATCTTTCCTTCCATTGTCTGGCCGCTTCCGCCGGACATCACTGCTGCGCCACTTGAATCTGTGACTGCATATCCATTGCTAGTCAAAGTGAAGGTTCCTTCGTCAGTGGTATAAGTACCGGTTTCAGTGTGAGTATAAGCATTTCCTCTCATGGAGAAGCCTGCTTCATACTTGTAAGTACCGTCTTCACCAAATGTTAAGGTATATGCATAATTTGTAGTACCCATTGCGCTGTTGCTTGTATAAGTTCCGCCGTAGGTTCCGGTCTGGAATTTTACAGAAGGCTTCTCATCCTCTGACGGTGTTTCCGGTTTCTCATCGGAACCATTTCCGGATTCTCCGTAGGTTAAGGAAAGGTCTGCATCAGAATGTGCAAATCCGGATACCTTGCGCATTACGGATACTGCCTGACCATCTGCAATCTTTCCAGTCATAGTCTGTCCTGCTCCGCCGGAGAAAACAACCTCTCCATTTGGATCTGCTACGCTGAATCCATTGCTGGTCAGGGTAAAGAGCTCTTTGTCTGTAGTATAAGTTCCTGCTTCCTTCTGGACATAAGCAACGTCCTTCATGGAAAAGCTTGTCTGATACTGATAAGTTCCGTCTTCGTTAAAGCTCAGTGTATAGGTATAATCTGTGGTTCCCATTGCGGTAGTACTTGTATAAGTTCCACCATAGGTTCCGGTCTGGAATTTTACCGGTTCTTCCGGAGCCGGAGTTGTACTTGGTTCCGGTGCTGGGGTAGCACTTGGCTCTGGTGTCGGGGTTGCGCTTGGCTCCGGAGCCGGGGTTGTGCTTGGTTCCGGTGTCGGTGTTGGCTCATCTGCTGCCTGGTTTTTGCCAAGCTTTGCAGTGTAGGAAACGAATGCACCATTGTCATCGGTCTGATTAAAGCTTGCTTTTCCATAGTAAAGCGGAGAGGTAAAGGTAATGCTCTTATCCTTGTAAGTAAAGGTTGCGGTGGCACCTGTGGTGTAATGCAGTGTATATACTCCGTTATCATAAGTAACGGTTCCGTTTCCTTTATCTTCACCAGGCTTGGATGCATTGTAGATGGAGAATGTCATCTTCTGCACATCAATGTTCAGTACCGGAAACATCATAGCTGCCATTGGAGACCAGCTGATATCTACCTGGTATTCTCCGCCTGCAAGTCCGCCATCGCCTGTTGCCGGCTCTTTGTTATCTTCTTTATTGTCGTCTTTGTTGTCTTTGTCGCTGTCTGTTGGTTTGTTATCATCTGTTTTGCTGTCGTCTTTTTTGTCATTCTCTGTATTTCCAGGCTTTGCATCACTTGCGGTTACCCCTGGAGTGTTTCCGTAAGTCAATGTAATGGTTGCTGCGGAGAATGAATAAGAAGATACTTTTCTTGTAATGGATACGCTGTTTCCGCTGATGGAACCGGACATGGTTCCGTTGCCAGAAGACAGGGTAAGGCTGCTGCCGTTTACTTTATAAGTACCGCTCTCTGACTCTGTATAAGTCTGTCCCATCATGTTAAACTTCACCGTATAAGTATAGGTTCCGTCTGCATTGAATGTGACGGTGCATGCATAAGTCAGGCTGCTGCCCATTGCGGTTGTAGTATAAGTTCCGCCATAAGTTCCGGTCTTAAATGCTGTGCTGTCGCCGCTTGCTGCATTCTCTTTCTTCTCTGCACTCTTTTCCGCTTCCTTTTCTTCTTTGGAAATAATTACAGAGACATCGATGTCTTTTTCAATGGATTCCTGGGAAATTACAAATTCCGGATAAGTAACGGTTCCATCGTCTGCCACAAACTGCGGTGTGGTAGCACCAAACCAGAATGGGGAAGTGATCTGAAGGTTTCCATTATCCTCTACTTCAAAGGTTGCAACATTGTCGCCAAGTACCACATTTTCGTTGTTTACTACATAATATACCAGGCAGTAGGTTCCAGGTGCGATAACGTCTCCGTCCTCTTCTGTTTCTGCGGCATCTTCTGCAGCTTCGGCCGCATTTGTCAGCTCTGCCTGATAGGAGATAAATTCATCATTATCATCTTTGTTCTCAAAGCTTGCAGAACCGTACCACAGCTTGGAGGTAAATGTGATCACTCCATCCTCAAAAGTAAAGGTTGTGGTATTACCGTCTGCAAAGTTCATGGTGTACTCCCCATCTGCATAGACAAGGGTTCCGGTTCCTTTGCTGGTTTCCTTATCATCTGCATTGTACAGCTGGAAAGTCATATTTTCTGCATCAATATTCAGGACTGGCTCAAACATTCCCTGCATGGGGGACCAGCTGATATCTACCGCATATTCACCGCCTGTGATATCTGCTTTTTCAGATTTGCGGTATACTTTTCCGGCACCTTTTTCTGCCTGTGAAAAGTCTGTGCTGCGGGAAAATACAAAGTTTCCTTCTTCGTCAATACGAAGATACATGGTTACTGCAAGGTCATCGCTGACAACCAGCTCACACTCATATACACCATCTAAGTCGGTAACTGATGCACCATCAAAGTTATATACGCCTGTAACGGTCAGATCAGAAGCCGGCATGGTTTCCGGAAGCTCCTTCCACTGGGCAAAAATAAAGTTTTTCTTTTCCGGGGCTTCCAAAGCTTCAATCTGATCACCCTCTTCGTATTCCTGCTCTTTCCATACATTGCCATCCAGCATGTAAGTCAGGGTGTGTGTGGTGTCCGCATTTTCTGCTGCGCTGACATTCAGCACCGCAGATACAGCAAACGCCATCAGCATAAACACTGTCAACAGTGCTTTACGGAAGTTCTTTTTCACTTCAAACATCTTTTTTCCTCCTGTTATCATTTTATCTATTTTAGACAACCCTTCTGCATGCCACATAATGATCCGGCTCCATTTCCACCAGCTCACAGAGCGTATACTCACATTCCTTTTCAGCCTGTGGGCAGCGGCTGCAGAATCTGCAGCCCTTTGGAGGGTCAATAGGACTGGCAATATCTCCATTTAATGTGATCTTCTTTTTCTCAGAATTCACATCAATGGAAAGCACTGCCGAAATCAGAACCTTCGTATATGGATGCATAGGGTTGGCAAAAATCTTTTCTGCATCACCGTACTCTACCACTTTTCCAAGATACATAATCGCCAGGCGGTCGCAGATTTTCTTTACCACCGCAAGGTTATGGGAAATAAACAGGTAGGTAATGCCCATTTTCTTCTGTATATCCATCAGAAGATTTAAGATCTGCGCATGGACCGATACGTCCAGCGCACTGACCGGTTCATCGCAGACCAGATATTCCGGTTTCAGGATCAGCGCTCTTGCGATTGCAATACGCTGCTGCTGTCCTCCGGAAAAATCAGAGGGATACCGGTAAAGGTCGGATGCATTTAACCCCACATGCTCCAGCATATCGGCTACCATCTTTTTCTGTTCTTCCAAAGAGTATCCGCCACGGATACGCAGCGGTTCTGCGATCAGTTCCAGCACATTAAATCTGGGGTTCAAAGAAGATCCCGGATCCTGAAAGATTTTCTGCATTCTTTTTCGCAGTTCTTTTTTCTGGGAAAGACTGATGCCATTGATATCGGTTCCGTCAAATAACATCTGACCGGAAGCAGGCTTTAGCAGTCCCAGGGTTGCATTGGCAAATGTAGATTTGCCGCAGCCGCTTTCCCCTACCAGACCGAAGGTTTCTCCCTTATGGATCTGAATGGACACATCGCTGACTGCCTGCAGATATTTGGGCTTTGCAAAAAGCATCTCTTTCTTAACTGGAAAATCAATATGCAATCCTCTGGCTTCTACCAGAACCTGTTTCTCATTCTTGGCATATTCAGTATACTCAGGACTCATATCGATCCTCCTTCCTGCACATCCAGCATCTTACCTGCCGTCCATTTTCCAGTGTCTGGATCGGCGGCATTTTCTGCCTGCAGATTTCTTTCTCATAAGGGCATCTTGGATGAAAATAACATCCGGACGGCTTGTGCAGCGGACTTGGCAGAGAGTCCGGAATCTGTACAAACTTTCCTTTCTCATCTTCCATCTTGGCCACGGATCCGATGAGTCCTTTTGTATAAGGATGCAAAGGATTCAGAAACAGCTCTCTGGTGATTCCTTTTTCTACAATCTTTCCGCAGTACATCACGTTGATCTCATCTGCCATGTGCACCACCACACTTAAGTCGTGGGTGATCAGCAAAAGTCCTGTATCAGACTGCTTCTGCATATCAGACAGTACCTTCAGTACCTGGGCCTGAATGGTCACATCCAATGCCGTTGTAGGCTCATCAGCAATGATCAGGTCCGGACTGCAGGCAAAGGCCATAGCGATCAGCACCCTCTGGCGCATGCCTCCGGACAACTCATGAGGAAAGGCTTTATAACGCCTTTCCGGGTCCGGAACCCCTACCATTCTAAGGGCTTCCACTGAATGCTCCCTGGCTTCTTTTTTGGTCATTTTCATGTGCCTGATAAAGATTTCATCCAGCTGTTTTCCCACTGTCATGACCGGGTTTAAGGCAGATAAAGCATCCTGAAAAATCATAGAGATTTTTTTGCCTCTTAATTCTTGCATCTCTTTGTCGCTGAGCTGTGTGATATCTTGACCATCCAGTTCCAGTTTGTCCACGCGGACGGCTGCCGCTTCCGGATTTAACAGCTTCATGGCTGCCAGGGAAGTGACGCTTTTTCCGCATCCGCTTTCTCCGACCAGAGCCACGCATTTGCCCCGTCCGATTTCAAGGCTGATGCCCTCTACTGCCCGCACAATTCCCATTTCCGTGGGAAAGATTACTTTCAGATTCTGAATTTCCAGTATATTATCCTTCATCCGCTGTTCCTCCGTCTTCTTCCTTCATTGACTGGAACACTTCTTCCAGATATTGATTTCCCATATGCTTCATCAGCACAAAGGCACCATTTTTCCGCTTCATTCTTGGATTTAAGATTTCCTCAATGGCAAGTCCCAGACGCATAAAGGCAAAGACGGACAGGAAAATTCCAATTCCCGGTGCCAGAATGGTCCACCAGTGGCCGAACAGCATGGAACCGCCGTTCTGCGCATCTGCCAGCATTTTTCCCCAGCTGATGGCAGTGGGATTTCCAAGGCCAAGGAAGCTTAATCCCGCTTCCGCGATCATGATTCCCGCACAGGTAAGGGCAGTATTCATGACCACCAGATGGGACACACCTGGCAGAATATGCCGGAACATAATATATCCCTTGCCTGCTCCTGCCAGCTCCGCTGCCTTGACATAATCGGAGTTTTTCAGAAGCAGTACCTGGGAGCGCACAACTCTGGACAGGCTCTGCCAGCCAAAGAGTACAAAGACGAATACAATTACCACATAGCTGTGGCCAAAAATATTGGTGATCACGATAGTAAGGGGCAGGGTAGGAACTACGATCATGATATCCACAATACGCATGAGGATCATATCCACGATGCCGCCCATGTATCCTGCCGCTACTCCAAGTATGGAACCAAGCACTGCGATCAGAAGTCCTGTTATAATTCCGATGCTTAAGGATACCCGTGTTCCATAAATCAGCATACTGAACACATCCTGTCCGGTAGTGATGGACGTTCCAAGAAGATGGGCAAAGCTTGGGGAAAGTCCCTTGTCTGCTCTCTGGGTAACGTCGTAGGGATTGTAGGGTGCGATCACATCGGCAAAAATGGCGGTAAAGACCAGAAGCAGTACCATGAGCAGTCCCACGCGCCCCTGCTTGTGGTTCCAGATTTTCTGAAAGAAGCTGCCGCATTTTTTGCACCATTCTTTTATTCTTTCTCCCATACCGTCACCTCTTTTCTCCTAATGTTACCCGTGGATCCAACAGGCTGTAGCACAGGTCTGTCACCAGATTCGCCACCAGGGCAAACCCTGACAGAAAAATCATAATTCCCATCATCAGCGGATAATCATTGGTATTGTTTGCTTCCAGAAACAGGGTTCCCACACCGTTCCAGTTGAAAATCTGCTCGGTTACCACCGAGCCTCCGATCAGTCCGCTGATGCTCATGCCAAGACTTGTCGCAATCGGAAGCATGGCATTCCTCAGCGTGTGCTTATAGATCACGCTTTGGTTGGATACGCCCTTTGCCTTGGCTGTAATAATAAAATTCTCATTGGATACGGCAATCACACTGTTTCTGGTGCTCTGGGCATAGGAAATGATTCCACCGATCACACCACTAAGCACAGGAAGTGCCGCATTATAGGCCACATTTTGTATGCTTTCCCAGTTCCAGGAAAAGGAAGATACCATGTTCTGGTCTGTATACGCCGGAAAGATCTCCCACTGGAATCCCAGGAAAAACGCCAGCAGCAAAGCGATAAAAAAGGACGGGATGGCGGTTGAGATAGTGGAAGCATTCATAAGAGCCCGGTCCTGCCATCCCCCTCTTTTCCATGCGCAAAATGCACCGATCAGTACGCCGAAAAATACGGAAAGCAGCATGCTGGATACGGAAAGCACCAGTGTCCACGGAAGCCTTTCCAGAATCAGGTCAATTACTTTTGGGCTTCCGGACTGATAGGAGGTTCCCAGATCACCATGACACAAGTTCTTAATGTATCTCACATACTGTGACCAGTTGGAGCCGTCCATTCCATACTGCTTCCGTGTCAGATCCTTGATCATCTCATACTGCTCATCTGACATATTTCCCTGCGCCGGATAATATCTGGAACAGGGGTCATCCACGCCAAGGCGCGGAATGAAAAAGCAAAGTGTTACCACTACTGCAAAAATAAAAAAGGTATAGATAATTCGTTTTACGACATATATTTTTTCCATTCATTCCTCCAGACAACTGCCCTGCTACTGCACTTTTTTCAGGTTCTGCAGAGTTGCTCCGTTGAAGACAGTCTGTCCCGGTTCTGATACATATCCGGTGAAACGGTCTGTTCTCGCCACGGACAGGACTTCTGCACTGTACAGCGGAATCTTATAATAGCTTTTGGCTGTCATCACCTGTAACTTTTTGATCAGTTCTACTTTCCGTTCCTGATTCAAGGTATGACGCATTTCCTCAATAACCGCTGTCATTTCCTCATCCTGAAATCTTCCATAATTAGAAGAACGTTCCTGGGTGACAAAATGTGCCCTGTACATCACGTCTGCATTGGACATGGAAAGAATTACGGACTGCACAGTGATATCAAAGTTGCCCGGATAAATGTATGTGGTCTCCGGCGTGGAACCGGATGCCTGAAATTCCACCTCAATTCCAATTCGCTGGAACTGACGCTGCAGATAAGCAACCAGATCCTGCTGTCCTGTGGAGGTCAGGATCTTGAAGCTGATCCGCTCTCCATCTTTTTGCCGGTATCCCTTGTCATCTTTTTCGGGATACTGCTGATCCAGGATCTCGTTGGCTTCTTGCAGCTTTTCCTCGGTATCGCCTTTTAAAATATCTGCTTCCGGATTATAAAGCACCTCATTGGTTGGCAGGATCAGTCCCGCCGGTGCTGTGGTTCCTGCATGGTTCAGCGTCTTTTCTACCAGTTCCTCCTGGTCGATGGCCATGGCCAGTGCCTTTCGGAACTCCTGATTCTGCAGAAGCACTTTATTTCCCTCATTATAGGCATCCTGGGGATTTACATTCAGCACCAGCGAGGTCACATAGGTACCGGCTGCCCGGGATACATACATGTCCTCTTCCTGCTCAAACAGGGTGAGATAGTTGGAACTGATCGCCGTATCCAGCATGTCTATGTATCCTTTTCGCAGTGCAAAAATCGCGGTATTGGAATCCAGATAAAGCATCAGGCGAATCTTATCTACTTTATAAAGGGCGTCTCCGTTTTTGTCCTTCAGATGATAGTCAGGATTTCGGTCCAGAGTAATCATCTGGGCATTGATTTCCTCTCTGTTCAAGATCCAGGCTCCGCTTCCCACCGGATTTTGATACTGCTTCAGAAACTCTCCCTGAGGATTTTTGTTGTTTAGCTGCTGGCTTTCGCTGACCAGCGGCGCCCAGATATGTTCTGGAAGAATCAGTATGGTGCTGAACAATGTGGTCACAGCTCCAAGAACCTTATTCACCAGAAGATACATGACCGTATCCTCTTCCCCTTCCAGAATCTGAAAGATTCCGCTGTAATCCGGGTGCTGTGCCGTGAACATCCCCTGCTGCACCAGTTCCCCTTTGGAGGATTCATGGCGAAGGTCTGCTGTCCACGCCAGTGCTCCTGCGTGATTGCTTAAGGCGTTATCGGTAGCCACATCAAAGGTATAATACACATCCTCTACGGTCAGCTTTTCCCCGTCAGACCAGTGGACATCATCATAAAGCTCGATCCGCACTGCCATATAATCTTCCGAAGATGCATCATAGTATTCTTCCACTGCCTGATAATCATTGTCCCCTTCAAAGGTTCCGTCCTGTGTCAGGGGATTTCCCTCCAGGTCCACATAGCACCAGTGTCTGGCCGTCAGCCCTTCAAATCCCCCGGCGTCCTCATCATAGGAAAACAGGGTATTGTACAGCATGCTTGCCACAGTGGGCGCAATGCCGTCTCTGGACAGCCATGGCATAAAAGAGGTTGGAAAAGAATTTCCCACATGGCCCACATACAGGGTGGAGGAAGCATCCATTTTCCTGGTAGCAATGGAAGTGGCACATCCAGTCAATGCGGTCATGGCCATGCAGCCTGCCAGAAGCAGGCTCATTACACGTCTGCCTCTTTTTTTATTCATTCTCAGACTCGCTGTCATCCGGGATCGGGTACTGAAGCTGTTTTCCGAATCCATTCTTTGAAGCAGAATTATCATAAATTTCTTCAATGCAAAACAGATATGCCGGATATCTCAGCCATTTATTCATATCCGGTGTATGGTACACATCATGCTGAGCATTGATAAACTGCTGATAAAGCTCCCGCTTTCCAGATGTCTCCTCATCGTAGATCTCTATTTTTCCTTTCAGCTTGTAGGAAATTCCCGGCGGCTGATGGAAGAGAAGTGCCGCTTCTTTGTTTACCTGATAATTGATCCAACTATGTCTTTTGGCCATCTCCAGGCTTCCCATCTTGGTAAAATCCACACGGTGGTAAGCCTCTTCCCCATACATATACTTGATCAGAAGCTCCATGCCCCGTTTTCCATAGGTTTTATCTGCAGGATCATAGGTTTTGATATGGTTTACATATGCTTCCAGTGTCTCTTCCAGATACTCGTCCTTTGGAAGAAAACCAACTCCCTTTACACTTGCGTTGATACCTGCCGGTCCATAGGATACAAATGCAGGTTCATGGGAGCAGAAATTCAGGAAAAGCTTTTCCTTTGATTCCATTACCCCGTTGTACATGTCGATTACATGCCTGGCTCTTGCTTTAAATGCCCAGTCAAAAAATTTCTGTGATGATTCCATTCATTTTCTCCTTTGTTCTTTATTTCTCTTTCACGGTACATTCATGCCGATTCAGTCCCTCTGCTTTTCGTACGCGCAGACCGCTGATGGTCAGCTTCCCTCCATCTTCTGTGATCTCGCCTGCCGGTACAGTTGTTACCTGGTTCAGCCCCCGCACACCGCTTTCCGGGTGATCCGGGTACTGCTTGATGAAATTATTTTCGGAATCCATAACAAGGATTCCTTTCTCTGTAAATCCGTCTGCTGTGGTTTCATAGCTTCCGTCGCTGTACAGTGTCATGGTTACTTCAAATGTATCACTGCTGCCCTTCACGCTTCCCTCACCGGCAAACTTCATCAGTTCTTCCCCGGCGTCTGTTTTCTTAAACTCCATGTTTTCCCTGGCATCTGCTCCTGCATAAGGCAGTATGGATAATTTCAGATTACTGTCATCTACAACCTCGCAGGCTACGCGATCCTTCTCTTCCGGTTCCAAAGCCAGCTGTGTGGTGCTCACACTGTATTTTCCGCTTTCGCTGACAAACCTCTTCTGTCCGTCTTCTTCATAGGTGGTGAAATGAAGGTAGCTTCCGTCTTCATAGAAGGACACCGTGTGGCTGTATGTGATGCCGCCTTCTTCCACATCTTCGGATACATATACACCGCTCTGGAAATCTGTGCCTTCTTCCTGTTCCTCATAGCCATTGGTAACTGGGTAAGCAATCAGTGTTGTATCCGGGTCATCTGCTCCTACTGTAGATGCGGTAGCGCTTCCGTAGTGGATACATCCGCTCTCTCCGGTAAAATCAAGGCTGCCGTCTTCCAACGCCTTAAAGGTGGTTGTCAGTCCGTCGGAAACAGATTTTTCTTCACCATTTACAGAATCGTAGACCATCATGTAATCGTCTCCTGATTTCTGCCAGGTTCCAGAGCTTTTATTGACTTCAAAGTCCAGTGTGTTGGAAAACATAAATGTGCCATCCTGTTCCAGATCCAGATAGAAGGTCAGCTTCATGCCAAGATCTGTCAGGTCGATGTAATAATTTCCGGCAAGCTCCTCTGTGCCTTCTGTCCCCTTGGCCTCGGATTCTTCTTTTCCGCATGCAGTAAGTCCCAGAACCAGTACGACGCTGCTCAGCAGGAGTACTGCTCCTTTTAATCCCTTTTTCATATATTTTCTTCTCTCTTATTAATTTGCTTTTGTTTCTGTCTTTGTTTCTGTATCTGACTCTGCTTCACTGTCGTTCTCTTCTTCTGGCTGTTTCTCCAGAGTCATATCTGTGGATGGGCCGCCAGTTGGGATTTTGCCTTCCAGGATAAGAACTGCTTCTTCTGCTTCGGATTCTTCTGTTTCTGTTTTCACAGTAACTTGAAATTCGCCTAGCTCTTCTCCTTTTAAAGAAATCTCATTGCTATTCACTTCATAAGTTCCTTCGTCTTTTTGCTCCGGCATTTCTCCGCCGCCATTCATATCAATCTTCATCGGGGCACGGTAAAACAGGAAAGTTCCGTCATCTTTTAATGTGATCTCTATGGTAATATCACAGTTCATGGCATCGATGTGTTTTTCCCCTTTGAAGGTTCCAAGCAGTTCTTCGACGTCCACTTCGCTGTCTGATTCGGAATCAGTGTTTGCTGCGGCTTCTCTGGCAGCCTCTTTCTTTTCTGTTTTTGCATAAGCGGTTGTGGTCAGCATAGATGCCGCCAGTACGCCTGTTACCATCATGGTTCTGAATGCTCTGTTTTTCATTTTAGCTTCCTCTCTTTTTTGATTTATTTTACAGCTTCTGTCATATAACCGTTTTCTACTTTATAGATCCGGTCTGCAATGGCCATTGTGGATTCCCGGTGTGAAACCAGAACAATACTCTTTTTGCTCTTCTGCTTGGCCAGTGCCCTGAGAATGATTCCCTCGTTGATACTGTCCACGTTGCTGGTGGGCTCGTCCAGCAGAATCAGCTGTCGTCCACTCAGGAATGCCCTGGCAAGTCCCAGTCTTTGCTTTTCACCAGAGGATAAGGCATCGCCCATAGCTCCTACTTTCGTCTGATAGCCATTTGAAAGGCTCATGATAAAGTCATGTACCGATGCCAGGCGGCAAGCCTGCTCCATTTCTTCCTGGGTTGCATCCGGCTTTGCGATCCTTAAGTTCTCTTCGATGGTATCGTCAAACAGATAAGTCACCTGGCTTACCATGGTCACATTGTCCAGAAGATTGCTGCTATTGATCTTTTCAATATCTGTTCCGTTAAACAGGATTTCTCCGCTGTCTTTTGACCAGAAACGAAGCAGCAGCTTTAACAGTGTGGATTTTCCACAGCCGCTTTCACCGATGATACCTACGATCTCGCCTTTTTGTGCCTGCATGCACACATCTTTTAGGACAGGTTCATTTTTCTGGTAGGCAAAGGAAAGATTCTTCACTTCCAGATTTTCGTATGTAATATTTTTTCCATCTGTGATCTCTTCAACCGCAGGTGCTTCCTCCAGAAGATTCAGTACACGGTCGCCGCTGGCAAAGGTCTGTGTCAGATTGCCGGGCAGGGCGGAGATGGCTACCACCGGGCCGAAGCTTCCAAATATGGCTACCACGCCGATGATCATTTTTCCAGAAGTCAGGTGTCCGGTATAGACCAGAACGATTCCCGCAATTAAGGTGAGCATTACAAAAATGGAAACGGCCAGTTCTGTGACTGCTGCAGCTTTTCCAGATGCATCCTTCATTTTTCTTGTCTCTTCCAGAAGGCATTCTGATCTGCGGTTAACTTCCTGCTCTCTATTTTCTCCTGCATTATGGAATAAAATATCTTTAATTCCCTTGATGCTGTCCAGATAATAAGCATTAAAAGAAGCAAACTCCCTTCGGTAAGTGACACCTGGCTCTTTTAATGCTGCGGAAGAGATCATAGGCACCACAATGCCGATCACCAGATAACCGAACAGTGCTACAAGCGCCAGCCATGGGCTTGCCGCAAACCAGGTAAACAGGCATACGGCAAGGGATACCAGAATGGCGATGCAGATTGGCGACAGAGTATGGGCATAAAAAACTTCCAGTGTTTCAATGTCTGATGTAAGCATGGCGATGATGCTTCCCTTTTGCTTGCTTTCCAGCTTGGCCGGACAAAGCTTTCGAAGCACTCCGAAAATTTTGTCTCGTAAAATGGCAAGCAGGTGAAAGGCAATATAATGATTGCTGTACTGCTCTATGTAGCGAAGCAGTCCGCGGAGGATTCCGCATCCTACCGCAAGGGCAATGATCCATTCATAAGAAAGCCAGATGGGTTCCCCAAGTGCCTTTGCTACGCCAAGCGCGCCGAACAGCGTCACGCTCATGGCGCAGAGATAACCGATGCTTCCGTTGATGACAGCCAGTATCAGGACTGCCGCAAAGCTTCCCAAGAGACTGATCAGATGGGCCATAATATTGATGCCGCTTCTTCGAAGCGTCTGTTTTACCTGATTCATGCGCTCACCTCCACATATCCCTTTTCCAGTTCCTTCTGTCTTCGGTAAAGAGCTGCATAGCCGCCCTCCTCATCTATCAGGGACTGATGATTTCCACATTCTTTCACTTCTCCGCTTTCCAGATAATAGATCTGATCAGCAGGTACGATATTTTCCAGGCGGTGGGAAATGACGATTACATTTTTTTCTTCGGAAAGTGCCTTGATGTTTTTCATAATGATCTCTTCACTTTCGATGTCGATGTTGCTGGTAGCTTCATCAAAAATGTAAATGTCCTTATCCGCAACAAGATTTACAGCCAGTGCCAGTCTTTGCTTCTGTCCACCGGAGATATTGGCCGCATCCTCGGAAATGTTCTTATCCAGACCGCCGTTTTCTTCTATGAACTTCCATAGATTTACTTTCTTTAAGGCTGCTTCCATCTGTTCTTCTGTGGCCCATGGACACACCAGACAGAAATTGTTTCGCACAGTATCATTAAAAATATAGGTATTACAGCTGACAACTGCCAGATGTCCATAATAGTCTGTCCGTGACAGCTGGCTGAGTTTTGTGTTGCCAACCAGGATGGAGCCTTTTTGCGGTACCAGGTTTCCGTTCATTAATCCTACGAGGGTAGATTTGCCGCATCCGGATTCTCCCACAATAGCGGTCATTCCCTTTTCCGGGAAAATCATGTTTACCTCTTTTAACACTTCTCTTTTTCCGTCATAGGAAAAGCTTACCTTCTTCAATGCAACCTCACTTCCGGTTACAAATTTGCTTCCCCACTTCGGGTCTTCCATTTCCAGCAGGGAAATAATCTTCTTTCCTGCGCTTACTCCGTTCATGGCCACATGGAAGGCACTTCCAAAGGCACGCAGAGGAAGGAAAAAGTCTACTGCTACCAGCATCAGAAACACTGCGGACATTACGGTGATCTTTCCATCTGCCAGGTCTCTTACCGCAAATGCAATTCCAGCTCCTGCTCCGCCGTAAGCTACCAGATCCATAATAGTGGTACTGGCCAGCTGCATGGTAAGAACCTTCATGGTAATCTTACGGAACTCTTCTGCATTCTGATTCATTTTTTCATGCTGCCTGGCATCTGCCTTAAAAATCTTCAGTTCTTTTAAGCCCTGTACGCTGTCCAGGAAATAATCTCCCATAGCAGTATATTTGTCCCAATATTTTGCAAAGATTTTCTTTGCCCACTTGGACACCGCAATAATGGACACCGGAATCAATGGAACGCAGCACAGAAGCACAATGGCTACTTTCGCATCTAGTCTTACGCTTACAATAAATAAGATTACCGGAGCCAGCATGGCATAAAAAAACTGAGGAATGTAGTTGGAAAAATACAGATCCAGCTGCTCGATTCCTTCCATACTTACCTGAGTCAGGCCTGCCATACTCATTTCGCTGGTACTTTTCATACCCAGACAGATCATTTTGTTGTAGGTTCTGGCACGCAGATCCCATTTTACCTCACGTCCGATACTATCCTTCAGACGAGCTGTGCATCTAGTGCAGACATATCGGATTATCAAAGCTGCAATGCCGGTCAGCAGCGTTGGCACATATTCGCCCGGTGCTGCTTGCTCCAGCATCAGGTGGATCGCCTGACAGATACACATGGTGATTCCCAGATTGGCACATAGCCCGATTACCATACTGATGACCGTATATACAATGTACTTCTTCTTATCACCCAGAAGTCTTAGCAAGTCTTTATCAATCATACTTGTTTTCCCCCAAACTCTTTTCCTTACTCTATAACTTTAGTTAGTTGAATCTAATGTAAACAGTAAAAAAAGGGGGGAACGAATCCCCTCTTTTTACTGTAATTTAATTAGTCTCTTCTAACATCAGTACATTATGTATAACACAGAAACAGAGGGTTGTCAATCGACATTTTTCGAAGAACATAAAAAATGTCAAATCCCTCTAATTTTGACTATATTTATTTAACTTATTTTCCTTATTTATTCCTTTGTAGAAAGATATTTCAAAATTTATATGTTTTCCATGATGTATCTTGTTGTATCTTCTCATATATGGTAAAATAAAAGAAAAAAGGAGGCCGTGTGTATGTTTCTAAAGAAAACCCCAAAGCCAAAAGGCACTTATCTGGCCATCACAGAGTCCTATTATGATAAAGAGAAAAAAGCTACCAGGCAGAAAACCATTATGGGCCTTGGTTATCTGGAAGAGCTTCGGAAGGAATTTCCAGATCCCATTGCCCACTTCGAAAAGGTTGTGGCAGACATGAACCAGGAACGGGAAGTGAAGAAAAATTCTGTGGTTTACGTAGACCTTACTGCTGCCCTCTCCCCTGGCGAACACACTTTGAGAAATGCAGGCTACGGCATTTTGAAACACATTTACAAGGAACTGCAGCTTGATATTTTCTGGCGCACCAAAACATGGAACCTCTCTCTTTCCTACAATATAGAAGAAATTTTCCGCCTGCTGATTATTTCCCAGATTCTCTATCCGCAGCTTCCGTGGAAGGACGCGATCAGCCAGGTGCCTTATTTCGAAAAACTGACTTCCTTTCAGGAGGAAGACCTCTTAAAGGCCCTCCAGCTCATCCAGAAATACCAGAGAGATATTCAGAAATGGCTGTATGACCATTCTGCCAATATGTTCTCCCGTGATTACACCAGAATACACCATGAGCAGAAGGATTATATTTTTTCTCGCCAAACCGGCAGTACTTCTGTGGGAAAATCTGTTTCCCGCCAAAGTGCCTCTGCCATCCACATGGAGTTTCTCACAGACCAGCAGGGAATTCCCATTGCATATGATCTTTCTATCCGTGGTACTATGTTGAACCAGTCGGTTTCCAATGCTGCAAGACGCATCAGCAGAGATTATTTAAAAGGGCTTGCGCCAGAGGAATTTATTTTCCGACAGTCCGAAGGAGATGCCGCCTCCGAATTTCATGCATACATGGAAGCTGCCCTTGCCATCAAAAAAAGCTCCCTGCCAGCAGCATCTTCTGAAGAGCTGGACCAGGCAATCAGTGCACAGGTCATCATCAGCTTCACCGCTTTTACCATTCTGCGCATCCTTGAGGCAAAGCTGGATTTCGCCTTTTCCGAAGAACAGATCACATCGTCTCTTCTGAACTACAACTGCATGCAGATTGCAGGCAACATTTATCAGTTCACCTACTATGATTCTCTTCTTGCAGCCTGCGAAGCCAGCCTTGGAGTGGAACTGCATAATAAATACCGCAGCCAGCTCCAGATTCGGAGACTGCTGCGGTATTAGTCAGGTACTTATTCAATTAGGCTCCCAGGCTTCCCTCTCCCGGGAAATGAAGCTCATACATCTCACGAGCTGCCCGTGTAACCATCCCCAGCTCTTCTTCCAGCTTCAGCGTCTGGGGAAGCTTCACAGCGGTATGATAGATATCTGCTTTGAGCTTGTCCTTTGCCTGCTCACTGCTTATCTTAAGGATGCCAAACAAAGTGCTGTTATATGCCTTGTCAGACTCACTCAATTCCATATATGTTTTCACCATATGACAGCACTCTCTGTACAGCATATCCTCATAATCCTTACCTTTGGAGCGGATTTCCTGAAATTTCATTTTATCCAGCTGTTTAAGAATTTCTTTACGTCCGCCTCGAACACCCATAAATCGTCTTCCGCTGTCCTTGTTGAATTCCATAATCATCCACAGTGCGATCAGTCCATCTGCACGGGTATCTCCTCCAACCTCAGATTTATCCTGATAGCGGATATTCCAAAGCTCTTTGCGGATTTCATTCAGCTCAGGCTCCTCTCCGGCCTCAATAGACATGTTCAGAAGTGCAAGTCGCTTCGCCGGGTCTGCTTCTCTGTAATATTGTGTGATAGTTGGGGTATCCATAATTCTCTCCTTTATGCCTCTTCGTAGGTCAGCTCTGTCTCAGCCATATTCAGAGCCTCCTCAATGACCTTATCCATGTCCATATAGCGGTACATGCCAAGGCGTCCGCCAAACAGCACATTCTTCTCTTCCAGTGCCAGGCGCTCATATTTATCAAACAGCTCGTCATTCTTGGGGTCGTTGATCGGATAATAAGGCTCCTTGCCCTTCTCCCATGCTGCCGGATATTCTCTGGTGATCACGGTCTTCGGCTGTGTGCCGAACTCAAAGTGCTTGTGCTCAATAATTCTGGTGTACGGCACCTCATAATCGGTATAATTCACAACCGCATTGCCCTGATAATTGCCCATATCCAGAACCTCGGTCTCAAAGCGCAGGGAACGGTATTCCAGCTCGCCATAGCAGTAGTTGTAGAACTCATCGATCATTCCGGTAAACAGGATCTTGTCTGCCTGTGCGCTAAGCTCTTCCCTATTGTCAAAGAAATCGGTCTTTAAGCATACCTGTACGCCCTCAAGAAGCTTCTTGATAATGCGTGTGTATCCGCCCTTGGGGATACCCTGGTAAGGATCTTTGAAATAGTTGTTGTCATAGGTGTAGCGAAGCGGCAGTCTCTTAATGATAAATGCAGGAAGATCCTTGCACTCTCTTCCCCACTGCTTTCTTGTGTAGCCCTCTACCAGCTTCTCATACACATCCTGTCCTACCAGCGCCAGAGCCTGCTCCTCCAGGTTCTTCGGATGCGTGATATGCATACGGCTGATCTGTTCCTGGATCTTAGCCTGTGCCTGTACAGGTGTCTTCACTCCCCAAAGCTGGTGGAAGGTATTCATATTAAATGGAAGATTATATAGTTCATCCTTATATATTGCTATTGGTGAATTTACAAAATGGTTAAATTCTGTAAACTGATTCACATAGTCCCAGATTTCCTTCCTGGATGTGTGGAAAATATGTGCACCATACTTGTGCACCTGGATTCCTTCTACATTCTCTGTGTAAATGTTACCGCCAATATGATCACGCTTGTCGATCACCAGACAGGTCTTTCCCTTTTTGGTGGCCTCATGGGCAAATACAGCTCCAAACAATCCGGCTCCTACGATCAAATAGTCATATTTTTTCATCTTGTGTTGCCCCTTTCCGACTAAAGATGTTTTTATTATAACAAATTTTCAGAAAAAAAGGTAGTCCTTTACTGTCAGGACTACCTTTTTTTATAAAAGTTTTAGATTTGAACTTTATTATTTCGCAGCAACCTTATCAAACTCATCTGTAATTTCTTTGGAAGGCGCTTTTGTAAGAAGACTGACTATCACGATCACCACAAGGCTAAGAAGGAAACCTACTGCCAGAGAATAAAGCCCTGTATAGGTTCCAAGTGTCTGTCCGCCCACCAGCGGGATATAGTCCCAGATGATAACGGTAAGACCGCCTGTCACCATTCCTGCAATGGCACCCTGAAGGTTGGTTCTTCTCCAGAACAGAGACATTACCACAATCGGTCCAAATGCGGCTCCAAGACCTGCCCATGCATTGGACACCAGTCCCATAATGCTGCTGTTAGGATCCCATGCGATTGCAAAAGCAATTATTGCGATCACAATAACCGTAATACGGCTTACCCTTAAAATCTCCTTAGAATCTGCATCCTTCTTGATAAAGTTATGATACAGATCCTCAGACACTGCAGACGCCGTTACCAGAAGCTGGGAATCTGCGGTAGACATAATTGCTGCCAGAATTCCGCAAAGGAACAGTCCGCCGATAAATGGCAGTGCCAGCTGAGAAGTAAATACCTTGCGAATCATTTCAATAAATACGCTTTCAGAAGAAGCAGCTCCATTTTCACCAAGAATGGTTGGAAGCAGGTAAGCTCTGCCGATGACCGCAATGGCAAATGCAGCTGTCAGAGAAAGTAAATCCCATATAATGGCGATCACCCAAGACTTCTTCAGCTCTTTCTCACTTCTGACTGCCATAAATCTTACCAGAACGTGAGGCATTCCGCAGTATCCGAAGCCCCATGCCAGCTGGGAAAAGATTTCCACAAAGGTATATGGTCTGTCTCCATTTATAAAAGGATTCAGGTAAGCATTTGCGCCCCCAGTGACACCACTTTGTGTGATCAGATCTGTCAGATTGCCAGGAAGCAGGAAATATGCTACCAATGGTACGACCAGAAGGCCAATAAGCATCAGAGTACCCTGTACAAAGTCTGTGACGCACACTGCCATAAATCCTCCCATAAAGGTGTAGCAGAGGATAACTGCTGCTCCAATGGCAAGTGCCACATGGTAATCCAGTCCGAATACGGTGTTAAACAGTTTTCCGCCTGCTGCCAGGGCAGATGCTGTATATACCAGAAAAAAGACTACGATAACAATAGATGAGATCAGAAGCAGAATCTTTTTCTTATCACGGTACCGATTCTCAAAAAATGCCGGGATAGTCATGGAATTATTAGCCACGATGGTGTATTTACGAAGTCTTCCTGAAATGCATACCCAGTTCAGAACGGTGCCGATAAACAGTCCCACCGCAATCCAGATCTGCCCGGATCCCAGAGAATAAATTGCTCCCGGAAGCCCCATCAGAAGCCACCCGCTCATATCAGAAGCCTGTGCGGAAAGTGCTGCCACCCATCCGTTCAGTCCTCTTCCTCCAAGGAAATAATCCTCTGAGCTGGAGGTCTTTTTCATGTAAACCGCGCCAATGACGATCATCATTGCCAGGTAAAACACAAAAGCTGTCAAAATTATTGCTGTTGTAGTAACCACTTTTTCTCCTCCTCTGTTGCTGCTGTCTGCAAACAGCCAAATTACATATTTACTACTTTACCACAGAAGAGTATAAAAGCGCAAGCTATATTATTTATTTTTTTCCTTTTTTGAGATACACATTTTTGATGTACCACAGAGCCTTGTCTTCGCCCTTGTCAGAAAGGATGCGAAGAAGCCCTTCTAATTCCTTCTTTGTCTGGGGATGGACGAACCACAGCTTAGGCTTGCTTTTGAGGAAATATTCAAGCGGCTGGTGATTGTCATAGGCATCTCCAAGATAAGTTCTGGAGGCGCTGATCCGGTCCATCACCATCTCTGCCACATATCTGCGGGGCATCCTGGCCCCCATGATCACGTGCTCCGGATCGTTTATGGCATAGTCCACCCAATGCTCATAGTGGTGCTTGTTACGGCCCTTATGATGCAGCCACGCGGTGGACACGCCGATGTCCTCCCGCTCCGCGTTATTTGGGCTTCTTGTCCCCTGATAATATTTGCAGCCCACCAGGAACTCTGCCGGGGAATACTTGGAAAGGTCGTGAAGCAGTCCCTGCTTGTAAAGCCCGATGCGGAAGCAGTATCTCATGACCATAAGCTTATGCTTGGTAATTGTTTTAAAGTGAAGCCACGGATGCATCCTCATCCAGCCTCCTTTCCATTTACATTTTCAGCTGAATCTGCAGGCTTTTCTGGTTTCGCCTCATCTGCTGCCGGGATTTCCACACTTTCTTCTTTCACGAAATTCCCAGTCAGCGCTCCTTTTCCAGCATCTGATAATACCGGATTTTCGCTTTTCTTTCCTTTTCCCTTATGTTTCTTCTCCGGTTCCGGTTTCTCCACGCCCTGAAGCACCACCACAGTACGGGGGCCAACTTCCACGCTTCTTTCATAAACCTGGCCATTTTCCCCGTAAAAGCCATCGCAGGTCAGATCTCCGGTATCCATTACTTTCTTCCACTCCATTCCCTCCGGAAGATTGGGAAGGGCCATGCTTCTTGTCTCCCAGTGGAAATTAAAGCCTACATAGAGGAAGTCATCTCCAGTTCCATCTGCCTGCCGTGCATACTCCCCGCACAGCATCATGCCGATCATGCGGCTGGTGTTTTCCATATTGCAGAACCATGCCCGCTCACCGTGGAAGGACAGGTCCGGGAAACCTTTGCCCAGATAATCTGCCTCTTTCATGCTCTCGTTCATATGGAGAACCGGATGGGCTTTTCGAAGAGCCACTGTCTTTTTCACAAAGGCAAGCATGCTGGCATTTTTCCGAAGGCCCCGCCAGTCGATCCAGCCAATGGGATTGTCCTGGCAGTAGGCATTGTTATTGCCCTCCTGGGAATTGCCGATCTCGTCGCCGCCGTAAATCATGGGAACCCCCTGGGAAAACAGCAGCATTGCAAAGGCAGCCCGCATCTGGCGCTCCCGCATCTGACGGATCCACTGCTTCCGGCTTGGCCCTTCTATGCCGCAGTTCCAGGAATAATTATAGCTGCAGCCGTCGTTATTGCCCTCTCCGTTTGCCTCATTGTGCTTGTAATTATAGGAAACAAGGTCATTCAAAGTAAAACCGTCCTGGCAGGTAATGTAATTGATCACCCCGTGGTCATCCGGGTTGTGACGGATCCGGTACTGCACCGCCGGGACCATATCCTCATCGCTTTTTAGGAATCTTCTCATATCCTGCAAAAAGCCCAGATTGTACTCTGCAAAGCAGCGTTTCTTCTGTTTCTGGTTCTTATAAAGAGTAGCTGTGTCCATTCCGTCTGCCAGAATTTTGGTTCCTGCAAGCAGGCCATCCTTCATGATCAGAGCAAGCGGTGCCCCCGCGCCTAACACATGGAAGCCGTCCACATGGTAATTCTGTTTCCAGAACTGCAGCGCCCGAAGAGCCATCAGAGGATTGGCCTCCGCCGGGAAATACATTTCCATCATACAGCCGATTCCCGCCTTATGGAAAGCCTTGATCATATCGCAGAATTCCCTGTGGGGATCTTTCGTTGCGCAGTAAGAGCGCTTTGGCGCAAAATAGAGTCCATTTCCATAGCCCCAGTAGTTTACTTCATCCTTCTTGCCCTTTGTGGAAACCAGCCCCTCCGGCTCCTTTTGCCGGCTGATTTCCATAAATTCATAGGCAGGCATCAGCTCTACGGTGTTAATTCCAAGTTCCTGCCAGTATGGGATCATCTGGATCAGGCCTTCAAAGGTTCCCCGAAGCTTCGCAGGAAGCTTGGACTGCTTGGTATAACCCCGGACGTGGACCTTGTAAAGGATCATGTCCCCGAAATCCGTTTCCGGTGATTTCTCATCCTCCCAGTCGTACCCTTCCCCGGACCAGAATCCGCAGCGTACCTTGTGGGGATCGGTATCCCAGGGAGCCCCGAAGTGCTCTCTTCCGCTGATTCTGCTGGCACAGGGATCCAGGCAGATTTCCCCGTTGATCCTAAAATTGTATTCCAGGCTGTTTACATTTAATTTTTTCATAAAGACAGAAAAAATACGTCCTGTCCGGTATTTCTCATCCAGAAGAAGCTCGTAAAATGGCTCCTTTCCATTCTTTCTGTAAAGAAGCAAAAAGACCTTGGCGTCCTCATCTGCTTCCACTGCAAAATTATATCCATCGATCATCTGGCTTGCCCCAAGTAAAAGGGGAGAACCGGATGTTACAACCACGCTCTTATTTCCCGGTATTGCCACTTTTAATGCCCTCCTGTCTTTGTCTGATGTCCCGTCCCGGCTAAATGTTTCAGGCTTTTTTCCTGCCAGAGCTTGTTTGAATCTAAAATTTCAGATCCAGTTCCACCGGGCAATGATCAGATCCCATAATGTCGCTGTGGATCTTTGCATCTTCCAGCTTTTCTTTCAGCGATGGAGACGTAATAAAATAGTCGATTCTCCATCCGGCGTTCTTCTCCCTAGCCTTGAAACGATAAGACCACCAGGAATACGCGCCCTCCAGATCCGGGTAAAAATAGCGGAAAGTATCGATAAATCCAGCTTCCAGCACTTTGGTAAAGCAGGCACGCTCCTCGTCTGTGAAGCCGGCATTCATCCGATTGGTCTTGGGGTTCTTCAGGTCGATTTCCTGGTGTGCCACATTCATGTCCCCGCAGCAGATCACAGGCTTCTTCTCCTGCAGCTTCAGAAGATAGGCAAGGAAATCCCGCTCCCATTCCATGCGGTATTCCAGCCTGCGAAGCTCGGACTGGGAATTGGGCGTGTACACGGTCACCAGATAAAAATCCTCCATCTCGGCGGTGATCACACGGCCTTCCTTGTCATGCTCTTCTATTCCAAGTCCGTAGGTCACGGACAGCGGCTCCTTCTTCGTGAATACGGCGGTTCCGGAATAGCCTTTGCGGTTGGCATAGTTCCAGTACTGATGATAGCCCGGAAGTTCCAGCTTCACCTGATTCTCCTGGCATTTGGTCTCCTGCAGACAGAAAATATCTGCGTCCAGCTTTGCAAAGCTCTCCTCAAAGCCCTTGGTGATACATGCGCGGATTCCATTTACGTTCCATGATACAAGCTTCATGTTATTCTCCAATCTGTAAAAATTATGGTTATTGCTCACATATTTCACAATCACACTCTTTGTCCGTTATTGTCTGTGAACAATAATTATATTCTAACACTTTCTTCATTATAACACAGTTTTCCCTATTCACAAAACCTTATTTTTCTGGTACAATCTTAATATTCACGAATTGCCCTGCCCTAGAGCGTGTTTGAAAAAGGCTTTCTGCAGGAATGATTTTTCAAACAGGCTCTAAGGCGCCTTGGGCAGTTTGATCAAAAATAAAGCGAGGTATTTCAAATGAGTGATTTAGATGTGAATAATTCCTGCGGAAGCTGTGGAAGCAGCGCATCCTGCGGCGGTTCTGACTGCTCCACCTGCGGCGGCTGCAGCACAGATCCGAACCAGCACAGCACCATTACCCTGACCATGGAGGACGACACCGAGGTAGAATGCGCCATCCTGACCATTTTCCCGGTAGATGCCAAGGAGTATATTGCCCTTCTTCCACTTGATGAGAACGGACAGAACCACGACGGCGAGGTTTATCTGTATTCCTTCGCCCGCACCGAGACAGGCGCTCCTATGCTTTCCAATATCGAGAGCGACGAGGAGTACAATAAGGCTGCCATCGCATTTGACACAGTACTGCAGAATGCGAAAGAGGCAGAGGCTGCCGGAATACCGTTAGAGTAATTTCCCGGATTTTCTTTTTCAAAAATTTTTAAGCAATCAAAAAGCAGGCTCTGTGATTGATAACTCTTTCACATTGCCTGCTTTTATGGTTTATAATATTCGAAATCCGCTGATTTACTCACATTTCCCGCGGACTTTGCTCACTGATTTTTCTTACTTCGTAGTACTTCCGAATCCGCCGTTTCTCACATCTGTCACATCATCATCCACTGTGATTCCATACTCCACAAAGATTCCCTGCATGAACCCGGTGTCCGCCTTTAACTCCACCACCTTATTCTCATTGGTGTCATTGGTCAGCTTGGCGAAAATATGACCTTCGTTGTCAGAATAGAAATAATCGCTGTCAATAATTCCAACGGTATTGTTCAGCTGCAGGCGGTATTTGAATCCAAGACCGCTTCTTGGATAGCATTTCAGCACCCACTCCTGATCCATCTCCACACGGATTCCTGTTGGGAACTTGACTGTCTCACCCGGCTTGATAGTAAAATCCACCGGGGAAAAGAAATCATAACCCGCACTTCCTGCTGTGGCACGTCTTGGCAGACGGATTCCCTCGTAAATCTTCTCTGCTTCCTCCACAGTGGCACTCTCAAAAGCATCCATCCAGTCTGCCACAAAGCGCTCTTTACTTACTTTATGA
>OLSL01001022.1_pt1 | contig 27892 bp, 25 predicted proteins | sample 1672511 | NCBI WGS metagenome assembly OLSL01 (sample SAMEA3136694, study PRJEB25190) | human gut metagenome | biome: human gut; feature: human-associated habitat; material: faeces | place: Austria | collected 2013
CGGTTTTCAAGACCGCCTCGTTATGACCACTTCGATATCTCTCCATATATATCTTTTATCGCTTTCGCTCAGCGACGAAAGATATATTATCATTTATTACAGCATATGTCAACTGTTTTTTTCATTTTTTTACTTTTTTTGCATTTTACGGTTTTATTTGTCTTTCGACCTGTTGTTCAGGATTGCTTCTGCAAAAATCAGATCCTCCGGTGTGGTAATCTTTATATTATAATAATTTCCTTCAACCAGTCGTACCGGCTGGCTGAAATATGCTTCCCAAACCATCGCATCATCAGTAATATTATTCTCATCTTTTTCGATAATATACTTGTATGCATCAAAAATTTCCCGGAACTGAAAACATTGTGGCGTCTGCACCTGCCACAAACTTTTTCGATCCGGTGTTTTTACAACCCAGTTATCCCCATCTGCTATTTTAATCGTATCTTTTGTTCTGACTGCCAGAACACATGCCTCATCCAGCATTGTCTGCCCTGCTATTTTTTCTATGTCCTTTTCGTCAACAAAAGGTCTTGCTCCATCATGAATCATAACGATATCCGTTGTCGCAATGGCACACAGACCACAATATACCGAATGATACCTTTCCCTGCCTCCCGGTACAATTTTACTAATCTTATGCAAACCATACTTTTCCACTATCTGCTTTCTGCAGTATTCTTCTTCTCCCTGTTCTGTAACCAGAATGATCTCGTCTGCAATACTGTCTTCAAATGCTTTCAATGTATAATATAGTATTGGTTTTCCTTTTAATTCAATATACTGTTTACTGACCTGTGCTTTCATTCTTTTCCCGCTGCCGCCCGCCAGTACAATCGCAGTAATTTTCCTGTTTTCTATCATGCTAAACTACACTCTTTCTCCCAGTTTCAGATTGGGTATCGCATTCAGATCCCATCCATGTCTTACCCCTGCCATATATTCATAATAAGCCGCCACTCCTATCATTGCTGCATTGTCGGTACAGAATATTGGAGACGGATGATAGAATTGTATGTTATGTTTTTCACATTCCTGTTCAAACGCACTTCTGATTGCTGAATTCGATGCAACACCGCCCGCGATGGCAAATTTATTCATATTATATTCTTTGCAGGCAAGCATCGCTCTTGTAGTAAGGGAATCCACAATACTTTTCTGGAATGATGCTGCAATATCCGCCTTATTGATTTCCATTCCTTTCATCTCACACATATTAAGATAATTTAATACTGCTGATTTTAAACCGCTGAAACTAAAATCAAACGGGGCATTTTCCACGGAAGCCCTCGGAAATTTAATCGCATTTTCATTTCCTTCTTTTGCCAGCCGGTCAACCTTTGGTCCTCCCGGATATCCAAGCCCAATCGCTCTTGCAACTTTATCAAAAGCTTCGCCTGCCGCATCATCCCTGGTTCTTCCAATTACTTCATATTTTCCATAATCTCTTACTACCACCAGATGCGTATGTCCTCCAGACACCACCATGCACATAAACGGAGGTTCCAAATCCAGGTTTTCGATATAATTTGCTGAAATATGTCCCTCTATATGGTGAACCCCGACTAACGGTTTTCCCGCCGCATAGGCGATGGCCTTTGCTTCGGCAACACCTACCAGCAAAGCTCCTACCAGTCCTGGTCCGTATGTAACCCCTATCGCATCAATATCTTCCAGTTTTACTTCTGCTTTCTCCAATGCTTCTTCTATTACATAATTAATCCTTTCTATATGCTTCCTTGAAGCTATCTCAGGTACAACTCCTCCATACAATGTATGGATATCTATCTGCGAAGAAATTACATTTGACAGAATATTTCTTCCATTTTTCACAACGGCTGCTGCCGTCTCATCACAGGAACTTTCAATTCCCAATATCAGTATATCTTTATCACTCATTTTTTCTCACTCTTTCTCAAACGGCCTGTATCCGCTGTTATTTCTCCAGCTCAGATGGTTCATCCAGTTTCCATCCATATATTTTCCACTGTCCATCATCATTTTTTCTGAGAATATAGGTTTCTTTACTTGTAGTGACATTATCCCCAGTCTGAAGATAGTATGTACAGTTCAGAGAAGCAGTCTTTTTTCCTTCCACCGTAGAATAAACAACATCTGTCGTTTTATCAAAAATAATATTGCTGATGGTACGTTCGCTCTTCTTATAGGCTGCAATTTCTTCCTTCAATTCTTCCAGATATTCATCTTCCGGATTCTGCTTCAGAAGTTCTTCATCCATCAGTTTTTTTGCCAAATCCGCTAATTCATTGACAATCTCATCTGTATTATCCTCATTGTAATAACATTTCTGGATTCTTGTAAAAAATTTTACCACTTCCAGCGGGGTCTTCGGATAATATTCATCCAGATTCTTGGTTAATACTCTTTCAACTTCTGACAAACTGTCATTTTCCACTTTGTTAATATCTCTGCTGCTATCCTTATTTGCGTAGCGGTAATAGATTAATACGCACAAAACGATGATTAGTGTAATTGTAACCAGTTTTTTTATATGCTTCATATGTTACCCTCCTTTTCCTATTCTTCTTCGAAATTCAAGGTAATGCTTTTTCCATCCTTCCCCGGATATGTCCTTGTAAAAATATTTCTTGCTTCTTCCAGATATTCTTCCGGTTTGACCAGAGACGGACTATAATGTGTGAGCCACATCTGTTTCGGCTGCGCAGTCTGTGCCAGTTTTGCAGCCTCCTGAAAGGTCATGTGCTTATATTCCCTGGCCTTCTTTATCTTCTCTTTCTCACCATACATGCCTTCACAGATAAACAGATCCGCCGCCTCCGCTTTTTCAGCAATAATATCCATCGGTCTGGTATCTGTACAATATGTTACTTTGAGTCCTTTTCGTGCACTTCCAAGCACCATGTCAGGAGTAAATACTCTTCCATTGTCTTCCACACTTTTTCCTTTTTGCAGACAATTCCAGAATTTCTGCGGAATTTCCGCCTCCTGTGCCCTTTCTACACTGAATTTTCCGACACGTTCAATTACAATATTGTAACCATAACAAACTACCTTATGGTTTACCTTAAATGCTTCTATCCGGTAGCCGTTTAAATATACAGTCTGGACATTCTCGGTAAGTTCAATGAATTTTATTTCAAATGGCAGTTCTGGTGCAATAACCCGGAGTGCATTTACAACCTTTTCAAGTCCTTTCGGTCCAATCATGGTGACTGGCTCTGTTCTGTCCGCATTTCCCATTGTAAGAAGAAGTCCAGGCAGTCCGCTGATATGGTCCGCATGATAATGTGTAAAACAAATCACATCGATCGGGTGAAAACTCCATCCCTGCTCTTTTATCGCAAGCTGTGTTCCTTCCCCACAGTCTATCAGCAGGCTGCTCCCATTATACCTTGTCATTAATGCCGTAAGCCATCTTTTGGGCAGCGGCATCATTCCTCCTGTTCCAAGTAAGCATATATCTAACATTTTATTAACCTTCCGTTCCGATATGCCCTACATTCTTATCAGATTAGTTCCGGATTTTCTGTTATATCCGGTGGAATTATGAATCCGGCGGTTATCTTATCATAACATTCTTCGCAAAGATCAAACCGATGTATCTGCCCGTCCTTTTCCGAAAAATATCCCCACTGGTATTCGCAGGTATATCTTCCTTCCACAACAACTCCGTTTTCTACTTTTAATTCCTTTCCGCACATATTGCATATCACTTTTTTCACTGTCTTATCTACATCATATTCTCTCATAATGCCACTTCCTTTTCAAGTATATCCTTCAGCTCTTTGGTTCTGATACTTTATTATATATTAGTTACGATTGTATTTGAAGTGGCAATATATGTTATTTTACGTCTTTTTTCCACATGATAACAGCATTTTCCCGCGGTTTTTCGTAAAAATTCTTCCGGATTCCCGCACTGATAAATCCAAAGCTGCTGTATAAATGAATCGCTGCCTGATTGCTTTCACGCACTTCCAGTGTCAAATCCTGAATATCTCTTTCGGCAGCTACCGATATAATTCCCTGCATCAGTGCTTTTCCAACACCCATTCTTCTGTATTTCTCTGCAACGGCAACATTTATGATATCTCCTTCATGGAATACCTGGTACATTCCGGCATATCCTGCAATGCTGCCATTCCATTCCGCAACCAGAAATATCGCATGGGAATATCCCAGGGATTCTTCAAATGCTTTCTCCGACCAGGGAATAGAAAACGACTGCACCTCAACTTCATGTACCGCCGGAATATCCTCCATTGTCATTTTCCTGATCAGTATTTCATTTTTCTGATTTCTATTTTCTTTCATCATTTTTCTGATTTCGTTCTCTTTCTGCCTGGGATGGTCTCAGATAATCCGGTGCATGTTCTGCTGCTGTTTCTGTTTTTCCTTCTTCAAAATACCTTTTTCCCGCCTGTGCCACCGAACCTGCCTTCTGCCTGTTCATCTGTGCTGGTGCAAAAAATGCTTTCTCTCCGAGTTCTTCTTTGATTTTTCCAGCAAATACAGGGACACCGTCTCCAAGGAATATTACTTCTTTTTCAGATTGTTTGATTTTTTCAATCAATTCATCCATTGGAAGAATACACTGCCCCACCACTTCTTCCACATTTCCTTCATGGCTTGTATAAATCCCGGTATATACCTGATTTCTTCTTGCATCCATAATTGGTACAATATACTTTTCCGTATCATAGAAATTATATGCCATAGCTTCCACGGTAGGAACATGAATGAGAGGTTTCTTTAACGCAAGCCCCAGTCCCTTTGCGGTGGCACTTCCTATTCTCAGCCCGGTAAATGAACCAGGACCTGCCGAAACTGCGATCGCATCAATTTTCTCCAGTTGAAAGTCCGTCATCCGGCACATTTCATCAATCATTGGAAGCAATGTCTGGGAATGTGTCTTTTTATAATCTATGGTATACTCCGCAATCATAACATCATCTTCTGTAATTGCCACGGAAGCAACCAGGGAAGACGACTCTATTGCCAATATCGTCATTTCTTAATCCTCCTTTTCCCCAAATCAGCCTTTGGAGATTGTAATTTTCCGGTAATCAAATCCTTTTTCCAGATCCTTCTCTATGGTTATCGTAACTGCATTTTCCGGTATCATTTCCCGAATCAGCTGTGCCCACTCAACAAAGCACACACCTTCCCCGTAAAAATATTCTTCGCACCCAATCTCATACATTTCATCGATATCACTGATTCTGTATACATCAAAATGATAGAACGGAAGTCTTCCCTGAGTGTACACCTGTACAATCGTAAACGTAGGACTGTTTACCGGTTCTTCAATTCCAAGTCCGGCTGCAAATCCCTGTGTAAATACGGTTTTTCCCACACCGAGATCTCCATCAAGACAGAATACCGTCCCTGCCTCTGCCTTCTGCGCCATCTGTTTTCCAATTTCATATGTTTCGTCCGGCGAATTTGTTTCATAAACCTGAACTTCTCTTTCTGATTTCATATCCATCTCCTATTTCATCCGGATCGCCGCCTGAACTGCATAATTCCGGACTATTTCCTTTAAATCGTCATATTTGTCTGCGACATCCCTGCAGGATAATTTAAACACTTTCTTTTTTCCAACATATATGGCTATTATTTTTTTCGTAGAAATCACTTTCTGCACTTCTGCCCATGCATAAAATGCCGTGTCTTCACCCTGGCTGATTGAAATACCTCGCTGCGAAAAAACATACTGCACTGGTTCCTGGTATCCCCTGTCATTCTCCATCATTCTTTTTGACTGGATATTAAGCCGGAGTGGCTGCACTACCAGAAATAATAATGCCGTAATCAGCATACAGGTTTTGGACAATCCGTCGCCATGCATATAACACAGCTGGATAAATGCCAGCATTGCACAGATACTGATGATAATCCCGGTAAATCCCCAGACAGAAGAATAGGTATGATACATCAGGAAATGGAATAATTCTTTCTCTGTTATCTTTGTATCTATTTTTAAATCCATGTTATTTGTGTATTCCTTTCATAGTAAGCTGTATCCGTTTTTTGGCAACATCAACACTCAGCACCGCAACATCGACGATATCTCCCACAGAAACTGCTTCTAACGGATGTTTGATGTATTTATCCGTCATCTGGGATATATGGACCAGTCCGTCCTGATGTACACCGATATCCACAAATGCACCAAAATCTATTACATTTCTTACCGTTCCCTTTAAGAGCATACCCGGTTTTAAATCAGTGATTTCCAAAATATCTGATTTTAATACCGGTTTTGGCATCTCATCTCTCGGATCTCTTCCCGGCTTTTCCAGTTCTTTTATAATATCAGAAAGTGTGATTTCCCCAATTCCAAGTTCCTGTGCCATCTTTTCTTTATTCCGGATCATGAATGACAGTCCGACAAGATTGCCTTCCCGCACTGCTTCTTCATCGAATCCGAGTTTTTTCAGAAGTTTCTGTGCCGCTTCATAACTTTCCGGATTAACACTTGTATTATCAAGCGGATTTTCTCCTCCTGAAATCCGTAAAAATCCGGCACACTGCTCATATGCTTTCGGTCCTAATTTTGCAACTTTCAATAATTGCTTTCTGTTTGTAAACCGGCCGTTTTCTTCTCTGTATACAACAATATTTCTGGCGACCGTCTTACTGATTCCGGAAACATATTCCAACAGGCTCGCCGAAGCCGTATTCAGATCAACACCGACCCGGTTGACACAGTCTTCTACTACGCAGGTTAATGCTTCTCCCAGCTTTTTCTGGTTCATATCATGCTGATACTGACCAACACCGATGGATTTTGGATCGATCTTTACCAGTTCTGCCAGCGGATCCTGAAGTCTTCTTGCAATGGAAACCGCACTTCTCTGTGCAACATCAAAATCCGGAAATTCTTCGGTTGCAAGTTTACTTGCCGAATAGACGGATGCTCCCGCCTCGCTTACAATGACATATTGCACATTTTCATCGATTTCTTTTATTAATTCTACGATAAATTTCTCTGATTCCCTGGATGCCGTTCCATTCCCAAGTGAAATCAGTGTAATTCCATATTTCTTAATCAGTTTCTTTAATACTTCTTTGGACTGTTTTTCTTTGCTCTTGGATTCTGCCGTTGCATAAACAATCGTGGTGTCAAGCACTTTTCCGGTCGGATCTACAACTGCCAGTTTACATCCGGTACGGAATGCCGGATCCCAGCCAAGCACAACCTGCCCGGTAATCGGCGGCTGCAGCAGTAACTGTTCCAGATTCTTTCCGAATACCTTGATGGCATTATCTTCCGCTGTTTCTGTCAGCATATTCCTGATTTCTCTTTCAATCGCCGGGAAAATCAATCTTTTATAGCCGTCTGCCACGGCTTCTTTTAACACTGTTTCTGTTTCTGCATTTTTTCCGGTAATGACTTTCTTATACAGATAGTTCAGCATTTTTTCCTCATCTGCTTCTATTTTCACAGTGAGAATCTTTTCATTTTCTCCACGGTTAATCGCCAGTATTCTATGCCCCGCAATCCGGTTGACCGGCTCTGTAAAATCATAATACATCTCATATACGGATTCCGTATTTTCTTCCTTTGCCTTCGCCACGACAAGTCCGTCCTTCCAGACGTTCTTCCGGATATAGGTTCTGTACTCTGCCTGATCGGAGATATATTCTGCAATAATATCTTCCGCCCCCTGTACCGCCTCCTGTGCGGAAAGCACTCCTTTTTCTTCTGAAATATATTTTTCCGCCTCTTCTGATACAGTTCCTGTTATCTTCTGCCCAAGAATATCTTTTGCAAGGGAATCCAGTCCTTTTTCTTTAGCAATCGTTGCCCTCGTTCTCTTCTTCTGTTTATAAGGACGGTATAAATCTTCCACAGCCACCAGTGTTTCCGCCTGCATAATCTGCTGCTTTAATTCATCAGTCAGTTTTCCCTGCTCTTCAATGGAAACAAGCACCGCTTCTTTTCGTTCCTCGAGATTTCTCAGATACTTTAATCTCTCATCAAGATTTCTCAGGACTTCATCATTTAATGAGCCAGTCTTTTCCTTACGATAACGTGCAATAAACGGAATGGTATTTCCTTCGTCAATCAGATTTACTGCAGCTTCTGCCTGCCATAACTGAATCTTTAATTCTTCGCTTATTTTCTTTGTAATATTCATGTTTTTCCCTGTTTCTTTCATCATACTTATTCTGATTTTTCAAGATTTTAATTCAAAAAAATATCAGAATATTTATCTAAATTATACCTTTAACACTTAAATATTGCAAGTATGAATTACTCCGCCTCATGACCGGGGTTTTCAGAAAACCTGCGGAACGCAAAAAATATCGCCACAGCTAAACTGCAGCGATATCTCTCGTTATTAAAAAAGATTAATTCTTAAAATTCCGGTTCAATCAGACCATATGTATTACCTTTACGTTTATATACTACATTGACCTCTTCTGTTTCTGAATTAAAGAATACAAAGAAATTATGTCCCAAAAGTTCCATCTGAACACATGCTTCTTCCGGATCCATAGGTTTTACTGCAAATCTCTTGGTTCTGACAATCTTTACACTGTCATCTTCTTCATATTCTTTCTCAAGATATTCTGCTGAGAACCCTTCCCTGCCATGTTTCTTATCAATCAGTTTATTCTTATATTTCTTTAACTGACGCTCAATTACCTCTTCTACAAGATCAATGGATACATACATATCACTGCTGCTCTGTTCTGCTCTGATGATATTTCCTTTCACCGGGATTGTAACTTCAATCTTCTGTCTATCCTTTTCTACAGATAATGTCACAATTGCTTCTGTGTCGGGAGAGAAATATTTCTCAAGTTTTCCAATCTTATCCTCCACAGCTGTCTTTAATCCTTCAGTAACTTCGATGTTTCTGCCTGAAATAGTAAATTTCATGATGCCCACTCCTTTAACTAGTTATTCCTTATTCACGGTCTGCTTATAAGGTGGCTGTCATTTATCTATGACATTTATTTATGTTCTTATTATACCACGTTTTGTTTTTTTTTCAATAAAAATATTCATTTTATTCTAATTTTTTTCTATTTTTACTCTTTCGCTTTCTTTATTATCTGACAACTCATTTTTTCAAAAATCTATTATTTTTTAATCTTTTGTTACATATCAAATACATTTTTTTGTTATATGACACCATCAATCCACCACTATTTCCTACTGTTTTATGTGGATAATGTGGATAACTTTGTGGATTACCCTTATTTTTCCGCTCTGACTTCTTTCAATCCCAAGTAATCCACCGTTTTTATCCACATTTTCACATTTCGAACATATTTTCTCATTTCTTTAGAGCCTGTGTTATTTTTGTGGATATCTTTTGGTTGACATGTGGACTAAATTTTCTTCTTTTCCGCATTTTCCCACGGAACATCTTTTCCGGAAAAATCAAGCATTTTTTCGCAAAAATTTAATTTCAGAACATTTGAAATCTGAGGCATTTTTTTCTATCTTTGTTCCATGCAGTGGTTCTTTACATACATCATTTTTCCATATATAATGATATGCGTGTCAATAATTATATTTTACCTGACAATTGATTTTTATACAGCAGAAAGGATTACTTTATGAAGAATACAGTCATTATAACCGGTGCTTCCCGCGGAATCGGAAGAGCCTGTGCTTTGGAATTTGCCAAAAAAGGATATTCACTTTTTCTTACTTCTTATAAAAATGCGGATTTACTGGAAGAAACTGCCGAGGAGGCCCGCAAATACAGAGTCCATGTGGTAACTGCGCCGGGCGTTAATATCGGAAATTATGAAGAATGTACGGAATCTATATGGAAAAAGATTGAGGAACTGAATTTAAAGATTGATTTTCTGATTAATAATGCCGGCATCTCCTATATCGGACTTCTGCAGGATATGAGCTATGAGGAGTGGAAAAATGTGATCGATGTAAATCTCAGTTCTGTATTTACGATGTGCAAACATGTAATTCCGCATATGCTTAAGAACGGACACGGAAAAATCATTAATGTGTCTTCTGTCTGGGGAAATGTCGGTGCTTCGTGCGAAACCGCATATTCTGCTTCCAAAGGCGGTATTAACAGTTTTACAAAAGCACTGGCAAAAGAACTGGCACCAAGCAATATACAGGTGAATGCAATTGCGTTTGGTGCCATAGATACTGATATGAATAAATTTTTAAATGAAGAAGAACGTCTTTCCCTTATCTCTGAAATACCAGCCGGACGACTCGCCTCTGCCGACGAAGCTGCACAGCTTATTTCGGCTGTGACAGACTGTGGAACATATCTGACAGGTCAGATAATATCCATGGACGGTGGTTGGTGCTGAGCATCGGCAGTTTTACCTGGGCTTCCGGTATGTATGCCATACCAGTAGTTTCCTCCGGAGCCGGTTCTGCCACGGTTTCCTCCGCCGCAGGAGCATCCGCTGTGGAATCCTGCGGTACGTCCTGAGACTGTTCTGCTTCGGTTTCTTCCGCAAATCCTTCGGTTTCCAGTTCTTCTGTCCGTGGCTCCGTATAACGGATCGCCATATCATTAATGGTCGTGACCTTCGCAGGAATCATACTCAGGACAATTCCTGCTGCCAGTACAATGACTGCCATCAGAAAAAAATGCTTCCAAAAGGATTTACTGTGAATACTTTTCTGTATTTTCTTTTTTGAACTTTGTATTTTTTCCTTCCATGAACTCATTTTAATAAACTCACCTTATACATTATCAAAATCAAATACCGGTCTTCCCTCTTCATCAAACTTTACTTTCATAACCATTGCATGACGGTTCGGATCGTATAATGGATCTCCTGTGATCTCTTCGTATGGACGTGCATGATAAATGCATAATGGAGTTTCCCCGTCTTCTGCAACCGTGAAACTGTTATGCCCCGGTCCGAAGATCTTCTTCTCCTCGTTAGTACAGCAGACCGGATATCTGGACTTTTTCCAGGAATTACGATCGAGAAGATCCGCATCTTCATCTGCTTCCATCAGTCCCATACAATAGCATGCACCTGTAGCGGATGCTGAAAATGTAAGATAAATCTTTCCGTTATTTTTAATTACAGCCGGACCTTCATTTACCCAGAAGTCAACTCTTTCCCAGTCATAATCCGGTGTAGTCAGCATAAACTGTGCTGTTTTTAATTTTACAGGACTTTCCATCTCTGCCAGATACAGGTTAGATGCAGCGAACTGTCCGCCTGTTTTCTCTGCCCAGCACATATATCGCTTTCCATTTGCTTCAAATACAGTGGCATCAAGCGAGAAATCGATAAAGGTCTTATTATCGCCCTCTGCCGGCTGCATCATTCCACGTTCCACCCATTCATCATGCAGTGGATCCTGTCCGAGACATTCCAGAACATATGGCCTCAGTCTCCAGATATCATCCACCTTACTTGCTGCAAAATATAAATACCATTTTCCATCCAGATAGTGTAATTCCGGTGCCCAGATATGCTGGCTCATCTCACCGCTTTCATGTTTTCTCCACACCACGAAAGTTTCAGCATCTGCCAGCTCTGCGATTGTCTTTGCTCTTCTCAGCTCAATGCAGTCATATGCCGGAACGGAACCGGTAAAGTAATAATAACCGTCGGTATGACGATATACATAAGGATCTGCCCTCTGTAAAACGATCGGATTATTATAATGTAATTCTTTGCTCATAAAATTCTCCATTCTGAAACGATAATACTTTTTGCTTCTGTGTCGTTTCGCACTCATACCTTAATCTTACCATATATTAATGAAATTGTCTATTCACTAAAACCGGTTATTTTTTCCATTGGCTTATTCGTATACGGACAGCTGTACAATGGCATAAGGACTTCCCTGTTCATCATTTAAGGAAACCGTTATTGCATCTTCCTGTTCATATACCACCGGATAGATAATATCACGGTACATTGCGGATTTCTTGTATTCCACACGCAGTCTGTTTATTTTCCTGCCGTGAATCATCTCATCATCCGGCACAAATTCCATTGCAAACCAGACGTACCAGCTGTTATTCACATGCCCGTTTGTATCAATATGATATTTTTTTATATATACGGGATCTTTTTCCACACCTTCTCCCTGCACTTTTATCTTCCTGCCGAGATATTCCATGTCTATCTTCTCTTCACGTTCGTAGACATCGATATCTTCCGGTGTGACTTTTACCGGTTTTCCGCTTTCCGTGTCCACAAATACCCATAACGAATCGGCATTTACCAGCGGACGATCTTCTAATGTGCGGATGACAAAATTCCGGTATCCATACACACCTTTTGCAGAATATGACCAGGTTCCGACCTTGATATCTTCTCCAATATGCATATCCTCCAGCAGATCTATCTGCCAGGAAGTCAGCAGCCATGCCCTGTGAACTTTCTTTAGATGTTCAATGCCGACTCCCAGTGCTTCGGACTGAAAGGTGCTGCAGTCCTGCAAATAATTAACAACCGCCGGAATGCTTAATTTTCCATGTCTGTCAACTTCACTGTATCGAACTTTATCCTGAAATGAATACATATTTCCTCCTATCTGATGTTCCGATACTGCATCGGTGTCATCTGGAATGTTTTCTTAAAGGATCTACTGAAATGCTCTACATTGTCATATCCCAGTGTCCTTGAAACATTTTCCACTGTCATGCTGGTATTTTTCAATAATGTTTTTGCCTTTTTCATTCTTATATTTTTCACAATATCCCCAAAAGTTTCCCCTGATTTTTCTTTGATATATTTTGACATATACGGTTTTGACAAGTGGAAATGTCCGGATAAATCTTCTAAGGTAACAGAGGTGTAATTCTCCTGGATAAAGTTGAGAATCTCATTCATTCTGGCATCAAGGTTCTTGCTCTTAATGCAGTCTAACTGGTTTACCGCAACAGTAAGTGCATGAATGGACGCACCGATAATATCCTCATCAATGCCGACACCCCAGAAACGCTTTCCTTCATGCAGAATACCGACATATGCGACTGCTTTTGAGGAAGAACCCCGTTCCAGGGAATGTTCCTCGTATACGGATAACTCATAGCTGATTCCGAAAAACTGCTTGATTACATTGCTTACGGCATCCAGTCTTCCGTTTCCGTTTGCTTTCACCCTGGTAACTTCATTATTATAGTTAATCGCTGCTTCTGCCACGATACCGTCCGTTTGTTTGAAATGACATTCCACAATCTGGAATACCGGCATATTATGAATGTATTTGTCCTCAAAGATCTGATAGATTTCTTCCGGCTCTAATTCTTTGTGTCCCTTATCGGAAACATCCTTTATCATATAGCCTACGGATTCCTTCATGGCATCCGGCAGTGTCATGCTGTATTTTTCTTTTAATACATAGCTGATTCCACCTTTACCGGACTGGCTGTTAATACGGATAACATCTTTATCATAAGTTCTTCCGACATCTTTCGGATCAATTGGAAGATATGGCACTGTCCATCTTTCTTCTTTCTTTTCTTCCCTATATGCCATGCCTTTTGCAATGGCATCCTGATGAGAGCCTGAGAATGCAGTGAACACCAGTTCTCCTGCATATGGCTGTCTTGGGGATACTTTCATCCTTGTCAGTCTTTCGTATGTTTTGCTGATCTCCGTCATATTGCTCAAATCAAGCTGCGGATTAACTCCATGTGAGAACAGGTTCATGGCAAGTGTGATAATATCTACATTTCCTGTTCTTTCGCCATTTCCAAACAGAGTTCCTTCCACCCTGTCCGCACCGGCAAGCACTCCGAGTTCCGCATCACTGACACCACATCCCCTGTCATTATGCGGATGAATGGAAATAATGGTATTTTCCCTGTACTTCAGATTCTTATGCATATACTCAATCTGTGTCGCAAAAACATGCGGAAGGGAATGTTCCACGGTTGCTGGCAGATTGATTATGGCTTTTCTCTCCTTCGCCGGCTGCCAGACATCAAGCACCGCATTGCAGACTTCCAATGCATATTCCGGCTCTGTTCCGGTAAAGCTCTCAGGACTGTATTCAAAAGTAAAGTTTCCTTCTGTTTCCTCCGCAAGGTCTTTTAACAGTTTTGCACCATCCGTTGCTATTTTCTTAATCTCTTCTTTATCCTTGCGGAATACCTGTTCTCTCTGTGCTACCGATGTAGAATTGTACAGATGAACGATGGCATGCGGTGCTCCCTTGACGGCCTCAAATGTTTTCCTGATAATATGTTCCCTTGCCTGCGTCAGCACCTGCACCGTTACATCATCCGGAATCATATTTCTCTCAATTAATGCCCGCATAAATTTGTATTCCGTCTCAGATGCTGCCGGGAATCCAACCTCTATTTCTTTGAATCCTATCTCTACAAGCATTTTGAAAAATTCCAGCTTTTCTTCCAAATCCATTGGCTCGACGAGTGCCTGGTTTCCATCTCTCAGATCCACACTGCACCAGATCGGTGCTTTGTCAATATATTCCTTTTTCACCCAGTCGTAAGTCACTTTCGGAGGCATAAAATATGCTCTCTGATATTTTTCAAAATTCATCATAGTAATAGTTTCCTTTCTCCTAATCTTCGATAATAATATTTATCAATTTTATATTCTTAATTTAACATATTCAGATAATAACATTTTTATGTTAAAAAATCAATGAGTAATTTTAATCATTTATATTGACTTTTTTTATCCAATCAAAAAACTGCTTCTTCTCATCTCTGAAAAAAAACAGTTTTTATTCTTCTTATCGGATTTCTTTTACCGTTTTATTTACCAGTTCAAACTCATCAACAATTTCCTGTGATGGTGCTTTGGTCGCCAGACTTACCAGAACATTGACTACCAGTGCGACAAGAAATGCCGGAAGCAGTTCATAAATGGCAAATACTCCTCCTAAGGTACTAATTCCGTATTTCCATACGAATACCATGATTCCGCCGCTGAGCATTCCGGTAAGTGTTCCCCACATATTGGAACGCTTCCAGAATAATGCCAGAAGCACTACTGGTCCGAATGCCGCACCAAATCCTGCCCATGCAAAGGATACGATACGGAATACCGAGCTGTTCTGATTCCACGCAAGAATCACTGCGACAAATGCAATACCAATCAGGGTGCATCTGGCAATCAGCATGGATTTCTTTTCACTCAGATCTTTTACAAATACTTCCCTTACAATATTCTGCGATACGCTTGAAGAGGCTGCGAGCATCTGGGAATCTGCCGTGGACATAATTGCCGCAAGAAGTCCCGCAAGGATAATACCCGCAATCAGTGCTGCCAGAACTCCATGTTTGCTGATAGCCGTTGCTATTGCAATCAGGATTCTTTCCGAATCGTTCTGGCTCTCGATTCTTCCTGCACGAATCATCGCATTACCTGCTACCCCGATAAAAATGGATACTGCCATGGAAATGACTACCCAGATGGTTGCCACACGTCTTGACAATTTAATTTTTTCCGGTTTTTCCACTGCCATAAAACGAAGCAGGATATGCGGCATACCGAAATATCCAAGTCCCCATGCAAGCAGGGATGCGATGGTCAGCAAACTGTAAGGCTCTGCCAGACCAGTATCCGGATTAAAGATACTGGTAACAGAAAAGTAACCCGCCATGGATTTTGCATTGTCTAACACTACATCAATGCCCCCTGCCGTCGTAGTTCCATAAATAATAACTACAAAAATTGCCAGGGTCATAACAATACTCTGGATAAAATCCGTGGTACTTGCCGCAAGGAATCCGCCAAGTGCCGTATATGCCACGATAACCAGTGCACTAATCACCATCGCAACATGATAATCAATGCCAAATAAGGAATTGAATAATTTTCCACAGGCCGAAAAACCGGATGCCGTATAAGGCACGAAGAAAATCACAATTACCACTGCGGCAATCACGGAAAGGATTCTCTTTTCATCGCGATAGCGGTTGGAAAAGAATGCCGGAACTGTACTCGAATTTCCACAGATTTGTGTATAAACACGGATTCTCTTTGCTACAATCAGCCAGTTTAAATAGGTTCCAATAGCAAGTCCTACTGCCGTCCAGACCGGCTCTGCCAGTCCTGTCACAAGTGCTACTCCAGGAAGTCCCATCAGAAGCCAGCTGCTCATATCCGATGCCTCCGCACTCATGGCTGTGACAAATGGACCTAATTTTCGACCGCCAAGATAGAAATCATCTGTATTCTTATTCTTTTTAGAACAGAGGATTCCTATCCATACGATACCTATCATGTATACAACAATTGATATCAGCATAAAAATCGTTGATGAACTCATTTGTGTTCTCCTTTTTCACTTATCTCATAGAAAATCCGATGTCCAAAGGAGTTTGTTACTTCTTTGTAACATCGGACTTAAATTCTGTTTTATCTTTTTACAAAAATGTTATTACTTTAAGGAATCTACGGCAGCTCTTTCGATTGGAAGTCCTGCTTTGTATCTCTTTAAGTATTCATCAAATCCTTCTACATCCTTTGGATCCGGCTGCATTTCCACACCTGTTTCTCCGTGGAATACTTCATCTGCAAGGAAGTCATCCAGAGTCTCTCCATCTTTCTTATTTACCATATAGGATGCAAGTAATGCGATACCCCATGCACCGCCTTCGCCTGCTGTTTCCATAACAGAAACCGGAGTATTTAAAGCTGCTGCAAGGATTCCCTGACCAACACCTTTTGTCTTGAATAATCCGCCATGTCCGTAAATCTTATCTGCCTGTACACCTTCCTGCTTGAAGAGGATATCAAGACCTGTCTTTAATACGCTGAGGGCTGCAAATAAGTTTACTCTCATGAAGTTTGCAAGGTTGAATTTGCTTTCCGGTGTGCGGACAAACATCGGACGACCTTCTTCAAATCCTGTGATATGCTCACCTGAGAAGTAGTTGTAAGCCAGTAATCCGCCACATTCTGCATCACCTTCCAGAGCCTTGTTGTAAAGTGTTCCAAAAAGTTTGTTCATATCTACATCCATGCCGAATGCTTCTGCAAATTCTTTGAAAATATTTACCCATGCATTCAGATCTGAAGTACAGTTGTTGCAGTGAACCATTGCCACGGCATCTCCTGCAGGTGTTGTTACCATATCGATCTCTTCATGTACTTTCTCAAGTGCTTTTTCAAGAACAACCATTGCAAATACACTGGTTCCTGCTGATACATTACCGGTGCGGACTCTGACGCTATTCGTAGCTGCCATACCGGTTCCTGCATCACCTTCCGGAGGGCATACCGGAATGCCTGCCTGAAGCTTTCCTGTTGGGTCCAGAAGCTTTGCACCTTCTTCGGTAAGTGTTCCTGCCTTTTCACCTGCAACCAAGACTTTTGGAAGGATATCTTCTACTTTCCAAGGATATCCTTTCGGTGCAACCAGTTCATCGAACTTGGCAAGCATCTCTTTATTCCAGTTACGTGTTGTGCTGTCGATCGGGAACATTCCGGATGCGTCACCAACGCCAAGGACTTTCTCTCCTGTCAGTTTCCAGTGTACATAACCTGCAAGCGTTGTAATAAAATCAATATCCTTTACATGCTCTTCTTTGTTCAGAATTGCCTGATACAGATGCGCTCCGCTCCATCTCTGTGGCATATTGAAACGGAATAATTCTGTCAGTTCTTTTGCTGCCTGCTCTGTCATTGTATTTCTCCATGTACGGAACGGTACAAGCTGTTCTCCTGCTTTGTCAAATACCATATATCCATGCATCATGGCACTGAATCCAAGTGCTCCGACAGTAGTAAGCTCTACGTCATACTGCTTCTTCACATCTACAGCAAGATCTCTGTAGCAGTCCTGAAGACCTGTCCAGATATCCTCTAACGTGTAAGTCCAGACACCGTTGTCAAAACGGTTCTCCCATTCATGGCTTCCCGAAGCAATCGGTGCATTATCTTCTCCTACCAGAACTGCTTTGATTCGTGTGGAACCAAACTCGATTCCAAGGGAAGTCTTTCCCGCTTCGATCATACTTTTTACATCACTCATTTTTTCTTTACCTTTCCTTTCATAAAATATAATTGATTTGATAAATATTTCTATTTGATGATTTTTACAGAACTCCGGTTGATAATCTCCGGTTTCAGTTCCACACTGTCCGGCACTTCTTTCTCCTGCATAAGATCAAGGATCTCTTCTGCTGCCTTCTTCGCTAGCTCCCGGATCGGATTCTTCACAGAAGCAAGCGGTACTTCGCAATAATTTGCCAGATCAGAATCATCGATTCCAATGATCGACATCTTGTCCGGCACTTTGATCTTCTGTTCCAGACATGTCGCCGCAAGGTTGCTCGCAACCTCATCGTTGTAGCATACACATGCCGTACATCCCTGAATCCTTCTTAAAATCCAGCTGCTCTCCTCACGCATATTGCGATTGCGCACATCCTCGGTATCAATCCAGACAATCCGTTTATCTTCGATCCTGATATCTGCTTCCATTAAAGCTTCGATATAACCGGCATACCTTCTGTGTCCCTGCCCGTCATCTGCCTTGAAAATCGCTGCGATCTCACGGTGTCCGCACTGGATCAGATATTTCGTCGCCATCTTCCCTGCTATCTTATCATCAAGACTTACATGCGGCGCTTTCAGTTCCGGATAATAGCTGTTGATAAAGATCACCGGGATTCCCTGCTCCATGATCTGCCTGTACAGATTGAGATTTGGATTAGGAAGGCCACTCTTTGTCGGTTCCGCTATAATTCCATCCACTCTTTTCTTATCCAGAATGCTTTTCAATATAAAACGTTCTTTGTCTACAGAATTGTTGGTGATGGAAATCTGGATTCCATATCCGGCGCGTGACATCTTGTTCTCGATTTCCTGAATAATACCAGAAAAAATATATTCCTGAACAAAAGTTGTCATCACTGCGATCTGCATCGTTTTTTTTCGTCTGACCCCGATGATGCCACTTTCCTTTATATAAGTCCCACTTCCACGGCGTTTCTCGATCATACCTTCTTTTTCCAGAACAGCGATCGCATGTCTGACAGTCTGACGGCTTACCCCAAACCGGTCACAAAGCTGGTATTCCGACTCTATCCGCTCTCCCGGCTGCAGTTTTTCCGCTTCAATCTGTTCTCGAATCCATCTTACAATTCCTTCATATTTTGCTGATGTTTCTTTCACTTTTTTCTTCTTTTCCACCTGATTTACGTACAAATCCCCTGCTCTCCTTACCTCTAATATACCTTAAGAAACACCTGATTTTCAACCCGTAATATGTTACAAATTATCGTACAACTTTTGTATATTTTTGCTAAGTTGTATTTATCATATGTGTACAACTTGAATACATATTTGTTTTTCATCGAGGTCCTAACTTGTATTCTTCTTTTTGTATCTTTTGTGCACTTCTTCTAAAACATCAAATAATATGGTATTGTTTTTTGATGCCACCAAAACAAGTATAACAAGCTTTTTTCGATTCACGTACTACTGTAACCTCTTCCCTTCACCAAATGCAGAACCTTGTGCAGGCGCCAATCTGCACTTGGCTCACCATATACACAACAAGAGCAGATAAAAGCTTTTTCATTGCCTTTATCCGCTCTTGTTGTTTTTCATCCGCACTATTGATTTTCTTCGATCGCCATAATCATATCTACACGATCCTGGTGACGTCCCCCAAGGAACTCTGCACCAAGAAATGTATCAAGGATCATCTTTGCCATCTCGATTCCAATTACTCTTGCACCGAACGCAATCACATTTGCATTATTATGTTCTCTTGCCATCTTTGCCGTATATGGTTCAGAACACACCGCTGCGCGGACACCGTGAACCTTATTGGCTGCCATGGAAATTCCAAGACCGGTTCCACAGATTGCAACTCCGAGATCCACTTCTCCGTCTGCAACTGCTTTTCCAATCTTTTCCCCATATTTCGGATAAGGACAGCTCTCATAAGAATCAGTTCCGTAATTGACAACTTCATATCCTTTTTCCACAAGATACTCTACCACCTGCTTTTTCATATCCACTGCAGAATGGTCATTCGCAATCCCTATTTTCATATCTCATCTTCCTCCTTCCCCTTTATACTCAATACTTACAAAAAGAACACCGGATGTACGATATGAACATCCGGTGTTTAAATCCTACTTTTTTATTATAGGCAATTAAAAAGTTTCCGTCAATACCCGTCGTTTTCTCTTTTCGCCTGTAATGTTTCAAGTACTGTTCTTTCTTTAGTTTTTCTTCTTCAGGCTTGCAAATACAGACTGCAGAACGATGAAGAAGCAGAGGAGTGCGGAAAGTACGATTCGTACCCACCAGCTTGAAAGTGTTCCCTGTGTAGTGATCAGACTGGAAATCGTTCCTTTGATCAGTACACCGAACAGGGTTCCGAATGGAGTTCCGACACCACCACTAAGTAGTGTACCCCCGATAACGGCTGCTGAAATCGCATCCATCTCAAGACCTTTTGCCTGTTCTACGAATCCGGCACAGCTGTTCATACAGAAAAGGAATCCGCCGAGTCCTGCAAGAAAGCCGTCCAGAAGGTATGCAGCCATTTTTGTTCTCTTAACATTCAGTCCCATCATAAGTGCACTCTGTTCATTTCCACCGATCGCATATACAGAACGTCCGAATTTTGTATACTTCATAACGATTATGATTACGATCAGAACGATGATTGCAATGATAACTGTCGGATAAATATATGCCGGGAGGAATTTTCCCCTCTTACTGTAAGAACCAAACGGCATGTAAATTTTGTATTTAGCCCATGCCATGAAAGTTGCATTTTTGATAGAAATCATATCTGTACTGATGATTGATGTCATACCACGTCCAAAGAACATACCTGCCAGTGTAACAATGAATGGCTGGATCTCCAGATAAGATACCAGGAATCCCTGAACCAGACCAAAGAGAAGTCCGATCACCAGTGCCATAAGAAGTGCGGTATAAGCGCTTGCACCGTGATTTTCCATCTGGTTTGCAGCAACCATACATACAAGTGCTGTAACAGAACCAACTGAGATATCGATTCCAGCTGTGATCATAACGATCGTTTCGCCCATCGCGATAACCAGAAGACCTGCATTGGAAATGAACAGATTCAGGAACATCTGCGGTTTTGCAAAACCTTTGTCGTTAAATACGATCATACCTGCTGCGTACATTACAACAAACAGTAAAATTGTAATCATAAGGAGGAATGTCGTTCCGTTAATTTTCTTTTTTGTTCCGGATACTTTTGCTTTCATTAGTTAGCTCCTCCTTTCACTGCAGCCTTTGATGTTCTTTTTTCTTTCTGCACTGCAATAAATTTCTTGAATACCGGGCTCTGAAGGACAACGATGACTACAACAACGATTGCCTTATAGACCGGAAGCTGATCGGCTGATACATTCAATCCGTAAAGAACAGTTGTAAGTGCCTGGATTGTATAAGCTCCGATCACAGACCCCATCAGGCTGAACTTACCACCACCAAGGGCATTTCCACCAAGGGCAACTGCAAGGATGGCATCCATTTCAAGGTTCAGACCAATGTTGTTGGCATCTGCTGAGTAGATACGGCTGGAAGCCACAAATCCTGCAACACCTGCAAGTACACCACAGATCAGGTAAGTAAGGAACTTGATCATGGTTGAATTAAGTCCGACCAGTCTGGATGCGGTTCCGTTAATACCAACGCTCTCGATATAAAGTCCAAGAGCTGTCTTTTTCAAAATAACATATGCAATGATAACTACGATAATTGCAATTACAACTGGCATCGGAATCGGGAATTTTCCGACATAGCTTCCGAATACCTGATAAGATTTCACACGGATATATGTAATCTGTCCGTCTGTGATCAGCTGGGCGATACCACGTCCTGCTGTGTAAAGGATCAATGTCGCAACCATCGGCTGAATATTCAGCTTTGCAACCAGAAATCCGTTAAATGCACCGCAGATTCCTGAAGCAACCAGTGCTGCAAGGAATGCAACGATAATCGGTGCTGACAGAGAGTTTACAGATACTTCCCCACCGGAAAGGATCTGGCAGCATACGGCTCCTGCGACTGCCATAACAGCTCCGACACTGATGTCCTGTCCTCCGGAAGCTGCTGTAACAAGTGTCATACCAACTGACAAAATAACCAGCTCGGATGCACGGTTGATCACATCGACCGGATATCCGTATGGAACTCCATTCTTAAGAGACATGCTTAAGAAGCCCGGAATTGTAATTGTAGCTACGATAATGATTGCAAGCAGACACACCAGTGGCATGAAAAGCCTCATAGAGGTAAGCTTTTTCCATGTTGATTTATTTGTGCTCATTACTCTTCACCTCCTGCGATTGCTTTCATGATACCTTCCTGTGATAATTCATCACCGGAAATTTCTCCAACCTTCTTACCGTCTCGCATAACTGCCATACGTGAACAGGTACGGAGCATTTCTTCTACTTCTGAAGAAATAAATGCAACCGCCATTCCCTGATCTGCAAGATCAAGTACCAGTTTCTGGATCTCTGTCTTGGTTCCGATATCAATACCTCTTGTAGGTTCATCCAGGATCAGGAAATCCGGATTGGTAAGAAGCCATCTACCAATGATAACCTTCTGCTGGTTACCACCTGACAGACTCTTGATCGGAGTTTCACGGCTTGCTGTCTTAATCTGAAGCATCTTAATATATTTATCTGCTGCTTCATCCATTTCTTTTCTGCTCATTGGATGGAACATACCTTTTTTCGCCTGAAGTGCGATAATAATATTTTCACGGACAGACAGATCTGCGATGATACCATCTTTCTTTCTGTCTTCCGGAAGATATGCCATACCAAGCTTCATTGCATCGATCGGAGCATGAATCTTTACTTCTTTTCCGTTAACTTTCAGTTTACCGGAATCCGCTTTATCAGCTCCATAAATTGCACGGACAAGTTCCGAACGTCCGGATCCAAGAAGTCCTGTAAATCCGACAACCTCACCTTTGTTGATCGTCATATCAAACGGTTTGATCGTTCCTTTATGGCTAAGTCCTTCTGCCTCGATAACCGGGATGAATTCTTTGAGTTCTGCATGATCTCCCTTGATATCTGCAAGATCATCAAAGTCTTTACCCATCATCTTGGCAACAAGCATAACTCTTGGCAGATCTTTGACTTCGTATTCGCCAACCAGTTCCCCATTTCGTAAAACTGTGATTCTGTCACAGACCTCATATACCTGTTCCAGGAAGTGTGTTACGAAAATAATACCTACACCTTCATTTTTCAGTCTGTTCATCAGTTTGAACAGTTTTGCAACCTCATCATCGTCCAGAGATGAAGTTGGCTCATCAAGGATCAGAACCTTACATTTCATATCAACTGCACGTGCAATTGCGATCATCTGCTGTCTTGCCAGAGAAACCTCTTCCAGCTTCTGTGTAGCTGAAGCATCAATTTCAAGACTCTTAAGCAATTCTGTTGCACGTTTGTTCATTGTACGCCAGTCAATAAATCCTGCTTTTCTTGGTTCGCGTCCAATAAACAGATTTTCTGCCACCGTCAGGTTCGGACAAAGGTTAACTTCCTGATATACAGTACTGATACCATTGTTCTGTGCGTCCTGAGGTGATTTATTAATAATCGGACCGTCTTTTCCATCCAGACGGATCTCGCCATTTTCAAATTCATGTACACCGGTAAGAACCTTGATCAGTGTAGATTTACCTGCACCGTTCTCACCCATCAGAGCGTGAATTTCGCCCTTGCGAAGTGTAAAATCAACATGCTGCAATGCTTTTACACCGGGAAATGTCTTGGAAATATCCCGCATTGTAAGTACAACATTACCCTCCATACTCTTCCACCTGCTTTCCTTTTTTCAATAAAGAGGGCGTAGTATAAATATCCGGCACATTCCGATTATTATCTACCACGCCTCTCTATTCATCCACCCTTATGTGTCTGTCAAATTATATATCCGACTTTCCTAATGCATTTTAGTATGCACGTTTGTCAAGAATATCCTGTGTAAGTGGTGTTACATCAAAATCTTTTTCTTCGTCTAAACTGTTTGTAGCTTTTACAGATTTAACTGTGTCATCATGAGCAAAGATTTCTTCATCTACATAGTTCAGTTTATCAATGTCTTCGCCAGCTTCAAGTTTTTTGATAAGTTCTTCAGCACGTGGTCCGTGAAGTGGGTTACACTCTACATCGCATTCGATCTTTCCATCAAGAACATCCTGAAGTCCTGCATGTGTTGTATCGAAAGAAATTACCATGATTTCGCCGTTAGCGATATCAGATCCAACTGTCTTACCTGCTGCTTCGATTGCATCGATTGCTCCGAATGCTTCGTTATCGTTCTCGCAGTATACTACGTTGATGTTGTCATACTGTTTCAGCATAGACTCCATAACTTCCTGACCTTTAGCCTGTGTAAATTCACCTGTCTGCTGAGCTACAAGATCCCATCCGTATTTATCAACGCCTTCTTCAAGACCTTTTGTACGTCCGATCTGAGCTGTAGATCCGATTGTTCCCTGGATATCAGCGATATGGATATCAGATGCTGCGATTCCTTTTGCTTCTGCAAATCCGTTCAGCCATTCAGCTGCTTTACGACCTTCACAAAGAGCATCGGTTCCGATCCATGTTGTGTAAAGGCTGTCATCAGATACATCAACCATACGGTCAACGATGATTACCGGGATGTCTGCATCTTTTGCTTCCTGAAGAACTGTATCCCATCCTGTCTCTGTAACAGGTGCAAGAAGAATGTAATCAACCTCCTGCTGGATGAAGTTACGGATTGCTGTGATCTGGTTTTCCTGTTTCTGCTGAGCATCATCAAAGATCAGGTCATATCCGTTTTCTTTGCTGAATGTGTCTTTCATTGACTGAGAGTTTGCTGTACGCCAGTCAGATTCTGCACCTACCTGCGAGAAGCCTACTGTGATCACATCATCGGATGAGCTTGATGAATCACTGCTCTTGTCGCTGCTGTCAGATCCTTTGCTTCCACCGCATCCAACTGCTAAAGCTGCTGTCATCGCTGCACATAACAATACTGCTAACACTTTTCTTTTTTTCATTTTACATGTTCCTCCTTCATTGGGTTTTCTTAACCTCTTGATGTACTTATAATAATAAAATTTTCATAATTTTAAAACGGAAAATCTTCCTCTTTTGGTAGAATATTTTCTGCTTTTCTGTGAAAAAGTTAGTTTTTTTATGATAGAAGTTGAATATTTTTAGCTGCTATGATGATCGTCGCATTTGTGCCTTCATTTTCCTTGCTTTCAAAGAACACTCCGTATTCCTCCCCGTAATAATACTTGATTCTCTGGTTCACATTCGATACACCAAAGCCCTTCGCTTCATCTCCTGTATCCGTCCCTGCCATCTTTTTCCGGAGACTGTTCAGTTCTTCCTCTGTCATACCTTTTCCATTGTCAATGACCTGGAAAATGATTTTATCTCCCTGCTTTTTACCGGTAATCAGGATTTTACCTTTCCCCCGCTTATTCTTAATTCCATGATAAAGCGCATTTTCGACAAGAGGCTGCAGTGTAAGCTTCGGTATAATGTAGCCATAGATCTCCTCATCCATCTGGATCTCATAGTCCAGGATATCCTGATAGCGGAACTGCTGGATCTCCAGATAGCTCTCAATATGCGTCCGCTCTTCTTTCACTGTAATATAATCATGTCCTTTGCTTAAGGTTGTGCGGAAAAAATCAGAGAGCGAGGTTACCATTTTCACAACCTCTGCACTTTTATTTTCCTCAGCAAGCCAGACAATGGCATCAAGAGTATTGTAAAGGAAATGTGGATTGATCTGTTCCTGCAGAAGTCGGTTCTCAATAATTCTGAGATTTTCCTGTTTTTTCCGGATATCATCTACCAGAATCCCGATTTCCTCTGTCATATCGTTAAAGCTCCGCGTGAGCACCGCAATCTCGTCCCCTGCTTCGACCTGTGTTTTTACAGAGAAATCACCGCCGGCAACCTTCTCTGTCAGATCACACAGATCGCGGATCGGTCTTGTCACACTTCGTGCTGCTCGTCCACTGAGCAGCAGGGAAATACTCATCGCAACAATTGCTACTCCGACCGCCAAAATGGTCGAATTACGGTTATTCCGGTTCAGTTCCGTCTGTACAGTCACAAAATTGGAAGTTTCCAGATAGACATAGTCCTGGATTCCGGTCTGTACCAGTGTCGTCAGATCTTTGACATTACTGTTAAAATATTCCATTCTCTCATCATAAGAAGTCCGTTCTTTAATCTGTTTATCCAGATCCTGTACACAAAAACGGAGTGAAGACAGTGAATTTTTAATACGTCCCGCCTGTGACTGGGTGAGCGGAACCGTCGCATTTTGCGTCATCTTATCACACGCCTCTTCCATCTCCGTAATATAGTCGTATGGATTCACCGTCACTACTCCATTTACCGTTGTAACTCCATCTCCGACCTCCTTAAGCTGCTTATTACTTACCACAGCAAGATACACACTATAGTCCAGCCGACTTTTAAAGTCTTTCACATAACGGTTGGCATAGGCAATACTTTTTGTAATCTCAGAATAAGCTGATGCCGCATTATTTAAAGACGCGATCAAATAGGCGGCCAGAATTACCATTGGCAGAAATGCTGACAGCGAAATGGAAAGCAGTTTCTTATTGATCGACCAGTTCTTATATTTCACCTTCATATTTTATCCCCTTCCTCTTGAACGGAATTCCTTCGGCGAACATCCCTGTGTCTTTTTGAATATATAGCTGAAATAATGGGAATCTTTGTATCCCACCTCATATCCGATGTCCGATGTCCTCTTATCCGAACACATCAGAAGCTCTTTTGCTTTTTCCATACGAACACCCGTCAGATATTCTACAAAGGTTGAGCCAACCTCCTGACTAAACAAAGAGCTGAAATAGCTCGGACTGATGTTGACGCTCGAAGCCACCAGGTTCAGTGAAATATTCTCTGACATATAATTTTGTCCGATATAATCTCTCGCTTTTTCAATAATTTCTGAATAGCGTCTGCCCGATGCCTGCTCTCTTAACCGGATCATTCGTCTGACTATATTTTCCAGGTACTTCCTCGTTGCCTCCAGTTCCTGCACATACTGCGATACCTCCTGCACATCGCCAAGCTCTCTTTCAATATCTTCTTTTTCAATGTTCAAACTGTCTCCCAGACTTTGGACGCTGATAAAAGTATCCATTACAATATACTGTCTCAACATCATCGACTGCAGGTTCTGCTCACCAATTGCATCAAAATATGCATCCATAAAGCTTTTTACTTCATTTTCCGTTCCTGTCTTCAGGAAACGCTCCAGCATTTTCCGGTTCTCCGCCATGGTTCCGAGTCTGTGCATCTCAACGTCATTCTGAACCCCCATTTGATGAACCTCTGAATAACTCACAAACTGTCTCAAACTTCTTGAAAAACGCTCTGCAAAGGCTCTGTTTGCATCATTGTAGGATCTTTTAATCTCACTGAACCTCCCCACCTGACTTCCAATTCCTCCAAAATATTCCAGATTTTTATATTTTTCCAGAACTTTTTCCAGATCTTCCCTAAATGTCTGAGCTCTCGCAGTCAGTTCTTCACCAACAGCTCCCTGTGCAATAAATCCCCATCCTTCTACACCTCTCCGGAACCACAGGAGCTTTTCTGTCTGCTCACTCAGATTTTCTATATCTTCAGTTGCACTTACAATATCCTCGCTATAATCCATCGGATGATCAATCATAATGATCTTAAAGAGGATCACACAATATCCCTCTGCACTGATTTCAATTCCCAGCTGCTTTCCCTGCTCCAGACATTCTCCAAATGGCATACTTCCTGCAAACACCTGATTGAAAAACTGAAACTTTTCACTTTCTTTGTTTTCCTGCATTTCACGGGCATATTGATTCATCTGCTCTTTTTCACTTTGCTCTTTCCGGATTTCTTCTGCTACTTTGTTAACTGCATCCAACAATTTTTCT
>OLSL01001027.1_pt1 | contig 27772 bp, 26 predicted proteins | sample 1672511 | NCBI WGS metagenome assembly OLSL01 (sample SAMEA3136694, study PRJEB25190) | human gut metagenome | biome: human gut; feature: human-associated habitat; material: faeces | place: Austria | collected 2013
GCAGATGATCCCTGGTGTGCTTGAACTCATCACCGTTCAGTCCCAGCCGTACCAGCCACACCCGGAAGGTAAACAGCTCGTTGTCGCTGTGGGTCTTGCGCATGACAGTGCTGCGCTGGGCGATGGCTTGGGCGGAGATGGCGAGGCACAGGTTCACATAGGCGGCTACCTTCCCGGCGTGAAGGGTGGAATTGAAGCAGCGCCATTCGACGGTGCCGCGGTAAAAAACGGAGTGGAGATTCAGCGCATAATAGCGCGTCCAGTTGTAGTGCTGCGTTTTACTCACATTGCCCTCATACCAGATCTGCTCCAGCTGTGTGAGGTCAGTGGTCTCCTCTGAAGACAACCGTCTGGCCTTTTGCAGCATAGGTTCCCGCACTTTTTTGCAATAAGCCTCCACCCGTTCCGGGTTCACCTTCAATGCGTTGAATAAGATATCTTCCTTGGAGTACATGATCCCGATGAGATTCTTCAGGCTCTGGCGGTTGTGGTTGGCAGCGTCCACATGGACATGGAGCCCGCAGGAGTTATTGGCCCTTCCACCGGCGTGGCGGAGAGCGCGGATGGCTCCCTGAAATAATACTGTTATTTTTCGGAGAACGCAAAAAAGCCCAGCCTGAACATGCATTCAGACTGGGCTTTGGAATGTGATATTAGCAGGTGAGGGGTTCGGATCAAAAAACAATTCCAAATTACGGGATGATATCTATTTTGTCGTGAAGATTCAAAAAAGTATTCCAATTTCTGAATATCTAATTTTTCACGGTGAAAAAGGCTGATATTTGCGAAGAAATACGACAAAAGCACCGATTTCTCGGTGCTTTTGTTCGTGACATCTTTTTTGTCCTGTATAGATGGAGCTGATGGTGGGAATCGAACCCACAACCTTCTCATTACGAGTGAGATGCTCTGCCATTGAGCCACATCAGCAATTTAGCCTGTCTATTTTATCATGAATTCATTCTTCCGTCAAGTACCGAACATGGAAAACATGGAAATGACGGCGAAAGAAGCGCGTGATGCAGAATGAAAGTTCCGCCAAAAGCAGGCATGAAAGCTCACGAGTTTACATAAAAATTACAACAAAGGGGATGTGCAAAAGTTATCCACACTTTCCACAGAGTTATCCACAGTTATCCACCGGAGTTTTCCCCGCAATATGGGGTTTTCCAGATTATCCACAAAGTTCTCCACAAGAGTTTTGCACGTCCCGGTGCGTTCTTTTAGTTGACATAAAATTTATTCAAAAATCTTGTCAAGTAAGTATTTTCCAAAACTCAAGAATATTTTCTTTCAAATCCCGTGATTTTCCGGAGAAAAAACCGCAATGCATACATATAAAAGAAATACTGGAACTATATTCCGACATAACTGCCACGTTCTGCGGGAAGGGAGGCAACGGCGTTGAGCTCCTGGCCTGCAATGTGCCCGGCCAGGTATTCATAATAGCCCTGGCAGGCGATCATGGCGCCGTTATCCCCGCACAGCGATAGGGGCGGCATATAGAGTTTTGCGCCGACTTTTCCGCATTCCTGTTCAAACGCCCCCCGAATGTGGGAATTGGCCGCCACACCGCCTGCAATGGCCAGTTTACCATAACCGGTTTCCTTTAACGCTTCCATGGCGCGAGGCACCAGGGTGTCCTGCACGGCGGAAACAAAGCTGGCGCAGAGATCCGGCAAATTCAATTCCTCGCCCTTCTGCTGGGCGTTGTGGATAATGTTCAGCGCGGCGGTTTTCAGGCCGGAGAAGCTCATGTCCAGGGGTGCGCCGTCTACCTTGGAACGGGGCAGATGATAGGCGTTGGGATTGCCGGTCATGCTCTTTTCGTCCAGGGCTTTTCCACCGGGATAGGGCATCCCCAGCACCCGGGCAACCTTATCGAAGCACTCCCCTGCCGCATCGTCCCGGGATGAACCGAGAATTCGGGTGTCGGTATAGTCCCGCACGTCCAGAATCAGCGTATTGCCGCCGGAAACGCTCAGACAGACAAAAGGCGGCTCCAGCTCTGGAAACGCAATATAGTTGGCGGCAATGTGTCCGCGAATATGATGCACCGGCACAATGGGCACATCCAGCGCCAATGCTGCGGCTTTTGAAAAGTTTACGCCCACCAGCAGTGCGCCAATCAGGCCCGGCGCATAGGTCACGGCGATGGCGTCCAGCTCTTGCCGGGTGACGCCGGCCTCTTTCAGCGCCTGATCCGCCAGTCCGGCGATGGCCTCAATGTGCTTCCGAGACGCGATTTCCGGCACCACGCCGCCGTAGATCGTGTGCATATCAATCTGACTCAGCACACAGTTGGATAAGATCTCCCTGCCGTCCCGGGAAATGGCCAGGGCAGTTTCGTCACAGGAGCTTTCGATCCCCAATATCAGCATTTGGGTTCCTCCTCAAAGTATTTTGTTAGAAGCAGAGCGTCTTCTGTGGGTTTTTGATAGTATTTCGGTCTGCGTCCCACCTGCTGGAAGCCTTGGGACGTGTAAAGTGCCAGGGCTGAGGCATTGGAGGGGCGAACCTCCAGAGTAATCCACTGTAAATGCAGGGCCTTGAGCCGCAATTCCATGTCATTCAGCAGCTGCTTTGCCACGCCTTTTCCGCGAAAATCCGGAGATGTGGCGATGGACATGATATCCGCGCCGTCCGGGCCATATTGAATGCCCAGATACCCGGCTAACGTTCCGTCCTCTGTGGCCGTAATCCAGATGGCCCAGGGGTTCTCCAGCTCAGAAACCAGATCCCTATGGCTCCATGGGGTGGAAAAGCACGATTCCTCCAGCTTTGCCACGGCCTCCACGGTCCCAGCGGTCATTTTTTCGATGTTCATAGGGCTCTTTCCTGGAAAAATTCGATTTCTTCCCCCACCGGGCCGGTGCAAAATGCAATTCTTGCGGGAAACGGCGGATTGGAGGCAATAACGATGTCCTTGGGCTCCACGGTGATGGGATAGCCCGCGGCCCGTACCGCCGCAACGCAATCGTCCACCCGCTCGGTGCGCAGTGCAAAATGGCGGATGGCTCTCTGGGGCAGCTTTTCGCCGGATGCAAAGATCTCGAGTAAGCCGTCGCCGGTGGAGAGCATGGCCCCTGCATTTTCCCCTTCACCCCAGCTGCGAACCGGCTCCAGACCCAAAACGTCCTGATAAAAGTGCAGTGTTTTTTCAAATTCGGCAGTTCCGCCGCATTTCAGCGCTACGTGATGAATGCCGCAAATCAAAGATCCCATAATTCATGCCTCGATTTCTGCTGGATATACATTATATAATGTATCCTAGCCTTTTAGATGGTTGATGCCCAGTCCTTTTTTCGCCACATCGGGCTGCTCCGGCAAGAGCTGACCAAAGTATTCATGGAGCTCCTGCCCCAGGTGTTTGAAATAGTGAATGGTATAGTGGTAAAGCCGCGCGGTATTGGCCTGGAAGATTCGATCCCGGCCCATGGCCGAAAGACTGATGCGCCCTTTTCTGCGCTCAAACAGCGTAACATCCAGTCTTTTTTCCAGCTTTGCAATGGCCTTACTCAGGGGCGGCTGAGAAATATAGAGCAGTTCTGCGGCTTTTGTGATGTTCTCCTGCTCCGCCACGGTTTTGAAGTAATATAGTAAGGATAGCTCCAAGACCCATCCCTCCTTCCCTGTTATTTTACCAAAAGATATGGACGGGGTCAAGAATGTGGCGCTATATGTTTCACGTGAAACGTTCTGCGCAGGAGCCATGGTTTCACGTGAAACATTTGAACCGGTTTCACCGTGGTTTCTCTTGCATTGTGATACGCTAGTTGTTATAATATTGATTGTCGATCTTTTATGTGAAAATCGGCTGTTTGGACGGAAAGAAAGGAGACTGGAAGCATGGTTTTGTCACTGGTCAACCAGAAGGGCGGCGTAGGCAAGACAACAACGGCAGTGAGCCTGACTGCGGCAATGCATGCCCTGGGAAAACGGGTGCTGCTTTGCGATTTTGATCCCCAGGCAAATGCCACCTCGGGGCTTGGCGTGGAAAAAACGGATGTGACCAGCTCCATCTACGACGTGATTATCAACGATGTCCCGGCGAAGGATGCGGTGATTTCCACCAAATACGGCGATTTGATTCCCTCTGGCGCGGCATTGGCCGGTGCAGGCATCGAACTGGTGAGCCTGGATCGCCGGGAGTTTCGCCTGAAGGATGCGCTGGAGCCCCTGAAAAAGGATTATGACTACATTTTTATTGATTGTCCCCCCTCCTTGGAGCTTTTAACCCTGAATGCCCTGTGTGCGGCGGATCAGGTGATCGTTCCGGTGCAGTGCGAGTATTATGCGCTGGAGGGCCTGAGTGATCTGATGGGTACCCTTCGTGCAGTCAAGCGCACCTATCAGCCGGACATTGGCATTTTTGGCCTGGTGCTGACCATGTACGATGGCAGAACCAACCTCAGTATGCAGGTGGCTCAGGAGGTACGGCGGCATTTCCCCGGAAAGGTGTTTGCATCGGTGATTCCCAGAAATGTGCGCCTGAGCGAAGCCCCCAGCCACGGCATGCCCATCACGGAGTATGATAAGTATAGCCGCGGCGCAGAGAGCTATCGCAGTTTGGCGGAGGAAATCGTACAGAAAACAGTATAAGACCCGGCATGGTCGGACAGAACAGAAATGTTTCACGTGAAACGTCCGGCCATGCGAATTTACGAGATAAAGGAGCGGTTCTATGGCAAAATCAAGCCAAAAGGGACTTGGCAAGGGCCTGGGCGCCCTGTTTGCAGAGCCGGTGGTGACAGAGGAGCCTCAGAAAGAACACAATGTGCTGCCCATTCAAAAGCTGGAGCCCAACCGGGCCCAGCCCCGGCAGGACTTTGACGAGGAGGCCTTGGGGACATTGGCAGCCTCCATTGCCGACCATGGACTGATTCAGCCCATTGCGGTGCGGCCTCTTTCCAACGGCTACTATCAGATCATTGCCGGAGAACGGCGGTGGCGCGCATCCCGGCTGGCAGGGCTGAAAGAGGTGCCGGTGACGATCCTGGAGGCGGATGACAAAACCGCCGCCGAGCTGACCCTCATTGAAAACCTCCAGCGGGAAGATCTGAACCCCATGGAAGAAGCCAGAGGCTATGCGGCGTTGATCTCCGACTTTGGCATGAGCCAGGAGGAGACGGCAAAAAGCGTTGGAAAAGCGAGAACTACCGTGACCAATGCCTTGCGCCTGCTGAATCTTCCCAAGTCCATTGTATCCCTGGTGGAGGACGGCAGCCTGTCAGCGGGTCATGCCCGGGCGCTGCTTCCCCTGCCCTCAGAGGACATGCAGAAGGAAGCGGCACAGCGAATTCTGGATCAGCAGCTTTCCGTCCGTCAGACGGAGGCCATGGTAAAGCGGCTGATGAAGCCCCAGGAGGAACCGGAGCCGGAGAATGTATTAAAGGTAGATTATTACCGAGAATGCGAGAAAACACTGAGCAAATCCCTGGGCCGTGGCGTAAAAATTCACCCGGGCAAGAAAAAAGGTGTTTTCCAGCTGGAATACTATGGGGAAGACGATCTCCAGCAGCTCATCGAGGCGCTGGAGCATCTGAGAGACAAATAAATTACGAGGTGGAAAGAAATGCTTGACATTAAATTTATCCGGGAGAACCCCGACATTGTAAAGGAAAACATTAAAAAGAAGTTCCAGGACGAGAAGCTGCCCCTGGTGGACCAGGTGATTGAGCTGGACGCGGAAAACCGCGCTGCTATTTCTGAAGCGCAGGAGCTTCGGACTGCCCGGAACACCCTGTCCAAGCAGATTGGCAAGCTCATGGGCATGGCCAAGAAGGATCCCAGCAAGCTGGAAGAAGCTGAGGCTGTTAAGGCACAGGTTAAGGCCGATGCCGACCGTCTGGCCGAGCTGGAGAAGAAAGAGGACGAGCTGGCCGCTGAAATCCACAAGATCATGCTGGTAATCCCCAATATCATTGATCCCTCCGTGCCCATCGGCCCCGACGACACCTATAATGTAGAGGTGCAGCGGTTCGGCGAGCCCAAGGTGCCCGATTACCCCGTTCCCTACCACACTGAGATTATGGAGAGCTTCGACGGTATTGACCTGGATTCCGCAGGCCGTGTTTCCGGCAGCGGCTTCTATTACCTGCTGGGCGATATTGCACGGCTCCATGAGGCAGTGCTGGCCTATGCCCGTGATTTCATGATCGACAAGGGCTTTACCTATGTGATTCCTCCCTTTATGATCCATGGCAACGTGGTGGAGGGCGTTATGAGCCAGACCGATATGGACGCGATGATGTATAAGATTGAGGGCGAGGATCTCTACCTGATCGGTACCTCTGAGCATTCCATGATCGGCCGCTTTATCGATCAGATCCTTCCCGCAGAGCAGCTGCCCCTGACTCTGACCTCCTATTCCCCCTGCTACCGGAAGGAGAAGGGTTCCCACGGCATTGAGGAGCGCGGCATCTACCGCATCCATCAGTTTGAAAAGCAGGAGATGATCGTGGTCTGCAAGCCCGAGGACAGCAAGGATTGGTATGAAAAGCTGTGGCAGCTGTCTGTTGAGCTGTTCCGCTCCATGGATATCCCCGTCCGTCAGCTGGAGTGCTGCTCCGGCGACCTGGCCGACCTGAAGGTGAAATCCTGCGACATCGAGGCCTGGAGCCCCCGTCAGCAGAAGTATTTTGAGGTTTGCTCCTGCTCCAACCTGGGCGATGCACAGGCCCGCCGCCTGAAGATCCGCTATAAGGACGAGAACGGCAAGATGCAGCTGGCCCATACCCTGAACAACACCTGTGTGGCACCTCCCAGAATGCTCATTGCATTCCTGGAGAACAACCTCCAGGAGGACGGCAGCGTACTGATTCCTGAGGTCATTCGTCCCTACATGGGCGGCAAGGAAAAGCTGGTACCCAAGAAGAAGTAATAAGGAGGCATATTCCCGTGAAAAGGTCTGGATGGATCTCTGAATTTAAAACCTTTATTATGCGCGGCAATGTGCTGGATATGGCGGTTGGCGTGGTCATTGGTTCTGCATTTACAGCAATCGTCACCTCGGTGGTAGAAAATCTGCTGACGCCTGTTATTGCACTGATTCTGGGAGAAACGGATTTTTCTGGAATTACTGTGGGTCCCTTTGGAATCGGTGCGGTGATTAATGCCATTGTCACCTTCCTGATTACCGCCTTCGTGGTATTTTGCATTGTAAAGGTGGTAAACCGGCTTGCTCCCAAGAAGGAGGAAGCCCCGGAGGAACCCAAGGGCCCCACCACGGAAGAACTGCTCACCGAAATCCGGGATCTGTTAAAGGAAAAGTAATCTATGGATATTAAATTCCCCAAGGAAGAAAACCCGTTTCCCAGAACCATGGCGGTGGCGGTGTTTGCGGTGATTGTTGCGTTTCTGATCGGTATGTTCCTGGGCAATGCTCTCGGCGCGCTGTTTGGAACCGACGAATCCGTCATCAACACCACCACCTACACGGATTATATGAGCGCGGCAAAATCCGTGTTTTCCGATGCCAATCAGCTGGATTCCTATATGGACACCGCTCAGGATCTCCGCAATATGAATGGACTTCGGCTCTATGGCAGCCGGGACGGCGATAAAATGCTGGCCTGGTACAACGGAGAATATCAGGATATTTCCCAGCTGTTTGCGGACGATGAGGAAATCCAGCGTTCTCTGATCCAGCTGATGAACACGGAGGACGCTCTGTATGGGGTGGAAACCTCCGGCGGCTCGGCCATTACCGATCTGCGGCTGTGGAATATCGCCGTGGAGGATAATGTGGTGTACTATTATCTGTATTACGATGAGGCGGGCTATGTGGGCATTGCCTACGACGATACGGAGACGGTACTGGCGGATCAGAAGGATTCCACCGTGGCCCTGACCAAGAACAAGGCGGGAGAGCAGGGCATGTGGTATATCACCTACTATTTGGAGGACTAACGTGAAGGACAATTTGATTCTCATTGGGATGCCCGGGGCCGGAAAGAGCACCATTGGCGTCATTCTGGCCAAGACGCTGGCCATGGACTTTGTGGACGGCGATCTGGAAATCTGCAAGGAAACCGGGAAAACCCTACAGGAAATTCTGGATAATGAGGGCAAGGAAGCCTTCCTGAACATTGAAAATCGGGTGATTTGCGGCCTCAATCCCCACCATACCGTGGTGGCAACCGGCGGCTCGGTTCCGCTGGAGCCGGAAGCCATGGGCCACATGAAGGACATCGGCACGGTGATCTACTTAAAGGTGGAGCTGGAGGAGCTGCGGGCCAGGCTCAGCAACATCAAGACCCGGGGCATTGCCTTTGGCCCCGGCGAGAGTCTGGATACCCTCTATGCCCAGCGGGTTCCCATTTATGAGAGCTGGGCGGAGATCACCATTGCTGCGGATCCCAACCGCAACGATATTGAGAACATGGTGGATCAAATCGTGGCGGCCCTGGAGCAGAGAAAAGAGCAATGCTGACCTTAATCGTCACCGGAAAGATGAAGGAGACCTTTTATCGTCAGGCCTGCGCGGAATATGAAAAGCGGCTGAAGGCGTATGGGGGAATCCAGATCATCGAGCTTCCGGAGGTGCATCTCCCGGACAACCCCTCCCGGGCGCAGATCGACGCGGCGCTGAAAAAGGAAGCGGATGCGGTTCGGCAAAAGCTGCCGAAAAATGCGTGGCTGTGCATTTTTACGCCGGAGGGAAAGCTCCTTTCCTCAGAGCAGTTGGCGGAAAAGCTGGATCAGGTGCGGCTGGGCGGGAAATCCGACCTGGTGTTCCTGATGGGTTCCTCCTTTGGCATCGACAGCGGTTTGAAGGCCCAGGGGGATTTCCGACTGAGCATCAGCCCCATGACGTTTCCCCATCATCTCTGCCGGGTGATGGTATTGGAGCAGCTGTACCGGGCGGAAAGCATTTTGGCGGGAAGCCGGTATCATAAGTAAGGAAAGCGCCTTTCCGGCTTGGAAGGGCGCTTTTTCCACAAAAGGAACAAATAGTCCTTGCTTTTTATCGCCGACTCTGATAAAATAAATTGGTTTGCCAGTGATCCACTACGGAAGGAGAAACGACTATGCATTATGATGTAGCCATTATCGGCGCCGGCGAGGCTGGCGTATTTGCTGGATATGAACTGATGAAGCTGCGCCCGGAGCTGAGCGTTCTGGTTTTGGAACAGGGTGCAGATATTTATTCCCGCCAGTGTCCCATTGTCACCGGAAAGGTGAAGTCCTGTATCGGCTGTAAGCCCTGCGCCATTATGGCAGGCTTTGGCGGTGCCGGTGCATTTTCTGACGGTAAGTACAACTTTACCACCCAGTTCGGCGGCTGGCTCACGGACTATATGGACGGAAAAGAACTGATGGACCTCATTGACTACGTGGATTCCATCAATGTAGAGCACGGCGCCACCAAGGATGTGTTCTCTACCGAGACCCCCGAGGCCCGCGCCATCGAGGTTCAGGCTCTGCACCATGACCTGCATCTGTTGGGTGCACGCTGTAAGCACCTGGGCACCGAGAACAACCTGAAAATTCTCCAGTGCATCTATGAGCATATGAAGGATCATGTGGAATTCCGGTTCCGCACCCCTGTCCGCACCATTGCCCGGGAGGACAACGGCGAATATACCCTGACCCTGGACAACGACACCATTACCTGTAAGTACCTGGTGGCAGCCCCCGGCCGCAGCGGCGCAGAGTGGTTCTGCGAGGAATGCAAAAAGCTGAAGCTTCCTCTGATTAACAACCAGGTAGACCTGGGCGTCCGGGTAGAGCTCCCGGCTAAGGTATTTGAGCATATCACCAGTGTGGTCTATGAGTCTAAGCTGGTTTACCGCACCAAGCAGTATAACGACCAGGTGCGTACCTTCTGCATGAACCCCTACGGCCATGTGGTATCCGAGAACGTAGACGGCCTGATTACCGTCAACGGCCATTCCTATTCCGATCCCGCCCTGCGCAGTGAAAACACCAACTTCGCACTGCTGGTTTCCAACCGCTTTACCTCCCCCTTCAAGGAGCCCTATACCTACGGCAAGCACATCGCATCCCTCAGCAATATGCTGGGCGGCGGCGTACTGGTGCAGCGGTTTGGCGACCTCATTAAGGGCGTTCGTACCAACGAGCATCGTCTGGGCAAGAGCTTCACCAAGCCCACTCTGAATGCAACCCCCGGCGACCTGAGCCTGGTTCTACCCAAGCGGCATATGGACAACATCATTGAGATGATCTATGCTCTGGATAAGCTGGCTCCCGGCACCGCAAACCAGGATACCCTGCTCTACGGTGTAGAGGTCAAGTTCTACTCCGCACGGCTTCAGCTGTCCGGCGAACTGGAAACTCCGCTGGAGAATATGTTTGCCATCGGCGACGGCGCAGGTATCACCCGCGGCCTTGCCCAGGCTGGCGCATCCGGCGTTCACGTGGCAAGAACCATTGCCAAGCGCGAGGGCAAGTAAAACTGAAAAAACAATCCCTGCTTCCAATCGGGAGCAGGGATTTGTATATTTGGGGGGATTTACTGCGGCGCTTCGTCCCGTTTGAGCAGAAGCTGTCGATTTTTCCATGCGCCGGAGTAGTAATAAACACCGGCCATAATGGTGGTGACGAATCCGGCCAGCGCATTGCCCAGCCAGAAGCCGGCCAGACCCATGGTATTGCCAAGAAGGATGCAGAGACCGATTCGGGCCACTACGCCGTCCAATACGGAAATCACCAGGCCCAGCATGGCGTTGCCCACACCGTCTACTACGGAATAGGGCGCGGTCATGGTGCAGATGGACAGCACCCAAACTGCTGCAATGACCATGTACTGGGGGGCCATGGCAATCACATCCGCTTCGGAGCTGAACAGATGGAAAATCTGCTTGGGGAACAGCAGGTAAGCGCCGCAGAGAATGGCGCAGGAGATCATGCAGATGGCAAGGCAGGCCCGATAGCAGTGCTTGATGCGATCCAGTTTTCTTGCGCCGAAACACTGTCCGATCATTGTGGCGCTGGAAACGGAAACAGCGCCCACCACGATGTTGACAATGGAGTTGAGCTTATTGCCGATGGAGTCCACCGCCGATGCTGTAACACCGAACATATTGACCCGGGCATTGACGTACATCATGGAGCAGGTAATCAGCAGACACTGGGCAATATAAGGGATGCCCAGCTTGCAAATGGGAACCAGCCGCTCCTTGCTGGGCTTAAAGCTGTGGAGCTTGAAGTCAAATCCAAGGCGCGCCCTGTTTTTGTAGAGATAGATCACGGAGATCACGAAGCTGACACCCTGGGCAATGACCGTTGCCAGGGCCGCACCGGCAGCGCGCATATGAAGCCCTGCCACGAATACCACATCCAGAACCAAATTGACTGCGGATGCAATGGCAATAAAGATCATGGGGAGCTTGCTTTCGCCCATGCCCCGAAGAATGGCGCAAACGGCGTTGTAGCCGTAGATGAATACCATGCCGCAGCAGCAGATAATGGTGTAGCTGCGGGCATCGGCCCAAGCTGCCTCCGGCGTATTCATCATGCGCAGCAGCGGATTACAGAATACAATGCCCAAAATGCCGAAAATCACGCTGGCAATGAGCTCGGTGGTAAACAGCGTGCCGATGGTGGGCTGCAAGTCATGATCCTTTGCGCCAACCTGCTGGCTCAGCAGAATCTGTGCGCCAAAGCTGAAGCCCATGCCGATGCATAGGAACATATTCAGCAGCTGACCGCCAATGCCAACGGCGGAAAGTCCCGAAGAACCAACCACCTGGCCCACCACCACCATGTCCACCATGCTGTAAATGGCCTGGAGTGCATTGGCAAGGGCAACGGGAATGGCGAAGATCGCAAGTTGCCGAAGCACAGGGCCTTGGGTCATGTCCCTTGCAATATCGTTTTGACTCATAAAAACCTCCTATTCTTTCCCTGACGATTCCGTATTTTCCGCAAAGCGCTGACGGAACAATCGTAAATGCTTTTCTGTGGTGAGAATCATCTGCTCCTGTTCCTGAGGGGTCAGCTCCATAAAGGATTCCTCCTCGGCGGACAATACCGGCAGCACCCGTCTGCGGCAGAATTCATGTCCCGCCTCGGTAATGGTCAGAATTTTCCGGCGGCCCTGAGGCTGGAGGGTCAGATAACCCAATTCCTGTAGACGCATTACCGCGGAGTTAATGGTCTGCTTGGGATAGAACGAATTCTTTTGAATGTCGCTCTGGGTCTGGGGCTGATCGGTGGCGCAGAGCATCAATAAAATGTAGTAGGGCACAAAGGAGATGCCGGCCTCCAATGCCGCCTGACGATAGATGTTGTCATAGCCCCGGCAGAGCTGGTTATATCGGGCCAGCCGTGTTTGCAAGGTGAGATCCATAGACAGTGCTCCTCTCATTAAGTCCGATTTCAGACTTTAGTATTATACGGCGCAATCCTTTCAATGTCAAGCGAAATGACACACTTGACGGGAACTTTCTTCATCGGGTATGATAGAGGAAACATTTTAGATTGGATGAACCATATGCGATATTATTTTGCTCCCCTGGAGGGAATCACAGACGACGTGTTTCGTTCGCTCCATCACCGGTATTTCCCCGGGGTGGACCGGTACTATACCCCCTTCCTCTCCCCCACCTCCGACGGCCCGGCCATTACAAAAAAGGATTTGCGCCAGGTGCTCCCGGAGAATAATTCCGGCTTTGAATTGGTGCCGCAGCTGTTGACCAATCAGCCGGGGCCGTTTCTCCAGGCGGCGGAAAAGCTGAAGGAGCTGGGCTATCAGGAGGTCAACTTGAACCTGGGCTGTCCCTCCGGCACCGTCACCGCAAAGGGAAAGGGCTCCGGATTCCTGGCGCATCCGGACAAGCTGCGGGCATTTTTAGACGAGGTATTTGAAAAAACGCCCATCACGGTTTCCATCAAAACCCGCCTGGGCATGGACGATCCGGAGGAATTCGAGCCGCTGCTGGAGCTGTATCGGCAGTATCCCATTGGAGAATTGACGGTGCATCCCCGGGTGCGGGCGGATTTGTATCGCCGCCCTGTGCGCATGGGGTATTTTGAAAAGGCGCTGGCGGAGTGCCCGTTCCCCGTGGCCCTCAGTGGCGGCGTTGGCGTTGCCGGAGATGCAAAACGAATGGAAACAGCCTACCCCACTATGTCCGGCATGATGCTGGGCCGGGGACTGGTGGCAAATCCGGCGCTGGTACAGCAAATCAAGGGCACCGGCGGCCCGACAATAGATGCCATCAAGAATTTCCATGGGGAATTGTTCGATGCCACCGCCGCACGGGTGGGCAGCCCGCGGAATACCATGTTCCGCATGAAGGAGGTCTGGAGCTATTTGATTCTGCTGTTTGACGGGCGGGAAAGGTATCAGAAGCTCCTGCGGAAAACCACCTCTCTCACCGAATATCAGGCCATCACCACGCGAATCTTCCGGGAACTGCCCCTGCGGCAGGACGCGGACATCAACTGGCAGCCATAAAAATAGAACCCCTATGCAGTGACCATCTCTGCACGGGGGTTCTTGGCTATCAGTCTTACGACTGGAGGTAATGAAATTAGATGTAGAACAGCTTCTTTGCCTCGCGGGTCAGCTCCTCGCGGACGTTAGGATGGGCGATGGCGATGAGGTTCTTTACGCGGTTTTGCACGGTCTGACCACGCATATGGGCAATGCCGTACTCAGTGACCACGATATCCACATAGGGACGGGGAATGGTAACCACGGCGCCGGGGGTCAGAATGGGCTTGATCTTGGACTCACCCTTGTTGGTGGTGGAGTGCATAATCAGAATGCTGCGGCCACCCTTACTGTGGGCTGCACCGTAAGCAAAGTCAAATGCACCGCCCGGGCCGGAATACTGGCGGGTGCCGATGGACTCGGAGCAAACCTGGCCGGTGAGGTCAATTTCCATAATGGCGTTGATGGAAACCATGTTGTCGTTCTGACGGATTACCATGGGATCGGTGACATAAGAAGCAGGACGGATGATGCAGTTGGGATCCTCGTGGAGCATATCGAACAGGTGGTTGGTACCGCCGGCAAAGCAGAAGATATGCTTACCGGGGTTCAGGTTCTTCCGCGCGCCGGTGATAACGCCCTTCTCCACCATGGTGCCCATGAGGTTGGTGAACATTTCGCTGTGAATGCCCAGGTCCTTCTTGTCCATCAGGTTCCGGGCGCAGGCATTGGGCAAAGAACCGATGCCCAGCTGAATGGTATCGCCGTCGTGAACCAGCTCGGCCACATATTGACCGATGACGTTGTCGATCTCGGAGGAAGGCGCATCCTGAATCTCATAGATGGGATACTCGGCCTCATAGAAGGCATCTACGTCCTTGATGTTGATGTCTACGCCGCCGTTGATGGTCTTCAGATTCTTGTTGACCTCCAGAATGATCTTTTTACAGGACAGGGGGTCAATGTCGCGCTCCCACATCTGGGAGAGGTTCACCTGGAAGTTGCCGTTCTCGTCCATGGGGGTGACGGCGGCAATGTAGGTGTTCCGGGGGTTGGCGCCGTTGTACCAGATGGGCTGGTCGTGGAGATCGTTGGGAACGAAGGTGCAGGTGCCCAGCTCTAGGGGACGCTGCCAGCCCTTGGAGAAGAACGCGGACTGGGTCATAATGTGACCGGCCACGTCCGCATTCTGGAGAAAGCCGAAGTCGGAGGAACGGCCCTTGAGCACGGTAACGTCCTCTACCCGATGGGCAACGGTGTGCAGCTGTTGGCAGAACAGCAGGGGCTCATTGCAGTCCTTGCCGAAGCAAATGTGGTCGCCGGACTGAATCATGTCCAGGCACTCCTGAAGGGTACGCTTCTTCTCAGCGTACATCTTCTTGTAATCTTCATAGGTGTATGCCATGAAATATGCCTCATTTCCATTAATTTGTTTCGCTTTTTATTGACTTTATTGTAGCGTTTTTGCACACCGTCGGTAAAGTGAAGTTTGCACACTCTTTTTCCCGCTTTGTGTACAAATCTGCACTTTTTTCAGCAATCCTGCTGACAAGAAGAACTGGATTTGTTATACTATGCACACTGGAAACGAAAGGAGCCATCTGACCATGCCCAGAGAACCCATCCATAGCAGCATTCATGCCCTGGTTCGGTGCCGCAGCTTGCAGGAGCTGCTGGATACGGCACGGCGATCCCTGAAAAGCCCGCTGATTCTGGCGGATCTCACCTACCATGTGCTGGCCCTTACCCCGGACAACACCATCGACGATCCCCGGTGGATTCAGATCAATCAGGAGCAGAGCCTGCCCCTGAATATCGTCAACCTGGGGCTGTATCAGTCCGCCCTGCGTTCCGGCAGTCCGGTACTGTCTACGGATTCCACCGGTCTTCCCATTGTCCGGTGCGCCGTGGCCCAGGAGGATAAGCTCATTGGCTACCTGCTCTCCCCCGGCTATGGCGGCCCGCCTTCTCAGGAGGAGCTGGATTTGGTGGCGATTTTAAGCGATCTTTGCAGCCTGAAAATGCAGAAGGACCTCCACTATGCCGAATACCCGGAGGATATGCTGGAATTTTTCATCTCCGATCTGCTCAACGGCACCATTCGGGAGGAACAGATGATCCGGGATCGGTGCCGGTTCTTTAAGTGGAATCTGAAAATGCCCTATCGCGTGTTGACCATTCGCCCCGGCGGACGGAATGAAGCGGAGGACGGCGGGGATTATCTGGAGCTGGAGAAAAAGCGGCTGGCGTTGCAGCGGCAGTTCCCGGAGGCCACGGCGTTTCTCTATGGCAGTCAGATCAAGCTGGTGATCCATGTATACGACCAGACCACCCAGGACGCCCTGGTGCTGGGTGATGTGGCGGAATTCTTGCGGAAGAATCAGATGGTGGCGGGGGTCAGCCAGACGGCCTATCATCTGCGGAACCTCTCCGGGCGGCATCAGCAGGCCATGAAGGCCCTGCAAATGGGGCTGCTGCTGGAGGGCACCGGCCCGCTGTTCCACTACGATGCCTATTCCATTTATCACTGTCTGGAACTGTGCGCGCCCCAGGTGAATCTGCTCCAGCTGTGCCATTCCGCAGTGTTGAAGCTGGAGTCCTATGACCGGAAGAACGGAACCGAGCTCATGGGCACCCTGCACGCCTATCTTTCCTGCAATCAGAACATCAGCGAGGCGGCGACAGCGTTGTATATCCACCGGAATACCCTGTCCAAGCGCATTGACCGAATCAACGATCTCATCAGCGTGGACTTGGGGGACGCGGAGACGGTGTTCCACCTGATGTTCTCGTTTCGCATTCTGGAGTATTACGGCGTAACCGTCATGCGGGATTCCTATGACAGCTGGATGGAGAAGGCACCCAGTCTGCGGCACCCGTAAAAGGAGGAATACAATGGATTGGAACGAACTTGGCCCGTGGGGGGACCTAATTGATTTTCCCCGGGAAAAATGGGACGCACTGTCGGTGCAGGTGGAGCGCGCCTATGAAACGACGGAGGTCTATCCGCCCCGGGAAAAGCTCTTTGCGGCGCTGAATACCACGCCGCCGGAGCGGGTTCGGGTGGTGATTTTGGGGCAGGATCCCTATCACGAGCCGGGACAGGCCCATGGATTGAGCTTTTCTGTGGAGCCGGGGGTGGCGATTCCCAAATCTCTGGGGAATATTTATAAGGAGATGGAGTCGGATTTGGGCCTGCCGATTCCCAAAACCGGCTGCCTGCTGCCCTGGGCGAAGAATGGCGTGCTGCTGCTGAATGCGGTTTTGACGGTGGAGGCGCACAAGGCCGGTTCTCACCGGAAATTTCACTGGGAGCGGTTCACGGATCAGGTGATCCAGGCCACCAATTCCCTGCCCCAGCCCATTGCCTTTGTGCTCTGGGGCAATTTCGCCATCAAAAAAGCGCCGCTGATTCAGGCGAACGTCCCGAGATTGGTGCTGACCTCGGCCCATCCCAGTCCCCTGTCGGCCTATCGGGGCTTCTTCGGCAGCCGTCCGTTTTCCAAGATCAACGAATTCTTTGCGGAAAACGGCCAGAAGCCCATGGATTGGACGCTGGAATAACGAAAAAATCCCGGCTCTGTGCAAAACGCATAGAGTCGGGATTGCGATATGAACGGAATTACCAGATCATCAGCCGGTCTGCTTCCTTCTGGAGCTCCTCCCGGAAATCGGGATGGGCAATGGAGATCATGGCCTTGACTCGCTGATCCAGGGGCAGATGGCGAAGCCGAACCGCACCGTATTCCGTTACGATATAGTCGGCAATATTCCGCTGAATGGAAACCACAGCGCCGGGAGTCAGGGTGGGCACGATGCGGGAAACGGTGCCGTGCTTGGCGGTGGCGGTCAGGGCCACGATGCCCTTGCCGCCCTTGGAATGGAATGCGCCGTAAGCATAGTCCGTTGCGCCGCCGGTGCCGGAGAACTGGGTACAGCCCAGAGATTCCGAGCAAATCTGACCGGTGAGGTCAATTTCCAGGGCGGAGTTGATGGAGACCATGTTGTCGTTGGCCATAATGGTGTTGGGGTTGTTGACGTAGGTCAGGGGCAGTACCTGAATGCCCGGGTTAAAGTCGATATACCGGTTGAACTCATCGTCGCCCCAGCAGAACGCGCAGATGGATTTGCCGCGATTGATGGACTTTCTGTCGTTGGTGACCACACCGGCATCCATCAGATGATAGAGCGAGGTGGAGAACATCTCCGTATGAACGCCCAGATCCTTCTTGCTCATGAGGTTCTCGGCCACCGCATGGGGCAGACCGCCGAAGCCCAGCTGAATGGTGTCGCCGTCCTGAATCAGATCGGCGATGTTTCCGGCGATGGTTCTCAGCTCCTGAGAAATCGGGGGAATGGGAGGCGCTGCCACGGGGCTGTCGGCCTTGATGAAGTATTCCACCTTCTCAATGGGAATCCGGGTGGAGCCGTAGGTGTGGGGCAGATTCTCGTTGATCTCGAAAATATGAAGGTCGCAGCAGTCAAACATCTCATATTCGGTCTGCTGGCTCATGGACATATACACATAGCCGTATTCATCCGGCGGGGTGACGGAAGCCAGGAACACGTTGGGCTTCTTTGCTTCTATCAGGCAATCTGCGGCCATGTGGATATTGTGGGGGGCGTAGTGGACCCGGCGGCTGGGATGCACCTTCCGAAGAATGGGGCCATAGAACACCGTCAGAATGTCGATCTTTCCTGCCAGAGAATCGTCCATCAGGAAGGGATATTCCTCTGCGGGGTTGGTACACCATACGGTAACGTCGTGAACCCGATCCCCGATGGTATGCAGCTTCCGCAGCATATTTCTGGGCTCACAGCCGTAGAAGCCGAGGGTGATGGTGTCGCCGGACTGAATCAGATCCAGGGCCTGATCAATACCGATAAATTTGGACTCATAGAGTGCTTGCTGCTTATCATTCATGTTGTTTACTCCTAACCGAGAAAAGGTACGCTGCCGTGCAGCAAATCATGCATTTACTCTCCATTATACCCCAAATTCCACCAGCACGCAAGAGAAATGTGAAGACTTTGTGAAAAAATCGTGGAAAAGCGCACAAAAAGACCTCTCACCAAGGGCATGTGAGAGGTTCGTTCGAATCCATGTTACATTAGCTGTGCCGCTGCGGGAATATCGCCCACGCCGTCGAGAATCAGCCGGGGCCGATAGGGAAAGTCCAGCATGTTTTCCCGGGTGGTGACACCGGAGAGCACCAAGACCGTATCCAGTCCGGATTCGATGCCCGCCACAATATCCGTGTCCATGCGGTCGCCGATAATCGCCGCATCCTCGGAGTGAACACCCAGAAGCTTCAGACCGGTGCGCATCATCAGCGGATTGGGCTTGCCCACGTAATAGGCTTTCTTTCCGGTGGCCAGCTCAATGGGAGCCAGCATGGCGCGGCAGGCCGGAGCGATTCCCGTTTCCGTGGGGCCGGTGAGGTCATAGTTGGTGCCGATGAGCTTGGCACCGGCGTTTACCAGGCGAATGGCCTTTGTGATCATCTCCAGATTGTAGCCGCTGGCCTCCCCTACCACCACATAGTCGGGGTTGACGTCGTTATAGGTAATACCCGCGTCATACAGGGCGTTGAGAATGCCATGCTCACCCATCACATAGGCGCTGCATCCCGGGGCCTGACTGCTGAGGAAATGTGCCGTTGCCAATGCGCTGGTGTAAAAGTGGGACTCATCCACATCCAGCTCCATGCGCCACAGCTTTTGCTGGAGCTCCTTGGGAGTATATTGACCGGAGTTGGTGAGAAACAGGAAGCTTTTGTCGTTCCGTTTCAGCCAGTCCAGAAATTCCTTTACGCCGGGCAGAAGACGGTTGCCGTGGTAGATCACGCCGTCCATGTCGCAGATAAAACCTTTTTTCTCAAGCAATTTTTCCATGAATTGCATCCCTCGCTTTCCTTTTTATATCTTTCCTTTATCATAGTGGAAAAATGTAAAGAACAACTTGACCTGCTTGTAAAAACTGTGTAAATAATGAAAGTCAGCCCCGCTTCCAAAGAAACGAGGCTGCATGGTGCTTTCTTAATCCATGGGAGGAGGCGGAGGCGGCATACCGGGACCGCCGGGGCCACCCGGAGGCGGCATCATCATTTTTGCCTCAAAGTCGTCCTTTACCTGATCATCCTGCATGAACGTAACGTTTTCGGCAGTGGGAAGTGCGCCTTCCAAAGTGCCGTAGGCGACGGTAACGGGATGATCGGCGGCAATTACGGCACCGGAAGCAAGGGACAAGGCCGCAATGCGACTATCTCCGGTGATGTTCCAGACAGAAGTGGCGTCCAAGCTCAGCACCGTAGCATTGGCGCTGCCGGCAAGGGTGGTTTTCTTGAGATTGACCTCCAGATAGGACTTCTCCTCCCGATCCAGATTGCTGGTTACGGTCATCTCCGCAAGATTGGCCACCAGCCGTCCGCCGCTGTGGGCATAGGCCAGATTTCCGTCGGCGATGTCGCCAATGGAAACATGATCCAGATTCATGATCGCCTTGCCGTCCTCTGCGCAGAGAGTGGATGCGGCGGTGGAGTTCAGCTTGCCGCCGAACATATGAATGTAGGAATATTCGGGGCTCATGGAGTTGTGGGTATTCAGGGCAACGGTGCCGGTGAGCTCGCAGTCGTAGAGATAGGTATGGCCCAGAGAGTGGGCAACCATCACCGCTTCGCAGCCCTTGGACAGAAACTTGGAGTTGTATGCGGTGATAATGGACTTGCCTGCGGTATAAATACCGGGGGAGCCGGGAATTTCGGTGGTGGCGTCGATATCCCGAACGGTGATGTAGCCGCCTTGGAAATCCGTGGCCAGCGCGCCGGAATTTCTGCCGCCGGTGTGGATGACGGTGCCGTTGCAGTAGATATGGCCGCCATAGGAGGCATCTACGCCGTGGCCCTGGCGGTTGCAGGTGTCGATGGTGCCGCCTTCAATTACCACGGCGCCGCCGAAAATCGCATAGGCGCCGTTGGCAGTGGACTGCTCATGGCAGACGATTTTCGGGTTTACCAGAGTCACATGGCTGGTTTTTTGGTTGGACAGTACCGCGGCGCAGAAGCCGTATTTGCTGCCCAACTCATTGCGGAGATCGGCCTCGTTCATTTCGCCGTAGCCGTGGATCTCCGGATTTTTGAGATACAGGGTGCCGCCATCCCGAAGATAGATGGCAGAGGAACCGGCCTCACCGGTGGAGGTAAAGGTTAACTTATCGGTGCGGCGGTCGGTGGTCTCCTCCCCAATGACGGTGTAGGCGGAGAGCGCAGCCATTCTGGCTTCGACTTCCGGCTCCGGCGCAATGGGGTCGGGCTTTTTCACAAAGGGATCCATAATTCATTCCTCGCTTTCCATGGAAATAGGGGTTCTTCCTGCTTCCAATGTATCACTAAAACTCTTAGAAAGCAAAAGGTTTTCGCTGAAAGGGCACAAAGAGAATGGAAAGGTGCATTTTGCGCTAAGCCATCACCAGACTGCCCAGCAGGATCAGGCACCGGCTCCATAATTGCCGCTGCTGAACAGCCAGCTCTTTTAAGGTATCCCGGGACATTCCGGCGGCCTGGGCGGAGACTTCTTCTAAGCGAGTGGCGCAGCGTTCCATGGTGTTGAGACTCCAAATCAGCTGCTGCATTCGGGAGCTGGTGGGCGGAGTTCCATTGGATGCAGTGGGCGGATTTCCCGTGAGCAGACAGATCAGCGCTCCCAATTGCCCGGTCTGCTGCCGCTGAGCCTGCTGAATGGGGGCATATCCCCGGCTGCCGCTGCGGGCCAGCTGGGAAAACAGCCGGTGGCAGCACTCCATATCTGCCCAAATTTCCTGAAGCACCGGTGCAATGGTCACTGGCCGGGGTGCTTCACCGCCGGAATGGGATGCGCTGCCGGTGACCCGCTGCCAGACCGCAGCTTCGTCAATTTTATGTTCCATTACCATCACCTCGCACAAATTTATGCGGCAATGAGGGAAAAGAATCCAGAATTCACATGGTTGCTTTTTGCCGAAACTCCCGATATAATAAATGAATGCGAATGTGCACGAATTTTGTTTGGAGGTAAGGCTATGCGCGTGGGCGCTTTGGACCACAACGGCATCACGGAGGGTTCCATCTGGAAGCCGCTGCTGGGCTTTTTCTTTCCCATTTGGATGGGAACTTTTTTTCAGCAATTTTATAATACCGCCGATGCAATGATTGTGGGCCGGTTTCTGGGCACCTCGGCGCTGGCTGCGGTGGGCGCCACCTCCAGCATTGTATCGCTGCTGGTGGGCTTTTTTGTGGGACTGGCCAGCGGTGCGTCGGTGGTCATCGCCCAGTATTACGGGGCCAGGGATCGGGAGCGGCTGTCCGCCAGCGTCCATACGGCGGTGATTTTGGCGCTGGTATCGGGGCTGTTCTTTATGATTCTTGGCATCGGCACCGCACGGACGATTCTCAGGATTATGCAGACACCCCAGGACATTATGGACGATGCTATGGCATATATTCGGGTGTACTATATGGGGATGATCCCGCTGATGCTCTATGATATGGGCACCTCGATTCTCCGGGCCCTGGGGGATTCCCGGCGGCCCCTGTATTTCCTGATTGCGTCGGCTATCGCCAATATCCTATTGGATTTGCTGTTTGTGGCGGTGATTCCCATGGGCGTGACCGGCGCGGCTCTGGCGACGGTGCTCTCTGAGGTGCTCGCCTGCGTACTGACCCTAATGTGCCTGGTGAAGGCGGACGGTGAGCCCTGGCAGCTCCAGCTCAAAAACCTGCGGGTAAGCCCCATGCAGCTGAGAGAAATGCTGCGGCTGGGCCTTCCGGCGGGGCTGCAATCCATCCTGTATACTGTCAGCAATATGGTGATTCAGGCCAGCATCAACAGCTTCGGCACCGCCACGGTGGCCAGCTGGACGGTTTACGGCAAGGTGGACTTCGTCTATTGGATGACTGTCAATGCCATGGGCCTGTCGGTAACCACCTTTGCAGGGCAGAACTTCGGCGCAAAAAAGTATGACCGAATGAAAAAAGGCACTCTGATCGGGCTGGGCATTCTGGCGGTGCTGACGGTGATTATCAGCAGTATTATGCTGCTGCTTGCCCGCCCGCTGCTGGGATTGTTTACAGAAGATCAGGAGGTCATGAATATCACCCTGGAGATGATGCATTTCCTGGTACCCACGTATCTTACCTACATCTGTGTGGAGATTTTCTCCGGCGCGGTGCGCGGGGCCGGAGATGTGGTTGCACCAACACTGATGACCTGCTTTGGCGTGTGCATTCTGCGAGTATTATGGATCCTGGTGGCGGTGCCCCTGCATCGGACGGTGGTCATGGTGGAGTGGAGCTATCCCATCACCTGGACAATGACCTCGGTGATGTATTTAATCTATTATTTCCACGGTGGATGGCTGCGCAGGTGCATTGACAAGCAGAGCAGGACATTTCAGCAAACGGAGGTGCAAGGATGAAATTTCTGTTTTTTGATTTGGACGATACCCTGCTGGATTTCCACAAGGCGGAGGCCTGGGCAATCCGTCAGACCCTGCGTCGATCCGGCGTTGAACCTACCGACGCCATTGTGGCTCGGTACAGCGAGATTAACCAGCGCCAATGGGAGCTGCTGGAGGAGAAAAAGCTCACTCGGGAGCAGGTGCTGCTCCGCCGGTTTCAGCTGCTGTTTCGGGAGCTGAGGGTGAATGCCTCCTGTGAGGAAACCCAGCGGTGCTATGAGAATATGCTGGCAAAGGGCCATGATTTTATGCCCGGTGCGCCGGAGCTGCTGGAGCGGCTGGTGGGGAAATACCGGCTCTATCTGGTCTCCAATGGCACGGCCATGGTGCAGGACTGCCGCCTGCGGGATTCCGGCATTGGAACGTATTTTCAGGGCATCTTTATTTCCGAGCGGGTCGGCGTGGATAAGCCCCAGAAGGAGTTCTTTGACCGGAGCTTTGCCACCATCCCGGATTTTGATCCCCGCCAGGCCGTGATTATTGGCGACAGTCTGACCTCGGATATGCGGGGCGGCATCAATGCGGGAATCACGACCTGCTGGTATAACCCCAGGCACAAGCCCCGGCGGGCGGATATCCCCGTGGATTTTGAAATTGATGATCTCATGGAGCTGCCCCGGCTGCTGGAAGCGCTTTAGGGTAGTACAATCGGAAATTCGGAAAAACGGAACTGCAAATGGACCGGCACCCCCAATACTGGCGTTTCGGTATTGGGGGTGCTGTTTTCATGGCGAGCTTATGCAGAAAATAGGGAAAAGCCACCAATATTCCGGGCCTTTTGCAGGGGAAACTGCAAGCATTCTGACGAATTCCTGCGAAGTTAGAAAAGTTTTAGAATTTCCTATTGACAGACCTGGAAAGCTGTGCTAATATCATATCAATCCGATAGGAAAACTATTTAAGCAGGAGGTCAGCATCATGAGAATTCAGTTTCAGTCTCTCCTCCGCAGCAATTTCCGCTGTGGGCGAATGCTTGGGTACCGGACGCAATCTGCGTGTGGGCGGCTTTCCTGTACCCTTATGGCATAAAAGCGCCGCAAATGCAGTTGTTGTCCGGGCAGAATGGTGTCCGGGCTTTTTTGCACCCAAAATTGAAAAACAAACCAACCAAAACAAGATTTTTTTCATAGAAAGAGGTTATTATTATGTCTGAGTATAAATTTGAAACCCTGCAGCTTCACGTTGGCCAGGAGCAGGCCGATCCCGTAACCGACGCTCGTGCCGTTCCCATCTATGCCACCACTTCTTATGTGTTCCACAACTCCCAGCACGCAGCCGACCGTTTTGGCCTGGCCGATGCAGGCAACATCTATGGCCGTCTGACCAACTCCACCCAGGACGTGTTTGAAAAGCGGATTGCAGCACTGGAGGGCGGCGTTGCCGGTCTGGCCGTGGCTTCCGGTGCAGCAGCCATCACCTACACCCTCCAGGCGCTGGCAAAGCAGGGCGAGCACATTGTAGCCCAGAAGACCATTTACGGCGGCACCTCCAACCTGCTGGCCCATACCCTGCCCCTGTACGGCATTGAGGCAACCTTTGTGGATGCCCATAACCTGGGCGAGGTCGAGGGCGCCATTCAGGACAACACCAAGGCAATCTACATCGAGACCCTGGGCAACCCCAACTCCGATATTCCCGATATCGACGCCATTGCAGCCATCGCCCATAAGCACGGCCTGCCTCTGGTCATCGACAACACCTTCGGCACCCCCTATCTCATCCGTCCCATCGAGCACGGGGCAGACGTGGTGGTTCATTCCGCAACCAAGTTTATCGGCGGCCATGGCACCACTCTGGGCGGCGTAATTGTAGACGGAGGCACCTTCGATTGGGCGGCATCCGGCAGATATCCCTGGATTTCCGAGCCAAACCCCAGCTATCACGGCGTAAAGTTCACCGAGGCTGCGGGCCCCGCTGCCTTCGCTACTTATATCCGCGCCATCCTGCTCCGGGATACCGGCGCAACCATCTCCCCCTTCGCGGCATTCCTGCTGCTCCAGGGTACTGAAACTCTGTCCCTGCGGCTGGAGCGCCATGCCGAGAACACCAAGAAGGTGGTAGAGTATCTGGTGAACCATCCCCAGGTGGAGCATGTAAACCATCCCTCCCTGCCCGATCATCCCGATCATGCCCTGTATGAGAAGTACTTCCCCAACGGCGGCGCTTCCATCTTCACCTTCAACATCAAGGGCTGGCAGAAGGAAGCGCACAAGTTTATCGACAGCCTGAAAATCTTCTCTCTGCTGGCGAACGTCGCGGACGTGAAGAGCCTTGTCATTCACCCGGCAACGACGACGCATTCTCAGCTGACGGACGAAGAGCTGGCGGATCAGGGCATTGCGCAGAACACGATTCGCCTGTCCATTGGCACGGAGCATATCGACGATATTCTTGCGGATTTGCAGCAGGCGTTTGAAGCCGTGAAAGCCGCGGAATAATACGAAAAGTCCCCGGTATCAGCCTGATTAGGCACATGATACCGGGGCTCTTTTATGGATGAGACGGATACTATTTCCAGATTCACCTACGCCATCTGCTTGCGCCTTTTTCATCTGGAAATAGTATGAAACGCGTGCAGATAGGGGAAATACGTCTCGCGTCCGGGCAGATTGTCCGGAAGCTGCATCGTCTCCGAAATTTCGCGAAGCTGTGCGTTTGTCGCCTGCTTTTGATGTGGATTTCGCCGATGCAATTCATCCCGATGCAGCTGCAGAATCCAGCAGTACAGTTCCTGCACTGTCATCCGCGGGATATTCGGGATTTCCTTGCCGATTGCGCCGCTCCGGCACGCCGAGCAGTTCCCACAGGGCGCGCTTTTCTGACCGAATGCGGCGGAGATTCCCTGCGACAGGCACGGTGCTTGCAGACAGAAGCGCAGCACGCGGCGGTACGGCCGCCATTCGCGCTGAATCAAGGCGTACTGCGTGAATGGGCGGTGTTTGTGCTGCACACGAATCTGCTGGCAGCGCGTGTGAAAGCGGAGCAAATCCGCCGGGGAGAAGAGCAGCAGCGCATAGGCGGTTTCTCCGTCGCGCCCCGCTCGGCCTGACTGCTGCACATAGTCAATCATGTTCGTCGGCAGGTGATCGTGCAGAATCAGCCGAATGTCAGGAATATCCACGCCCATGCCGAATGCGGATGTCGCCGTCACGACGCGGATGCGCCCGGACAGGTACGCCTGCACCACGCGGCTGCGCTCTTCGCGATTTAGCCCGGCATGATATGCCGCAGCGGGGATTCCAGCGCGGTTCAGCCGCTCTGCCAGTGATTCCGTCCGCGCGCGCAGTCGGCAGAACACAACCGCTTTGCCCGGAATCTTTTGCAGCGCGCGGAGAATTGCGTCTGTGACGTGCACCGTCGGCAGGACGCTGTAATGCAGATTCGGGCGTTCTACGGGCATGACGATGCGCTTCGGATGCCGCAGCCCCAGCGACTGCACAATGCCGCGCTGCAACTGCTTGTCGGCGGTTGCGGTCATGGCGCACAGCACCGGGCGGCGGGGGAGCGACGAGACGAACTGCCCAATCTGCTGATACGACGGGCGGAACGCGTCGCCCCATTGCACCACGCAGTGCGCTTCGTCCACGACGACCATCGCGGGAGGACGCTGCTGGCAGAGCGCGTGAATCTCCGGGTGATTCAGCCGCTCCGGCGCAAGAAAAGCGATCTTTGCCTGACCGCGCGTGAGCTGATTCAGCGCGTCGGCGCGTTCGGCGGGGGTCATCAGGCTGTCGAGATGGACGCTGGGGATACCCCTCTCCCGCAGGTGGCGAACTTGGTCGTGCATGAGGACAATCAGCGGCGAAATGACGACGGTCAACTCATCCATCATTAGCGCTGGAAGCTGCCAGCAGAGGCTTTTGCCTGCGCCAGTGGGCAGGATGCAGAGCAAATCCCGCCCGTCAAGCAAGGCGTCAGCCGCCTGCTCCTGACCGGGGCGAAAGCCGCTGACGCCGAAGGTATTGCGCAGAACCCTGCTGCATTGCTGTTTTCGAGCGGTGCGCATCAGAAGCTGCGTCCTCCGCCGCCGTGGGTTGCGCCGCTGGACGAAACGTGCGTGCCGCTGCCATGGCTGCTGCCGCCATGGCTGGACGACGGCGGGTCAGGGTGCTTGACGCGCGTGACGTGCTCGCGCACGAAGTGGCTGTCATTCCGGCTGAGTTTGACGCTCGCCAGCCCGTTCAGGTCGTAGGAATAGGTGCTGCCCTTGAGGTTGTATTTCCCGCTCACGGACGCAATGAAGATGCCCGTGACCGCCAAACCCGCAATCACCGCAATGAGGATTTCCATGCCCGTCAGCGTGTTTTCCGGCTCATAGAGCTCGGTCAGACGCCTACCGGTGACTTCATCGTAGCGGAACTGACCGCTTGTGCGACCTTGCTTCAGGTACTTCTCGGTCTGCTTCAGCACCTTGATGACGGACTGGCCGTATTCCTTATCAAGCATCTCATCCCAGCCCGCGTCGAGGATGCCCTCTTCGCGCTCATCCGTGATGTAGTCAATCATCACGCCGCGCGTGCTAATCCAGCACTGCCGGTTGTGCATGTCGATGAGGTAGAGCATGATGTCGTCGCGGCAGCCTATCGTGTCGTTGACGGTGGCGGTGCCGCTCAAGATGAGGTCCTTGGCGTTGCCCAGCCCCAAACCGTTGTAATCGAAGTAGTCGTCCGCGTACGCCGTCGTCTGCCCACTCGGCACGTCCTGGCTTGTCAGCACGAACATATCCACCTGATACGCGCTTTCAATGCGGTCGCAAATGGCGCTGATTTCGGCGATTTCGTCCGCCGTGAACAGCCCAGCGTCGTCCTGCACCTGCGTGTCCGCGAGGGCGACGGTCAGCATGAGCATCATCAAAAGGAGAAACAACGTCAGTT
>OLSL01001031.1_pt1 | contig 27729 bp, 28 predicted proteins | sample 1672511 | NCBI WGS metagenome assembly OLSL01 (sample SAMEA3136694, study PRJEB25190) | human gut metagenome | biome: human gut; feature: human-associated habitat; material: faeces | place: Austria | collected 2013
CCGGCGGCCAGACCGCCAAAGGCGCCCTCGATGGTCTTATGGGGGCTGAGCACCGGAGCCATTTTATGCTTGCCCAGAAACTTTCCGGCAAAATACGCGCCTGCATCGGCAATAAACGGGATCATAATGGGCACCAGCACATAATGCCGCCCAAACTCGCCCACGATGATCCGAACAATGGAGCTCAGGCACATGGGAATCGCCAGCGCCGCAAACAGGCATCCGGCTACGCCCTCGAACTTCACCTTGGGGTAGGCCAGCAGTGCCTGCGCAAACAGCACCAGGCCCAGAACTACAATGCCTGCCGCGCCAACGAGAATCGGGCTTCCAAAATAGCTCCAGATGGGCAGCAGGAACGCCGCCGCCATGGTCACAAGGATCATGCCCTCGTTTTGATTGATGCCGGTGGTTTTCGTAAACTCTCTTGCACCGATGGCCGACAGCAGGGAGATCGCCACCGCCGTCACAATGGTGGGACACGCAAAGAGGATCACCAGCAGCAGCGGAATGCCCACCGCCGCCACAAGCAGTCTTGATTTCATTACTTGATCCCTCCATACCGACGGTTCCGGCTGCGATAGGCGTCAATGGCCTTGTCCAGCTCCCGCTCATCAAAGTCGGGCCACATCACATCGGTGAAATAAAACTCGGAATAGGCTGCCTGCCACAGCAGGAAGTTGGAAATGCGCATCTCGCCGCCGGGGCGAATGATGAGATCCGGATCCGGTACCTCCGCGGAATACATCAGCCGGGAAAGATCCTCCGGCCGGATGCTTTCGGGATCCTTTCCGGTTTCGGCGCACTCCTTGGCCCAAAGTCCGGCGGCCCGGGTGATTTCGTCCCGGCTGCCGTAGTTGATGCACATATTCACCTGGGAATCGTGGAACTCCATGGATTCCCGGCTGGCTTCCTCCGCCAGCTGACGGAGCTCAGGGCTCAGGGCGCTCAAATCTCCAAAGAAGCAGATGCGCACGTGGTTCTTCTGCATATCCCGGATGGACTCCATCAGGTAGTCCTTCATCAGGGACATGATTTTGCCCACTTCCTCCTGAGGGCGCTTCCAGTTCTCCGTGGAAAACGCATAGACCGTCAGATATTGGACGCCGATTTCCCGGCAGTACAGAGCAATTTTACGGAATGTCTCCGCCCCTGCCGCATGGCCGGCGGTTCTGGGCAAATGCCGGCGGGTGGCCCATCTGCCGTTTCCGTCCATAATAATGGCAATATGCCGGGGCATGGGCAGCAGCTCCGGCTCCTGATTTTTTTTGAAAAGTGCCATGGGTTGTCCTTTCCTGGGACAATAGGGAAAGGGTTGCCCCTTCCCCTACTGCACCGCAATTCTTAAAGCTCCATGAGCTCCTTTTCCTTCTTGGCGGCCATTTCGTCCACCTTTTTCACGTAATCGTCGGTGACCTTCTGAAGATCCTTCTCGGCGACCTTCTGCTCGTCTTCGGTAATCTCGCTCTTCTTCTTCATGGCCTTGATGGCATCCATGGCATCCCGGCGGATATTCCGGATGGCAACCTTGCTCTCCTCGCCGTACTTCTTCACCTGCTTGGTGAGCTCTTTCCGGCGCTCCTCAGTGAGCTGGGGGAATACCAGACGGATGATACGGCCGTCGTTCTGGGGGTTGATGCCCAGATCGCTGACCTGGATGGCCTTCTCGATGAGCTTCAGCAGGCTCTTGTCCCAGGGCTCAATGACCAGAGTGCGGGGATCGGGAGAGGTGATGGAGCCAACCTGGTTAATGGGAGTCTCCTGACCATAATACTCTACGGAAATCCGGTCCAGCAGAGAAGCGCTGGCACGACCGGCACGAACTGCTGCAAAATCTCCTGCCAGAACCTCCAGGGTCTTGTCCATCTTCTGGCTATAGGGCTTCATATCAACTTTCATCTATGCTTCCTCCTTCTATGAATTAGCCGTGAACATAGGTGCCAATGTTCTCACCCATGGCGGCCTTGAGAATGTTTTCAGGCTCTTTCAGCGCGAATACGAATACGGGGATGTTGTTGTCCATGCAGAGGCTGGTGGCCGTGGAGTCCATGACCTGGAGCTGACGGGCCAGCACCTCGGTATAGCAGATATCCTCATACTTCTTGGCGTTGGGATTCACGGCGGGATCGCTGTCGTAAACGCCGTCGATATTCTTTGCCAGCAGAATCACGTCAGCGTCGATCTCAGCCGCCCGCAGTGCCGCACCGGTGTCGGTGGAGAAATAGGGGTTGCCGGTACCGCAGCCAAAGATGACCACGCGGCCCTTTTCCAGATGACGGCAGGCCTTCTGGCGGATGTACGGCTCGGCAATGGCGCGCATCTCAATGGCGGTCTGCACCCGAACCTCAACGTCGCGCTGCTCGAGACAGTCGGCCACGGCCAGTGCGTTGATGGTGGTAGCCAGCATCCCCATATGGTCGGCCCGGACGCGCTGCATCCGATCGCCGCCGTCCTTCATGCCGCGCCAGAAATTGCCGCCGCCCACAACGATGGCGACCTCAATGCCCTTTTCCACACACTGCTTTACCACATCGCATACTTTTCCGATGACGTCAAAATCCAGACCACGCCGGGCATCTCCGGCCAGTGCTTCGCCGCTGATCTTGAGCAGCACACGTTTATACTGCGGTTCGCTCATATTCATTCTCCTTTATGTTTCTGTGGGCGCAATGCACCCGTTGATCCAATATCCGCCCCCTATTCTACCCTAATTTCCGTCAGAATGAAAGAGGAAATTTGTAAATTTACTTTGTCCGAGGAAAAAAACAGGCCATCTTGATGCAGAATCGACAAGATTCCCCCAGAACCCGGTGAAAAGCGATTGCAAAAGCCGCAAAAACCGGGTATAATACACCAATATTGGAACTGCGGTTTTCAGGCCGCGGAAATAAACGGAAAGGAAGATAGACATGGCGGAAGAAATTCTGGAAGAATCCTCAAATTTCATTCTGAACTACATTAAGGAAGATATTGCCCCAGGAGGACAGTTTGAGGGTCAGACCGTCCACACTCGTTTTCCTCCCGAGCCCAACGGCTATCTGCACATCGGCCACTGCAAGGCCCTGTGCATTGATTTCGGCAGCGCGCTGAAGTTCGGCGGTATTTGCAATCTCCGCATGGACGACACCAACCCCGCCAAGGAAGACACCGAATATGTGGACGCCATCAAGGAAGACATCCACTGGCTGGGCTTTGACTGGGACGACCGGTTCTTTTACGGCTCGGACTATTTTGAACAGACCTATCAGTTTGCCGAGGATCTCATTCGTGAGGGCCTGGCCTATGTGTGCGAGCTGACTCCCGAGCAGTTTAAGGAATACCGTGGCGACCAGCATCATCCCGCCGTTTCCCCCTATCGAGATCGCCCCGTGGAGGAAAACCTTGCCCTGTTCCGCCGGATGCGCGCCGGTGAGTTCCCTGAGGGCAAATATACCCTCCGGGCCAAGATCGACCTGGCCTCCGGCAACTTTAATATGCGTGACCCCGTGCTCTACCGGATCCGCTATGTAGAGCATCACCGTCAGGGCAGCAAATGGTGCATCTATCCCATGTACGACTTTGCCCATCCCATTCAGGACGCGCTGGAGGGCATCACCCACTCCCTCTGCTCCCTGGAGTATGAGGATCACCGGCCCCTTTACAACTGGGTGGTGGAGCACGTAAACGTCCCCAATCATCCCCGCCAGATTGAGTTTGCCCGTCTGAACATCAACTATACGGTGATGTCCAAGCGGAAGCTCCGTCAGCTGGTGGAGGAGCATCGGGTCTCCGGCTGGGATGATCCCCGGATGCCCACCCTGTGCGGTCTGCGCCGCCGGGGCTATACCCCCAAGTCCATCCGGAACTTCACCGACCGTATCGGTGTTTCCAAGGTTCCCTCTGTGGTGGAGTACGGCTTCCTGGAGCACTGCCTGCGGGAGGATCTCAACGAAACCGCAAAGCGTGTCATGGCCGTCACCCGACCCATTCCCCTGACCATCACCAACTATCCCGAGGGCAAGACTGAAACCTTCGAGATTGAGAACAATCCCGGTCATCCCGAGGACGGAACCCGGATGGTTTCCTTCTCCGGCAAGCTCTACGTAGAGGCCGAGGATTTTCTGGAGACTCCCGTGCCCAAGTATAAGCGCCTGTATCCCGACGGCCCCGAATGCCGCCTGAAGGGTGCTTATCTGATCCGCTGCACCGGCTGCAACAAGGATGAAAACGGCAACATCACCGAAATTCTCTGCACCTACGACCCCGATAGCCGCGGCGGTGATCCCGCAGATGGCCGTAAGGTCAAGGGCGCAACCATCCATTGGGTGGATGCCGCTACCGCAGTGGATGCTGAGGTTCGTCTCTATGACAATCTGTTCTCTGATCCCGATCCCGATGCGCCGGGCAAGAACTTCCTGGATTGTCTGAACCCCAACTCCCTGACCATTGTGGAGGGTGCCAAGGTGGAAACCTCTCTGTCCACCGCACAGCCCGGCGACCACTTCCAGTTCATGCGTCTGGGCTACTTCTGCGCCGATAAGGACTCTACCCCGGAGCACCTGGTGTTTAACCGTTCCGTCAGCCTGAAGGACGGATTTAAGGCGAAAAAGTAATCGAATCTGACAAAAGCTCCCCGGAACGCATCGTTCCGAGGAGCTTCTTTTTGCTTATTCCGCAGGACTTTCTTCCGTGGGAGCTTCCGTATTGGCGGTCTCCCCTGCCGCTTCCTGAGCTGCGGCTTCTGCCGCTGCTGCCTCCTTGGCGGCGTCCTGTTCCTTTTTCTTGAGTTCCTTGATTTCCTGCGCCGTGTAAGCACCGTCACTCAGGGCGTTCTGCACCGTCCGGCTGATGGAGGCATCAGGGCCTGCATCCAGCTCTTCCCCGGCGTAGTTGTGGAGGGTGTCCAGCACATCCAGCAGGGTATTGTAGAGCTTGGCCTGCGCGGAGGTAATTTCGTCCTGCTGCTTGATCTCCGCAATGCTCTGGTAGACATCCAGCAGCTCAAAGGACTTTTTCCCGTTTTCGTCGGTGGTGATGTTCTGATAGATGGGCACATAGCTGGCGCTCATGGTCACATTGCCGTTGTCCGCCTTCTCGAAGGTGATGTTGAGGATCACGGAGCTCTGTGCCGCTTCGTCGGTGGGATCGGTGTAGAAATCACCCAGGCTGTAGGCGATAAAGCAGTTTTTCGTGCCCCCGTCGGTCTGTGTGACCTTCTCGAAGCCCATACTGCCCACCAGATGGGAATGGGTGCCGATGATTACGTCCACGCCGTTCTTCATCAGAAGATCTGCGGCTTCCTGCTGAGGCTCGCTGATAGAGCGGCCATATTCACTTCCCCAGTGTACCAGCGCCACAATCACATCCGCGCCCGCATCCTTTGCCGCCTGCACGTCCTGACGAATCTGGGTGCTGTTGAGCTTGGTCCAGTAGTCGGAATAGTCACTGTACAGGGTATTGAGGGCATATTCACAGCCCTCGGGCATCATCACGGAGTCGGTGCCCTTGGTATAGGCCAGGAACGCGAACTTGATCTTATGGATCGTGCGGATATACGCGCCGCCGTTCTTGTCCCGATCCTCCTGGCTGAGGTACGTGCCCACGGACTTGAGCTTTGCCTCCTCCAGATAATTCTTGGTGGAGGTCAGGCCGTCAATGCCGTTATTGAGCATATAGGTATTGGCCGTAGACATCAGCCGAAAGCCGATTGCCCGCAGGCTGCCCGCCAGTTGAATGGGTGAATTGTAATAAGGCTCGCCGCCGTAGGCCAGTCCGTCCACCATGGTGGTCTCAAAGTCACCCACCGCAAAATCTGCGCCGGAGATATAGGAAGCAACATTCTGGAACGGCTGATTAAAATCGTAGGTGCCGTCGCTCTTGGTCACCGCCTGCACCTGATCCGCTGAGGTGGAGATGTCGCCCACAAAGGCAATGGTAGTGATGGCCGGGCCGGTATAGTTCTTCTCCTCCTCGTCCTCATCATCCACAGCGGTGTCCACTTCGTCCAGTCCTGCGTCAGTGGGGGCTGAGGACGAGCCGTTGAGGAATCGAATCAGGAAAAACGCAATACCCACGATCAGCAAAAATGCCGCCGCAAACAGCAGTCTCCGGTGCCGTCTGCGCCGCCGGATCATCTCCTGCTTTCGGCGCAGCCGGGCCTTTTTCTGCTGCGGGGTCAGTCGCTGGCCCTGCTGATTGCCGGTTTGATTCTGTGTATAATAAGCGCCGTTTCCCGGGACGCCGTTTTGCGTCATGCCGGGCTGATTTTGCATCGGCGGTTGATTGTAGTTGGGATTCCGGGAGTTTCCGGATCTGCGGGGTGTCTGTGCCATTGAGCAGTTCTCCTTTCATGGCATAGTGATTTATATTTTACATCATTTTTCCCCGGTAAACAATTAAAATTTTATGAATATTCCAATTTTTCATTGGAGAAACCGGGAATCTATGCTATACTTTGTTTTCAGAACATGAATTTTGTCAATTCTCGCGAGAGGAGGTCCCCATGGCACAGACCGCGCAGACCAAGAAAAAGCGAAAAAAGAAAAAACGGAAAAAGCAATCGTCCCGCAGCGGCGTGTTGATCGCAGTTCTGGTGGCCGCACTGATTCTGGTGGTCTTTGTGCTGTTCCGGTTCCTCCGTTCCCATTCTGCGGAAACCACGCCGGAGCCAGAGGTATCGGTTTCGGTGGCTCCTACCCTGCCCCCCAGCGGACTGTCTGCTCAGTGCTTTGGGGAATCCGACGGCTATAAAACCTACGTTTCCGATACCGTCACCGCCAAACTGGGTGTGGATATTTCCAGCCACCAAGAATGGGTGGATTGGGAGGCGCTGGCCGCAAGCCCTGTGGATTTTGTGATCCTCCGGGCGGGTTATCGGGGCTATGGCGACGGCTCCGTAAACATCGACCCCTATTTTGCCGAGAATCTGGCCGCGGCCCGAAATGCAGGCCTTGGTGTTGGGGTTTATTTCTTCTCCCAGGCACTGACTCCGGACGAAGCCGAGGAAGAGGCCCGCACCGTTCTTTCTCAGCTGGCAGATTATCAGATCGACTACCCCATCTATTACGACTGGGAGCCCATCTCCGATGAAAACGCCCGAACCGCCACCATCAGCGCCACGGAAATTACATCCTGCGCCCAGCGCTTCTGCCAGACCATCGAACAGGCCGGTTATCGCGCCGGGGTCTATTTCAATCTGGACATCGCCCTGCGTTATTATCATCTCACCGATCTTATGGACTATGAGTTCTGGCTGGCAGAATATCAGGACACCCCCAGCTATCCCTTTGCCTTTGGGATGTGGCAATACACCGATCAGGGCACCGTTCCCGGTGTGACCGGCGGGGTAGACATGAATCTTTGCTTCAAATCCTATGGAAATTAATCGCTTCCTGCTCATGACTGCACACGGTCATGAGCAGATTTTTTTCTTCCATCACCCGAAAGGCCAGCCGCTCCCCCTCCAGGTGCCACTGCTTCCCGTCAAAATAAAAGTCCGTGTCGTTGGGAAATCCCCTTAGACCGGTGCCCAAATACTTATAATAGCTCTCCTTCAGCGTCCAAAGGGCGAAAAAATCACGTTTAAGCTCGCCCCGACTGCAAAACCAGTCGTATTCCTCCCGGGACATGATCCGTTCCGGCACCCGCTGGTGAAAGCTGCGAACGGCCTCAATGTCAAGGCCCATGTTGTTCTCGCCAATCGCAAGGGCCACCGCGCCTCGAGTGTGGGAAATACTAAAATGGGGGCCGTTTTCCAAATATGGCTTGCCATGGGGGCCAATGATGAATTCCGGCTGGGTAATCCCATACGTTCCCCGCAGAACCTGAGCCAAAAGCGCATGGGCCGCCTGAGACTGGGGCGCGTCGGTTTCCAGTAAATAAAGCTCCATCTGTTCCTCCAAAGAAAAAATATCAGCCGACCCCGAAAGGTCGGCTGATGATGGCTGGAAATTAGCCCTCTCTCATCTTTGCAAAGCAATCAGAGCAGTAAACGGGGCGATCGGACTTGGGCTCAAAAGGAACTCTAGCCTCGCCGCCGCAGGCAGCACACACAGCAGTGTAATACTGACGGGGGCCACGCTGAGCGTTCTTACGAGCGTCGCGGCAAGCCTTGCAGCGCTGGGGCTCGTTCTGGAAGCCTCTCTCAGCATAGAACTCCTGCTCACCAGCGGTAAAGGTGAACTCTGCGCCGCACTCTTTGCAGACCAAAATCTTGTCTTCGTACATAGTATTTCCCTCTCTTTGAACAGATAGATTTGCCCTTTGCGACCCAGAAACATACCTTGAGCTGCAAGGGATTGTATATGCAAGCGGCCCAATGAGCCGTACTCGCCTTCTCGGCATCAGAATACCGAACACAGTCCGACCGGGGCCGGAATCCAAACAGCAAGCTAATCTAAAGTTCGCAAAGCAAATCAAAAGAGTGGGGCTTGACTACGGAATAACTGGAATTGGCTCTGAAGCATACAGATAGAATCTGTACAACACTAAGCTGTATTATACCACAAACCGGTGGAATGTCAATAGTTTCTAAAATTTATTTTAATTCCTCGATTATTTTTGTGCGTTTTCAATGACTTTGGCCAGACGCTGGGCCACTTCCTGGGCCACAGACTCCTCCTTGGCCTCTACCATCACCCGGAGCAGCGCCTCGGTGCCGGAGGGACGAACGAGAATTCTGCCGTTATCCCCCAGCTTTTCTTCCTCCTGACGAACCGCATTCTGCACAGCCTCGGAAGCGATCAGATCCTTCTTATCCTGCGCGGCATAGGGGCCGGGGACGTTGATGAGCACCTGGGGATAACGCTTGATCTCCTCCACCAGGGAGCTGACCGGGGTGCCGTACTTGCTGATAATGCTCAGAAAATGCAGCGCCGTGAGCTGACCGTCGCCGGTGGGCATATGATCCCGGAAGATGATGTGGCCGGACTGCTCGCCGCCCAGCACCATGTCCTCCTTGACCATCATTTCCTTGACGTTCTTATCGCCCACATCGGCGCAGAGCACCTTATAGCCGTGCTCCTTGGCATAGTTGTGGAGGCCGATGTTGCTCATGACCGTTGCCACAAAGCCGTCGCCCCGCAGGTCGCCCGCCTCATGCATGGCCCGGGCAATCAGCGCCATGATCTTATCGCCGTCTACCTCATTGCCCTTCTCGTCTACCGCCAGGCACCGGTCTGCATCGCCGTCGAAGGCAATGCCTACGTCATAGCAGCCCTCGTGCACCCGTCTGCCCAGCTCCGCCAGATGGGTAGAGCCGCAGTCCACATTGATATTGGTGCCATCGGGCCGGTCATTGATGTAGCTGACATCCATGTCGTAGCGGTTAAACAACCGCTGAGCCGTAACGGAAGCCGCACCGTTGGCGCAGTCCACCAGTACCCGCAGGTCATGAGGCTCGCCCTTCACCGTGGCAACCAGGTAACGGATATAGAGATCCACAGAGTGGCGGTCGTCATAGGTCACGCCGATGTCTCCGCCCTTTTTCAGGGGCAGCGGCTCACCAGAGAGCACATATTCCTCAATAGCATTCTCCAGCTCGTCAGGCAGCTTTGCGCCGTCGGGGCCGAAGAACTTGATGCCGTTATACTCATAGGGATTGTGGGAAGCGGAAATCACCACACCAGCCTCTGCCTTACTCATAATAGTGGTCAGCGCCACTGCGGGAGTGGAGATCACGCCCAGGGTATGAACATTGGCGCCACAGGCCGTAAGACCCGCAATCATGGCGCCCTCCAGCATATCCGAAGAAATCCGGGTATCCTTGCCGATGACCACCATAGGCTTCTCGGTTTTATTCTTGCTCAACACCAGGGCCGCCGCCTGACCGACACGATATGCCAGTACCGAGTCCAGCTGCTCGTTGGCAATGCCGCGAATGCCGTCTGTTCCGAATAGTTTTCCCATAAATAAACACTCCTTCTTATTCAATACGTAACTGACCATCATCGGATGCGGAATGTGCAATTCCCAGATGGTCGTATGCCAGCTGTGTCACGCAGCGTCCCCGGGGCGTCCGGGTCAGGAAGCCGATCTGCATGAGGTAGGGCTCATACACATCCTCCAGGGTCACCGCTTCTTCGCCAATGGTGGCTGCCAGGGTTTCAAGGCCCACCGGCCCGCCGCCGTAGTTCACAATAATGGACCGAAGCATCCGCCGGTCGGTTTCGTCCAGACCCAGATGATCCACTTCCAGCCGATTCAGGGCGTCGTTCGCCGCCTCCCTGTCGATGATGCCATCATGGTACACCAGGGCAAAATCCCTGACCCGGCGCAGCATCCGGTTGGCAAGCCGCGGGGTACCGCGACTGCGGGATGCGATCTCCATGGCGCCCTCCGGGTCGATCTCAGTGCCCAGAAGCGCCGCACTGCGGAGCACAATCTTCTGGAGTTCCTTGGGCTGGTACAGCTCCAGCCGCAGGCTCACGCCGAACCGATCCCGCAACGGAGATGAAAGCTGTCCCGCCCGGGTGGTCGCGCCGATCAGTGTAAACTTCGGCAGATCCAGGCGAATGGAGTTGGCCGACGGGCCTTTGCCGATGATGATATCAATGGCATAGTCCTCCATGGCGGGATACAAAAGCTCCTCCACCACCCGGTTCAGCCGGTGAATCTCGTCGATAAACAGAATGTCACCCTCGGACAGATTGGTCAGCAGCGCCGCCAGATCTCCGGTCTTTTCGATGGCCGGGCCGGAGGTCACACGAAGGTTGACGCCCATCTCGTTAGCGATAACGCCAGCCAGAGTGGTTTTGCCCAGTCCGGGCGGGCCGTAGAGCAGCACATGATCCAGGGGTTCGCCCCGGCGCTGTGCCGCTTCGATATAGACCTTCAGGTTGCCCTTGGCCTTTTCCTGACCGGTGTAATCCCACAGGGTTTGGGGCCGGAGATTGTTCTCGCCGGTGTCCATGGGGGTGCGCCCGGTAGTAATGAGAGGGGCTTCCATCTCCTCGGAAAAATCAATGCTCATAAGCTCCCCTCCTTACTTTACAGTGGCGCGCAATGCCTGCTTGATGATGTCCTGCACCTCCAGGTGCTCAGTGTCAATGCCCTTCATAATACCGTTGATGGTACTCTGGTCGTAGCCCAGGGCCTGGAGCGCCTGAACCGCTTCCGCCGCCTTGCTACCGGGGCCAATGGGCGCAATGGTCACCGGATCGCCGTCCCGGAGGTCCAGCTCTGTAATGGCTCCCATCTTGTCCTTGAGTTCCAGCAAAATGCGCTGGGCAATTTTCTTTCCCACGCCCGGAGCTGCCGTGAGCATTTTTTCATTCTGAGTAACCACTGCCATCTGTAGGCCGTCCGGGCTGACCGAGGATAGAATCGCCAAAGCAGCCTTGGGGCCAACGCCGTTGATTGCAATCAGCAGCTTAAAGGTGTCCAGCTCCTGTCGGGTATAAAAGCCATAGATATCAAAGGCATCCTCCCGGATGGAGCAGTGGGTAAACAGCCTGGTCTCCTCCCCCAGCTTCAGCTTGGAGATGGTATTGGTGGTGGTATTCACCGTAAACCCCACGCCGCCGCAGTCCAGAACCACCATGCCTAAGTCGATCAGCGCCACCTCGCCGCGCAGATAATAAAACATTCCAGTCCTCCTAGGAGTTGCGTTCCAGTCCGGACAGCAGCGATGTGCTGGATCGGGCATGGCACAGGGCCAGAGCCAATCCATCCGCCGCGTCATCCGGTCTCGGGATCTTTTCCAGGTGCAGGAGCCGCTTGGTCATGTCCATCACCTGGCGTTTTTCCGCCCGTCCATAGCCTGCAACTGCCTGCTTCACCTGGAGGGGGGTATATTCAAAGATCGGAACGCCGTATTTCGTACAGGCAAGGAGAATGACCCCGCGTCCATGGGCCACCTGAATGCCGGTTGTGATATTCGTATTAAAAAACAGTTCCTCAATGGAGACCGCATCGGGCTTCAGCAGATTCAGCAGCTCGGTCATATCGTCGTATATGAGCTGGAGCCGCTGGGGAAAATCCATGCCCGCCGGGGTGGTAATCGCCCCATAGCGCAGCATCTGAACGCTGCCCCGATCCGCCGCTATCAGGCCGAAGCCAATGGTAGCAAAGCCGGGGTCGATGCCCAGAATCTTTCTCATAGTCCCAGTACCAGTCCGGCCACAGCACCCAGCGCAATGAAGATGATGGGGTGCCATTTCTGCTTCCAGCGATACAAAACTCCGATGACGATCATCAGAATCAGCGCCTTCCAGCTGATTGCGTCCAATGCACCCACATTGGGGCTATAATTCAGCGCAATTTTCAGAATGCCGAAGCCAGCCGCCGCAATCAATCCAACCGATGCAGGCCGCAGTCCGGAGAGCACCCGCTGCACTGCCTTGCTGGTCTGGAACCGATGGAGAAACCGGGCCACAATCAGAATCACAATGATGCTGGGCAGCACCAAGAACAGCGTTGCCAGCAGCGCGCCCACAATTCCGCGGGTGGTAAAGCCCGCATACGTGGCCATGTTCACGCCCATGGGGCCGGGGGTGGATTCGGAAACAGCAATCATATCGGACAGCTGCGCCCGGTCAAACCAGGGATAACGGTCCGCCATGGAATAGAGGAACGGCAGCGTTGCCAGTCCACCGCCGACGCTGAGCAGTCCCGTTTTGAAGAACTCCAAGCACATCAGAAGCAAATTCATTAGGACTTCTCCCCCTTCTGATCTGCGGCGTAGCCTGCAATCACGCCTGCCGCCGCCGCTGCCACCACGATGACCACCGGGGACAGTCCAAAAATCGCAGACACCAGGAAGGTCAGCACAAATATGCACCAGCCGAAGCCGCCCTTTACGCCGGATTTCATCAGTTTCCAGACGGAGAAGCCCACCAGCACCACCACGGCCACGCGAATTCCGGCCAGAGCGTGCTGTACCGCCTCGATCTCCGCAAAGTTGTTCAGCAGCGCCGCAATCACGGAGATGATCATCAGGCTGGGCAGCACCACGCCAAAGGTTGCCAGAAAGCCGCCGAGCACGCCCTTCCGGCTGTCGCCGATGAACGTTGCGGTATTGACCGCGATCACGCCGGGGGTACACTGACCAATGGCATAATAGTTGAGAATCTCCTCCTCGGTGGCCCAGCCGCGCTTTTCCACCACTTCCCGCTGGATCATGGGCAGCATGGCATAGCCGCCGCCGAAGGTCATGATGCCGATCTTAAAGAACGTCACCACAAGTTCCAAATATTCGTTCAATGGTCTCCCATCTTTCTTTTCTTATTTTTGTCTCCAGCCCTGGGCGTACAGCCGTTCATGGAGCTGCTGTAGGACTTGTTTCTGCTCCGGATAATCCGGCTTGTATCGGGTCACCATCCGCCAAAATGCCGGACTGTGGTTGAACTCTACCCGGTGGCACAGCTCATGGATCAGCACATAGTCAATGGCCTCCGCCGGTGCAAACAGCAAAAGCCAGCTCACATGAATGTCGCCGTTGGCCGAGCAGCTGGCCCAGCGCCGAACCGCTGAGGACAGATTCACCTTTCCAAAGGTTAGGTTCATTTTCTCTGCCCAATACCGGAGCCGCTGCTCCACCCATGGAAGTCCGCCCCGGCGGTAAAGCCGCTCCACCATCGGTGCAAGCTCCGAAACCGGCACATTGGGAAGCGTAATGGTTTCCTGCTCCAAATCCAGACTGCCCCGGCGTTCTTCCGTCAGCTGCACCCGGAATGGTCTGCCGCAGAACAGCAGGGTATCGCCGGTTTTCAATTGAAACTCCTGCCGCGTGGCCAATGCCGCCTGTACCTGCGCCTGCCGGGATTGAATCCAGGCAGATTTCGACTGCACAAACTGGTCAATATAGCTTCTGGGGCAGCGTTTCGGCGCACGCACCAGCACCCCGCCCGCCTCGGTAATCCGCAGAGAGATGGTCTTCCGATCGGAGCGAATCAGCTCATAGGGGATCAAACGATCTTCCCCCACAGGGCAAAGATTCCCGTTGCCAAAACGATCAACACGATTAAAATCCAGGCTCCCACCCGCTGCCACATGGGCCGGGGATGGTACTCCTCACTGGGCTTGATTTCCAGAGTTGGCAGATCGTTTTCCTTGTTTTTTTCAGGTTTCATGGGCTGTCCTCCAATTTCGGGCACATATTAGTATGAGTATATCATAAAATGAGGGGGATTTACAACCCCGGATCTTCCATATCCCGGCAGTCTTATTTCAGCCGCCCCTCCAGGGTCAGGTACTGGTCGAAAATCAACCGGCTGATCCGGGAACCGAACACCGTAGCAGGATGGTCGGGATAATACTGCTTGTCGGAAAAATCCTTGTTGAGCATGACGATCACATAGCTGCCATAGGGCGTGGTGATGATGCCGCCGTCGTTCCGGCAGGCGTTCATGCTGCCGGATTTGGAGGCAAACCAGAACAGCTGCTCATCGTAGTTGTCCGAGTCCACATAGAACTGCGGCAGGGACTTCACAATCATGGAATTATAGTGCTGCTGGGAGAGAATCTGCCACATCTGCTCCGAAGCCTCGGGGCTCACCAAAGTCCGGTTCTGAATCCGCACGAACATGGAGGCGTAATCCCGGGGCGTGGTGGTGCCCAGCTGATGATACTTGGCAAAATCCAGCACATTGTGGAGCACGGTGTCCTTGCAGCCCAGCTTCTGAATGCAAGCGTTGATGTTGTCGATGCCCAGATAGTCAATGAGCATATTGGTGGCGATGTTGTCGCTGACGATAATCATCAAAGTCGCCACGTTTTTGACGGAAAGGGTCGTACCCACCTCCAGCGAGCCGAGAATGCCGCTGCCGTCAATCCAGAAGCGCTCCTCGCAAGTGAGCATATCCTTGAGGCTGGCCTTCCCCTGATGGATGGCGTCGAACAGCGCCGCCAGAATATACACCTTAATGGTGCTGGCCGTCTCAAATTTTTCGTCGGGGAACCGGGTAATCACATTGCCCTTCAAATCGTCGATGTACAGGCCCATGGTGCCGTCATAGCTCTTGAGCTCCGCCTCGATGCGCTCCTCCAAAGTCAGTCTGGGATCGGTCATTTCAGCACCTCCCGATAGAGCCGCAGCACATTGCCGTGGAAAATCTTCTCGATCTGCTGGGTGCTGAAGCCCTGCCGCTCCATCTCCTGGGCCAGCAGGGGCATTTTGTCGCAGTGATCCAGCTCCAGATCGCCGTCAATGCCGTCATAGTCGGTGCCCAGGCCCAGAATATCGCTGCCGCCAACGTTAATAATGTGCTTGGCATGGCGTACCATATCCTCCACCCGGCTCTTGCCGTTGGGATTCAGAAAATCGCCGCAGAAGTTCAGACCCATCACGCCGCCCTTGTCCGCCAGCGCGCGGATCATATCGTCGGTCATGTTCCGGGTGTGGTTGCAGACAGCCCGGGCATTGGAATGGGACGCCACGAAGGGCCCGTCGCAGTATTTTACCACATCCCAGAAGCCGTCGTCGCCCAGGTGGCTCACATCCACGATCATGCCCACGCGGTTCATCTCCCGGACGATCTCAATCCCCTCGGGTTTCAGGCCGTAATGGCGAGAGGGATCGTAGTCCTTGGCCTTGACAATGGTGTTGGGGTAGCCGATCTCGTTCTCAAAGTTCCAGGTCAGGGTCAGCATCCGAACGCCCAGCTGGTACAGAGTGCGCACCACATAGGGATTGCCCTTGAGCACAGCGCCCTCCTCAATGGTCAGCATACCGGACAGCTTCCCGGCGGCGCGGTTTTTTTCGATGTCCTCATAATTCAAAACCGGCCCGATGATGTCGGCATTTTCCGCCATGGCACGGTTGTAAACGTCAATCATCTCCAGCACATTCACCAGCGGGTCTTTCTCTCTGCCCAGGAACACAAACATGGCGAAGTTTTGGAGCAGATAGTCTCCCTTCTGCATTTTTTCAAGATCTATGTGCAGAGAATTGCTACGGAGGGAAATGGGCTTGCCGGCCTTTTCCGCCTTCCACAGCTCTCCGATGGTATCGCAGTGCATATCTACAACTTTCATAGAAGCAGCCTCTTTTCTGTTTGGAATTCAACCTTTAGTTTACGAGATTTCCGGGCGGAAATCAAGTGTCTTCCCATAAACCTTACACGGTTCGGCAAAGTATTTTTCCTGCCGCCCGCCCAAGCCTTGCAACGGGGCATATTTTTCGCTATAATAATGTCACCTGAATAAACCGTTTTTCGGTTTATTCCTGTGGCAAGCGCCGCATCATTTCATCAAAAGGGCGGAAAACAGTCCTTTTGATGAAATACAGACATTGTTACAATGCGTATTTCCGCTGAAACGCTGTTGCGCTTCAGCGGAAGGCGCAAGGGTTTCGGGCTGTTCTGCCCAAAATCCTTGCACAGGGACAAAGCCAAGGCTTTGTTCAGTACGCATTATAATACCTGTAATCTCAGATAAAGTGCCAACGTATTCCCCGCCCGATTGGGCAGAAAGCAGGTTCAATTATGATTCATGTTGCCATTGCAGGGACCCCCGAGGGTGCCGCTAATTTTATCGCCGCACTGAACGCCCTGGGCGCAGAGGGCAAGGATGTGCTCCAGGAGACGGATTTTTCCGGCTACGATGCGCTGATTCTCCCCGGCGGAGCCGATATTGACCCCGCCCTGTTCGGAGAAGAAGTCAACGGAAGCCGGAAAATCGAGCCGGAACGGGATCGCCGCCAGATCGAAATTCTGAACGCTTTTCTGGATGCCGGAAAGCCAATTCTGGGCGTGTGCAAGGGCCACCAGCTGATTAACGTAGCGCTTGGGGGAAAGATCTGTCAGAACATCCCTCAGTTTGAGACCCATCAGTGGATTGAGCACGACCAAGCCCACGACAGCCATTGCGTGCCCGACTGCTTCCTTGCCGAGCTCTACGGAACGGAATTTCCCATCAACAGCGCCCATCATCAGGGGATTTTAGAGCCGGTACCGGGCTTCCGGGCCATTCAGTGGGCGCCAGACGGGGTTCTGGAGGCCATGGTGCATGAGGAAAAGCCTATCATCGGCCTTCAGTGGCACCCAGAACGGATGTGCCTTGCCCACCGCCGGGAGGACACGGTGGACGGTCTGCCCATTTTTGAGTTTTTCCTCAAGGTCATTCGCGGCGAAGCGAGGGTACACTGATGCGTATTCGGGATTATGGATTCACGCCTGGCATCATGCCAACCGGCCCGAAGAACAGCATCACCGATGTCTCCGGCGTAACCGTTGGACATACCACCCTGCACCGGGACGACATTCACACCGGCGTTACGGTCATTCTCCCCGCCCAGGACAATCTATTTGCCAATAAGCTCACCGCCGCCTGCTATGTACACAACGGCTTTGGCAAAACCGCAGGCCTGATGCAGATTCAGGAGCTGGGCACCATCGAAACGCCCATTGCGCTGACCAACACATTAAACGTAGGTCTGGTGTCCGATGCGCTGGTGGAATACACGCTGAACCGCTGCCAGCAGGACGGCATTTCTCTCCGTTCTTTGAATCCGGTGGTGGGAGAATGCAACGACGGGCGGCTGAGTCATATTGCCCTCCGTCCGGTGAAGCAGCAGCATGTATTGTCTGCCATCACATCCGCCGGAACCGGCGTGGAAGAAGGCGCAGTGGGTGCCGGGGCCGGAACCATCTGCTTTGGACTAAAGGGCGGCATCGGAACTGCCTCCCGGATGTTTTCCATCGGTGACAAAACCTATACCCTTGGCGTTTTAGTACAGTCCAATTTCGGCTCTACCGAAGACCTTACCATCTGCGGTCAGCCCATTGGCAGGCAGGTGCTTCCACTGCTGGAGAAAAAGAAATATGCGCCCACAAAAGTGGACGCAGGTTCTATTATGATGATCGTGGCAACGGATTTGCCCCTTTCGTCCCGGCAGCTCTACCGGGTCATTCGCCGCTGCGGCGTGGGACTTGCCAGAACCGGCTCGTATCTTGGCCACGGAAGCGGCGAGGTGATGATCGGCTTCACCACCGCCAACCGGATTTCTATGAAGGGTGCTCCCCTGTGTGGCCTCCAAATTGTACAGGAGGATTTACTGGACATTCCCTTCCGCGCTGCCGCCGAGGCGACGGAAGAAGCGGTGCTCAATTCTCTGGCCGCCGCCCATACCGTCACCGGCTGCGGCGGTCTTACAATTTATGCGCTGGAAGATCTCCTTTGCCCATCAGCAGACGGACCTGTCCTCCGGGCTTTGTGATGGTCTTCCGCACCGTAAAGCCGTTTTTCTCGAAATTCCGGATGCTGGAGAAATTCCCCGGCGCAACGGTGCCCACCAGATACGGGTATTGCATCTGACCCAGCTCCACCGCCCGGGCAAACATCATACCCATAATGCCCTTCCCTTGGGCCTGAGGCAGCACAGCAGCAGAATCCATCATCAGGGTCTTTTTCAGCGCGTCATCGGAAAAGCCCAGATACCGGCCCAAATTGTTTTCCTGCAAGCCCGGTGCCGCCGCCATAAAGAAGCCCACGGGAAGCTCATGTTCCAGTGCCAGCAGCACAAAGCCGTTCTGGTTGACATAGTGGAAAACGTAGTCGGCATCATCTAAAATGTAGGCGCTGGGATCTGCCATAGCCGCGTGGGCCTGATGCATAATCTCCATAATGGCGGGCACATCCTCCGATTTGGCCATCCGCAAAACAATCTCACTCATCATATGCTCCTTCTTCGCTGAAAAGCCCACCGCAATGCGCGGCGGGCTTTTATTTATGCGTTGATATTCAAGGGATAGTGGCAAGCCACCTGACGGTCGCCGTAGGTTTTCAGCTCCGGAACCTCCTTTGCGCACTTGTCGGTGGCATAGGGGCAGCGAGTACGGAATCGGCAGCCGGAGGGCGGATTCACTGGGCTGGGAATCTCGCCGGTGAGCAGCTCTTTGTCGTCATCCCGCTGGGTGGGATCCGGCTGGGGTACGGAATCCAGCAGGAACTTGGTGTAGGGATGCATGGGGCTGTTGTAGATTTCCTCGGTGGAGCCAATCTCGCAGATGCAGCCCAGGAACATCACCGCCACGCGGTCGGAAATATGCCGCACTACGCTCAGGTCATGGGAGATGAACAGATACGTCAGATGATACTGCTCCTGAAGGTCATCCAGCAGGTTCAGCACCTGAGACTGAATGGACACATCCAATGCAGAAACCGGCTCATCACAGACAATCAGGCGGGGACGCAGGGCCAACGCCCGGGCAATTCCGATTCTCTGACGCTGGCCGCCGGAGAACTGATGGGGATACCGCCGCAGGAATTCCACAGGAATACCAACCTCCTGCATCAGCTCTACCACACGGTGCCGCGTCTCCATCTTATTGGCGCAGACCTTATGGGTAATCAGCGGCTCGGAAATGATCCGCTCCACGTTCATTCTGGGATTCAGGGATGCATAGGGATCCTGGAAGATGATCTGCATCTCCTTCCGGAAGTTCCGCAGCTCCTTGCCCTTGAGCTTTCCCACATTGGTGCCGTCGAAAATGACCTCACCAGCAGTGGGCTCCAGCAGACGAAGCAGCAGACGGCCCAGGGTACTCTTTCCGCAGCCGCTCTCACCCACCAGTGCCAGGGTCTCACCCTCGTAAATCTGGAAGCTCACATCGGACACCGCATGGACAACGCCCTTGCCGGAGCCGGAAACCGGGAACTCCTTGACCAGGTTATGGACGTCAACTAAGACCTTATTCTTCTCCATGGTCGTCCCCTCCCTTCTCATAGCGGAAGCAGCGAACCATATGTCCGTCTCCTACCGGGTAAAGCTCCGGGCGCTCCTGACGGCAGCGTTCGGTGGCATAGTCGCAGCGAGTACAGAAGCTGCATCCCTTGGGCAGGTGCAGCAGGTTCGGTACCACGCCGCGGATGCTGTAGAGCCGATCCACCTGATTATCCATTCTTGGGATGGATTTCAGCAGGCCCTCGGTATAGGGATGGCAGGTGTTCCGGAACAGCTCAAAGGTCTCGGCCTGCTCCATGACCTTGCCGGCGTACATGACGTAGACAATATCGCACATCTGCGCCACAACGCCCATGTTATGGGTAATCATCAAAATCGAGGTGCCGTTGTCATCCCGAAGCTTTTTCATGAGCTTCAGAATCTGCGCCTCAATGGTAACGTCCAGCGCGGTGGTAGGCTCGTCGGCAATCAGCAGCTCCGGCTCACATACCATGGCCATGCCGATCATGACTCTCTGCCGAAGACCGCCGGAAAGCTGATGTGGATAGGAATTGTAGCGCTTCTCCGGCTCGGGAATGCCGATCTTCCGGAAGATATCAATGACCTTGTTCTTGGCTTCTTCCTTGCTGATATTCTGGTGCAGCAGGATGGCCTCCCGCACCTGCTTGCCCACGGTATAAACGGGGTTCAGGGACGTCATGGGCTCCTGAAAGATCATGGAGATCTCGTTGCCCCGGACGCTGCGCATTTCCTTTTCCGATGCCTCCAGCAGATTGCGGCCCATAAGCATCACCTTGCCATCCACAATCTTGCCGGGCTTTTTCACCAGCTGCATTACGCTCATAGCAGTCATACTTTTTCCGCAGCCGCTCTCGCCCACCAGGCCAACGATCTTACCCTTGGGGATGTCAATGGTCACATCGTCTACCACAGGAGAGATGCCCTTGGAGGTCTGAAACTGGGTTTTCAGATGCTGAATTTGAAGTGTATATTCCATGGTTCTCCCTCCTTACTGCTGCTTCCCGTAGGGATCCAGCACATCACGAACGCCGTCGCCCAGGAAGTTAAACGCCAGTGCCAGCACCAGAATCGCAACACCGGGAGCAATGGCAACCACAGGGTTGGTGAACAGATAATCCTTGCCCTCGGACACCATCAGGCCCCAGCTGGTAGCGGGAGACTGTGCGCCGATGCCCAGATAGCTCAGGCTGGACTCGGAAAGAATGGAGCCGGGAATATTCAGGGTAAACAGAACGATCAGAGACGGCAGGCAGTTGGGCAGAATATGCCGGAACATGGTCTTAAAGCTGCCAACGCCCATGCTTCTTGCCGCCTGGACATACTCCATCTCCCGGAGGGACAGGGTCTGAGACCGCACCACGCGGGCAGTACCGGCCCAGGACACAATGGTCAGTGCCAGAAAGATATTCACAATGCCGCTGCCCAGGGTGTACATCACCACCATTGCCAGCAGCAGAGACGGGAACGCCATAACGATATCCGCCAGACGCATGATAATAAAGTCCACGGTCTTTCCCATATAGCCGGACATCAGGCCCAGGATCGTACCCAGAATCATGGAGATTAGGGTGGGGAAAATACCGATGCACAGGGAGATCCGCGCACCGTAGATCATGCGGCTCAGCACATCACGGCCCAGCTGATCGGTGCCGAAAATATGCTGAAGGCTCATGCCCTCCAGACGGTGGGTCAGATCCTGCTTGGTGGGATCATAGGGCGCCACAAACGGTGCAAACACTGCCGCCAGTATAATCAGTAGAATCACCAGGGCAGAAAATGCCGCCAGCTTATTCTCTTTACATAGCCGCTTGACTTTGTCCCAGGCAGTATCTTCTTCGCCCAGCTGCGCGGCAATGTCTTCTTCGGTTTCGTTTTTCTTTGCAGCCTGCTCGGCAGCCTTGGCTGCATATTGATCTGATTTCCGCAAGAGTTTCGTCCTCCTCTCAGTGATCGGTCCGAATTCTCGGGTCAATGACAGAGTAGAGAACGTCTGCCAGCAAATTGCCAAGAATAATCAGGATAGTGGTGAATACCACAGTGCCCTGGAGCAGCGGCATATCACGGCTGGAAATCGCATCTACAGCCAGACGGCCAACACCGGGAATCGCAAACACAGACTCGGTGATCACCGCGCCGGACAGCAGCGACGCTACCTGAATGGCCATCATGGTGATGACCGGCAGCAGCGCGTTCTTAAAGGCGTGCTTTACAATCACACCCGCCTGTCCCAGGCCTTTAGCCCATGCGGTACGGATGTAGTCATCCTCCAGGGTCTCCAGCAGGTTGGAACGGGTCAGCCGCGCAATGGTGCCCGCCGAGCTCCAGCCCAAAACGATGGACGGGAGCACATAGCTGGTCCATCCGTTGGTGCCGGACACCGGGAACCAGCCCAGCTTGTAGGCAAATATGTACTGGAACAGCAGCGCCGCCCAGAACACCGGCATGGAAACGCCCATGAGAGAAACACCCATAAACAGATGATCCAGCACGGAGTTTTTCTTCACCGCAGAGATAATACCGGCGGGAATGCCGATGAGCCACGCCACCAGCGCCGCAATGATGGAGAGCTTCAGGGTATAGGGAAATGCCTGAAGAATCAGAGTGGTCACGGAACGATTCAGCTTATAGGACACGCCAAAGTCGCCATGCAGCACGTTTACAAGATACCGCCCAAACTGAACCAGCACCGGATCATTGAGCCCATAATACTCCGTCATTCGTTCGATAACCTCTGTTTTGGCATGTTCCTTCATCATCACCGCAATGGGGTTGCCAGGCACCACATTGAGCATCAGGAAAATCAAAAAAATGACGCCAATGAGTACCGGGATAGAAACCAATACGCGGTTGACTATCTTCTTTACCACAGGGAATTCATCCTTTCTGTTGCCGGGATTATCACGCTGCTCCCCGATTGCGGAGCAGTCTGATGATCTCAGCAGGCAATTACCAGTCAATTACCAATCTCCCGTAAAACTGCTATGGAAGGGCATCCGAAGATGCCCTTCCGCAGATCATTGGATACTTTGTATTTCGCTTCGATCAGGAAACACTGACGTTGCGGTAGTAGTTGCCGCTCCAGCCGTTCCACGACACCTTGAAGCCGGAAACTCTGGGGTTCACCACAAACAGATGCTGTTTGCTGAACAGCGGTACCCAAGCTGCGTCGTCCTGAATGATGAGCTTTTCAAGATCCTGATACTCGGCAATACGCTCATCCTCGTCAACAATGGCACGGGCAGCAGCTACACGGGCAATTGCCTCGCTGTTGGAGTAGCCAAAGCCGCGGCGCTCGATGTTGCCTTCGTTACCGAAGAAGGAGTAGACAAAGTTGTCGGGGTCATTGAAGTCAGCGGACCAGTTGGAGGTATAGGCCTCAATCTCACCGGCAGCACGCATATCATAGAAGCTGCCCTCGTCTACCTCGGTGACCTTTGCGGTTACGCCGATCTCAGCCCAGTAAGCGGAGATGATCTCCAGCATATCCTTGGTGGTCTGACCGGCGTCGGAGGAATAGCACAGCTCCATCTCAAAGCCGTCGGGATAACCGGCCTCAGCCAGCAGCTCCTTGGCCTGGTCAACATCATAGGGAATCTCGGGCAGATCAGCGTTGTAGCCAATCAGGCCGTGGGGGAAGATGCCGTTCTCCAGCTCGCCCAGGCCGGCATACAGGGAATCCAGGATGGCCTGGCGGTCGATGGAATACTGGAGGGCTTTCCGAACTCGGGCGTCGCTGAGCTCGGTGAACTTTTCGTTCAGGCAGATATAGTAGATGCCAACGCGAACACCGGACACGATCTGGTCCTTATAGGTTTCGTTGTTCAGGAAATATTCCAGCTGAGAAGCGTTGTTGTCCATATCCAGGATGTCCAGCTCGCCGTTCTCAAACATCATACGGGCGGTTGCCTCGTCGGGGATGACCTTGAGGATCAGACCCTCGCAGGCAGGAGCGCCGTCCCAATAGTCCTTGTTGGCGGTGAGCACCAGCTCAGAGTTGAACTCCCAGCCATAGAAGGTGAAGGGGCCGGTGCCGATGGTAACGGCAGGATCAATGCCAAACTGATCGCCGGCCTGCTCGGTGGTCTCCTCATCGAAGATGGAAGCGCCGGGGGTGGTCAGGCAGGCCAGGAATGCGCCGTAGGGTTCTTCCAGGGTGATGGCGAAGTTATAATCATCAATGATCTCAAAGCCGGTAAGCTCAGTAGCCTTGCCGTCGGCCACATCCTGAGCGCCCTTGATCATATCATAGATATCATCATTGACGGCCTTCTCATAGGTCAGCATACGCATGATGGTGTAGAGCACGTCAGAGGAAGTGAGGTCGGCGCCGTTGGCGAACTTCACGCCCTCGTTCAAGGTGAAGGTATAGGTGAGGCCGTCGTCGGAAACGGTCCAGCTCTTTGCCAGAGAAGGAACGATCTCGGAGGTGCCGTCATCGTTTGCCTTTACCTCCACCAGACGGTCAAAAATATTCATGGCAACGGTGTAATACTCGGTGGTGCACTGGGGATCCACGGTATCCGGGTTGTCGTCCTGAATCTTCAGAAACTTAGAAGTGTCAAGATCACCCTCTGCTGCATTGGTTTCGGTTTCCGCAGCAGAGCCAGTATCGGTAGCGGTGGCGCCAGAAGCACCAGGTGCAGCGGTAGACGCGCTGTTGTTTCCGCAGCCAGCAAGCATGCTCATGCAGAGCGCCAGCGCCAGCGACAAGCTTACAAGTTTTTTCATAGACTGATCTCTCCTATCCGCAGAATTGTGAAGTAATTCCTTCATTCTTTGTAAGAAATGAAGAAGATTATTGTTATTTCAACATCACAATTCTTTGTAATATGGGTACTATTCTAACACAGACTCAGAAAAATGCAAGTACAAAATTGAGAATATTCATTTGTTTCCTTTGTAGGATATGTCAATTCTCCCCTAAAACTACACATTCCAGCGTCTCGGTGCTGCCGTCCCATAGACTGCGATCCACGGGGCCGTCGGCTTTTTCCACCTCGCCCCGCTGATTGTCGTAGGGATCGGAACGAAGATAGGACATGGGCGGCTGGAAATCCGCCTGGAATTCGTCGGTGAGGCAGACCCGGTAGGGGTCCAGGTTGCAGAAGTAAAAATCCCAGCGATCGTAAGCCTTTTGCCGCCATGCAGCGCCGCCAAAGGAGCAATCGCAATACATCCAGCCATAGGGCGCCACATAGAACATGGCCCAGTCATGGCTGTCAGCACTGCGCCAGTCGGCATATAATCCGGACTGCCAGCGGGCAGGGATCCTGGCAATGCGACACATGGTGATGAATGTCAGGGCCTGAACGCCGCAGTCACCCCGCAGCCGGGATGCGCAGTATTCCGGGATCACCGGCAGGCTCACATAGGAGCGCATATAAGAGTATACCACCTTTGTGGTGACAAAATCATAGATTTTCCGTGCTTTTTTCAGAGGATTGGTCTCATTTCCAACGATTTCGCGGGTCAAAGCACGTAGATATGGGGTGAACGCAATGTGCGGCAGCAGCTCGCCGGTGTCAAAATCGGGCTGTTCGGGGCTGACCTTGTCCGGATCAGGGCTGACATAATGCATGGTGTTGACCAGGCTATACTCGATCTGGCACTGTTTTACCTCGTGCGCCGAACCTGCAAAATAGACCGTTCTCTGGTGCGCATCCGGGGGAGCAACGGAAGAATATGCAGGATTGTAAGAAATCAAATTCACGTTGCTCATTTGGAATTTTTCCAAAGGCAGTGGTACGTGAATGTGAAATTCACCATCCTGCCCTGCCAGCTCCTCCCCCAGGGTCACAGTCGCCCGGAGCTTCATGCGGCAGGTTACGGTGCCGTCTCGCTTCATTTTGGCAATAATCTCGTCCCGAACCTGTGCATCGTCCTTCTCTCCGGGCGCCAGCACCTTGGGATGCTTCTGCCGAGCGGCAATATCGGCGCGGATTTTAATGAGGTTGCTGTAGAAGCTGTCGATATAGCGAATCTCCCCCTCTACAAACATCCAATCCACCACGTTTTCCTTGCGCATCCGGTCCAATTCCCCGGACTGATAGTCCACAAGGCGCTCATTCAGGATTTCTTCCGCTTCTTTTTGCGTAATCACATAATCCCGCAGAATTTTTCCCATCTGCATTTCTTCGATTTTGAGCTTTTCCTTGAGGGTTTCGGGAATGTCCTCCTCCAAGCGAGTGTGGATCAATTCGATGGCCTCGGCGTAATCTCCGTGCCATTTCAGCTTCTCAATGTCTTCGGGCAACGGATAGCCCAGTGCTTCAATCTGATAGTCCATTGTTTATCCTCCAATCGCCGCGCCATTGCAGCTTATTATTTTGTTTCAGCCGGAATCCATTTTCCGTGGATGAAGTGCAGATAGTTGGCAATGCCCCGAAGGTTCAGATCCACCGCCATGGCAATCCATACCGCGCTCAGCCCCAGTTGGAACCCGAACAGCAGAATTGCGCCCAGACTCACCCGGATGCAAAGCATACAGATAATGCCCACATAGAACGGATATTTCGCCTCGCCCGCACCCCGGAGTGCACCAGACATCACCGTGGACATAGAGAACATAGGCTCCGCCACCGAGACAATTCGCAGCATTTCGCCGGACAGCAGCGCCACCTCCAAATCACTGGAGAACGCCTTGCCAAGCGTATCCGACCACAGGAACATGGCAAGGGCCAGAATTGCCGTCAAGCCTACGCCGATCCAGCCGGTGACCTTGCCAAAGAACTTTGCCTGCTTCCACTGTCCCGCGCCGACGTTCTGCCCCACCAGCGCAGTGGAGGCCGAGGCGATGCCATAAGCGGGCATATAGCAAATCTGCTCGGCGGTCACTGCCACATAGTTCGCCGCCAGGGAGACGGTACCCAGGGTGCTGACCATTCGGGTCATGATAATCTGCCCAAAGGAGATGGTAATGCGCTCCAATGCAACGGGAATCGCCACGCCCAGGCAGTCCTTTTGCATCTGTCCGTCCAGGCGGAAATTCCCGCGAAATCTCGGGCAGTATTCGCCGGAGCAGAATAAAACCTTTGCAGTGAGCCAGATTCCGCCCACAAGTAAGCTCAGACCTGTTGCTACCGCCGCGCCCAAAACGCCCATTCCTGCGCCGGGCAGTGTAATACTCTGGCCCCAAATCGTATAGGTTGCAGTGTCATAAATCAGGAAGAAATTCAGCACCACATTCAAAAGGTTAATCAGCGTATTGACGATCATCGGCGTTCGGGTATTGCCCATGCATCGTAGAATTGCGGAGAACACCGCATGGAATGTCCTTCCCGGCAGTGCAATCATCAGCACCAGCATATAGAGGAACGCATCCCGGCGAATATCCGGCGCCGCGCCCATCCATTTTGGCAGCACCAGTGACAGCGGACTTCCAATGAGCATCGCCCCAATTCCCAGAATCAGCGAACCGATCACCGACTGGATCAGGGTCTTCCGCACCATTTCCGGCTCCCCTGCCCCGATGAAATACGCCGCACGGACGCTGTAGCCCACGCCAAGCGCCATAATCACGCCATTAATCAGCCAGTTGCAGGAGGCTGTGACGGATATTGCCGCCGTTGCACCGGCCCCAAGGGAGCCAACCATGGCGGTGTCCACATAAGAGGTTGCGGTCACCAGCAGCTGCTCCAAAATCGCCGGAATGGACAGCGCCGCCGCCAACAAAATCGGGTTTTTCCCGGATCGTGCTAAATCTGCGTTCATTTCTTCCGCTCCGCCGTAACGACCTGCATACCCATTTCCCGATAGCGCTGATCCACCAGCTTCCGGTCATAGCCCCGGCAGCCTGCATTCATCCAGGGATCGTTGAAATAATACTGCTTGTCGTCATAGCCCACCAGCAGAATGCAGTGCTGATGATTGATCCACTGAAATTCGCCGTTCCGTCCCAGCAGCCGCCAGGTCACGCCCAGAGAGGATGGCTCCATATTCAGGGTCGCCCAGAATACCACGGGCATATCCTTGTCGATGTACTCCTCCAGCAGCGTCCCCATGGATACGCCCTGACGCGCGGTGAACCGATAGTCCTCCCCCGCCGCCCGTTCCATGGCCAGGGCAATCACCGGGGCATAGCAGCCGTAGGAGCCTTTTTCGTCGTTATAAGG
>OLSL01001046.1_pt1 | contig 27502 bp, 24 predicted proteins | sample 1672511 | NCBI WGS metagenome assembly OLSL01 (sample SAMEA3136694, study PRJEB25190) | human gut metagenome | biome: human gut; feature: human-associated habitat; material: faeces | place: Austria | collected 2013
TCTCTGGCATGCTCTTGCCTCAAAATAAGTTGCAAGCGCATCACCCATACCTGCTACAGTAAGTCTGACAGGAGATTTTGCAATGATCTCTGTATCCATCATAACAAGATTTGGATTAGCCGGAAGGAATAAATATTTTTCAAAAACGCCCTCATCCGTATAGATTACAGACAAAGCACTGCAAGGAGCATCTGTGGACGCGATCGTCGGACAGATGAACACCTGTGTTCCGGCATAATGCGCAACAGCTTTCGCTGTATCAAAAATCTTGCCGCCGCCAATACCAATTGTAAGATCACAGCCGTTGTCTTTAACTACTTTCAGCAGTCTGTCGATTTCATTGGTGCTGCATTCACCATTGAAATAATCAAAAACAAGTTCACAGTTATTTTCAGCAAAACTATCTTCGATCATTTTGCCGATTCTCTTATAACCACCCTGGCTGATCAGAACCAGTGCTTTTTTTCCTGCTGCTGCGGCATATTTGCCGATGTTTTTCATTTCTCCTGAGCCCTGAACATATTTGGAAGGGCTGATTAAGATTTTTGCCATAAAAATACTCCTTTCTACGTTTCTATTGTTACACTTTTTACTGGTTTCCACCCCTATTATACACACTTTACAAGGAATTCTGCAATCAATTCTATGCAGCCTTCCACATCTTTTTCATCTGCCACTTCTGCCGGCATGTGCATATAGCGCAGAGGGATGGATACCAGTACCATCGGTACCCCCTGATTGGAAAAATGGATTTTATCACCATCTGTGTAAGTAAGTCTGCTTGCAGCTTCTCTCTGAACCGGAATTCCGGCTTCTTTTGCACATTCTTCCATTTTTGCATTCAAGGCTTTTACTACAATAGGACTGTTGCACAGAACCGGACCTTCTCCCAGAAGAACAGTTCCCGTTTCAGCCGGATCCATTCCATTGTAATCACTTGCATAAGTCACATCGACAACGATTGCCATTGTCGGATTGATCCGTGTGCTTGTCCAGTAAGCCCCCGTCTTCGTTGTTTCTTCTCCTGTTGTTGAAGCACCGTAAACACCTGCCTTACATCCTCGTTCTTTTGCCCTCTTCATTGCTTCCATGATGATGTAAACACCAAGTCTGTCGTCAAGAGCACGGGCTGTAAATTTCCCGTTCGCGAGCTTACGGATGTGTGTATCCCGAACGATCGGATCTCCGAGATTTACATATTTCAGTGCATCCTCCCTGTCTTTTGCTCCGATATCGATCAGGAAATGTCTGGTCTCAAGTTTCTCTTCTTTAAACAGATTTCGATATGCCTCAACCACACCGTAAACTTCACCATTGGAAGTCCGGATCCTTACCTGCTGCCCCGGATAAGTTGCCGGAACAATTCCGCCTCTGTCGATCACCTGCAGCCTTCCATCTTCTCTGATATTGGATATCATAAGACCGATTTCATCTGCATGTGCCGAAAGCATAATCTTCACATCACTGTCCGGATTCAAAACACAGACCAGATTCTGCATTTCATCCCGGCGGATCTCATCCGCATAATCCTTCATCTCTTCTTCTACAATATCCTGTACTGGTTCTTCATATCCGGACACTGAAATACTGCCAAGAAGAGCATGCAAAAAGTTTTCGTTCATCCTGCCTGTTTTCCTTCTTCTTTCTACTACGTTTATATTATTACCGTTTTCCTGTATTTCCTATTCTTTTATTATACACATTCCCAAAAATACTGTAAAGCCAGCACCGATTCGGAACCGGATGATTTTTTTTGATAACAGTGACAAACGATTGTCCAACTTTTACTTCCATTACCGCGTTTTTATGGTACGCTTAAGATACAGCAATTACTTATATATCTTTTATTATAAAGGGGTTTATTATGCAGATTAAATTACAATCCAATGATTATCATGTACTTGTAAACACACTTGGTGCGGAATTGAATTCTTATTCAAATCCGGACGGAAATGAGTATGTATGGAACTCTGATCCGGCCTACTGGCTGCGATCATCTCCGCTTCTTTTCCCAACTGTAGGGAATGTCCGTAATGGAGAGACTGTTATCAGGGATCGTATTTATGAGATGCCGAAGCATGGTTTTTGTAAGGAGTCTGAATTTGAAATAGAAAATCAGAGCGAAAACTCTGTTACTTTTTTGCTGAAGGCAAACGAAGAGACTTTAAGACACTATCCTTATGAGTTTGAACTCCGACTGTCCTATCGTCTTAATGAAAGTTCTCTCTCAATGGACTATCGTGTCACAAATAAGGATTCTGAGACTATGTACTACCACATTGGTGCACATCCTGGTTTTATGTGTCCGGTCAATCCTGAGGAAACTATTGAAAATTGTATTCTGAGATTTGAAAAAGAAGAAGATTTTATCTCCTACGAATATGACATTAAGAATCTGGAATTTAATTTTAAACACAAGGTACAGCAAAAAGCAGAAGGCAATACCCTTCCGCTCACAATTCCAATGTTTGATCAGGATGCTGTTTTCTTTGAAAAGACAAACTCACATCGCGTTTCTTTCTTAAATGCAGTTACAGAGAAAGGTGTGTCCGTGTATTACCCTGATTTTGAATCTCTCGCAATTTGGACACCTGCCGGAGGAAAGGCTCCATTTCTCTGTCTGGAGCCCTGGAACGGTTCTGCCATCTTCCATCAGGATGATGATGTTTTTGCTCACAAGCATGGCATTATTGCACTGGAGGCAGGAAAAGAAGCAACCTATCACCTGGAGATTTCCCTGATAGAATAGCCTCTATTCTTCCGTTTTCAGATTCCACATGATCTGGATCGCACCCTCCATTACATGGAATTTTTCAAAATAGGCTTCCTCTTTTGGAATCCATATATTCTGAAATTGTTTTGCTTTTTCAAGACCATTACGTCTTTTTATATTGGCAATCTGATCTTCAGGAGAAATATTCATAAAGATACGGACATGATAAGGGTTCTTAAAGTATGGATGCATACTGTAGGAACCCTCTATTATATTCAGTCTCTTATAGGGGATCGGATATGCTTTTAGCAGTCCCCATTTCTGACAGCTGAATGGCTGATAGCATACCTGCTCTTTCTGAAGAAGCGGTCTTAAGACCGTCTCCTCAAACCGTTCATAATCTACATTTCCTCCGACCTCTCTTAAGCGCTCCGGAGTCCTCTGTTCCATCCGCAGAAAAAAATCATCCATCCGAAACAGATTGCAGTCAAAAACCTGTTTCAGATATTCCCCCAGTGTAGTTTTTCCACTTCCGCATCTTCCGTCAATCGCAGCCAGCAACGGTTCATCTGAACCCTTCTTCTCTTCCAGAAGCTGTCTGATGGCATCAACTGCCGGCTCAAATCTTTCCCGGCAATGGCTCTTTAATTCCATTCTAAGGTTCCTTCCATACAATACAGACGTTCTACCAGCACAGGGATCAGCATAAGCTGAATCATAATTCCAGGCAGAGCATTAACAAATCCCCCCATCAGAAACAGTTTCCAGGTAAAAATCCCGCCTGTAAGTGCATAAATTGCTGCCGAAGCCAGTCCCCATACGATTCGTCCACACAGCATTGCTGTTATCAGTGATACATACAGCGATTTTATATCTCTGTTCATTTTTTCCGATAAAATTCCTGCTACAAAGCCATATGTGGCAAGTTCAAATGCCATGCATACTGCATTTGGAAAAATTGCCGGCATCCCAAACAAAACTCCTCTCAAAAGAGGTGTGATGATCCCAACGATCAGTCCGTATGGCCATCCGCAGACATAACCGCATAACAATACCGGTATATGCATTGGACAAAGCATTTTTCCAACTGCCGGTATCTGCATCGTAATAAACGGAAGAATCAGTCCGATCGCAAGAAACAATGCTGCCAAAGTTGTTTTTCTTAAACCTGTGTTTTCCTTCATAAGCCAGTCTCCTTTATTTTTTAAGAAAAAACATCCCTGTCCAAAACATATAAATGCCTCTGGACGGGGATGTTTTTAAATCAGCAGCAGCAAGGATGACGATGTCCGTATTCATCCATGCAGTCCTGTGCAGGATCTTTCATACAGAGATGTACAGCTGCTTTTTTGAACGTCATTGGCAGTGCCAGAATGTTTGGTTCCTGACCAACAAATTTCTTCTTGGCATCTTCCAGTGCTTCTTCAAATGTAGCTCTTGTTTTTAATCCCATTCCTCTTGCATATCCTGGTTCTTCAGCACCTACGATATAAATTGCACTGGTGTTCATTTCTGCAATATGTCCGCAGGACATCATAGAGAAGCCGTGGAATGGATGGAATGCATTTGTAAAACGATATTTACGGATATATTCTTCATTTGTTGCAAAATACTCTCCAAGACGGTTCATATCCGGCAGTGTGTTCATATGATCATGCTGGAACAGAGTATATAATTCTCTTAAATATGGCCAGAGCTCATCATGGAAATATCCATTACATGTAGATGCACAAATAATCACACAGTTATCGCTCATGACTCTCTTGAATCGAAGTACCTGAGCACTCAGAGCCTGCATCATCATGATCGGGTTTGTTCCCATTCCATCACCATAATGGAATTTCTGCGGCATACCAAATACAAGAACATCATATTTCTTTTCTGCCCAGTGCACGTAAGTTCTCTTGTCTGCAAGCTTCCAGCTGATCGGCATCATTTCTTTTGCATAGCCGGAATAAATTGCAATCTGTCTGGACTGTGTATCCAGTACTGCATCACAGCAGAAGAAAGGATGTCCCATCTTTTCTTCCATATGCATACTGATCTCATCAAATTTATTACGCATCAGACTTCCGCCGTTAACCGGTGTAAAGTCATCTCTGTGCATAACAGACGGTACATGATGGCTTGCAATACATCTCCAGTTTGTGATACCTGTTGCACTGTGCTTGTATCCGCCTGAATATCCGCCATAAGGATTTCCCTGTACATGACCGATCAGGATCGGAATATCACAGTCAAACACATATTTATTCATGTATACCGGATCACCCCTGTGAGTGGTTCCAAGATATACCATATGTTCCTGATCTTCGCTGTCATGGCTGATGATCTGTCCTGTATGCCAGAATTCATTGAATAATTCCTCTCCAAAGATTGCTTTGGCATCAGACTCTTTGCTTCTCGGATGAAGTCCATTGGAAATAATGAACATAATGTCTTTCTTTTCAACACCGGCAGCATATAATTCTCTTAAAATATATTTAATACTTAATTTTCTGTGACTGGTAGCCTGTTCTCCACCTTTTACACGGTCTGGAACAATAAAGGTAACTGTTTTTCCTGGTCCTGCCAGTTCTGTTAATGTAGGCATTCCGATTGGATGAGCCAGACTCTCCAGATAAGCAGACTCCAGCTGATCTTCCGGAATACAAGCCGGATCCTTTACTGTTTCTCCCGGGATAAAAATATCAGTATTGTCCGGCAACTCTGCTGCCATGGTTCCCTGTCCATACTCAAAATCAAGTTTCATAGTAAATCTCCCTTCATTATATTTAGTTTTGTTATTTATTTTCCCATATAAAGACGGATAATTTCAAGATACTCTTCCGGATAGTATCCAATCTCACCCTGGAATCTTGTCAGAGCGATCAGTCCACCATCGATTTCATCAATAGAAGCAAGCATTTCTGCATTATCCTGTTTTAAGCCGCCGCCATATACAATGTCCATGCCATTTGTCTTTTCTTTTACAAATTTTGCGATCTTGGTAATGTATTCTTTGCCGGCTGGTGTTTTTCCAGGTCCAATAGACCAGATTGGTTCATATGCGATAACAACCTTTGAGGTATCTACATCTTTAAGTCCGATCTCAAGCTGTTTTCCAAGTACTTCCTGCCACTGCTCCTGCTCTTCGCTCTTTTCACCGATACAGTAAAGAACTTTCATTCCTCGTGCAATCGCACATTTAATCTCCTGGTTCAGAAGACGGTTTACAGCATCTGTATCTGTAACGCCTGCTTCTGCAAGAATTCCTGCCTTATCATTTCTTTCTTCGCAGTGTCCGATGATCGTAGTCTCACATCCTGCAGCCACCATAGCAGAAGCCGGTCTGTTTGAGGTAAATGCACCAAAGTTTCCGCCAACTGCAGTGTCTGCTCTGAACACACTCTGACATCCGACCTGAACTGGACTTCCTTCTGTTTTGGCTGCAGCCGCATTCAGAAGATGCACCTCCGGAAAATACATGCCAAATTCCACTTCTGAAGGATCATATTTTTTTAATTCTTCCTGTGTATTCTTTACAATGCAGGATGCCCAGTCAGCAACCGGAGCCAGACGGTTTACGCCTCCGAATTCTACCGGAACATCAAATCTTTTTAAATTCAGATAAATATGTTTCATAAGATTCTTACCTTTCTCTTAACAATATTAACAGATCAGTATGTAGATCAAAGTCCCTTACGATAGCGCTCTGCCATTTCTTCCAGACTTGCCATTTCTACCAGCGGCGCTTTTCCATAAGAACCAAACTCTACAATCAGAGTACCGATTGCTTCTTTTACACCCTTCTCAACAACAGCCATAAGAGCGGCAACATCTTCATCCGGAACAATACCGTACATAACAGTATCCATAATAGGTGTCAGGAATGCACGTGGATCAAACTGCTCTTTCTTTGCCTCCAGAAGACGATATACTTCACCGATGGACTGGCTTTCTCTCTTCTCCGGATGATTTGCAAAGAATTCTTTCATATTTCTTGTAACTGCAAGACGAATATCGGTATCTACATTGATCTTGCCAATACCACATGGAATTGCAGCTTTCAGTTCCTCAATGGAGATTCCATAAGCATTCTGGATATTTCCGCCCAGTGCATTGATCTCATCTACGATATATCTCGGTACAGTTGATGATCCATGAGATACCAGTACACCAAAGATGCCCTCATGCATCATACATTCTTTAATAGCAATCGCAATTTCTTTTCTTAACTTAACATTCTTTCCTTTGGAAGCACCATGCATGGTTCCATAAGAGATAGCCAGTGCATCGACACCTGTTTTCTTAAAGAATTCAACTGCTTTTAAAGGATTGGTATATGTAGAAGTAGCTGAGAACACATGATCCTCAACACCAGCCAGAACACCAAGTTCACCTTCTACAGAAACGCCTCTTTCATGTGCATACTTAACAACTTCGCGGGTCAGCTCCACATTTTCATCAAATGGAAGACTGGATCCATCGATCATAACAGATGTATATCCGCCTTCGATCGCTGCTTTACAGGAATCAAAGTTCTTACCATGATCCAGATGAAGAACAACCGGAATCGGTGAATTTTCTGCATATTTCTTAACAGCATCTGCAATATTCTTTGCACCGATTTTTTTGTCTTCCAGAGTAGCATTCTGGAAGTCTGTTCTTCCACCCATAAATCCATTTGCAAGGTCTGCTCCCTGAAGGATTGCTGCGGAACGGAACATTTCATGAACTTCAATCGCTGCTTTTGCCTGAGCTACTGCATTCACATTAAATGCACCCTGAGCAAAATGATATTTATCTACAGTTTCCAGTAATGGTCTTAATGGTATTAACGGCATAATCTATTCTCCTTATAATTCTATTTTTTTACCTTTTACAAATGTATTAACGACAGAATACTCTTTATCCAAAATTACTACATCCGCATCTTTGCCTGCATCAAGGCTTCCGATCCTGTCATATACACCCAGCATTCTGGCTGGGTTGCAGGTAAGAAGCGGCAATATCTCTTCCAGAGATCTTCCTGTAAATTTAATCAGATTCTTAAGGGCACATCCTGTTGTCAGTGTGCTTCCGGCTCTGGAATCTCCATATTTCAGTTTTGCATCTCCATCCTTTACAACAACCGGATTAACCCCCAGCATGTATTCTCCATCCGGAAGTCCGGCTGCCATAATAGAATCTGTTATAGCAATTACTTTATCCAGTCCTTTCATCTTCAGCAGGAAACGAACCGTTCCCGGATGCAGATGTCGTCCGTCACAGATGGCCTCACAGTAAATATCTGATTCCAGAACAGCTCCCATAATGGCCGGAAAATGCTGATGCAGAAGTTTCATTGCATTAAAAGTATGTGTAGCTGCCACAGCACCCTCATTGATACATTTCCATGCAGTTTCATAATCTGCACCCGAATGTCCGATTGCAACCTTCATGCCAAGATCGATCATTCCTTTAATTGCTTCCGGTACACCTTTTACTTCCGGTGAAACCGTGATATAACGAATATTTCCACCTGCTGCCTCCTGATATTCCTTCAGAAGTTCCAGGTCGGGAGAGATCAGTAAATGCTCCGGCATAGCCCCTTTATACTCTGGTGAAAGAAACGGTCCTTCCAGATGGATTCCAAGAAGATCTGCACAGTTTTCATGTCCGTCCTTCTGTGCTTCCTGATGCTTCACCGCTTCCTTTATAGTCTTTAAGGTCTGCTCTTTTGAGTCCGTCAATATAGATGAGAGCCATGATGTAGTTCCCTGTGTTGCAAAAAAATGTCCGATCTTTTCAAAGCCCTGCTGGTCTGCCGCATTTACATCTACTCCGGCGCCACCATGAGTATGCACATCTATAAAACCCGGCACTACATAATTTCCTTTTGCATCATAGATTTCATCCACGTTCCCATCTTCGGTAGAAATAATCTTTCCCTTTTTCAGAACAAGTTCTTCTTCTGAAAAAGTTCCATTCTTATATACCTTTCCATTTATGATCCGAACGCTCATATTTTTCCTTCTTTCTGTTATCCGCTACTGTGCTTCTCAGTCAAGTGCTGCAACAAATTCTGTGATCTTCAGATTAATATCCGGATGTGATGTAAGAAGAGAAACAGGGAAATCAGAGGTTGCCTCTCCATATGCGGTTCTTCTCACAACTGCTCTGTGCCAGTTTCTGAAGCATCCCAGACGGATCTTCCTTGCATGAGAAATCTCATAGATTCCAATAGTCACACAGTAATGAGGCATATCTTCCAGTGCTCCGTTAAAATCACCGATTGCATTCGCTGTTCTTGTCTCCTTCGTAATCTCCAGCACACGGGTCTTCTGTGCAAGAAATTCTTCATTTGTAAGTGACGGATCTGCCTCATTAAACGCCACATGTCCATTAATTCCGATTCCGCCAAAACAGATATCCACTCCACCCAGTTTTTCGATCAGTTCAGGAACATACTCCGGATGAACCGGATCCGGGAATACCCTGTGATCTTCCGGCATTACCAGTTCCGGGCGAATTTTATCATAAACCGTACGCTGCATAAATCCTCTGAAACTCAACGGATGATCTTTGGAAACCCACTGTTTTTCATCATCCAGATATTCATCCATGTTGATAAACCACACATCTTTCAGACTGATATTCTGCTCGTTAACCATATCCACAAAATACGGATACTGTCCTACAGGACCTACCGGACAGATAAATACTGTCTTCTCTCCCTTTGCATTATGCATCTTAATCTCGTCCACCATTTCAACTGCCATAGAGTGAAATACCGCTGCATTATCCTCCATAACAATGACCGGAAGTTTCGGATCATTTCCCACCAGTTCTTCCTTCGTATAGTTATAATAACTATGTCCCATATCGCTTTCCTTCCTTTCATTTCTTCTTTATTTCGCTGCATTTATTGTTAATTCAATTATAGTTGATATCTTTTTTTTAATCAACAAATACAACGCAAATTTGACCTGAAAGTACACAAACGTTTGATTACTATACAGTTCCTATACAATAATCATATATACTCTATGAAATAAGCATTGCCCTGAGAATTCCCGGACATTCATACTGACGTTTTCCGGCACCGACCCCTGTTTTTCGGATCGCAAATTCTTTTGGCAGCTGATCTTTTGTTTTTATTGCTGCTGCAATAGCTGCTCCTGTAGGTGTTACAAGTTCACCCTCAACATCTGTTATTTTCATATTCAGATGATTTTCATTTACCACATTCACAACTGCCGGAACAGGTACCGGAAGGATTCCATGCTGACACCGGACAGTACCACAGCCCTCATGAAGGACCGGAACAATGACATCTGTAATTTCCAGATTATCCAGACAAACCGCAGCTGACACGATATCTACAATAGAATCAACCGCTCCAACTTCATGAAAATGAACCTGATCTGCCGGTACATTATGAGCTTTACCTTCTGCCTCTGCAAGAATTCCAAAGATTCTCAGTGCAGTCTTTTTTGCATTCTCTGTCATATCACTGTGCTCTATCATATGTGTGATTTCTTTCAGCCCCCGATGCTCATGATGATGATGTCCATGTGCAGATTCTGTGTCATGAGCATGTGTGTGTTCCTGTGTATGAGAATGCATATGCATCTCATCTGTACCATTCTCATGTGTATGGAGATGGGTGTCTGCCTCTGTATTTTCATGATGATGTCCGTGAAGATATTCCATATCATGATCATGGTTTTCATGTTTTTTATCCAGCATGACATCAAAATCACAGGCATCAATACCACCTTTTACGACCCTGCTGATTTTTGTCTGAAAACCTGATACCGGAAGGCTTTTCAGTGCACTGTCCAGAACTGCCTGATCTGCTCCCAGATCAAGAAGTGCTGCAACTGTCATATCACCACTGATTCCGGAATAACACTCCAGATATAAAGTTTTTCCCATAATTTAAGTCCCTCCACTTCATCTTCTTTCGTTTCTTAGCTTATAAAAATTATATTAGTTTTTATTCTTTTTATCAAGAATTTACAAGCAACTTCTCTGAAAAAACGCGCAAACGTTTTCCTTGTTTTCGTTGATTTTTAACGTACTTTTATTGTTTTTTCGGCTTACTTTTATTGTTTTTTTTCTGACTTATTGTATAATTATCTATACAATCATAAATAAATGCCGGTATCCATTCAGAAGTTTTCGCGGACCTGTAAATTCCTGGATGCTTACCGGTACTCTAATCTTGTCAGAGATTAAAAACGTGGAGGTCATTATGACATTAAAAGAAATTGCCAGACAGGCAAACGTCTCTGTTTCTACGGTTTCCAGAGTAATAAACCAGAAAAACACAAAGGCGGCAAGTCCTGAAGTTCAGGAACGCATCTGGGAAATTGTACGCAAAAGCGGTTATACTCCCAATGCCACAGCCCGAAGCCTGAAATTGGGACAGAAAGCTCAGATCCAGAACATAACCCCAAAATCCATTGCCTGCATTTATGCAAGAAGCAATTCAGCCGTTTCTGATCCGTTCTTTTCCCAGATTGCAAAAGCGATCGAACAGGAAGCTTTCAAAAGCAACTATTTTATCCGTCACTCATTTACAGCCATGGATATCGCCAATCCGGACATAGCCAGACAGCTCTCTCAGTTTCCGGTAGACGGTATTGTGATCCTTGGTCGATATGAGAAGCAGCTTCTGCGCTTTTTTACTCAGAATTACAAAAACGTGATCTATACCGGTCTGAACCCGATAGGAGATCAGTATGACCAGGTGGTATGCGATGGAAGTGATATTTCCTATAATGCCCTTTCCTATCTCGTAGAGCTTGGACACACAAAGATTGGGTACATAGGTGAGCAGAATAACGAAGTACGTTTCAGCGGCTACAAGGAAGCATTGACCAAGCTTGGACTTCCGTTTTTGCAGAAAAATACTGCAAACGTCCATCTTTCTGCCGATGGCGGCTATAAGGGTGCCAATATTCTGATGCACAATAAAGCTGATATTTCCGCAATTTTCTGTGCAAATGATACCACTGCAATCGGCGTCATCCACGCATTAAAAGAGCAGAATCTCAGAATACCTGAAGATATTTCTGTTATCAGTGTAGATGATATTGAGACCGCTCAGTATCTTTCTCCTATGTTGACCACGATCCACATTCCGCTGGAAGAACTTGGACGAGTGACAGCCAGAACCCTTATTGACCGTATTAATGGAGGCCATCGTCTTCCTATGCGTATCACACTGCCATTCTATATTGCCAAAAGAGACAGCTGTGGAAAACTCAGCCGGAAACGAAAAACTTTTGCTAATCTGATTCCGCAATAATGCAAAAAGGATCCCCGTCAGGAATTTCCTGACGGGGATCCTTTTTGTAATTTATTTCAATACAATAGCCTGGGTCAGATGTCTCGGGGAATCTGCGTCCAGATTTTTGCTCTCTGCAATATAATATCCCAGCAGCTGTCCGATAAATCCGATGATCGCACTGTACTGCATATCATTCCAGCCTTTATCCATAGAGTATACATAATCAGCAATCTGATCAAAAGTATCACCCAGTTCTCCTCCAAGGACTGCAACTGTCGCACCATAGCTCTTCATCTGTTCCATAAGTGCCTTGTCACCATCTCTGCAGGCTTTGTTGCTCAGGCATACGATCAACGTATTTTCATCCACAAGACTCATTGGTCCGTGACGGTATTCCAGATCATAGTATCCCTCAGAATTGCTGAGTCCCATTTCTTTCATCTTATTCATGCACTCATTGGCAACGCCATAGTAGATGCCCTGTCCAAGAATAATATAGAGATTCAGATTTTTATGCTCATTCATAAGTTTTGCAGACAGCTCATCCATTTCTTTCAGAACCTTCTCAGAATATGGAGCATAATCTTTCATTGTAGCAATCTCATCTTTCTTTCCACCTACATACATAGCCATAATGACAGCCATATACAACATACTTGTGAAGGAACGTGTCATAATAACACTGTCTTCCGCTGTATCCGGTGAAAGAATGTAATAATCATTATATTTTTCACTGTCTTTGTCACAGGTGATAGCTAAAGTAGTAACCTGAGGATAGGTACGAACTTTATCAATAGCCATTCTTACTTCTGTGGTATAGCTTTTTCTGGTGATTGGAAGAATCAGTACATTTCTGCCTTCTTTTACATAGGTTTCCGGGAAATAATACAGTTCTGAGCATGGAACACCTTTGGACGGGATTCCTGTATATGTAGAAAATGCTGCCGCTGAAGCCTGTGCCAGATAAAGAGATGTTCCGCATCCTGTGAAGATCAGTTCATCATATTTTTTTTCGCCGAAAAATACCTTGTCCAGAGTTTTGAAAATATCCTCCAGGGTATCATTTACAGCCTGGAAAGAAGCTGGCTGCTGATACATTTCTTTATAAGTCAGTTCACTGTTTTTTTTCATTTTTATATATCCTCCTAAATTTATTATCCTTACTGTTATTAATCTCAGGCTTTTCCTTCTGAGCCTGCAAGACGAATAATCTTTTTGATATCTTCCGTCAGTGCATCATTTGCCATCTGTGAAAGTTTCCAGGAATGGCCCTGATGATTTGTCTTTAATGCTTCTTCATAATGTTCTACATATTTATAACGGATCTCTGTACCAAAATTAATTTTCGCAACACCAAGTTTAATAGCTTCTTTGATGATGTCTTCTCTCATACCTGTACATCCGTGAAGAACAAATGGAATATCTGTAAATTTTCCTACCTCTTCCAGAACTTCCAGCTTGATATCCGGCTCACCTTTATAATATCCATGTGCATTTCCGATTCCGATAGCCAGAGAATCCGGCTGGCACAGATCCAGGAACTGACGAACCTGTTCCGGATTTGCCACATTTTTGTTCTCCATCTGAGTACCGGCTTCATCTAATCTTAAAAGTTCTCCAATCTCTGCTTCTACCGGAACATTGAAGCATTTTGCCACTTTGATCACTTCATTTGTAAGTCTGGCATTTTCTTCGATTGGTTTTGTGGAGCCGTCGATCATCAGGGAAGTAAAACCGTTCTTTAATGATTTCATACAGATATCAAAACTGTCACCATGATCCAGATGGATTGCGATCGGTACACTTACTTTGTTTGCACACCATTTGCATACTTCCACAAACCAGTCATCTCCTGAATACGCTCCGGTAGCCACATAATGAGCCAGAATTGCAGGTGAATGCATTTCTTCCGCTGCTCTGCAGATTGCCCAGATAATATCATAGTTTCCACCCTGTGTATTCATTGCCGGCACTGCATAATGTTCTCTGCGTGCCTTTTCCAGCATTTCCTTACTTGTAACTAACATATTTTCACTTCTTTCTCCTGCTCCCGGCAGGTTCTATTTATTGTTTTGTACTGTCCCGAATGATCAGTCTGGCGGTAATGCTTATGTTTTTATCCGTTTTTTCATTTCGGATCAACGCCAGAAGTGCTTCCATCGCAGATTTTGCCACTTCTTCTTTCTGAATCTCCACTGTAGTAAGAGCCGGACTTACATAATTACTTATAAAATCATTATCAAAGCCTGTCACTACCAGATCCTTCGGTACATTTTTTCCCATTTTTCGTGCCACAGAGAGTGCCACTGCAGCCAGATCATCATATCTCGCTACTATTGCATCAACAGAAGGATTTTTTTCCAGGATTGCCTGCAGTCTTTCTTCCAGTTCTTCTGTATCCTTGCATCCGGAAATTTTTTGCTCCGGTTCAAAGACAAGACCGGATTCTTTTATCTGATCCAGAAATCCCTTCAGATGAATATCCCTGTCACAGGGCCTTCCGGTTTTGTCCAGATAGACAAAATTCCTGCATCCGGTTTTTACAAGATGTTTTACGCACTCCCTGCTTCCTTCATAAAGTCCTGTGTCCACCAAAACAGTATTCTGAAGGTCGCATTCTATTTCCCGGTTCAAAAACACCACCATCGGAACCCCCGACTTCGCCAGAAGCTTCAGTTCCCTGTCCGTCACACCCGATGCACTGACAAATAAACCATCAAACTGTCTGCTTAAAATCTGACTTACAAACCCTTCCTCCCCCCTGCTTTCGCAAAGAGAGATCATATATCCCTGCTTGTAAACGTCGCGGCTCATCTGGCTTACCAGTTCAGAAAAATAACCACTGCTCAGTTCTTCTGCTATAAAAAGAATCTGACGACTGCCTTTTCCATGAAGTGCCCTTGCTATATTATTAGGCTGATACTGAAGTTTTTCTACAGCCTCAAGGACACGCTGTCTTTTCTCTTCTTTTACATAACGGTTTTTGTTAAGTACATAGGAAACGATCGTTTCTGATACTCCAGCTTCCCTCGCCACATCTTTTCTCGTTACTTTCTGTCGTCCGTTATACACTGTCCTGTTCCTTTCATGGAAATCTCTTTTCGATATACACACGAGTGTATATTCTTTTTAAAGATTACACAGACATTACTGCCTGTGCAATCTGAGAGTTGTGTTGTATTGATTATTCAGCACATGCCTCTTCCATTACATCGAAGAGAACATAATCGTCAACTGGTGTTTCTTCACAGTCACCGCTTTCAATGAATGTTTTCTGCTGCAGTTCATAGTAGCCTTTGATATCATCCATATTGTTTCTTACGAATTCACTTGTTGTCCAGTCAGCTACATTTACCTGATCAAGAAGAGTCTGTTTGTCAAGTTTGATCTTGTCAGCGATCCATCCGCAAACTTCGTCATCATGGCTGTGATCTGCACGATAGTCAAATCCTTTGTAAAGAGCTTTTGCAAATCTTACGAGTACGTCATGGTTTTCTTCTGCATATTTCGGCATTGCGATCCAGCTTGCAAGAGATACAGTCTGATCAATAAATGTCTTGTTATCTGTCAGCTGTACACCATCATCGCCAAGTTCCTGAAGAACCTTCAGAGAGTTCGGTACCCATGTTGCGCAGGCATCAACACTTCCGGAAAGCATCGCTGTTACAATGTTTGTTGCATCCATATCCATTGCTGTGATATCGTCCATTGTCATATCACCTTTTGCAAGGGTCTTTTTCAGGATATCTTCACTGGATGTTCCTGAAGAATATGCGATTGTTTTTCCTTTTAAGCCTTCAATTGTATCTGTTCCTTTTTCTTTGCTTCCGATCACAGCATCACCGTTGGATACGTGTGCAAGTGCAAAGATATCTGCTTTACCATTGATGCAGAGTTTGTGAGCACCCTGTCCGATATAACCAACATCGATAGAGCCGGATTCCATAGCCTGAATGATTGTCGGACCATCTGCGAATTCTGTAAGCTGCACATCAATGTTCTCATCTTCAAAATATCCAAGCTCAACTGCTGAGATCAGACCATTTAAGCTCGCATAGTCAGGCATGTAAGCTACGTTTACCGTTACTTTTTCCGGTGTTTCTTCCGCTGCTGCACTTACGCTCATTGCTCCGCCACAGATTGCCATAGATGCGGTTACTGCTATTGCTGCTAACTTCTTCCATGTTTTCTTCATTTTCTTACTTCCTTTCTTTTTTGGGTAGTATTTAGTGATTACGTTTATTCCGAACCGTTCCGGATTGAAAACGGTCAAAATTCATTATTTTCTTACTTCCAGATATTCCTGATATACCTGACTCCAGATATGATTCTTAAGCTCCATAAATCTTGGGCTCATTTTTGTTTCCTGATCACGCGGATACGGAATATCAATATCTACGATTTCTTTAATACGTCCCGGTCTTGCACTCATAACGATAACTTTCTGAGCCAGAATAATAGCCTCATCAACATCATGTGTGATAAAGAAGCATGTTTTTCTTTCACTTTCCCAGGTTTTCAGAAGTTCTGTCTGAAGCTGAGTTCTTGTCTGGGCATCCAGCGCACCAAACGGTTCATCCATAAGAAGAACTTCAGGTTTTACTGCATAGGCTCTTGCAATAGCAACACGCTGTTTCATACCACCGGAAAGTTCCTTCGGATAATGATTTACGAAATCTTCAAGCTGTACCATCTTGATATATTTCATTGCGATCTCTTTTGCTTCTGCATCGCTTTTTCCCTGTAATTTCAGTCCAAACATAACATTCTTCAGAACTGTCAGCCATGGGAACAGTGCATACTGCTGGAATACAACGCCTCTCTCTGTACCGGTTCCTTCAATTTTCTTGCCATCAATATAAACAGCTCCACTGGTTGGGGTATCCAGGCCGGCAATGATATTCAGCAATGTAGACTTACCACATCCTGAAGGTCCTACTACACAGATAAATTCATTTTCTTTAATATCAAGGTTTACTCCGTTTAACGCTGTCATCTCACCATTACGGGTCTGATAAACCTTTTTAACATTATCAATTTTAAGTTTTGTTACTCTCTCTTCTCCTGCCATCCTGTTACCCTTCTTTCTAAGTATTTAATGATTTTTTCCATAACCAGACCAATGATACCGATGATAATGATGTACATCAGCATACCTGCTGTCTCAAAACTGTTTGCCAGAGAACGGATTCTCATTCCCAGACCAGCAGTTGCTCCTGTTGTTTCTGCTGCGATCAGTGTTGTCAGCGCAACAGAAATACCAAGACGTACGGCAGTTAAGATAAAAGGTGTTGTTGCCGGGAAAATTACTTTAATAAAGATATCTCTGTCTTTTGCACCAAGAACTCTGGCTGCTTTTACAAGAGTATTATCAATATTTCTTACACCCTGATAGATTGTAACTGTCATGATCAGGAATGTTGCAATCCAGATAACGATGATCTGTGGTTTTCTTCCGACACCTGCTGTGATAACAACCAGCGGTACATAAGCAAGAGGTGGAATGTTACGGATAAACTGGATCCATGGTTCCAGGATTCCTCTTACCGGTAAATACCATGCCATCAGAAATGCGACCGGAACTGCTGTCACAAATCCAAGTGCAAAACCAGCCAGAATTGAGATCATAGAACTGCAGAAGTCCTGTGCAAGAGCACCGTTATCGACCATCTTCTTAGCTGCTTCAATGATTGCCGGGATAAATGGGAAGCTTCGTGCTGTCTTCGGGTTGATAGATAACGCAAACCATAACAGAACAGCTGCTGCAAGGGAAATCAGTACCCATGTCCATCCCGGGATAGACTGCAGTGCTCCTTTTTTCTTTTTGTCCATAGTTACTCTCCTTTCAATGGAACATAATCATTTTTATTTCGTTTTTAAAGGTAATCCTTGAAATTCAGAAATTCCGGAAGCGGCTCTCCGATCAGCGGACGGCACCAGTCTACAAATTCCTGTGTCACATCATTACCTCTTTCATTTATGAAACTGTCAGGCATCTTCCTCTCATAAAGCATAACCTCTTTGATAGGAACAAGTTTGGTTTTCATCTGGTACACAGTTCCCGGAACTCTTTCAAAGCCAACCATCACTCCGCTGTGTCCTTCTACTGCACTTTTTAATGCAGCCGCACCTGCCTGTCTTGCCTCTTCTCTGTCCACTGACGACTGAAGTGCTACAGAAGCTCTTCCGCAAAGACCAGGTTTCTCACTTCTTGCCTTAATTCCAAGTTTCTTAACTACCAGGTTCGCCAGATGAGAACTTACATCTCCATAGTAGACAGCTCTTTCTGATTTAAAGATCGGAGGAACGATAGATTCTCCATTTTCATCATGAAGTCCTTCACTTACCAGAACTACCACTCCGCCTTGTTTTTTCTGAAGTGCTGCCACATCTTCAAGGAACTCATCTTCATTGAAATTTCGTTCCGGCAGATAGATCAGATGAGGAGCATCTCCCTGTTTTCTTCTTGCCAGTACAGACGCTGCTGTGATCCATCCGGCATTTCTTCCCATGGCTTCCATAATACATACATGGATAGGAAGAGATTTTACATCTTCGCCAACTTCCTGGGTAGAAGCTGCAATGAATCTTGCTGCACTTCCATATCCCGGCGAGTGGTCTGTCATCGCGATATCATTGTCAATAGTCTTTGGAATTCCCACCACTTTGATATCCTGATCCTTACAGACTTCATAAATATGACCGCATGCATCCATGGTTCCGTTTCCACCATTCAGAAGGACATATTTAATATCATGCTTCTTAAAGATATCCACCATCTTTTCATAATCTTTTTCATACAAAGGATATCTTGAAGAGCCAATTGCCGAAGCAGGTGTATGCAAAAGAAGCTTTAATTTTTCATCATTAAACGAAGTTAAATCAATGAAAGTTTCTGAAAAAATTGCTCCGGTTCCTCCAATAGCACCGTAAACCTTTCCAACCTCCGGATTTCGTTTCGCTTCTTCAATCACACCATAAAGGGATGCATTAATGACTGCTGTAGGTCCACCACCATGTACCACTAATACATTTTGTGACATATTCCGCTTTCCTTTCTGTTGTCTATTGTGCATTTTACAATAAACTTTTTGTTTTTCATGAATGTGTTTTATTCACTTTTTAGTTCGTAGTCTTATCTTAACATATTGACGCAAAAACAAAAGCACAATTAATGAAAACGTTGTCTATATATTTTGTATAATTTATTCCTTTGTTTTTTGTGTATTTTTACAAGATAGAAAGAAAAAAAAGAGGTCAAAAAGAATTTAATCTTTTCAACCTCGTTGTTGGTCATTGCTATTATTTTGTTTGAGCCTATAATAATCATTTTTTTATGTATTTGCAATTTAAGATTACTCAAACGTTTGCTTTTGTCTTGACATTACAAAATGCCCCGGCATTCCTGCGGCTATGCTCTCTGCACAGCACTCAGAATCACATTTGCCACGCCACACAGAACCATTGCCAGTATAGGATTCAATTTAAATTTACGAAGCAGTACCATCGCGATCACAAAGAATACGATCATCTGTACACATACATTCTGGCGGATAAGATTGACTGTTCCGTCCAGGAAGAATGCTGAAATCAGAATCGTCACTCCGGCTTTGGCGATCATTGCCACAACTGCCGGACGAAGTGATGACAATGTACCCTGAAGTAATGACATATTCCGATATTTCATATAGACATATGCAAGCAGGGTTACAATAATGCAGGATGGAAGAATACATCCCAGTGTAGCAATTACAGCACCCAAAATACCAGATATCTGCATTCCCACAAAAGTTGCTGAATTTACGGCGATCGGTCCCGGTGTCATTTCAGCAATCGTAATCAGGTTTGTAAATTCGCTCATGGAAAGCCATCCATGTAAATTCACCACCTGTTCCTGTATCAACGGCATTGCGGCGTATCCCCCACCAAAACTCAATGCTCCAACCTGAAGAAAACTTAAAAAGAGCTGAATATATATCATTTTTCCCTGCCTCCTTTTACTATTGTCCGCACCATTCCAAATGCGGCAACTGAGAGTATTATATAGATGATATTAATATTCAGGAAATAACTGAGACAAAAACTAATGATCATAATTACTACATTAATCCAGTCTTTTGACTTTACAACATTTTTCCCCATGTCATACACTACAGACATAATAACGGCTCCAACCCCCGCAGTCATACCTTTTAATAATGCTGCAATGTAATAATTAGAACAAAACGCATCATAAAATACTGAAATGACTGATAAAATTACCATCGGAGGGATGATTGCCCCTATAACAGATACCAGCATCCCAGGTATTCCTGCAAGCTTATATCCGACAATGATAGCTCCGTTTACTGCGATTGCTCCCGGTGAAGACTGAGCAATTGCAACCAGATCCAGCATTTCATCTTCTTCAATCCAATGATACTGATCTACGAATTTTTCTTTTAGCAAAGTAACGATCACATAACCGCCGCCAAAAGTAAATGTACTAAGATACAAACATGCAAAAAACAACTTTCGCAGTACATATCTTTTACTTTTTGGTTCTTCTTTCATTTTGCTTCCCCCATTTCCAATATATTTTAATCTCTGATTTTATCTTATCATGTACCATAAAAAAATCATGCTATTTATCAGCAAACGTTTGCTTTATATTTCCTTATCTTTCCTATATTATGTCTGTTTTTTTGCATTCAAATCAGTTATACTTGTTTCAGTAAACTAACGTAACTGTTCAATACTCGCTCAGTTACAAATAATTAATGCAGCAATACGGCACTCCTGTGTCGTCACAAATCCCGCAACAGGAAAGGAGTTCTCCCATGACGCTGAAAGAAATTGCAGCAGAAGCCGGCGTATCGATTTCAACAGTCTCACGTGTGATCAACCAAAACGCCAACAGTCCTGTCAGTAAAGAAGTCAAAGAACGTATACTGGAAATAGCAAAGCGTAACAATTATGTTCCAAAACATGCAAAGAAAGGTACTGCTGAAGCATCCGACTCATCTCCTGCAAAACAATTACATTCTATTGCCTGTCTTTTTGCAAGAGTTCCGGATGGCACATCTGATTATTTTTTCTCTACGCTGGCCAAGAGCATTGAGCAGGAAGCATTTCGTCACAACTATATTTTAAAATACACATTTTCTGCTTTTGATATTGACGACCCTTCTACTTTACAGTTGATTGCCACTAATGATATTGACGGCATTGCTGTTCTTGGACGCTGTGATAAGGATCTTCTGAAATTCCTGAAAAAACATTTTCAGTATGTTGTTTACTCAGGATTGAATAATCTGGATGCAAAATATGACCAGATCATATGTGACGGAACAGAAATCAGCCAGGCTGTCGTCACTCATCTTATAGAACAGGGACATAACAAGATCGCCTACATCGGCGAATCACAAAATGAGAACCGTTATACCGGATACTGCTCTGCTTTGACAAAAGCCGGCATTTCCATAAATCCAGAATATATTACAGATATTGTTCAATCTACAGAAGAAGGATATAAGGGCGTCCGTGCTCTTCTTGCCAACGGCTGTGATGCAACCGCTTTCTTCTGTGCTGATGATATAACCGCTATCGGTGCAATGAAGGCAATCAAAGAACATGGTCTTCGCATTCCTGAAGACGTATCAGTTGCCAGCATTGATGATATTGATACCGCGCAGTACCTGACTCCTTCATTAACAACTACACATATTCCTCTTGATGAAATGGGACAGATGGCAGCCAAAATACTGATCGACCGCATCGAAGGCGGCCATTCAAAACATGTAAAGATATTATTCCCTTATGATATCATAGAACGCAACAGTACTGCCGGACCAAAAAAGATCTGACTTCTGATGAAGTCAGATCTTTTTCTTCTATTATTCAATATTCAACACTGTACACACCGGTGTACCTTCCAGATATTCAACCGTGACCTTGTCACCTTCCTGAAGTGTTACCACCTGAAGGAAGTCCTGAACCGGCACATCAAAAATTTCTTCATGATCATTCAGCACCAGATAGAAATGAGAGTTTCCATCGAGAACACTCTGTGCGATTCTCCGGATCGTACCTGTCATATTTTTGGAGTCACCTGTATTCCCTGTTGTAATACCACTGGTATTCAACAGTTTTATATATGCATCCTGGCAGGCTGATACCGTATCTCCGATCGCAACATTCTGATATTTCTGAATATTGACCATCGCATATTTTTTTACAAGTCCTGCACTGTCCTTTAATGCCATAAAGTATGTCGGTTCATTTGAAATATTTAGAAGGATCGGGAAGGTAGCCTGATATCCAAGATTCTGTACCTGACCTTCTGCAGATCCCATAGCTGAATATTCTTCTGCACCATTTACTTTATAGTAGCGGGTTTCCCGGGTTCTCTGATTCATCAGAACAAATCCTACATTAGACTGATCCCCACTTACAGAAGTCACGCCGGTATATACCCATACATCATCTTCCATGGCCATATAATTATATCCATCAGTGGACTTCAGGCATCCCTTCTGTCCAAAAATACTGTTGATATATCCGTTTACCAGAGTTCCATAATAATTATACTGCTGGATCAAAAGATCGGCCGGATTGGCACGGTCCACCCATTCCGGACAATCTTTCAGCGCATAATCCTGACATTCTCCTGTCTGTGCATTGCAAATGACAACTCTTCCTATGGTCGCACCGCCAAATAAACCGATGGTATAATCCCGTACCGGACAGATCCAGTAAGGAACTCCTTCATCATCAATTTCAAAGCTCAGCTGGTCAAAAATATATGTCGGATACTTGAAACGTAAGTGACGGTAAATATTTCTGTTCAGGTATTCCGCCTCAGAATATCGAATCGGTTTATCCAGTTTTACGAGGCTGGTATCCTGAGTTGTCATATCGATCATAATATATGCCGGAATTCCCTGCGACTGGTTTGTCAGCCATTTCACTGGACTCGCATACACCAATGGAGTGACACGGATCGGTTTTTCCTGATAATTGATCTGGGAATACAGATCGCTGACCTCAAACTGAGACACCATATCAACCATGCTGCCCATCTTTCTGTTTCCCAGAATCGCTGCACTGTCTTTATCCAGCAATGGAATCTGACTGAAATTCACCGGCTGGATATCTTTTGAAAAATCACGTTCCTCAATTGTAAGAAGATTTCGATATTTTTTTGCATTTACAATTGGTGAGGATAAAATACTTCCCACTGCAAAAACAATCACCAGTGCTGCAAACAGAATGCCTCCGATTCTGAACACCTTGCTTCTTTTTGCTTCCTGAAAACTGGTAAACCGCATCTTTATCCCATAAGCTGCCAGTAATAAAACAATTACCGTCAGAATGAATGTCCAGAAACCGGAAGCATGAATATTGACTGCCGGTATCGTTACATAATAATAAATACCTGCGATCAAAATTACCAGTAACGTCAGAAATACTTTTGCCTTTCCTTTTTTCATTTACTTTTTCCTCCTTTGATAGCTGCATTTACAGTTACCTTTTTTGTTCCGAGAAAATCATCGTCAGAATTTTCAGAGAACAATAGTTACATTATATCAATATATCCCATTCCGGGCAAGTATACTCCTTTCCCTCAGACGCAATCCTCAAACAGTTTTTTCACAAAAATAAGGCCGCTATCCGCGACCTCATTTTCTAAAAGTTACTTTCTTTTCTATTTGTCTGCTCTCTGCAGGCATTTCCTATATTGGTCAGGCAAAGTACTGTAGCGATCAGAAAAAGGCCCGGGATCAGAATGATCCACCAGGATCCTGTCATCAGAGCTTTATCTGACAGTGATAACATACTTCCCCATGTGATGACCTCTATCGGAAGACCAATTCCCATAAAACTCAGAGTAGCCTCAGAAATCATTGCTGTTCGCACATTCATGACCACCATAAACATAATGGATGAGAAAAAGTTTGGAACCAGATGCTTCCACAAAACCCGGAAGAAACCTGCTCCCATACATTTTGCTGCGATGATGTACTCACTGTTTCGGATCTGTCGAACCTCGGTACGTACCACTTTCGCAATACTGGTCCAGCTGGTCACGCCAATTACGAACGACAGACTGAGGATATTTGCATTTCCCAGAATAGCCTGAAGCAAAATAATAAGAAGCAAGGTTGGTATGCTCAGAAAAACTTCTGTAAATCTCATGATCAGTTCATCAAGCCATGCCGGTGCCACACCACTGAATGCGCCAACTACCACTGCAATAAAAGTAGAAATGACCGTAGCTAATCCACCGATCAGAAGTGAAATTCTTCCTCCATACCATATCATGGAAAAAATGTCTCTTCCCATAGTATCCGTACCAAAGAGGAACTCCTTATCCGGTGCTTTGTTATAGTTCAGCAGATCCATGTATGCAGGATCCTTTGTCATGATCAGTTCTGCACACAGACATCCAAGAACAATAAGAATCAATATGATAGCAGAAACTATCGGTTTACCCTCGTACCATTTTTTCTTTGCTCTCGGAGCTACTGTCTCTGTCTTTCTGTTTCCTGCCAGTTCAAATAAATTATTCGTCATCCTTCTACTACCTCCGATTTCTCGGTTATTACTTCATCCTTCATACGAGGATCAATCTGTTCATTGATAGTCTGGCTGACGATATTACAGAAAATAACCAGGATTCCTGACATCATACAAAGCAGCATCAGCAGATTGTAATCATGATATCTGGCACTCTCATAAGACAGAGCTCCAATTCCAGGATACGAGAATACACTTTCTACAACATAGGTTCCACCAAGTACATGAGGAACTGCAATAGCCATGATACTTAAGTAAGCAGGCATCACGTTTCGAACGCAATGTCTGAACATAAGCTTTTTCTTATCCAGTCCCTTGGCCTTCGCCAGAAGCACGTAATCTGCACGAACTTCTTCAAGGATTTTATTTCGGATCATGTAAGCATAGTACCACAGATGCTCAAGAACTACGATCGTCAATGGCATGATCAGATGAATCACCCTGTCTCCAACATCTCCTGCCTTTCCGGTACTGTAAGCACCACTGCTTGGCAGGATCTTGAGATTTACGGAAAAAATAAGGATCAGCACCAGTGCCATCCAGAACTCAGGAATACAGCTGGATATCGTACCCAATTTACATAAAATCCGGTCAGCCAGCCGGTTTTCGTACCAGGCACATAGAATTCCCAGAAGCAATGCTCCCGCAAACATAATGATAAATCCGATTCCTCCCAGCAGAAGTGTATTACCGATACGGCCACCGATCACTTCTAATACGTCCTGTTTGTATTTAAATGAAATACCAAACTCTCCATGAAAAGCATTTTTTACCCACTTCACATACTGTACAGAAATCGGTTCATTCAGACCCAGTTTTTCCATAGCCCATTCACGTTCTTCCGGACTCATCTTCTCTGTACGATCACCATAATAGGAAATCAACGGATCGCCCGGTGCCAGACGTGCTACATAAAATACTACAACAGACAGTATAAATACTGAAATCAGAAATATCAGGCACTTTTTACCATAGTAGACTAACTTTTTTTGTCTCATTATATGCTGCACCCCTTTCTACCATCCGGAAGCATCGCAAAATGTCCCGGTGACACTTCTGTCCACACACTGTTTTCCACTCCTTCACCATCATAATATTTAAGTACTCTTTGTCTTTCTCTGATCGGATCCGGAACAGGAATCGCAGACAGCAATGTTTTTGTATAAGGGTGCACCGGATTAGAATACAGTTCTTCTGACGGTGCCAGTTCTACCAGTTTTCCATGATACATGACTCCAACACAGTCACAAAGATACTCGACCATGGCCAGGTCATGAGCGATAAATAAAAATGTAAATCCATGATCCTCCTGCAAATGTCGAAACAGATTCACGATCTGTGCCTGTATAGACACATCCAGAGAAGCGATCGGTTCATCTGCAACCAGAAATTCCGGTTCCATACAAAGAGATCTGGCTATTGCCACTCTCTGTCTCTGCCCGCCGGATAACTCGGAAGGATAACGATCCAGGAAACTCTTCTCAAGTCCTACATACTCCATCTGAAAGGCTGCTTCTTTCACAAAGCTTCCTCTCGGAGGTGTGATATGCTGGATTCTCATAGGTTCCGTAATGATATCGGATACTTTCATTTTCTGATTCAGACTGGATGCGGAATCCTGAAAGATCATCTGGCGTCTGGTCTGTAACATCTTTTTATGCTTTTTGAATTCCTTTTTGTCACAGATATTGACACCCTTGTACCAGATTTCGCCCTGTGCAGGCTGATAAATGTTCATCAGACATCTGGCTACTGTGGATTTTCCGGAGCCAGATTCTCCTACCAGACCAAAGATCTCACCTTTATGGATCTGAAATGATACATCATCCACAGCCTTTACTTTGATCTTTTTTGTCAGATGAAACTGCTGGGTCAGATGCCTGACATCTAATAATACTTCTTTACTCACTGTGCTGACCTCCCATAGGTGATTTGATCTGTGGAGCCCTTGGATCCAGCAGCCAGGTTGCCGCATAATGCGTATCTGTGATCTTAAACATAGGCGGCATTTCTTCATAGTCAATATTTAAGGCATATTCATTTCGACATGCAAAAGCATCACCCTTTGGTGGATCGATCAAAGTCGGCGGCATACCCGGAATCGTATACAGACTTTCTTTTCCGTTCGCAAATGCCGGAAGTGATCTCATCAACCCCCATGTATATGGGTGCCTCGGATCATAATAGACTTCCTCAGCTGTACCGATCTCTACAATCTTGCCCGCATACATTACCGCTACCCGATCCGCTACCCGGGCAACAACTCCCAGATCATGGGATACCAGTATGGTAGCTGTTCCCAGTTTCATCTGTATTTCGCGCAGAAGATCCAGAATCTGTGCCTGTATGGTCACATCCAGTGCAGTCGTCGGCTCATCTGCAAATAAAATATCCGGATCTGATGCAAGTGCGATCGCCATAACGCATCTCTGGCGCATCCCGCCGGAGAACTGCCAGGGATACTGATGATAGCGTTCCTTAGGATGCGAAATACCAACCAGTTCCATAAGTTCAAGTACCTTCTGATCTACCTGCTCTTTTGTATAATTCTTATTGTGAATGATCACTGCTTCCGCGATTTGTTTTCCAATTTTAATAGTTGGATTCAGGGAAGTCATAGGATCCTGAAAAATCATGGAAAAAACTTTTCCACGCAGTTTTTGCATCTCCTTCTCCCTGTAACAGGTAATGTCCTGTCCATTAACACAGATACTGCCCTCTTTTATCTTTGCGCTTGGCGGCAAAAGCTTCATGATACTTTTGCAGAGCACACTCTTTCCACATCCGGATTCTCCAACTATAGCCAGCACTTCTCCCTTCTTTAATGAAAAAGAGACGTCTCTCACTGCCTGAACTTCTCCCGAGAAACCATCTATAGTAACCGAAAGATTTTTGACCTCTAATAAATGTTCCATTTTTAACCCTTTTTCCGCTCGTGTAAAAAGGGGGCACTCCTCGTGCCCCCGTCA